>Ga0169931_10001484_pt1 | contig 38803 bp, 39 predicted proteins | sample Kivu_15m_20L_FD_129675 | JGI IMG/M metagenome (GOLD analysis project Ga0169931, IMG submission 129675) | Freshwater microbial communities from Lake Kivu, Western Province, Rwanda to study Microbial Dark Matter (Phase II) - Kivu_15m_20L... | ecosystem: Environmental > Aquatic > Freshwater > Lake... | reverse complement strand
GTGCGGGTCGTGCTCGCCGTGATCGTGGTCGTCCTTCTCGGTCGAGGTCGCCGCCGTCGCCGTGGTGGCACCCGTCGAGGTGGTGGTCGGGCCAGCCTCGTCGTCGTGGTCGTGGTCGTGGTCGTGGTCGTGGTCGTGGTCGTGGTCGTGGTCGTCCTTCTTCATGGCGGGCGCTGGCACCGAACCGGGAGTCAGCGGGGTCGTCGTGGTCTCGCCGCCGTGGTTGTGGGCGCGGGCACCGCGGATCGTGACGCCGTTCGTGGCCGTGACCACCTGCGCCTTCGAGCCGGAGGCCTTCACGGCGTCGTCGAGCCACGGCTCGAGGTCGATGCCGTTGCGGACGACGAGGGTGGCGGTGCGGAGGCGTTCGAGGTCGGCGGGGGTCGGTTCGAAGTGGTGGGCGTCGATGCCGGGTCGCATGATGCTCACGACCTCGACCCGGTCACCGCCGACCTCGCGGACGAAGTCGGCGATCATCGTCGTCGTGGCGACCACGTTGGGCGGACCGTCGGCCCGCTCGGTGGACGCGCAGGCCGTCGACGCGAGCGCCGTGACCGCCGCGACGAGGGCCAGACCGCTCCGCAGGTTCCCCCGCATCGAACCGCGCACGCAGGTATTGAGAATCATTCGCATATGATAGTAGTTTGGTGCCGTCGTCTCCGTTGCGCAACTCCGCCCGGCCGAACAGGATGTCGGGCCGCATGTCCGACACGGAACGCCTCAGCGTCGTCTACGAGCTCCGCCTTCCCGTCGACCTACCGCCGACGGCGGCGGAGGACGCCGCGCGCGCCGTTGCCGTCGAGCAGAGCGTCGAGATGCCCGTCGAGGCGATCCGCGACCGCCACGTGCGCGACCACGTCGTCGGTCGGCTCGAGGACCTCACGCCGCTCGGCGTCGACGGCGCCACGCGCCGCTGGTCGGCCGTCATCTCCCTCGCCACCTCCACCGTCGGCGAGGACCCCGTGCAGCTCCTCAACATGCTGGCGGGCAACGTCTCCCTCCACGACCACGTCCGCCTCACCGACCTGACCCTGCCGTCGTCGCTCCTCGCCCGGTTCGACGGCCCGGCCCGGGGCCTCGACGGCCTCCGCTCGCTCGTGGGCATCGACCCGGTCGCACCCCGGGCGCTTACGTGCACGGCGATCAAGCCGCAGGGGCTCGCTGTCGAGGACCTCGCGGCGATCGGCGAGGCCTTCGCCCTCGGCGGTGTCGACATCGTGAAGGACGACCACGGCATCGCGGATCCTGACCTCGACACGTTCACCGTCCGGGTCCGGGCCTGCCAGGACGCCGTGGAACGGGCGAACCGGGTGACCGGCGGCACGACCCGCTACGCGCCGAACCTCATCGGACCGCCGGACGTACTCCGCCGCAAAGCGGAGATCGCCCTCGAGCTCGGCGTCCGGGTCGTCCTCGTCGCCCCGATGCTCGTCGGGGTCGGGGCCTTCGTCGATCTGGTCCGTTCCACGTTGGCGCCGGCCGGGGCTGCGACCCTCGGGCATCCCGCGGCGGGCGGCACGACCGCTGTCGCCCCCGAGGTGCTACTCGGTTCGCTCTTCCGACTCTTCGGCGCGGACGCGGTGATCTTCCCGAACCACGGCGGCCGGTTCTCCTTCACCCGGGACCGCTGCGCAACCATCGCCGCTGCGGCTCGACGCCCCTGGGGAGAGATGCGACCGGCACTTCCCACCCCGGCCGGCGGGATCACCCCCGACCGGGTCGAGGAGCTCGTCGCGTTCTACGGCCGCGACGTGATGCTGCTCGTCGGCGGCGCGCTGCTGCTCGCCGGGGACGCTCTCACCGCCTCGACCGCCGACTTCGTGTCCCGCGTGCACGCCGTTCGGCGGTGAGTCCTACGATCGTCGCCGTGGAGCCGACCGCACCCGCCGATGCCGCAGCCTCCGCCCGAGCGCTGCGACGCGTCGCCGACCCGGAACACGGCACCGGCCCGCAGCGCTGGGACGATGTGGACGTGCACGACTACAAGGTCGCCGGGTCGGCACCGTTCCGGGGGGTGACCCGCCAGGTGCTGTTCGAACGCGACGAGCTCGCCTGCCAGGTCCGGTACTTCGAGGTCGAACCGGGCGGGCACTCCACGCTCGAGCGGCACGCGCACGTGCACGCCGTCGTCGTGCTGCACGGTCTCGGGCGCTGCCTGGTCGGCACGTCGGTCCTCGACCTGGGCCCTCGGGACCTCGTCGAGGTCCCGCCGATGACGTGGCACCAGTTCCGTGCTGCGGACGACGCACCGCTCGGGTTCCTCTGCATCGTCAACGTCGAGCGCGACCGACCGCAGCTTCCGACCGGCGCGGACCTCGAGGCGCTCTGCGCCGATCCGACGGTGGCCTCCTTCGTCCGGGTCGCCGACTGATCGGGACGACCCTGCGCGGCTGGGCCGAGGAGCTGTCCGACGTCGAGGTCGAGATCGCCTGCGGCGGCGCGGGGCATCGACTGTGGTGGCGCCGCGGGCGGCTCGGCGTCCCCGACCACGATCTCGTCGCCGAACTGGCCCTCGTCGGCCTCGGCGGGACGCCCCCGCCGTGCGTCGCCGCCCTTCTCGCCGCCCGTCGCCACCTCCACCACATCGGCCCGCTCACCCTGTGGTCCGCCGACGGCGACGCGACGGCGTTCGTCCTCAGCGCTCCGCCCTCGACGGGCTGGACCCTCGCGGACGAGCGGGAGCTCGACCTGCTGCGCGGCCTCCCCTTGCTGTTGCGGCGACGCCTGGCGCTGTGCACCCATCTGGCCTGGGCGCGGCGTGGGCTCGGCCCGCCCACGCAGACGATCCCCGCGGTCGACGCCTCCCGGCAGGCGATCCTCGGCCGAGCGGTCCGGGAAGCGGTCCTCGACGCCCTGCGAACCGCCGATCCGGGGTTCCACGTCGGGTCCGACGTCCGGGTGCGCTGGACCGTCATCGGGAGCTCGACGAGGCCCGGCGCGCAGGGCCGGTCCCGTCACGGCGCCGGGACCTCGGTGCACGTGCAGGTCCCGCCGACGTGGCTCGCCGAGGTGTGGGCACCCGGCCACGCCACCACCGGCGACGGCGGGTTCGTCCTCAGCCGGGTCCGGTCCGGCGTCGAGATCCGCCGGCGGGTCGCCCGCTGGGAGCGGGACGGCGCTACGAGCTGGGTCCTTCGGACGACGGTCGAGACGTCGGCTCCGGCGGAACCGCTCAGGTGATGTGCATGACCTCGGGACGACGGAACAGGAACACCAACAGGACGACCGCACCCGTCACGTTGAACGCTACGAGCGCCCACGGCGCGCCGACGTGCTGCGCGAACTCCCCGAGCAGGTACATCCCGATCGGGAGACCCCCGATGGCCATGGACAGCAGCCCCATCGCCCGCCCGCGCATCGCCTCGTCGGACGAGGTGAGCACGAGCGCGCTCTGCGATGCGCCGTACACACCGACGCCGACACTCGCCACGTAGAGCGACAGGAACACGAGGGGGTAGCTCGTGAACAGCGCGAACCCGAGCGTCGCCGCGAACCCGACGAAGGAGCCGTACACGTAGGCGGGTCCGCGACGTGGCCGACGCACGAGCGAGATCACCGCCCCGGTCGCCATGCCGAGGCCGGTGGACGCGGCGAGCAGGCCGGTGAGAAAGGGGGTGGCGTCGACCCGACGGGCGATGCTCGACACGATCGGGAAGTACGCGAAGTGGAACACGTTCACGATGAGCGTGACCCCGAGCACCGACATGAGCGGTCGGTTGCGACGGGCGGCGACGAACCCGTCGATGACACCGCGCAGGATCGATCCGCCCGCTCCTCCCGCTCCGCCCGGTCCGCTCGACGGCGCAGCGGCCGCCGGTGCCGCCGCGTACCGGCGCGGGAGCCGCGCGAGCACGACGAGCGCGAGCAGCATCAGGCCCGCGACCGTCAGGTACGCGGCACCGACGCCGAGGAACCCGATCACCGCACCGCCGGCGAGCGCACCGAGTGCGAGCCCGAGCGCCGAGCTGAACTGCTCGAGCGCCATGGCGCCGTTGACCTGCTCCGGCCCGACGAGGTCGTAGATGAGCGCGCGTCGAGCCGTCATGTCGATGACCCACCCGACGCCGACCGTGATCATGAACGGGTAGATCACCCAGGTCGGCAACCGGTCCGTGACCGCCGCAGCGCCCACGGCCGTTGCGAGCGGGAGCAGCCCACCGAACTGCACGAGGACGATCGTCCTACGCTCGAACCGGTCGGCGATCATCCCGCCGATCGAACCGGCGAACAGCAGCGGCCCCCACATGAACGTGCCCGTGAGCTGCACCAGCCGGGGTGACCCGAGTCGCTGGTCGACCACGTACGCGCCGAGGAAGCCGAGACCCCACCGACAGATGCTCCACAGCAGCCCACCGAGCCAGATCTTGGTGAAGTGCGGCGACGAGAACGGTGCGACGGTCGCCTGCCACCATCCCGCCGCCGACACCGCGCGTGCAGAACCCGTCTCCGCCACCCGGCACCTCCCCCGGTCCGCCGGCTGCTCCCTGCCGCACGGTAGCTCCCGATCGGCTGTACTTGCGTCCTGTGGAAGACCCGAAGCCGACCGTCACCGTCGGCGCCACCGTCCCCGCCGAGCGCATCGCCGCTGCGGCGGCCGTGCGGCGCCTGATCCATTCCTTCGTCGCGCACGACGGCGATATCGCCGTCCTCGGGCGGATCGCCGCCGAGGCCGACCGTCTCGCGGAGGAGTTGCGAGCCGCCCCCGGCCGGGTGCGCGAGCAGTCGGTCCTCGACCGGTTCGCCACGCCGAAGGCCGACGGCGACGAACTCGCCTGCTTCGACGACTGCATGGTGGCCGGCCCGGCGAACCCCCTGTCCGCCGGGACGAGTGGCCGCCGGGACGGCGACGAGGCGGTGCTGACCGTCACCCTCGACGCGGGCTTCGAGGGGCTGCCCGGGCGCGCCCACGGCGGTGCGCTCGCGTGCCTGTTCGACGAGGCGATGGGGTACGCGCTGTACATGGACGCCGTCCCGGCGTTCACGGCGTGGCTGAAGGTCAACTACCGGGCGCCCGTCCCCGCCGGAACGCCGCTCGAGCTGCGGGCCCGCCTCGCACGGCGCGAGGACCGCAAGTGCACGATGACGGCGACGGCCACGGTCGACGGATCCGTCGTCGCCGACGCGGAGGCGCTCTTCGTCGTCCCGAGGGTGTGACCCCCGTCTCATCCTCGGTTGTGGGCCGCTAACGTCCTGCGGGATCGGCCCGGCGGACGGGCCGCACCGGGGGAGGCACGGTGACCGACGTGACGGGGACACCGGAGGGCTACGACGAGCTCGGCCGACGCATCGGCGATCCGGACGAGGAGCAGCGTTGGGTCGAGGAAGGGTCCTGGCCGACCACCACCGTGGTCGACGACTTCCTCGCCACGGCGGCGAAGCACCCGGATCGTCCGGCGGTCGTTGCCTACCGGACGGGCCACGCACTGCCGACCACCCTGACCTACGGCCAGCTCGCCGGCCTCGTCGACCGGTTCGCTGCGGCGCTGCTCGATCTCGGCGTCCGACCCGGCGACGTCGTCGCCATGCAGCTGCCCAACGGTTGGGAGTTCCCGGCGTTGACCCTTGCAACCCTGCGGGTCGGCGCGATCGTGAACCCGCTCGTGCCGATCTTCCGGGGGCGCGAGCTCCGCTTCATCCTCGACCGGACCAAGGCGAAGGTCCTCGTGGTGCCAGCGAGTTTCCGCGGGTTCGACCACGCTGCCCTCGCCGCCGAGCTCGTCGGTGAGCTCCCCGGCCTCGAGGCGGCCTTCGTCGTCGGCGGTGACCCGCCCGCGGGGACGAGGAGCTTCGAGGAGCACTTCGTCGACCGGCGCCGCGAGGACGACCCGTCGCTCGCCGGGCGCCTAGCCGCGCTCGCCCCGAAGCCGGCGGATCTCATGCAGATCCAGTTCACGTCCGGGACGACGGGCGAGCCGAAGGGCGTGCTCCACGACCACCGCACCGTCTGGGCGTCGGGCCGCGCCGCCCGCGGCCGGCTCGGGGTCTCCGCCGACGACCCGGTGTTCATGGCGTCGACCCTCGCACACCAGACCGGCTTCCTGTTCGGACTGACAGGGCCGCTCGGGATCGGCACGAAGGTCGTGTACCAGGACCTGTGGGACGCCGACTCGGCGATCCGGATCATCGACGTCGAGCGGGTCGCCTGGACGGTCTCCGCCACCCCGTTCGTCGTCGACCTCATCGCGGCACAGCGCACCCGGCCCGGATCCCTCCGGAGCTTCCGGTACTTCGTGTGCGGTGGTGCCCCGATCCCCCCGCACGTCGTCACCGACGCGGCCGAGGCGCTCGAGGCCGAGCTCGTGGCCGTCTGGGGGATGACCGAGAACGGGGTCGTCACCATGACCCTGCCCGGTTCACCACCCGAGGTGGTCTCCGCGTCCGACGGCGTACCGATGCCGTGGATGCACCTCCGGGTCGTCGACGACGACGATGGGGAGGTCCCCACCGGGACGACCGGTCGGCTGCAGGTGCGCGGGCCGAACCAGGCGCTCGGGTACTTCCGACGCCCGGACCTGACGGCAGCGTCGTTCACCGCCGACGGGTGGTTCGACACCGGGGATCTGGCGTGGCGGCGCGACGACGGCGGCATCCGCATCTCCGGACGCTCGAAGGACCTCGTGATCCGAGGCGGTGAGAACATCCCGGTCGTCGAGATCGAGGCGCTGCTCTACACCCATCCGAAGGTTCGCGAGCTCGCGGTCGTCGGTGTGCCCGATGACCGCCTCGGGGAGCGGGCCTGCGCGGTCGTGGTCCCGACGGAGGCGTCCGACCCGCCGACGCTCACCGAGCTCGTCGCCGCGCTCGAGGCGGCCGGGACGGCGAAGCAGTTCTGGCCGGAACGACTCGAGGTCGTCGACGAGCTGCCGCGCACACCGTCGGGAAAGATCCAGAAGTTCCTGCTCCGCGAGCGTTTCGCCGAGCGCTGAACCGACGCCCGGAACGGCGCCGGGCCGGGACCCCCGAAGGGATCCCGGCCCGGTCAATCCGAACTGTCACCGGTGCTGGTGCACCGGCCTCGGGTCATCAGGCCTTGCAGTTTCCTGCAGCGATGTCCCATGCGCAGTTCTTGGACTTGCCGTTCAGGTCGATGATGTTGCCCTGCGGCTCCCACAGCTGCTTCGCGGCGTTGAACTTCGAGAGCACACCCGCCTCGTTGATGTAGCCGTCCTGACCACCCTGCAGCTGGGACTTGATGCCCCAGAAGTGCGTCGGGGGCGTCATGTTGAAGTGACGCATCGCGGTCAGGAAGTTCGACCGGGTCAGACCACCCTCAAGCTCACCGGCGACGATGAGCATCTGGGCGACGGGCCAGCCGAAGGCCGCACCGTGACCGAGCAGCGACGAGGAGCTCGGGTTGATCCCGGCCTTCTCGAGCTCGGCACGCAGGAACTTCATCCACGGGTCGTTCGCGTAGGCGACCGTGTCCTTGATCTCCTTCAGGCCACCTTCGTAGATGAGCCAGCCGTCACCGGCGGAGCCGTCGCCACCGACCTTCTCCTTGCCGATGAAGGACGTGCCGCCACAGGTGTTCGGGTAGAAGAGCGCCTTGACCTTGCCCTTCATGCCGTTGCCTGCGGCCTCGGTGTTCGCCTGCGTGCAGGAGGTACCGGCGGTCATGGCGATGAACACGTCGGCGTTCTTCGACGCGAGCGTCGTCATGGCGTCGGTGATCGTCGGCGCCTGCGGCTCGATCTGCTCGGTCAGGTACTCGACCTTGCCCTTGAGGGCCGCCGAGTTCGCCAGGTACTCCTTGAAGCCCTGGTTGTAGACCTTGCCGAAGTCGTTGTTCATGACGAGCGCAGCGACGGTGACCTTGCCGTTGGTGGCGAGCTTGTCGAAGTTCTTCTCGACGTAGTCACCCCAGAACAGCGCCTCGGTCGTGTACGACGCCACCGGGGCGCCGCTCGTCCAGGGCTTGGTCATCGGATCGCCCCACGCCGGGTGCGCCGTCATCGCGAGCGGGTGCGGCACGCAGCGGGAGTTCAGCTTGTCGTACAACTTGAGGGTGGCCGGGGTGCCGAGCGTCCAGATGGCGAATGCCTTGGTGGAGTCGAGCAGCTCGTCCACAATCGGGATCGCACGGTTCGCGTCGTAGCCGTCGTCCTTCTGGATGTACTCCACAGTCCGCGTCTTGCCGGTGGAGTCCTTGAACGCGCCCTTGGCCGAGTAGTACTTGAAGAGGACGTCGATCGTCTTGCCGTAGTTGCCGTACTCGGCGAGCGTGCCGGACTGGACGATCGACGCACCGACCTTGATGGAGGTGTCGGTGAGCCCCTCGGTGTCCGACCACCCGGCACCGCACTTGGAGAGGTCGACCGACATGCCGTTCATGCCCTTGACGGTCGTGCCCGACTTGCCGTAGCCGCCGCCCTTGATGGCCTTGACCATCGCAGCGCGCTCCGTCTCCCAGAGCTTCTCCCACTCCTCCATCGTCGTGGGTTCCTTGATTGCCACCGCAGTGGTGGCGCTCGCACCGATGTCGTCCTTGCTGACGCCGATGACGCTGCTCGACTCGTCCCCGCCGCCGCCGCCGCATGCTGCGGCGACGAGTGCGAAGCCGACGGTGACCGCGCCCATGACGCGACCTCGTTGGAACTTCATGTCCTGTGCTTCCCCTTGGTCACTCGGGCAACCCCTTCGGGTTACCGGATCGCAATATAGCGAAGACGAGAAGCACGCAGTATCGACAGGATGTAACATTAGTCGTATCGCACGCGTGACGAAGTTCACAGCGGGCGCGCGCCGGGGGCTGGACCCCACCACAGCGGGATCCAGCCCCCGGGCCAGTCCGGGTCAGGTCACATGGACCGACCAGGAATCAGGCCTTGCAGTTTCCTGCAGCGATCTCCCAAGCGCAGTTCTTCGACTTGCCGTTCAGGTCGACGACGTCGCCCTGGGGCTCCCAGAGCTGGGACTTCGAGTTGAACTTCGACAGCACGGCGGCCTCGGAGATGTAGCCGTCCTTGTTCCCGTTCATCTCGGACTTGATGCCCCAGAAGTGGGTCGGCGGCGTCATCGCGAAGTTCCGCATGGCGACGAGGAAGTTCGCACGGGTCAGGCCACCGTCGAGCTGGCCCGCGATCGCCGTGATCTGGATCCAGGGCCAGGCGTATGCAGCACCGCCACCGAGGAGGCTCGAGGAGTCGGGGTTGATCCCGGCCTTCTGCAGCTCCGAGCGGAGGAAGTTCTGCCACGGGTCGTTCGCCCACTTGGACGTGTCCTTGATCTCCTTGATGCCGCCCTCGAAGATCAACCAGCCGTCACCGGCTGCGCCGTCGCCACCGACCTTCTCCTTGCCGATGAAGCCGTTGCCCGAGCAGGTGTTGGGGTAGATCAGATACTTGACCTTGCCCTTCATGCCGTTCGCGGCTGCCTCCATGTTCGACTGCGTGCACGAGGTACCGGCCGTCATCGCGATGTGGATGTCGGGGTTCTTCGACGCGAGCGTCGTCATGGCATCGGTGATCGTCGGCGCCGTCGGCTCGATCTGCTCGGTCACGAAGTTGACCTTGCCCTTCAGCGCGGCCGAGTTCGCCAGGTACTCCTTGAAGCCCTGGTTGTAGACCTTTCCGAAGTCGTTGTTCATGACGAGCGCCGTGACCGTGATCTGGGCCTTGCCGAACTCGGCGAACTTCTTCTCGACGAAGTCACCCCAGAACAGCGTCTCCGTCGTGTAGGAGGCCACCGGCGCGCCGGTCGTCCACGGCCTGTTGACCGGGTCGCCCCAGGCCGGGTGGGCCGTCATCACGAGCGGGTGCGGGACACAGCGGGAGTTGACCTTGTCGACGACCTTGAGCGTCGCCGGCGTACCGAGCGTGTTCAGCATGAACACCTTCGTCGAATCGAGCAGCTCGTCGACGTTCGGGATCGCACGGTTGGCGTCGTAGCCGTCGTCCTTCTGGACGTACTCGATCTTCCGGGTCTTGCCGTTCGCGTCCTTGAACAGACCCTTCTCCGAGTAGTACTTGAAGAGGACGTCGATCGTCTTGCCGAAGTTGCCGTAGTCGGCCAAGGTGCCCGACTGGGCGAGCGACTGACCGACCTTGATCGTGGTGTCGGTCAGGCCCTCCGTGTTGTTCCAGCCCGCCGAGCACTTCGACAGGTCGACGGTGAAGCCGGGGCTCACCTGGACCGACTTGCCATCCGCCGAGATCCCGCTCTTGTCAGCCTTGATCTTGGCGACGACGGCGGCGCGCTCCTTCTCCCAGAGCTTCTCCCACTCTTCCATCGTCGTGGGTTCCTTGATTGCCACCGCAGTGGTGGCGCTCGCACCGATGTCGTCCTTGCTGACGCCGATGACGCTGCTCGACTCGTCCCCGCCGCCACCACCGCAAGCGGCTGCCACGAGGCCGAAGCCGACCGTCACCGCGACAACGGCGGTTCGCCGCGTCCGTCGAAGACTCATGTCGTCCCCCTTGCCATCCGCACGGGGAACATCCCCAGCGGTAGGGGAACCATAGCGCATGACGCGTTCTTCGTCACAGGGTCGCTACATGGCGCGCACCGGCAGCGCGCTCAGCGCGGAGGCAGCCGAACCCCGCCGTCGACCCGGATCGTCTCGCCGTTCATGTAGGAGTTCTCGACGCACGCGAGGACCATCGCAGCGAGCTCGGCGCTCGTCCCGAGACGGTTCGGGAACAGCACACCCTCCTGCAGCTTCCCCTTGAAGGCCTCCGACGCATCGCCCTCGCCGTAGATCGGCGTGTCGATCAGACCCGGGGCCACCGTGCAGACGCGCACCCCGACCGCGGCGAGGTCACGGGCGATCGGCAACGTCATGCCGACGACGCCGCCCTTCGACGCCGAGTACGCGGCCTGGCCGATCTGGCCGTCGAACGCGGCGACCGACGCGATGTTCACGATCGCGCCCCGCTCACCGTCGGCGAGGGGCTCGGTCTGCGACATCGCCGTCGCAGCGATCCTCAGGCAGTCGAAGCTGCCGACGAGGTTGATCTCGATCACCCGCTTGAACGCCGCGAGATCGTGCGCCGTGTCGTAGCCGCCGCGGCCGACGGTACGCGACGCGTACCCGATGCCCGCCGAGTTCACCAGCACGCGGAGCGGCCCCATCTCCTTCGCGGTCTCGACGGCCGCGACGATCTCGTCGGTGTTGCGGACGTCGACGTGACAGAACGCCCCACCGAGCTCGGACGCGAGCGCCGAACCCCGGTCGTCCTGGAGGTCGGCGATGACGACCTTCACGCCGCGAGCAGCGAGCAGACGAGCGGCGGCAGCACCGATACCGGAAGCGCCGCCGGTGACGACGGCCGAAGATCCCTTGAGTTCCATGGCCGACACGCTACGCGCCGCAGGGCGACCCCGTAGGAATCGCCCTGCGTCCCGGGTGGGCCATAAGGGATTCGAACCCCTGACCTCTTGCGCGTCATGCAAGCGCTCTAACCAACTGAGCTAATGGCCCGTGAGCGACCGACACTAGCAAGGCGACCCGCAGGCGACCACAGCCGGCCCCGTCGACACCGGACCGGACCGGGTAGGGTCCGGACCGCAACGGCGCCGCGACGGAGGAGGCCGAGGTGACCGGATCGGACGAGACCGCCGAGATCGCCCCCGAGACCGCCGTGGTCCGCAGCGGGGAGGAGCTCGACTGGGGAGCCGTCGATCGCCACCTTCGCCGGGGAATCGACGACCTCGTCGGCGAGCTCGAGGTGCTGCAGTTCCCGAACGGGTCGGCGAACCTCACCTACCTGCTCCGCTACGGCGATCGGGAGCTCGTGCTCCGACGCCCCCCGTTCGGGACGCTCGCACCCGGCGCGCACGACATGCGTCGCGAGCACCGGGTGCTGTCCGAGCTGTGGCGGCACTTCGACCGGGCGCCACGCGCCTACCTCTTCTGCGACGACCACACCGTCATCGGTGCCGACTTCTTCGTGATGGAGCGGCGCACCGGTGAGGTGATCCGCACGGCGATCCCCGCCACCATGACGCACCACCACGACGTCGGACGGCGCGTCGGGCTCGCCGCCGTCGACGCCATGGCCGACCTCCACCGCCTCGACCCGGTCGCGTGCGGGCTCGGCGATCTCGGTCGGCCGGACGGGTTCGTGGCCCGACAGGTCAGCGGGTGGACCCACCGCTGGCAGCTCGTGCGGTTCGACCACTCCCCCGCGGCGATGGACGACATCGCCCGCCGCCTCGAGGCGTCGCTGCCACCTGCCGGTCCCGTGTCCTTCGTCCACAACGACCTGAAGCTCGACAACATGCAGTTCGACCCGACCGACCCCGACCGGGTGACGTCGATCTTCGACTGGGACATGACCACGCTCGGCGACCCGCTCGTCGACCTCGGCACTCTCCTCAACTACTGGCCGGACCCTGCCGACCCACCCGGGTCGCGACGCCTCAACGTCGAAGCGCTCGGCGCACTCGGACTCCCGAGTCGGGCGGAGGTCGTCGAGCGGTACGGCGAGCGCACCGGGTTCGACGTGCGGAACGCCGGTTGGTACGCGGCGTTCGCCTACTGGAAGACCGCGGTCGTCGTGCAACAGCTCCACCGGCGGTGGGCCGACGGCGCGTCGACCGACGAGCGGATGGCGACCATCGCCGATGCGATCCCCCAGCTCGTCGACGCTGCGGACGAGGGCCTGCGCTCCCTCGGTGGGTGAGCTGCGCTACTCGAGGACGCCGGCGATGACGAGCTCGGCGATCCGTTCGTCGTCGTAGCCGAGGAACCCGCCGAGCACCTCCTGCAGGTGCTGACCGAACGTGGGCCCACCCCACCGTGGGCCACCCGGCGTGCGCGAGAGCTGGAACGGCGGCCCCTCGACGAACGTGGTGCCGTACCGCTCGTGGGGAACCTCACGGAACATGCCCCTGTGGCGGAGCTGCGGGTCGGCGACACAGTCGGCGGCGTCCTGCACCCGGTGGGCGGGGACCCCGACCGCCTGCAGCGCCGCCTCCGCCTCCTCGCCCGGCGTGCGGGCGGCCCACGCCGCGACCACGGCGTCGAGCTCGTCCCGTCGCCCGATCCGTTCGGCCGCATCGAGACCGGCGAGATCCGCCCGGTCCACGATCCCGCAGAGCGCCCGCCACTGGTCGTCGGTCTCGACCGCCACGGCGATCCACCGGTCGTCGCCCGGGACCGTGAACACGCCGTGCGGCGCCATGGTCCGGTCGGCGTTGCCCACGGGGGCGGCCGTCCGCCCGTTCACCTCGTCGTCGAGGATCGCCGTACCGAGCAGCAGCAGCGCCCCCTCGAGCTGACTGAAGTCGAGCCGTACCGCCTCGCCGGTGCGATCACGCCGGTCGAGCGCGGCGAGCAGCGCACCGGCCGCGAACCGGGGGGAGACGTAGTCGGTGAACGCGGTGAAGGGTCCGGCGGGACGCCGGTCGGGCCAACCGGTGACCGGGTAGAACCCGGCGACCGCGGCGGCCATGGTGCCGAACCCGGCGTAGGCCCGCAGCGGGCCGCTCTGTCCCATGAGACAGCTCGACAGCATGACGAGCTTCGGGTTCACGGCTCGAAGGTCGTCGAACCCGAGACCCCAGGCGTCCATCGTGCCCGCCGAGAACGCCTCGGTGACCACGTCCGCCCACCGCACGAGGTCGAGCACCACCTCGCGTGCCTCGGGCGCGGTCAGGTCGAGCGCGAGGCCGTACTTCCCGGCGTTGAGCGAGTGCCACTGGAGGGCGCCCTCCTGGTCGCCCTCGGCCGCCCGGAAGGGGTTCACGCCCCGGAGCACGTCGGGCCGGCGCTGCGACTCGACGCGCACGACGGTCGCCCCGAAGTCGGCGAGGGTGCGGGTCGCCGCCGGTCCGGCCATCGCCCACATGAAGTCGAGGATGCGGAGCCCCGCGAGGGGTCGGTCGTCGTCGGTCGCAGCGGTACGCACCACCGGTGGTGCGGCGGGTCGCCTCGGGGTCGCCGCGAGCCGCTCCCGGTCGGTGTCGAGCTGCGGTGCCGGGCCGAGCGGGCGGAGCGGCAGGCCCGGGACCTCCACGAACCGACCCGGGTACCGGATCCCGTCGATCTCCTCCCAGTAGCCCCGGTCGGCGAGCTGGTCCATGGCCAGCACGTCCGCGGTCGTCGTCACCGGGGCGATCAGCAGGTTGCGCTCGAGTGCCACCTCGAACAGTTCGGCCTTCGTGCGCGTGCGCAGGAACGCCTGCAGGACCGCCGTCGCCCGATCGAGCTCGGACGGCGGCTCGCGCCCCTCGAAGACGTCCATCGCGAAGTCGATCCAGTTCTTCGTCGCGAGGTCCGCCTCGCAACTGCCTTCCTCATGGATCCACTGCCACAGGCGCGTCGTGTAACGGCCGATCATCGGTCCGAACAGGAAGGTGACGGTCACTGCGCCGTCGGCGCAGTCGTAGACGAACTGCACGTGGAACGGCCCGAGCTCGACCCCGCCGGCGACCCGTTGCGGGGTGCGGCCGCCGACGAGCCCGTTCATCATCTGGAACTGGGTCGCGGTGAGGAACGCCTGCTGGGCGGAGACGTCGACGTGCTGGCCGATCCCCGAACGGTGTCGCTCCCGCAGTGCGATCGACGCGCCGACGAAGGCGTCGAGCGCGGCGAAGTTCCACGTCTGCGGCTCGGAGATGCGGAGCGGCGCCCGGTCACGGTCACCCGTGATCCCCATGGTCCCGCTCGCGGCAGCCACGACGAGGTCGGTCGCCGCCCAGTGGGCCTTCGGTCCGTCACCGCCGAACGCGCTGATCGAAACCGTCACGAGCGCGGGGTTGTTCGCCCGGAGCGCGGCGACGTCCACCGGGAACGCCCCGCACTCCAGCAGCACGTCCGCGCCCGCGGCGAGCTCGGCGAGCAGCGGATCGTCGAAGGTCCGGAGCTCCACCGACGCCTTGCCCCGGTCGAACGCCCATGCCTGCAGCGACCGACCCGGATGGGGGACGTCGTCGACGAAGGGTCCGAGATGGCGGGCACGGCTCCCGCCCGGCGGCTCGACGAGGACCACGTCGGCGCCGAGCTGCGCGAAGAGCAGGCCGGCGAGGTGCCCGCGGTCGTCGGTCAGATCGAGCACCCGGTAGGGCGAGAGCATGGCGTCCACCCCGCCATGATGCTCCAGCCTGGTCGGGCCCGCGGGCGCTGCTGCTAGGGTGGGTGCTCCTCGGCGGCGTGACCGAGTGGCTTAGGTAGCGGCCTGCAAAGCCGCGTACGCCGGTTCGATTCCGGCCGCCGCCTCGCTCCCGGCGGGTCCCTCCGGGCCCGTTCCCGAAACGAACCGTTCGACGAGCCACGACGCGTAGGAGTGCGACGCCCCGGCGTGCAGTACCCCGGTCACCGGGAACCCAGCGAGCAGGTCGGCGGCGCGGCGGTGCACCGCCAGCGGTGAGCTCGCGCCGGGGAGTTCGACGGCGACGCTCCACCAGGGCGCAGCGTCGGGGCCGGCCGCCGACGCCGGCGTGCCGGGGAGAACCGCCACCGGTGCACCGAGGCGGAGTGCCACGACCTCCGCGCCGGGGACCCGGCGACGGACCTTCGCGACCGGCGCCCACAGACCCTCACCGTCGTGGTCCATCAGCCGTCCCGGTGGCACGCTCCGCCGATCCTTGCCCCACCACTCGGCCCGGCCGACGACGCCGGCGCCGAGGTCGACCTCGACCGGGTCGGCGTGCCACACCTTCACCTCGAAGCGCGGTCGACGGCCACCACGGAACTTCAGCGAGTGCCCTTCCTCGGGAGCGACCGCGTAGTGGTCGACCCGGAGGTCGATGCGGTCACGGCCCAGCGTGTCGAGCCAGGCGTCCACCTCGACGGGAACCTCACCGGGGACGAACCAGCGGAGCTCCACTCGAACCCGGCGCTCGGTCTCCTCCGAACCGGCCACGGTGCACCTCCCCTCGGTCACCCGCTCCGGGCCCACCGCTCGTGCCCGATGGACGCGAACGTTAGCGGGCACCCGATGCAACGTGGCTCACTCCCCCGGCTCCTGCGGTGCGCCACTCCGTCGACGTCGCACCAGTTCGACCTGCAACTCCTCGGCCGACGCCTCGATGGCGTACCCGTCGGTGACGGCGTCGAGGACGAGGCGGCTGACCTCGTCGGGCTCGATCGGCGCGCCCGGTCGGCGCTCGACCGTCGCCCGGAACGCGACCACGCCGTCGGCGACGGTGAAACGCAACCGTGCCAGCGAACCCGGGCGCGCCGCCGCGAAGAGCAGGCACGACAACTCGTCCACGCCGGATCGCAGGTCTTCGACATCGGCGACACCCAGGTCGGCGTCCACCCCGAGGCCCGCCGCGACGAGCCGGAGCAGACGCACCCGGTCGAGCCGGGCCGGCAGGGTGATCGCGACGACGTCGCCTTCGGGCGGCGAGGGCTCGGATCGCGGACGTTCGGCCACCGAATCGGTCTGAGCGAGCGAGGGGATGTTCACGGTGCGACCGTGAAGCGGTGGGACTGACCGGCGAGGGCGAGAACCCGCCGGACCGGTGCGGACGGATCGACCAGACGCAGACCGCCTCGACGACCACTTCCGAGCGCTGCGAGCAAGGCGAGCGCTCGCAGCCCGCCCGAGTCGAGGAACGTCACCGCCGACAGGTCGAGATCGACGCACCCCTCGGCCTCCGCGAGTCGTTCGGTGACCCTGGCGAGCACCTCGCGGGACGTGTGCGCGTCGAGCTCGCCGTGCACGCTGACGAGCGTCGGCTCGGAAGCCGTATCGCAGCGGACCCCGAATCCGTATCCGATCGCCGTGTCCATCGTCCCCTCCCGACCCGTCGGAGTCCCCTACCGCCGGTCGGCGGTAGGACGAGGGATTCCCCCACGCCCCGGGGGTGAAACCTCCTCGACCCGCGGGTCAGGAGCGGTCGAGTTCGGCGAGGACGGCATCGAGGTCGAGCGAGGTGGGCCAGGAGCGCAGGACCGTTCCGTCGGCGCGCACGAGCACCGCCGCCGGCTGCACCCGCACGCCGAGCTGCACCCACGACGCGCCCGAGGGATCCCACAGCATCCGGTGGGCGACACCGACCTCGGTGCGGAACTTCCGGGCGGCCGCGAGATCGGCCTGGGTGCCGAGCCCGACGACGGTGAGTCGATCGGAGTTCTGGCGAGCGAACTGCTCGACCTCCGGGGCTTCCCGGCGGCAGGTCGTTCAATACGGCGCCCACATCCACAGCAGCATCGGTCTGCCGCTGGTGGGGAGTTCGGACAGGCGCACGGTCGCACCGGAGGCGAGGTCGACCACGTCGACCGCCGGGAGCGCTGCAGCGACGGTTCCCGACGCTGCTCCCGCAGTCGCCACCGCGGCCGTCGACGACGTCGGTGCACCCGTCGCGGCGACCCCATCGGTGCGGTCCGTCGCAACCTCTCCGTCCGACGCCGCGCACGCCGTCGCCGCTGCGCCGAGCACCAGGACGACGGTCGCCATCCGAATCGCCCGGATCCGTGCGCTGCGCATGCTTCGACGGTAGTGGTGCGCCGCAGGCCGACGGCGACCCGGATGGACCGCCGGTAGGGTCTCCGCCATGACGACGCCCGAGCAACGCCTCACCGCCGCCGGTATCGAGCTCCCGCCGCCGCCCCGACCGGTCGGCAGCTACGTGACGTTCGTCCGGTCCGGAAACCTGGTGTTCACGTCGGGGCACGGACCGACCACCGCCGACGGACGACTCGTCACCGGTCGCCTCGGCGCCGACCTCGACGTCGACGCCGGCGCCGAGGCGGCGCGACTCGTCGGCCTGAACCTGCTCGCAACGCTCCGCGCCGAACTCGGGTCGCTCGACCGGGTACGTCGCATCGTGAAGGTGCTCGGCATGGTGCAGTGCACCCCCGAGTTCACGCAGCACCCCGCGGTGGTCAACGGCTGCTCGAACCTCTTCGTGGAGGTGTTCGGCGACGCAGGGCGACACGCAAGGTCGGCGGTCGGCATGAGCGCACTGCCCTCCGGGATGGCCGTCGAGATCGAGCTCGTCGCCGAGGTCGACTGAGGCCTCGGCCTCAGGATCGCTGCGCACGGGCGCGCACCACCGCGTCGACGGCCTCGACGACGAACTGCACCTCCTCGGGCAGCGGTGCGGCGAACCGGACGGCGGGCGCCGGGAGACCGTGCGCCGCGCCGAGGACCCGGACGGCGACACCGTGGGACCGCAGCACCGAGGCCACGCGGACGGCGTCGGGTGCCGGGACGAGCCGGATGTGGATCGCCGAGCCGGACACCGGTTCCCCGAGCGGACCGACGAGGTCGTCGAGCGCCGCGGCCGCAGCCCGGACGGCGATGTGGTTGGCGTGGATCCACGCCGGATCACCGAGGGCGGCGACCGCCGCGACGACGTCCGGCATCGACAGCGGCCACGGTCCACGGCGCGGGGTACAGGCCGCCCGGAGCACCGGGTCCGCCGCCCACGCGAACCCCACCCGTGCCCCGGCGAGACCGAAGAACTTCGACGGCGACCGCAGCACGACCACGTTCCCGGCCTCGATGCCGAGGAGACTCGACCGGGCCGGTTCCTCGCAGAACTCCACGTAGGACTCGTCGACGACGAGCACGCCGGGGCGACCGTCGAGCAGCGCGCCGAGCGTCGCCCGGTCGACGACCCGACCCGAGGGGTTGTGCGGGTTCGACACCAGCACCACCGCGCCGGCGTCGAGCAGGGCAGCGACGGCGTCGAGGTCGTAGCCCCAGGCCGGGGCGCCGTGGCCGGCGTTCGGGAACGCGGTCACGTACTCGGTGTACGCCGGCCAGGGCACCACGACCCGGCCACCGAGTGGTCCGTCGGCGAGCGCCCACAGCAGGTCGCTGATCCCGCGACCGACGACGAGCTCCGACGAGGGCACGCCGACTGCGGCCGCGTACGCCTCGGTGGCGATCGCCGCCGCGCGGTACGGATGCCGCTGCAGGTGCTCGGGGGCGAGCGCGCGCACGGCCTCGAGTGCGACCGGCGGCGGCCCCGCCCGCCAGATGCACGTCGACAGGTCCGCCTGCACGGGCGGGGCCAGATCGTCGTGGTCGCCGCCCTGCGGTCCGAGACCGATTGGGGTGCCGCCGTTCACCGGTACACCGCTGCGACGAAAGACCCTGGCGGAACGGCCCCGAGGGGAACGACGATCTGACCGTGGACACGGCGCGGAGCGGAGCACCTCGGACCGGAGAGACGCCGATCCCTCTCGTCGACCTCGACCCGGCGAACGGGGCGGCGGCCCCGGCGGCGGTGGAGACCCACCTCTCCGTGGTCCTGCTCGCCGGAACTCGCGCGTACAAGTTCTACAAGCCGGTCACCTTCGGCTTCATCGACGCATCCACCGTGGAACGGCGACGCGAGCTGTGCGAGCTCGAGGTGGCACAGAACCGAAGGTTCTCTCCCGACGCCTACCTCGGCGTCGTCGCGCTCCGTGACGAGGCCGGGCAGGTACACGACCACGCCGTCGTCATGGAACGGCTGCCCGCCGACCGCCGCCTGTCGACGCTGCTCGCCGGGGCGGAGGCGGAGGATGCGCTGCGCGCCGTCGCACACCGGCTCGCCACGGTGCACGCCGAGTCCCCCCGCCCCACCGACCAGGCGTCGGAGGGCACGGTCGACGTCGTTCGATCGGTGTGGGACGACCTGCTCGCCGGGCTCCGGGAGCACACCGGCACCGTGGATGCGTCGACCATCGACCGCATCGCCACCCTCGCCGAGCGCTACCTGGCCGGCCGTGCACCGTTGTTCGAGCACCGCGCCGAGCTCGGTCACGTCGTCGACGGGCACGGGGACCTGCTTGCGGACGACGTCTACGTGCTCCATGACGGCGTCCGGTTGCTCGACTGCCTCGCGTTCTCGGAACGGCTCCGCCGCGGGGACGTGCTCGCCGACGTCGCATTCCTCGCCATGGACGTCGAACGCCTCGCCGGGCCGACCCTCGCCCGACAGCTCGTCGAGTGGTACGACGAGTTCAGCGGCGAGAACCACCCCGGCACGCTCGCCCACCACTACGTGGCGCAGCGGGCGGTCGTGCGCGCCGTGGTGGCGCTGCTCTGCGCCGGGCAGGGGAATGCCGACGCCGTGGGCGTCGCCCGGGACCTGCTCGGCCTGGCGCTCGACCACCTCGAGCGTTCCCGCGTCCGACTCGTCCTCGTCGGTGGCCCTCCCGGCACCGGCAAGACGACCGTGTCGGAGGAGCTCGCCGGCGCGATCGGCTGGACGGTCCTGCACAGCGACGACGTGCGGGTCGAACTGTTCGGAGAGGCGACAGACACGGAGGAGAACCCGATCGGCGAAGGTCGCTACGGCGAGCCCGAGGTCGACCGGGTCTACGAGGTGATGCTCGAACGGGCCGCCCTGCTGAACGGTCTCGGCGAATCGGTCGTGCTCGACGCCTCCTGGGGGGCGACCCGTCATCGCGAGCGGGCCCGGGCGTGTGCCGCCGCAACCGCCACGGAGCTCATCGAGTTCCGCTGCGACGCTCCCCTCGAGGTCGCTTGCGAGCGGATCACCGCCCGTCGTCGCCGGGGGGACAGCACCTCGGAGGCGACGCTCGAGGTGGCGCGCGCCCTGTTCGCCCGCGCGGCGGGCGAACCGTGGCCCGAGGCCTTCGCGATCGACACGACCCACGAGCTCGACCTCAGCGTCCGGTCCGCTGTGCACCGGGCACGCTGAGCCCCCCGGTCGCGCCCGGGCTCAGCCGCCCGGGTCGGCGAGGGGCCCGGTGGTATCCGGCAGCGACGGCGGCCCGTTCGTCGTCGAGTGCCCCCTCCCACACCGCCGCGTAGACGGCGCGCGCCGCCCGCGCCCCCCACAGCGAGCGCGGGCCCCCGAAGGGGTCGACGATCCGGTCGTCGCCGTCGACGGGCGCCCAGCACGCTACGGCGACCGCATCGGACGCCGTACCCGTCCCGTCGACACCGAGGTCGTGGAGCGCCTGCACCTTCGCCTCGGTGACGGTGGCGACGAGGTTCACCAGCGCAGCGTCGCCGACGCGAGCGGGAACGAGCACGAACAGGTTGACCGTCCCGATGCCGGGGGCGGCGGCCGGGGCGAGGTCCGCCGCCCACGTCGGCCACCCGAGGCCGACCGTGGCGAGCACCTCGACCCCGCCATCGATCCGGTGGACGTGTCGACGCACGTCCGCAGCGGTGAGCATGCCGACCCCCGGGCCGCGGAGGCCGACCCGGTTTGCGACCTCGGCGAGGTGGTCGGCGGGATCGGTACGCGCGTAATCGGCGGGCACGGTGAGGTTGACGAACCAGGTCCCCTCGGCGAGGCCGCCACCGACCGCCGAGGTTGCCGCAAACCGGAGCGGGCGCGGCGATTCCCACCACAGGACGAGGCAGGACGGGTCGTCGGCGATGCGGGCGCCGACGATGCCCGGGCTCGGGCCGGTCACGACGTCGGGCCGGCCCGACGGTCCGGCACGACGAGGAGGAGGTCCCCGTCGCGCACCACCCGGACGTTCGCCCGGTAGTACCGCGACAGCGTCCGTTCGGTGAGCACCTCCTCGGGTGTGCCCGCCATGACCAGACGACCGGACTCGAGGAGCGCGACCTCGTCGGCGAACTGCGCGGCGAGCGTGAGGTCGTGCATCGCCGCGACGACCGTCAGCCCCCGCTCTCGCCGGAGTTCGTCGACCAACTCGAGCACCTCGAGCTGGTGACCGACGTCGAGGGACGACGTCGGCTCGTCGAGGAGGAGAAGCGACGCGTCCTGCACGAGGGCGCGGGCAATCGCCACCCGCTGTCGCTCACCGCCCGACAGCGCTGCGACGGGGCGGTCGGCGAGATCGCGCAGTCCGAGACGGACCAGCACCTCCTCGACGACCGCGAGGTCACCTCGACGTTCACGTCCGAGGATGCCGAGGTGGGCGGTCCGACCGAGCAACGCGTACGAGCCGACCGTCATCGAGGGCGGGAACGTCGGCTCCTGCGGGACGAGGGCGACTCGACGGGCACGAGCCCGCCGAGCGAGCCGGTGGAGCTCCTCGCCGTCGGACCACACACCCCCCCGGGCGGCGACGACACCGGCGACCGCACGGAGGAACGTCGACTTCCCTGCGCCGTTCGGGCCGAGCACGGTCAACCACCGACCGGCGTCGACGGCGAGCGACACGCCGGACAGCACATCCACCCCGCCGAGCTCGACACCGAGGCCGCGCACCTCGAGACGCGGGGCGCGCGTCGCACCGTCGAGGGCGACCGAGTCGCGGGCGGGCGGGGTGTGCGCCTGCTGCGGGGGGTTCATACGGCACCGGCCCGGGACGTTCTGAGGACGAGCACGAAGAACGGCGCACCGAAGAACGCTGTCACCACACCGATGGGGAGTTCGGCGGGGGCGAGCACGGTGCGGGCGAGCAGGTCGGTCGCCGCGAGGAAGGCCCCGCCGAAGAGCAACGACAACGGCAGGATCGACCGGTAGCTGGACCCGGCCAGCAGCCGCACCGTGTGCGGGACGATGATGCCGACGAACGCGATGAGACCGCTGGTCGCTACCGCGGCGGCCGTCCCCATCGAGGCCGCGACCACGACGACGACCCGCAGGCGCCTCGGGTCGATGCCGAGGGTGCGGGCCTCGTCGTCACCGACGCCGGCGACGTCGAGCAGACGGCCGCTGAGGAGGAGCACCAGGGTCGACACCACGGCATAGGGCAGGAGCAGCAGCACGTCGTCCCACCCGGCGCTCGAGAGCCGGCCGAGGATCCAGCTGTACACCTGGCGGATGTTCTCCTGATCGCGCTGCTGCACGAAGGTCTGCACGGCGGTGAAGAAGCTCGCGACGGCGACACCCGCGAGGACGAGCGACGCCGGTCCTCGGGTGCGATCGCCCGCCGCGCCGAGCATCCAGGTGATCCCCATGGCGGCCATCGCCCCGGCGAACGCGGCGAGCGTGACGACGGTCGAGGTCTGGCCGGCACCGGCGTTCACGATGGCGAACGTCGCGCCGAGGCCGGCACCGGCGGCGACGCCGAGCAGGTACGGGTCGGCGAGCGCGTTGCGGAAGGTCCCCTGGTACGCGCCACCGGCCGTGGCCAGCAGTCCGCCGACGAGCAGGGCGAGGACGACGCGGGGCAGGCGGAACTGCCACACGATGGTCGCCTCGGTCGCACTCAGCCCCGACGGCAGGCCGACCAGTTCCCGGGCCACGTCGAGCGGTGCCAAGGGCACCGGACCGACGGCGGCACCGGCGAGGGCCACGACTGCGACGCAGAGCAGCCCCGCGGCGAACCACCAGCGGGCGAGACCCGGCGCCCGCAACGGCTCGAAGGTCGCCGTCGGAACCTCGGCCCGCAGTGTCATCGAACCTTCGCTACGGCTGCGACGACCGCTTCGACGAGGTCGGCGACACGTGGGCCCCAGCGGCTCGCGATGTCGTCGTCGAGGGGCACGACGTTGCCGTTGCGCACCGCCGCGAGGCCGCTCCATCCGGCGCGGGCGCCGACGGTCTGCGCGGTCTGTCCGCAGCACTTCGTGTCGGCGAGGAAGATGAGGTCCGGGTCGGCCTTCAGCAGGTACTCGGCCGAGAGCTGCGGGTACCCGGAGCCGTCGCGGTCGGCGGCGTCGGCGATGTTGGTCAGCCCGACGAGGCCGTAGACGGCCCCGACGAAGGTCTTCGAGGTCACGGTGTAGAGGGTGTCGTCGAGCTCGTGGTAGTAGCTCAGCGTTCCGCTCCTCTTCGGGAGCCCGGCGACGGCCGCGTCGATCCGGGTCCGCATGCCGCCCACGACCTCAGCGGCACCGGCGGTCCGACCGGTGGCCTTTCCGAGCGCGTCGATCTGGTCGTAGACGTCGTCGAGGTCGGCCGCTGCAGGGAGCAGGAGCACGGCGACGCCGAGTCGACCGAGGCCGTCGACGAGGCCGTTGATGTCATCGGAGGCGACGACGAGATCGGGCCGGTAGTTCGCGATCGCCTCGATGTTGGGCTGGAACCCCGAGAGCGCCGTTCGGGGCGCCTCGGACGGGTGGTTGGACTGGTCGTCGACGGCGAGCACCTGCTCACCGGCTCCGATCGCGAAGAGCATCTCGGTGGCCGTGGGCGAGAGCGAGACGACACGCTCCGGACGGTCGGTGATGGTGACCGGCCCGTTCCCTCCGGTCACCGTGACCGGGAACGTGGCGTCGGCACCACCGGCCGCCGCTCCGCCGAGGGGTTCGGCATCGCCCCCGCACGCCGCGAGCCCGAGGGCGAGCGCCGCGATGGCCACGAGGCCTCCGATGAACTTCCGATGTGATCGCACGGTTTCCTCCCTTTGGTCGAGGAACCGTGTTCGACTGCAGGGTGACCTGCCGAACGAACCGCTCTTTCCTCGAGAGCTGGTTGCGTCGCTCGACCGGTCAGGCGACCTGGCTCGATCCCTCCGGTCGCCCTTCGGGATTCCACAGTTGCGGGACAGCGTCGGATTTTCACCGAACTTCGCTGCCCGGTCGGCTCGGTCACCATAGCCCGCGGGCCCGGCGACGGCAATCACCGGGGTTCGGCGGTGGCGGCGAGCGCTCCTGCGACCCGGGTGAGTCGTCGACCCTGGTGGCGGGCGGCGGCGAGGGCGTCGTCGTCGGGCGTCGACCCGCTGCGCGCCACCCACGAGGCGCCGTAGGGGTTCCCGGTGCGGAACACCACCGGATCGGTGTAGCCGAGCGGGAGGACGACGGCGCCCCAGTGGTACGCGGTGTTGAGGAGCGCGAGGACCGTCGACTCGAGTCCGCCGTGCGTCGTCGACGCTGCGGTGAAGGCGGTGACCACCTTGTTCGAGAACGTCCCCGCCGCCCACAGCCCGCCGGTCTGGTCGAGGAACTGCTTGAGCTGCGCCGCAGGGAGCCCGAAACGGGTCGGTGCGCCGAGCGCGACGCCATCCGCCCATGCGAGGTCGTCGAGGGTGGCGATCGGGATGCCGTCCTCGGCCTCGACGGCGGCACGGTGCGCCGTCCACGCAGGGTTCGCCGCGACGGCGTCGTCCGGGGCGGTCTCGGGGACCCGACGCAGGCGGACGTCGGCGCCCGCCTCGGTCGCCCCCTCCGCGATGGCCCGGGCCAGTCGGGTCACGTTCCCGGTGGCGCTGTAGTGGACGACGGTGATGCGGGTCGGCACGACGATCTCCTCGGGGGCGGCGTGCCGGCGGACGCTAGCCCCCGGCTGCGCCGAGGCGATGCACGGGGAGGCCGAAGCGCCGTGCGAGCCGCTGGGGCAGTTCGAGGCCGAGGCCCCGCAACACGGGGCGCGACCGGGCGAGCACGGCGATCCCGTCGAAGCTGCCGTTGCGCAGAGCGTCGCCGACGCCGCCGATCGTGCCGCCGTGGCTCACGTCGCCGGTGGCGTCGAGGCCGGCCCGGTGGAGCCCGGCGAGGATCGTGTTGAGACGTGCCCGACCGTTGCGGGGCACGGCCCCACCGGCGAGGGTGAGCGGGTCGACCGGCACGCACCCGCCGGACGCGAGCACGAACGCCGTGGCGCCGATGATGTCGGGCGTGGGCGCGACGAGGACGTGGAACCGGCCGCCGGTGATCGCGTCGAGCGTGCACAGGGCACCGACGAGCTCGCTGTCGCCGACCGGGCGGGCGACGACGACGATCCATCGGCTCCGGCGCCGACGGCCACCGGACTCGGTGGTGGGGACGGGCCCCGGTCCGCCGAGGCGGTGGCGTGCGTCATGGCGCCGTGTGCCCGTGCACTCGTGGACGGGGTTGCTCGTGCGTGTCGACAGTCGGTGCATCGGGATCGCTCCCCCTTCGCCGTGATGTGACGCTCGTCACATTAGCGCACGGCGGGCCACGACCGGACCGTCACGCGCCCGGAAGACCGGCCGCCTCGGCGAACCGGCGCAACTCCCGGTCGATGTCGCCCATCGGTTGGAACGCCACATCCGTGATCCCGCTCGCCGCGAGACCGTCGAGCCGCTCCGGCACCTCCCCCGCGGCGCACGCGAACGGCACGACACGCAAGGACTCGGCGGTCACGACCTCCCGGTCGATCTCGTTGAGCTCCGTCAGGTGACCGGCGTGCAGCGCGAGGTGCCGAACATCCTCGGGCACCGCCTCGGCGAGCTCGCGGAAGCGGGCCGCATTGGGCAGGCCGGCGATGCGGTCGTCGTGCTGTTCGAGGAAGGCGTGATATGCGACCGCCGCCCCCGGACCCGCCGTGGCGAGGACGCGTGGGTCGCCGAGCGACTCCCCGGCGTCGAGGATCGTCCCGAACGCGAGCAGCGTCGCCGAGGGGACCCCGTCGAAGGACGCACCGGGTCGGGGCCTCGACGTGAACACCCCGCACCCGAGGTCCCGGGCTGCGTCGACCCCACGTGGGCCGTTCACCCCGAGCACCCAGGGGACCTCGATCGGACGGTCCGGCGCCTGGCCGGGCCAGTGCAGCATGCGCACCGGCCGTCCCTCGACCTCGACCGTCTCGCCGCGCAGGAGCGCCCGCACCGTACCGACGTGGCCCGGCATGTCCGCCCAGCGCAACGGCTTGCGCCCCATGGCCCGGCGTCCCGTGAACCCCGTCCCCACGCCGACGACGACCCGGTCCGCACCCACGAGCGAGACGAGGTGAGCGATCGCAGAGGCGGTCACCATCGGATGACGCAGCGACGGGATCAACACCCCCGGCCCGAGCACGATGCGCTCGGTGCGCACCGCGGCGAGCGCCAGGGTCATCCAGACGTCGAGCTGCAGTGCGGGCGTGTCGTACACCCATGCCGTGTGGTAGCCGAGCCGCTCGGCGAGCTCGATGTGGCCGGGGGTGCCGGGGACCGGCGGGAACGCGCAGGAGATCCGCATCGGGGTCGTCATCGCGCCGTTGTACACCTCGGGTCCGCCCTCCGCTCGCACGACGCGCCAGCATGAAGGCGTGCCCACCCTCGTCCCCGCCTCGACGATCACCCCGGAAGCCTTCGCCCCCTTCGGTTCGGTCATCACCGTCGACGGACCCGACACGCCACTCGAACTGCACCGCGGCACCCCCCGGATGTGGGTAATGCAGCTCAGGAACCGGCCGGGATCGTTCCGACGGCTGACCCGGCACCGGGAGGTCACGCAATGCCTCGCCGCTGCGGGCGGTGCCACGTGGTACCTCGCCGTGGCACCGCCCACCGGCCGGACGGGTGGGCCGGACGATCCCGACGCCGTGCCGGACCTCGCAGAGGTGCGGGCGTTCGCCGTGCCCGGCGACGTGGTCGTGCGCCTCCACCGGGGGACCTGGCACGCCGGGCCGTTCTTCGCTCCGCCGTCGATGCGGTTCTTCAACCTCGAACTGCAGGACACCAACGACGTCGACCACCACAGCGTCGACCTCGACGACGAGCACGTCGTCATCGGGGTCGTGAGCGGACCGCCCTCCGGCGACCTCGGCTAGGTTCACCGCATGACCCGAGTGACCGTCACCGACCGTTTCGACCAGCCCGTCGAGCAGGTGTGGCCGATCATCGCCGACTTCGGCGGGATCGCCGACCTCGTCCCCGGCATCTCGTCGTGCCGGGTGGAGGGGACCGGCATCGGCCAGGACCGCATCATGGACCTCGGCGGTGCGGTGCCCGTCGTGGAGCGCCTGACCTGGTTCGACGAGGACGACCACGCGTTCAGCTACACGATCCTCTCGGGCGACATGCCCTTCGAGCGCTACGTGGCCACCGTGCGGCTCCGTGCGGACGGGGCGGGTACCGGCGTCGTGTGGGAGGGCAACTTCACGCCCACCATCGCCGAGGAGAAGACGGTGCGCCTCGCGACGAACCTCTACCAGGGGCTCATCGACGCGGTGAAGGCGAAGCTCGCCGGCTGAACGCCGTCGTGGACCTCGCCACCCTCCTCGACATCCTGACCCTCGAACCGCTCGGAGCCGACCGCTTCGTCGCCCGGTCGCAAACCGATCGGCTCCGCAACGTGTTCGGTGGGCAGTTCCTCGCGCAGGCGATCCTCGCCGCGGCCGCCACCTGCGACGGCGTGGCGGTCCCCCACAGCCTCCACGCCACGTTCCTCCGTGGCGCGAGCACGCAGCGGCCGCTGCGCGTCGACGTGGAACGCTTGCGTGACGGGCGTGCGTTCGCGCACCGGTCGGTCACCGTGCACCAGACCGACGACAGCCCGTCCCGCACGATGCGCGAGGTGTTCCGGGCGATGGTTTCCCTGCACGTGCCGACGGCCGGGCACCCCTGGGACGACCCGGCCGATGTCCCCACGGCATCGGGGGTCGACCCGGCGACGTTGCCGTCCTATGTCGACTGGGCCGAAGCGGGCACCGACCATCCGGAGCACGACTTCTACTCGAACCGGTCCCCGGTCGATCAGCGGTACGAGGACGCGCCGCCGTCGACCCCCGGCACCCGGGTGCAGGGCCGCCAGAAGGTGTGGATGCGCCTCCCCGAGGCGCTTCCCGACGACCCGACGCTGCACACGGCGTTGTTCGCCTGGATGAGCGATCTCACCCTCGCCGACTTCACGAGCCTCGCGCACGGCCGCCGCTGGACGGACTCCGACACGAACACGGTGAGCCTCGACCACGCGATGTGGTTCCATGCCCCGGCGCGGGCCGACGAGTGGGTGTGTTTCACCCAACGGTGCAGCACGACCGGCGCCGGACGGGGGCTCTCCCAGGGCGAGATGCACACGCGGTCCGGGCGCCGGGTCGCCTCCTGTTCACAGGAGGTCCTCCTCACCCTGCCCGACGGTCCTCCGGCCGCGTCGAGCTGACCTCCACGGCGGGCGCCACCGGTTCGTAGAGAGGGGTCCTCCGAACGACGAGCGCCGCCACCGCGCACACGACCACCGCGGCCGGAACCGACCGGACCCCGAACACCTCACCCGCCATCACGACCCCGGCGAGCGGGGTCCCCGCCACACCGGCGAAGGTCGCAACGAACCCACAGGCTGCTGCGACGACCGGGTCGATCCCCACGAGGGGTGCCACGACGACCGCGACGGTCGACCCGACGACGAACAGCGGGGTCACCTCGCCGCCGGGGAACCCCGAACCGACCGTGATCGCGGTGAGGACAAGCTTCACGAGCCACGCCGCAGCGGAGACCTCCGCACCGGCGAGTGCCGCGTCGGCGAGCGGGAGCGAGAGACCGAGGTACGCGGGGCCGACCACCGCCGCAGCGCCGAGCACCACGACGCCGCCGACGACGGGTCGCAGCGCAGCCCGTCGCACCAGCCGGGCCTGCACACGTCGGACCGCGCGGGTCGCGAGCACGTAGGCGAGCGCGGCGATGCCACAGGCGAGCCCGACGACGACCAGACCCACCACCGTCCTCGGCGAGCCGGCCGCGACCACCGCGGCACGGCTGGCGTGATCGTGACCGGCGAGGTCGACCACGCCGTCCCCGACGAACGCGGCGACGAGGGCTGCGAGGAGGACCGTCGGGCGGACGCGCCGGCCCTCACCGACCTCGAACGCGAACACGGTGCCGGCGAGGGGAACGCCGAACACTGCGCCGAACCCCGCCGCGATCGCAGCGACGAGGAGGTGTCGACGCCGGTCGGGGCCGAGCCGGAACCCTCGGGAGATCGGGCCGGTGAGCCCCCCGGCGAGTTGCAGCGCCGTGCCTTCCCGACCGGCGGATCCTCCGACGAGGTGGGTCGCCCAGGTACCGAGGAGCGCGTAGGGCGCCAGCGCCACCGGGAGGTCGTCACCACCACGACGGGCACGGTCGACCACGACCGCGGTGCCGCCGGTGACATCGGAGGCGGCACGCTCGGCGAGGAGACCGAGAGCGAGACCGACGACCGGCAGCCCGAGGATCAGCCATGCCCACTCCGTGCGGAGCGACGTGACGGCATCGAGCCCTTCGAGGAACACGAACGACGCCGCGCCGGCGACGGCCCCGACCACCACCGCCGCGACGAGGAGTCGGACGGTCCCGAGAAGCCGACGACACACCGGCGCGCCGCTCAGACCCGCTGGATGATCGTGGCGGTGCCCATGCCGCCGCCGGTACACATCGCGATGAGCGCAAACTCCTTGTCGCGCCGCTCGAGCTCGTCGAGTGCGGTGCCGATGAGCATGCCGCCCGTCGCGCCGATGGGGTGGCCGAGCGCCATCGCACCCCCGTTGACGTTCACCTTGTCCCAGCTCACGCCGGTGTCCTTCAGGAACTTGAGGACGACGGCGGCGAACGCCTCGTTGATCTCGAACAGGTCGATGTCGTCCCACGTCATGCCGGCCTTCTGCAGGCAGCGTTGCGCGGCGGGGCCGGGTGCGGTCAGCATGATGACCGGCTCGGTGCCGGCGACGGCCGACATGACGATGCGGCCCCGAGCGCGCAGTCCGTGGGCCTTCGCGTAGTCCGGCGACGCAATGAGCACGGCGGAGGCGCCGTCCACGACGCCCGAGCTGTTGCCGGCATGGTGCACGTGCTCGATGCGGTCGTATCCCGGGTAGCTGAGGAGCGCCGTCTGGTCGACGGAGAGCGTCTGCCCGTCGAGGACCATCGCCCCGAGCTTCTCGAAGCTCGGCGACAGCTTCTCGAGATCGGCGAGCGTCGTCCCCGGGCGGGGGAACTCCTCGTGGTCGAGGGCGACCGTGCCGTCGTCGTGGCGGATGGTGACGAGGCTGCGGTCGAACCGGCCCTCGGCGAGCGCTGCGGCGGCGCGGGTCTGGCTGTCGACGCCGAGCTCGTCGCACTGGCGTCGACTGAAGCCTTCGACCGTGGCGATCAGGTCGGCGGAGATGCCCTGGGCGACCATCGGGTACTTCTCGAACAGGTGCTTGTTGTTCGCCGTGAACCCGTCGACGTGCAGCGAGGTCGGACGGGACATCGACTCGATGCCGCCGCCGATGACGAGGTCCTGATGCCCGGCGAGGACGGCCATCGCCGCAAAGTTGACCGACTGCTGGCCCGAACCGCAGAACCGGTTGAGCGTCACACCGGGGGCGTCGAGCGACCACCCGGCGTCGAGGGCGGCCATGCGGGCGATGTCCATCGCGTGGTCGCCGCTGCCGGAACCGCAGCCCATGATCACGTCGTCGACATCGGCCGAGTCGAACCCGACCCGGGTGCGCAGTCCTTCGAGCACCTGGGCGAGGATGCGCTGAGGGTGCACCTTGTGGAGCGCCCCGTTCTCCTTGCCCTTCGCTCGCGGCGACCGCACGGCGTCGATGATCAGTGCGTCCCGTTCCATGGCCGTCCCCCAGCTCCGTCGACCGTCGGCCGGTCGTGTTCGGGCAACCCTATCCGCCGGGTCCGCGGTCGTTCCGCAGCGTCCTGCGTGCACCCGCCGGGACGACCTGCGAGGCTTGCGGGGTCCGTCGCCGTGCGACGAGGAGGGGTCCGTGATGAAGCTTTCCGTGGAGTTCCCGTCGATCGCGTTCCGGGAAGGGCCCGATGCCGTGGCTCGCATGGCCCGGGCCATCGAGGAGATCGGCTACGACGAGATCGCCGTGTTCGACCACGTGGTCATGGGGTGGCCGACCGACACCCGGGAGGCGCCCCGCTACCCGACCCGCATGCCGGTGCTCGAGCCGCTCGTGCTGCTCGGCTTCGCCGCGGCGGTCACCTCGCGGATCGGCCTGTCGACCGAGGTGCTGGTGCTCCCCCAACGCCAGGCCGTCCTCGTCGCGAAGCAGGTGTCGACCATCGACACGCTGTCCGGCGGACGGATGCGCCTCGGGGTCGGCGTGGGGTGGCAGGAGTGCGAGTTCGACGCGCTCGGGCTCGGTTGGTCGGACCGCGGTCGGCGGATGGACGAGGCGATCGACGTGCTGCGGGCGTGCTGGGGTGACGATCGCATCGACTACGTCGGCGACCACCACCGGCTCGAGGCGATCGCCATGGACCCGAAGCCGCCGCAGGTCGCGAGCCTGCCGATCTGGGTCGGCGGGGACGCGCCCGTGGCGCACCGCCGGGCGGGTCGCCTCGGCGACGGCTGGATGGGGACCGCCGGGGTGCCCGACGACACGATTCGCGCCGGGATCGCGACGATCCGTCGCACCGCCGAGGAGCACGGCCGGGACCCCGACGCCGTCGGGCTGCAGCTCATGTTGGCGCTGCCGCCGACGGACGAGGCGGGCAAGACCTTCTACGCCGACACCGCGGCCGTGGTGCGGCGGGCCGAGGCGGTGCGGTCGATGGGGTTCCACTGGGCGGCGGTGAACGCGACGGCGATCTACCAGGCGGGCGCTCGCAGCGTCGACGCGATGATCGACCGGCTCGCTGCGCTGCACGGCCCGCTGCGCGAGGCGACGTCCTGACGGTGCTGCCGCTCGATCATCTGCTGGTCCTCGACCTGACGGCGTTCCGGGCCGGTCCGACCGCGGTCCGTCAGCTCGCCGACTGGGGGGCGCGGGTCATCACCGTGGAACGCCCCGCCGCTGCCGGGGCGGGTGCGCTCGGTGGTCGTCTCGGGTCGGACTTCCAGAACCTGCGGCGGAACAACGAGTCGTTGACCCTCGACCTCAAGTCGACGCGCGGGCGTGCGCTGTTCCTGCTGCTCGTGGAGCGTGCCGACGTGGTGGTGGAGAACTTCGCCCCAGGCGTGACGGCCCGGCTCGGGATCGACTGGGACGCGCTGCGGGCGGTGAACCCGCGCCTCGTCTACGGGAGCATCTCCGGGTACGGCCAGGATGGGCCGTGGGCGGAACGACCCGGGTACGACCAGATCGCGCAGGGGATGAGCGGGCTCATGTCGGTCACGGGCCTGCCCGGTCAGGGTCCGGTGCGGTCCGGGCATGCGGTGGCCGACAGCTCCTCGGGTGTCTACCTCGCGTTCGGGATCCTCGCAGCGCTGATCCGACGCGACCGCACCGGCGAGGGCGCGTGGGTGCGCACCTCGCTGCTCGAGTCACTCATCGCGATGCTCGACTTCCAGGCGGCGCGCGTGCTCGTGGAGGGCGAGGTCCCCGCCCAGCAGGGGAACCACCATCCGACCGCGGTGCCGATGGGGTGTTTCGAGACGGCGGACGGACCCTTCAACCTGGCGCCCGGAACGAACGACCACTTCCGGGCGATGTGCGGCGTGCTCGGCCATCCGGAGTGGGCCGACGACGAACGTTTCGCGACACCTCGGGCGCGTGCCGCACGGCGTGACGAGGTGAACTCGATGATCGAGACCGTCACCCGCACCCGGCCGGCGGAGGAGTGGATCGAGGCCTTCTTCGCCGTCGGTGTCCCGGCCGGGCCCGTCCTCGACCTCGGGGCGACGTTCGCGCATCCGCAGGTCGTGGCGACGGGGATCGCCCGGCCCGTGGAGCATCCGACCCGGGGGCAGGTGGCGGTGGTCGGCCAGCCGGTGACGTTCGCCGACGGGCCGGAGGACCGCGGCGTGCGCCGAGCCGCCCCGGCGCTCGGCGAGCACACCGACGCCATCCTCACCGACCTCGGTGTGGCGGCCGAGGAGATCGCTGCCCTGCGGGAGTCCGGCGTCGTCTGAGCGGGCCGGGCGGTAGGGTCCGCGCCATGACGACCCCGGTGTCCGCACCTGCCGAGGAGGTCCTCGACCCGGACCTCCCGATCTGCGACGCGCACCACCATCTCTGGGACGACACCGGACACACCGGCACGCCGTACCCGCTCGACGCGCTCCTCGCCGACACGGGGTCCGGCCACCGGGTGCTGCGGACGGTGTTCGTGGAGTGCCACGCCCACTACCTCGCCGACGGTCCGGTCGAGCTGCGCCCGGTCGGCGAGGTGCGCTACGTGGCCGCCGCTGCGGAACGCAGCGCGACGCTCGGCGGTGCCGAGATCGCGGCGATCGTCGGGCACGCCGACCTCACCCTCGGCGCGGCGGTCGGCGACGTGCTCGACACGCTCGACGATGCGGGGCGGGGTCGGTTCCGTGGGGTCCGCCACACCACGGCACACGACCCGTCACCCATGAACAACGCGGCGACGCGCAGCGGGCTCATGGGCGAGGCGACGTTCCGGCACGGCGTCGACGCGCTCGGGGTCCGTGGCCGTTCCTTCGACGCGTTCTGCTTCCATCCCCAGCTCGACGAGCTCGCCGCGCTCGCCCGCGCGTGCGAGGGCACGACGATCGTGGCGAACCACCTCGGCGTCCCCATCGCCGGGGGCCCCTACCGGGGGCGCTCGGAGGAGGTGCGCTCGGTGTGGCGCAGTGCGCTGCGCGGCCTCGCCGAGTGTCCGAACGTGGTGGTGAAGCTCGGTGGCATCACCCGACCGCTCTCCGGAGACCGCTGGGACCGGCGGGGTGTTCCGGCGTCGTCGGAGGAGATCGTCGCTGCGTGGGGTGATGACATCCGCTTCGTGATCGACACGTTCGGACCGGCCCGGTGCATGTTCGAGTCGAACTTCCCGGTCGACGCGAGCGTGGTCGGCTACGTGGCGCTCTGGAACGCGTTCAAGAAGATCGCTGCCCCGTTCACTGCTGCGGAACGTGTCGACCTGTTCCACGACACCGCAGCGCGCACCTACCGGTTGCCGACCCTCAACTGACTGCGGGCAGGACCCGGTCGGCGATCTCGGAGGGCGATCTTTCGCCCGTCTTTACGACGAATTCCCGGCGTAACTCGTCCGATCGCGGGGAAACACGCAGGTAACGGCGCCTCGCGAGTGGTGAATCCCTGGCGTAACCGACGCGTTACGTCCGGATCACTCCGGCGAAACACTTCGGCGGGACCATCGCTGCGTGCAAGAGCAGTTGTCCGGCCGAGCGATGAGCGAGCGTTCCTCGGCTCGCGCCATGGCGGTGCTGCACCTCCGGGACCTTCTCCGAGCAGCGATTCTCAGCGGGAGTCTGGTGGACGCGCGAGGTGCTCTCCCGAGCGAAGCGGCGCTGATCCTGCAGTTCGAGACCAGCCGGAACATCGTTCGCGACGCACTCGGGCTCCTCCGAGATGAGGGTCTGGTGGAACGGCTCCAAGGGGCCGGCACCTTCGTCGCGAGTGGAAAGGTGAACCACCGCTTCAACTCCCTCCGGGGGGGGCGGCGGAGGGGTACCCCGATCGCCGGCGCAGGCTCGGCGGCGAGTTCCTCGACATCGCTCTGATCAGCGCACCCGCCGCAATCGCGGCACGGCTCGTCGTCGCCGACGGTTCCACGATCGTCCGGGTCGACACCCGCGTGCACTTCGACGGGATGCCGTTCTCGATCGCCACGAGCTACATGCCGGTCTCCTTCGAGGAGGTACTCCGGGGAGCCGCTGCCGAGGGACGCTTCGGCGGCGACTGGTACGAGCTGCTCGAAGGCCTCGGGTTCGACGTCCGATCCTCCACGGTGACCGTCGAGGCCGTGGTCGCCGACGGGATCACACCCCGATTGCTCGACGTCGACCCTGGCGCTCCGGTCGTTCTGTTCACCCGGATCACCACCACCGCGGCGGGGTCCCCGCTCGAGGTCGGGTTCGTCCGCGTTCGCGCGGACCGGGTCGTCCTCGAGGTCCCGCTCGACCGGGAGGTCGACCGATGATCCTCTTCCTCCTCCGGCGCCTCGGACTCGCCGTGCCGACGCTAATCGGCGTCTCGGTGGTGATCTTCGTCACGATTCGTCTGGTACCGGGCGATCCGGTCGCCTCCCTCCTCGGCCCGACCGGCTCGCCGGAAGCGCGGGAGGCGTTGACGAGAGAGCTCGGTCTCGACCGATCGATCCCGGCCCAGTACGTCACGTGGCTCGTCCAGGCCCTCCAAGGGGACCTGGGCCGATCGATCGCCAAGCAGACGGGAGCGCTCGGTCTCGTCTGGGAATCGTTCCAGAACACCATCACGCTGACCGTCTTCGCCGCGGCGATCGCGATCGTCGGTGGCCTCGCGCTCGGAATCGTCGCAGCCACCCGACGTGGGCGTTTCGCCTCTGCGGCGAGTTCGGCGCTCTCGCTGTTCGCGATCTCCGTTCCCCAGTACTCCATCGGCCTGATCCTCATCGTCTACCTGGCTGCGGGCCAGGGCTGGTTCCCCACGGGCGGGATGCGAAGTGCGGCCGGTGGCGGTGGGATCGCCGATCTCGTGCACCACCTGTGGCTCCCCGGGATCTCGGCGGCCCTCGTCCCGCTCGGGATCATCGCTCGGATGGTGCGCTCGTCGATGCTCGACGCACTCTCCGCCGACTTCGTCGAATCGCTCCGGGCTCGGGGCCTCCCCGAGATCCGCATCCGCTGGCACGCATTCCACAACGCACTGCCGGCGATCCTCACGATCACCGGGCTCCAGGTCGGCTACCTGCTCGGTGGGGTCATCTTCGTCGAGATCATCTTCGCCTGGCCGGGACTCGGACTCAGCGTCTTCCAGGCCATCAGCCAGCGCGATCTTCCCGTGATCCAGGCGGGCGTACTCGTGAGCTCGTTGGCGTTCGTCGCCATCAACCTCGTCGTCGACGCCCTGCACGGTCTCCTCGATCCGAGGGTGCGGCGATGACGAGCGGACCCGTTGAGCACGGAGGTGCGCACATGGCGTTACAGGGCGCTGATGTCGTGGTCGACGACGACGCAACGGCCGCGCCGTCCACGACGCCGAGCACGAAGCTCCGGCGTCGGACCCTCGGCCTGTCCGCGCGGATCGCTTTGGTGTTCTGCCTCGCATTCTTCGCGATGGCACTGCTCGCACCGCTCATCGCGCCTAGTGACCCCATCGCCGGCAACCGAGGTGACCGACTCCTGCCGCTCTTCTCTCCCGGCCATCTGCTCGGTACGGACGGCCAGGGGCGGGACGTGCTCTCCCGACTCATGTGGGGGGCACGACCTTCGCTGCTCACCGGGCTCGTACCGGTCGTCATCGCCGGTCTCACCGGCACCGCCCTCGGCGTGACGGCCGGCCTCGGTTCCCGTCGGCTGCACACGGTCATCATGCGGACGCTCGACGTCTTCTACGCATTCCCCGCTGTTCTGCTTGCTATTGCGATCGCTGCCGCGCTCGGATCGGGGATCTCGAACGCGATCGTCGCTCTGACCGTCATCCTGATCCCGCCGGTCGCACGTGTAGCCGAAGCCGAGGTGGCGAGGATCCGAAGCGCAGACTTCATGGAGGCGGCACGCGTCTCCGGTGCGACATGGCCTGCGATCGCCTTCCGGCACGTCCTACCGAATGCAGCGCCGGCGATCGTCGTCTACTGCACCGCACTCGTCGGACTCTCGATCGTCTACGCCGCGGGACTCGGGTTCCTGGGTCTCGGGGTGTCGCCGCCGACGGCGGAGTGGGGGCTGATGGTCAACGAGTTGCGCCAGTACACCTTCTCGTCTCCGCAGCTTTCCCTCCTGCCCGCAGTGACGATCCTCATCGCATCGGTTGCGTTCAACGTCCTCGGCGACGGCCTGCGCGACATCCTCGACGTACGAGGTGATCGGTGAGCAGCGCGGCGAACGTCCTCTCCGACGGCTCGAACACCTCGGACGTGGCACCGCCGGCGCTGTGTATCCGAGGCCTGCACACAGGATTCCGTGCACGCGGGCTTACCGTCCCCGCCGTCCGCGGCGTCGATCTCGACCTCCACGCCGGTGAGGTGACCGTCCTGCTCGGCGAGTCCGGCTCCGGCAAGTCGGTGACCGCCAAGTCCGTGCTTCGACTCTACGGACCATCGGCGACGATATCCGGAGAGGTCGAGCTCGAGGGCAGCAACCTGCTCGACCTCGATGGGCCGCAGATGCGGGCGATCCGGGGGGCGTCCGTCGCCCTCGTTCCGCAGGATCCGACCGGTTCCCTGGACCCCCTGCGACGAATCGGCAGTCAGATCATCGAGGTCCTCCGGCAGCACCGGATCGCCCCGACCCGGTCGGCGGCTCGAAGCAGGGCGCTCGAACTCCTCGCAGAGGTCGGCATTCCCGACCCCGATCGCGTTGCACGGAGCTTCCCCCACGAGCTCTCCGGAGGCATGCGGCAACGAGCCGTGATCGCGATCGCCGTTGCGTGTCGCCCGCAGGTCCTCATCGCCGACGAGCCGACGACGGCACTCGACGTGACGGTGCAGGCGCAGATCCTCGATCTGTTCAGGACACTCGTCCGCGAACTCGACGTCGCTCTGCTGCTCGTGACGCACGACGTCGGTGTCGCGGAGGAGATGGGCGATCGGATCGGGGTCATGTACGCCGGGAAGATCGTCGAGTACGGCGCTGCGGCGGAGGTGCTGCGGACGCCGATGCACCCCTACACGCGAGCGCTCCTCGAGTCGATCCCTCGACCTGGCGTCTCTCGCGGCGGGCTGCTCTCGATCGTGGGTCAGCCACCGATCTCCGGGGAGCTCCCACCCGGCTGCCCGTTCGCCCCCCGTTGCAGCAGCGCGCTCGATCGCTGTCACGAGGAGGAACCGCAACTCGTCGCACTCGGCGCCACCCGCAGCGCGTCATGCCATCTGTCCGCATCGGAGGTGTCACGGTGAACGTCTCCACGACGTTGCTGCCGGGTGGGATCCCCGAATCGCGGCAGGCCCCGCTGCTGGTGGTGAACGACCTGTCGAAGACGTTCGGGAACGGCGTCCGCGCCGTGGACGGCGTCTCGCTGGTCCTCGGACGTGGTGAAACGCTCGGCATCGTCGGCGAGTCGGGCTGCGGGAAGTCGACCACCGCCAAGTTGATCCTCCGCCTATTCGACGCAGACAGCGGAAGCGTGCGTCTCGACGACGTGGACCTTCTCTCGGCTCGGGGCAGGAAGCTGCGAGCCCTCAGGGCCCGGATGCAGCTCGTGCCGCAGAACCCGCAGACGTCGTTCAACCCGCGGTTGTCGATCCGAGCGTCCATCGAGTTCAACCTCCGAGTGCAGGGGATCCGCGGCGCGGAGCGAGTGGGGAGGGTTTCCGATGCGCTCGAGCGGGTCGGCATGCCGGGTTCCTACGCCGAGCGTTTCCCGCACGAGCTCTCGGGTGGCCAGCTGCAGCGGGCCGCGATTGCCCGTGCGCTCGTCACCCGGCCGAAGCTGATCGTCTGCGACGAGGCGGTCTCGGCGCTCGACAAGTCGATCCAGGCCCAGATCCTGAACCTTCTCGTCGAACTCCAACGCGAGCTCGGCGTGGCCTACCTGTTCATCTCCCACGACCTATCCGTCGTGGAACACCTCGCCGATC
>Ga0169931_10001483_pt1 | contig 38808 bp, 38 predicted proteins | sample Kivu_15m_20L_FD_129675 | JGI IMG/M metagenome (GOLD analysis project Ga0169931, IMG submission 129675) | Freshwater microbial communities from Lake Kivu, Western Province, Rwanda to study Microbial Dark Matter (Phase II) - Kivu_15m_20L... | ecosystem: Environmental > Aquatic > Freshwater > Lake... | reverse complement strand
GGCAACGACCTACTCTTCCGTGCCTTAAGACAAAGTACCATTGGCGCTAAAGGGCTTAACTGCCGAGTTCGGAATGGGATCGGGTGTTACTCCTTTGCAATAATCACCAGGCAAAGTTTTATACCTAAATAATTTTCTTTTGTAAATATGATTACGAAAAAATAATTAATTTTCTTTAAAACAGTGATTTAATTATTCACAACTTTACATCCCATGTCAAAAAGGATTTTACATAAATAATCCACTATAAATGAGAATAGTCAAAAAAATTTTAAAATATTATACTTATTAAATTTATTGATCGTTGAAATAGCTAAAAGTATGAATAAATTTTTTTAAAATATGAACTTTTAAAAACTACAACTTTTCTTAATAAAAACACATAAAAAATAATTCTTAATAGGGAGTATTATATTTTTAAATAGAGTTTTTGATATTTACTTAATAATCAATTGATTTCCAGTTTAATTAATATTTAAAACTTATAAAAGAGTTATAATTCAATATGATAAAAATTAACAAACCTAATAATATTATAAATTTTCACGGAATTAAATTTTATAATTTTGAATACAACGATATTATGGAAAAATTAAAACCTAATGGGTATTTAGTTGCGCCGGCGGCATATCCTTTGTCTAAAATTAGAGAATATAACATTTATTATAAAGCTTTAAAAAAATCAAAAGTTGCAATACTTGATAGCGGTTATTTTTGTCTTTTAATAAAATTTTTTTTTTTATTTAGTGTAAAAAAACTTTCTGTATTTCTTTTTTTAAATAAATTCTTAAATAATAAAAAAAATCAAAAAAAAAAAATACTATTAGTTAATCCTACAGACGAAGATGGGATTTTAAATAAAAAACTTCTTATTAAAAAAGGATTTAGGAAAATTTTTTTATATACATCACCTTTTTATATGCCAAATCAGAAAATTACGGATAAAAAATTTATTAAATATATAAATAAAACAAAACCAAATTTTATATTGTTGAACATTGCTGGCTTTAAACAAGAATTGCTTGCTGAATATATTGAAAGAAAAATTAAGTTTAATATTACTACTTTATGTTTAGGAGCGGCAATAGCATTTATGACTAAAAAACAAGCTCCAATTAACTATTATATAGATAAATTTTACTTGGGATGGTTTGCTAGGCTTATATTCCGTCCAAAAGAACATTTTAAAAGAACAGTTGAATCTTTTACTTTGATAAAATTATTTATTAATAATTCCTAACAAATTTTTTTATATTAGATCCATTTGTAATTTCTTTGTATATCCAATTGTAAGTTTTCTCTAGTCCAGATCTAAGATTTACTTTAGGCTTCCAATTTATTTTAGATATAATTTTAGTATTATCACTTGATCTTCCGCGAACACCCTTTGGTTTATCTAACTGATAATTTTTTTTTAATTTGATATCAGCAATGTCCTCTATTATTTCTATCATTTCATTAATAGATACTTGTTCTGAGCTCCCTACGTTGAAAACTTCTTGATTTGATGAATTAAAAACTTTTTCAGTACCATCTAAACAGTCAGAAATAAAAAGAAAGCTTCGAGTTTGATTTCCATCTCCCCATACGTCAATTGTTTTTTCATTTTTTAACTTAGCATTAATTATTTTTCTACACAGTGCGGCAGGAGCTTTTTCCCGTCCACCATCAAAAGTTCCAAGAGGTCCATAAACATTATGGTATCGAACCACTCTAGTATCTAATCCAAAATCTTCACTAAAATGTCTGCACATTCTCTCGCTAAATAATTTTTCCCACCCATATCCATCTTCTGGTTCCGCTGGGTAAGCGTCTTCTTCTTTTAAGCCAGGAACGTAATTCTCTTTTTGTTTTTGAGCATTATAAACACACGCACTTGATGAAAAAAAATATTTCTTAATTTTATTAACTAAGCTAGCTCTTAATAAATTTGTATTTATTAGTACCGATAACATGCATTCTGCTTTATTATTTTCAATAAAACCCATGCCGCCCATATTGCAAGCCATATTAAAGATATAATCTACGCTATTAGTAACTCTCAAACAATTTTCATATTCTTTGAGATCTAAAGAGAAATTTTTATTTTGTTCAAATATTTGAAACCAAAATTCTAAGGGTTTTATATCAGCACAAACAACTTCGTGGCCTTGACTCATCAATCGCTCAACTAAATGACCACCTATAAATCCACCTGCGCCACACACTAAAAATTTATTTTTCATGAAATAATTGTTTTTTATAAAATGTTAAGAAATCAACGCAATTTTAAAATTAGCTTTGTAATTTTATTAAATAAATTAATATAAACAAAGAGATATAATTGCAACCGTTATAGTTAAATATTTGCAGATAACAAATGGAAGCTTAATTAAGCTAATATAAAAAATCTTTATGAATATTATAAAAAAATATGAAAAAATATTATTAAATTTATTAGTATTTTGTTCACTAATCTTATTATTTGTAAAATTTTTTTTATTAGAAAAAGTATACCCTCTTAGTGATGAAATTATAGTTATTGAAAGATACACGGAATGGCACAATTTTTTATGGAGAAATAATGTAGGTAACCACACAATCAACTCTTTTTTTGCTGTTATTATAAAATCCATTTTAGGTGAAAATCTTTTATATTATAGATTCATAAGTTTCTTATTTTTTTCTTTTATATTAATTCTATTTAAAAAACTTTACCCTAGCATATTACTTTGCTGTGCCTTTATTTTAATAATAATTTCCTCTCAACTATTAACTAATTATATTTGGATTTTCAGAGGATATTATTCCTGGGCTTTTTTTACAGTGTTGAATTTCTTTTATTTAAAAAAGTTTTCTGAAAATAATTTTGATAATAAAAACTATAATATTCTGTTAGTTATTAATCTCGTATTACTTTGTCATTCATTATTTACTTTATATATAGTTATTCCAGTATTTATTAGTTTGTCATTAATTTTTTTAAAAGATTTTATAATTAAAGATAAAAATTTTAATAGAAGAAAAAAATTAATTAATTTTTTTTTATTTTTTTTAATTCCCGCTAGCATATTTTATTTCTTAATTACAGTTATTGAGGGTTTTACAATTATTTATTCAGATAATTTGAATCTAAAATTTTTTTTTTTAAATCTATTTGATGTTATTAGGGAAGGATTTATTCCTGGATTTAAAAATATTTTTTTAAATTCACATTTAGATAAATTTATCAATGAAAAAAAATTTTTAAACAATTTATTCAAATCATTAATTGGCAATACATTTGATGGGGATGATACGAATCTGCAGACTGAACCTCAATTTACAATCTTGATAATTTATATAGTTTCATTAATTATTTTATTATATCGCGCATTTTATTTTAAACTAAAATATTTAGATTTAGTTATAGCAAATATTTTTTTATTTTTTTTCTTCATTAATTATATACCAGAGCCGAGAGTTCACGTTGGCATAGTTTTTTTTAACGTTTTTTATATTTCGGATAATATATTTAATGTAAGTAAGAAAATTAAAAATCATTTCACTGTTATTTTGCCATTATTATTTTTAACTTTTTACTTGTTATCAAAAACTGAAATTGATAAAAAAATTTTAACAACAAAAATAGCCATAGATAAGATTGATTCATTAAAAAGCAAACATTCATGTTATGAACTTAACTATTTATTTAATGATGAAGAGATTTGGATTATGAAGAATTTTTATAAAAAAGATTGTAATTTTTATTATGATTACAAAAATGAAAAAAATGTTCTTTTTTAATAATAAAAACAAAATAAACAATTATACTTATGTCTTTAGTTAAAAATAAATCAAAATCAAATTTCGTGTACCTTTTTTTTAATAAATTTTTTCAAAATGATTTTAGCAAAATAATAGTTGATAATATTAGAACCAAAAAAACTATTAATATTTTTGATGTAGGCAGTTATATAGGCCAATTTTCTTTGAATCTTAATAAAGTTATTTCTAATAATGCAAATTTTTACTTATTTGATCCAAATCCCAATTTAAAAATTAAAAACTTTAATTTTTTTAATATTGCACTAGATAAAAATAGTTTTAAAAAAAAATTTTATTTTAATGAACTTTTACCACATTCTGGCTCATCTTTAAAAAAAATTACTATGCATGATTTGTTTTGGAATTTTACTAGAAGATTTTTTTTGTTGTCGCTCAATAAAAAGTTTAAAACGTTATTTGTCAAAACGCAAACATTGGACAATTTTTGTAAAAAGAAAAATATTTCAAAAATTGAAGTCTTAAAAATTGATGTCGAAGGTAGTGAATTGGATGTTTTGAATGGATCCAAAAAAATGCTAAAAAATATTAATATAATCTACGTAGAAATTTTTGATAAAAAAAATAATTTTGATAAAAAATTTAAAACAATCTCAGATTTGCTAAAGAAGTATAATTTTGAATTAATAAAAACACAAAATATTTTGTCAGTAAGCATCTTTAGCAATATAAAAGCAAAAGATTTGCTATTCGTAAAAAAAAAATTAACGAGTTAAATAATTTATTAATGTTGCTTAAAGCAAAAGGTTTGTTTCCAACTAAACTTAAAACTTTTGTTAAAAAATTTAGAAAATTCAATGCATATAATAATTTAGATAAAAAATTACTCAAGTATCTAAATTATCAAAATGGTTTTTTTTTTGATATAGGCGCGAATGACGGAGTTAACCAATCAACTACTTGGTATTTTGAAAAAGTTTTAAATTGGAAAGGAATTTTAGTTGAACCATTGTCTCATGTTTATGCTGAGTTAGTTAAAAATAGAAGTTCTAAAAATTATTTTTTTAATTGCGCAGCCGTTTCAAAAAATTATAAAAGTAATTATATTAATTTGACATATAATGATGATACTCTAACAGCAAAATTACAAATATTAGAAAAAGGAAAGATAAAAGAAGATAAAAAATTAATTAAGGTGAGAACTCAAACTATTGAAAATATACTAGAACAATCAATTCCCCATACCAAAATTATTGACTTTTTTTCATTGGATGTGGAAGGTGCTGAATTTGAAGTTTTAAATGGAATTAATTTTAAAAAAAATCCTATAAAGTTTATTTTAATTGAAACTTCATGCTTCAAAAAATTAGAATCTTTCTTATTAAGGAAAAATTTTAAATTTGTTTCAAGATTATCAAATTATAATTTAAGTGAATTACCAGATTATGGTGACTACTTATTTAAAAATAAAAAATACTCATAAAGGTAGCTTTATATGAAAAAGATACTTATCACCGGTGGGTCAGGATTTATTGGTACTAACTTAATTTTATATTTAATAAAAAGAAAAAATATTATTTTTAATATTGATAAAATTTCGAAAGAATCAACTCCAGAAAAATTTAAAAAAATAAAAAAAAATTATTTTTTTTATAAACAAGATTTACTTAATGAAAAAAAAATAAAACAATTAATTTTTAAAATTAAGCCGGATATAATTATAAATTTAGCCGCAGAAAGCCACGTTGATAGATCCATAGACTCTCCAAAATATTTCATTATAAATAATATTTTAGCAAGCTTTAATCTTTTTAAAGTTTTAAAAGATTATTATAATATAAATAAAAAAGTTAAAATATTTCATATATCTACTGACGAGGTGTACGGCAGTAACAAAAGGGGGGAATTTTCGGAAAATTGTCAATACAATCCTAGTTCTCCTTACTCTGCCTCAAAGGGAAGTTCAGATTTAATCGCAAATTCTTTTATAGAAACCTATAAATTACCAATACTAATTCTTTATATTTCCAATAACTATGGGCCTTTTCAATTTATAGAAAAATTTATTCCTAAAATTATAGTTAACTATATTAATAACAAAAATTTGCCTATTTATGGTCGAGGTGGCAACATAAGGGAGTGGATTTATGTAAACGATACCTGCTCTGCCATTTACAAAGCTATAAATAAAAAAGCTTTAAAAGGAAGATTCAATATTGGTTCTAATACTAGATACAAAAATATTTATATCATAAATTCTATAATTAAAATTTTATCTAAAAAAATTAAAATTAAATCTAAGAGCAAAATAGTTTTTGTAAAAGATAGACCCGGACATGATTATCGATATGCCATTAACTCTAAAAAATTTAGAAAAATTGCTAATTGGCGATCAAAAATGCCTTTACACAAGGGTTTAGAAAAGACAATTAATTGGTACATTGAAAACAATAAATGGGTAAAATATTCATTAAATAAATATCAAGGTGAAAGACAAGGAAGAACATGATTAGCAAAGGAATTATTTTATGCGGTGGCACTGGCTCACGATTATTTCCTGTTACAAAATCAATAAATAAACATTTGTTACCCGTTTATAATAAACCTATGTTTTTTTATTCACTTTCAGTCTTAATGTTGGCAGGAATTAGAAATATACTTATTATAACAGGAAAAAACCAAAAAAAAAATTTTGAAAACACAATAGGTAATTATTCTGATTTAGGAATAAAATTAAATTTTTCCGAACAGTCAGTTGCTGACGGCATTCCTGATGCAATACTTGCTGGAAAAGATTTTATAAAAAAAGATAATTTTGCATTGATATTAGGTGATAATTTTTTTTATGGATCTAACTTATCTTCAACATTGCTGACCTCTTTCAAAAAAAATAAAGGTGGAACAATATTTCTATACCCTTCAAAAAATCCTAACAACTATGGAGTTGTAGAACTAGACAAAAATAAAAAGATTGAAAAAATTGTAGAAAAACCAAAAAAAACTATATCGAATCTTATAATAACCGGTCTGTACTTATTCAATCATAAAGTTTTTGAATATGCAAAAAATTTAAAAAAATCAAAAAGAAATGAAACTGAAATTGTTGATTTGATAAAAATTTACAACAAAAATAAAAAATTAAAAATAATAAACTTACAAAGAGGTAGCGCATGGCTTGATATGGGAACATTTAATGACTTGATTAGAGCAAGCAGTTTTGTTGAAAATATAGAAAAAAGACAAAGTTACCAAATCGCTTGCTTAGAAGAAATAGCCTTTTCTAAAGGCTGGATTAATAAAAAAAATATTTTACATAGGATTAAGGAGTTTAAAAAATCATCATACTCAGAATATTTAAAAAATATAATATAAACAAAAATAATCTATAAAGTGTATAAAAAAAATTTAATTCCTAAAAAATTCAAATTAAGAACTTTTCCTGATAACCGTGGTTTAGTTTTTGAAATTAACCATCCTAAAATTGAATTAAATTTTAAACATAAAATAATTGCAATTTCAAAAAAGAACGTTCTTAGAGGTCTTCATTATAAAAAAAAATATGAAAATAAATTATTAATAATAATAAAGGGAAAAATAATAGATTATTGTATATCTTTAAAAAAAAAAAACTTTGGTCAAAAATACAAATTTTACCTTAAAACAGGAGACGCTCTATTTGTGCCTAAGGGATATGCCCACGGATACTTAAGCAAAGAAAAGGAAAGCATAATTTTATACAAACTATCCTCTAATTATGAACCAAAATTAAATACTGGTATCAGATGGAATGACCCTTATTTAAATTTAAAATGGGAAATTAAAAAACCTATATTGTCCAAAAATGATAAAAAATTACCTTTTTTAAAAAAATAATCTAATGAAAAAAATCATCATCTCTGGTGGTCAGGGAAGTTTGGCAAAAAAGATAATTTTTAACAATAAAAATTATAATATTTTTGCACTAAATAAACATCTTATGGATATAACGAAATATACTAGCATCTTAAAAAAAATAAAAAATATAAAGCCAGATTATTTTATTCATGCCGCAGCTTTAAGCTCTCCAATGAAACAACATGAAGTTAATCCTATTAAGAGTATTAATATTAACATAATAGGAACATGCAACGTTGTTAAAGCATGCAAAGTAACTAATACAAAACTAATATATATATCCACTAACTTTGTTTATGCTGGTACTAAGGGAAACTACAAAGAAACAGACGATCTAAACCCAATAAATCTTTATGCCTGGTCAAAACTTGGGGGTGAATGTGCTGTAAGATTTTATAAGAATTCTTTAATTCTTAGAACTTGCATGACTAAAAAACCATTTCCTCATATCTACGCATACACTGACTATATAACAAATTTTTTAAATAATGATGAAATTGCAAAACTTATTTTAAAATTAATTAATAAAAAAGGTATTATTAATTTAGGGGGAATAGTCCAAACGCCATACCAATATGCATTAAAAGAGAATAAAAATATAAAAAAAAAAAAATTACCTAAGAGCCAAATAAAAAATCTAGGGTTAAATACGAGTTTGAATATATCAAAACTTAAAAAGTTATTATAATTGCTGTAAATATATATTATAAAAAAAGCTATTCTAACCCAAAAAATAGAGCAAATTTCAATAAAAAATTCCCACTTAAAGTTTGTCGATATATCTTAGATTGTTTTAAAAATTTAAAACATGATATTTTAAAGGACATTTTTTTTCTAAGAAATTCAAAATCATCTAATATTTTTAAATTATCTAAAGGTTGATTACCAATAATCTCTTTTAACATTTGAACATTCATATTGTTAAATAATTTATACTTGCCACTCAAAAGAAATATAATCCTTCCCAGTCTGCTATATAAAGATTTCCCTGTGCCATGATCGTTTTTTGAATGTTGTCGATATAAAATTTTTGGATTTTTATCATAAAATACTTTTTTTCCATGAAAAGTTACTAAAATATATAACAACCAATCAATAGATGTAACTGGATGATTTTTTACTTTTCTTAAAAAGCTCATAGCCTCTTGATTAAAGACCATTGTATTAGCTCCTGCTATTGATTGAACAATGGCGTTTCCAAATTCTGTAGGAAAAGAGAATAATGGTGAAAATCCAAAAGTATTAAGATTTTCATCCGTAAATTGAGTTCTTCCTCCATAAAGACTGTAGCCGTTCTCTAATATTGATATTGCTGAAATTAATTTATCTTCAAACCAAACATCGTCCTGATCTGAGAATGCATAATATTTATACTCAGGAACTCTTAAGGATAAGTTAAGAAAGTTTTTTACAGGGTGTTTAAAATCAACGTTATATAATTCTTTAAAAATATTTGGATATTTTTTAAAATATTCTGTTAGAATTTTTATTGTGTCGTCTGTAGAGCCGTCATCTGATATATAAAAATGAACCTCGATGCCTTTCTGATTTATAATACTATCTAATTGTTCTCTAATAAATCTAGAGCCATTATAAGTTGTGATTAGAATAGCTACTGTTTCATTATTCATTAAAAATATAAAAGATTAGTTGTGTGGTTCAACACAAATATTACTCTTTTTTATAGACAAGATGAGATTTGTTAACGTCAGCTCTCAATTTTATCAATTCTTCAATTTCTTTATTATTTTTTTGATTTTCTCTTGGAGCAAACAAAGCTCTTTGTCTGGAAACAGCATCCTTGGACGGCTCGCATAAATAATAAATTGCCAAACTTTTCCTATATATTCCTTCTGGTTGCTTTAAGGGTTTGCTCATTCCATGCCAAGAGTTTTGGGTAGTATCAAAAATAACAGCTCTATTAAATAATGGCGATATTTCTTTAACAAGATCACTTGGTTGATTATGAAATAAATCATGATTCCAAAATCCTAGATGACCTCCATATTCTTCTTTAAAATCCTGAGAAATATAAATAATTATATTAATCTTTCTTTGCAGACCTAATTTTGGATGTATTGAGTAATCTAAATGAGGATTTAAATTACCTCCTTTACCATGAATATGCCACCCTCCTCCATGCAATCCTGGATCTGGATATAATTTTATTCCAGTTAATTCTGATAAAAAATCAACAAAATTGTTGGAAATCAAATATCTAAATAATAAATAAGTTTGAGGAGGAAATGAATTCCAATCATTTAATGCTTTCTTGTCCTCTATCTTATTTTGATAACAATACCACTTTGAAGAATTAAAATCTAAAAACTCATTTTCAATTTCATAGGCTAATTTAAGATTAAGGAAATCATCAACAACAAAATGATTAAATGGTGTTGATTTTTTAAATTCTACAGATTTAGATTTTAATTTATCTAAATTTATAAAATTTTTTTTTTTAGTTTCTGACATATAAATAATTTACTACTATTAAAATAATTACTAAGGATATAACTAATATATATAGCAATATATCATGATCAATATAAAATTTAAGTATACTTAATCTAAAGTATCTATTAATCAAAACCTATAAATATTTTTTCAAGATATTATGCATATTAAATATTATTTAAAAAAATTTATTATATTTCAAATATACTTAAATATTAAAGATAGCATAAAGTGGGGTTTTAGAAATTTTTCTCCACCAAGTCCTCCCTATATAAAACATAAAATTATTAAGAATCACTTAATACCTAACTCTATTTTTATAGAAACAGGAACTTTAATAGGCGATACAATAATAAAATTATCAAAAAATTTTTCTGAATGTTTTACAATAGAACCATCAAATAAATTTTATAACATAAGCAAAATAAGACTAAAAAATTTTAAAAATGTAAAAATAATCAACAAAACTTCGGAAGAAGCTTTGGGTGATATTTTAAAAAATATTAAAAATAATAATGTAACATTTTATTTAGACGCTCATAACTCTGGTGTGCAAACATACGCTGGCGAGGAAATGACTCCAATTATCAAGGAGTTAAATTTTATTAGTGAATATAAAAATAATATGAATAATTTTGTAGTAATAATTGACGATGTAAGAGATTTTAAAAAAAACACTCCTTATCCAGACGTAAGTTATTTATTTAATTTTGCCATTAACCATAATATGGAAATAAGTATAGAACACGATATGTTTATAATGAAATTTTTCAAATAAATTTATTGAATAACTTGATATAAAATTATTAAAAATGTGCTTTAAATTGAAAAATATTAGAAAATTTTTTAATTTTGTTACTTCTGATAATATCAAACACATCCCACACAAATATCTTCTTCTGTAATAAATAACGATCTAAATTGTAAAATTTCTTATCTGCATAAGAAATAAATAATATTTCAGAATTTAAAACTAATTTTTTAATATTAGAAAATCTTTTATAATTTAATAGATTATTTATTAAATATTCATCGTAATAAAAAACTTTTAATCCTATTTTTTTTGATTTTTTCATTAATCTAAGCGCAACACTTTCGTCTAAACTATCAGTATTGGGTTTGTATCCAGCTCCTAAAAATCCAATTTTTTTTATTTTTTTTTTTTTTATAAATTTCAAAATTCCAAACATATCAGAATAAGTATTTAAATTAATTCTATTAGTTATTGAAGGTATCAGTGGATTTAATTTTATTGTTCTACAAAAATTTTCAAGAGCTTTATTATCTCTAGGAAAGCAAGGGCCGGAAAATGGAGCTCCCTGTCTAAAATAACTTTTTCCGATTCTTTTGTCAGAACCAACTGCATTCAAAATTTTATTAGCCGATTTAATTCCTATTTTATCACTAATATTTTTTACAAAATTGGTAAATGATATTTTAGATGTAATATAGCAATTTACTAATAATTTTACTAACTCAGCTTCTTGCAAAGTCATATCTCTAATAATTAAATTTTTATAAATTTTTTTATAAATATTTTTTATTTTTCTTAATGAGTACTGAGATGAATAACCGACCAATATAAAGTCTGGATTTTCTAAATTTTGAAATACATTGCCCAGTGCAACAAAATATGGATTGTATATAAAAGAATAATCAATATTGTTAATTAATTCTTTCTTTTTCATGAATGGTATTAATTCATTTTCAAAACTTCCTGGGCTTACTGTTGAGTTTATATTTATAATATGTGGATATTTTTTTGGATTATTTTTTATATAAAAACTAATTTCTTCAAGGACATCTAATATAAATTTATTAGAAAACTTTCCACCAGTTAAACTAGGAGTGGGTACAGTTACAAAAGTGATATCTGTGTTTGATAAACAATCATACGGAGAAAAAAATATTTTAATTTTATTTTTATATTTTTTAATACCTACTTCAGACTTAAGATAGGATTTGGGATTGGCAATTAATCTCTTGGAGAGTTTACTATTGACATCAAAACAAGATACCTGATTACCGTAATAGCTCAAAAACTTAGACATAGGAAAACCTAGTTTTCCAAGACCCATAACACTAATATTCATTTTATTATTATAATAAAAAAATTAAATATGAAAAATTATTATAATGCTTATAAAAACTAAAAATAAATTTAAATCAAGATTTTATTAAAAAATGAACTTATTAACTTATAAATATTATAACGATAAACATAGACAAGGTATTGGTGGTGTTTTGCAGGGAGAAATATCAGCATATCTATTGAGTATTTATTTTAATTGTTCTTTTATTAGAAGTAATCTTTTTTATTATAAAGGTCACGATAAAAATACTAAAAAACTAAAATGGGAAAATTTATTTAAATTTTTAGACCAAAAACCTAGCTCTAATATAAAAAAAAATAAAATAATCAAGAATTTAAACCAATTAAAAAATAAATCTAATTACACTTATAATATACCATTTGAATTTTCTCAAAAATTTTTAAAAAAGATATCGATAGAAGATAAAAAAATAATTTTTCAAGAATTTAGAAACCAGTTTTGGAAATATAATAAGAATTTAGTAAAAGAAAAAAAAATAATAGATATAGTTTTGCATCTCAGAAATTTTAGTCCCGGTGATACTGTTTTTGGAGATAAATCTTTGATATATCAAATTTTTAGTTATGATTACCGTCTTCCAAATAACAATCCTAAGTTTTACAGCAACTGGTACTCAGAGCTAATTTTTGAAATAATAAAAAAGAATAGAATTAAAAAAAGAAATATGCAAATTTATATATGCTCAACCGGTAAAATGGCTGACTTCTTAGAAATTAAAAAAAAATTAAAACAATTAGGAAAAGTAAAAATTAGACTAAATTATTCTAGCTACAGTGATTTCAAACTTTTAATATCAGCTGATCATTTTATAATGGCCCAAAGTTCATTTAGCTACCTAGCTTCATTAATTAATAAAAATAATAAATACATAAGAAATGGTTTTAGACATATCTTATCGCCGGATGTACAAATAATAAAAGATTACGATTTGCAAAATTTTTCTTTTATCAGCTATTTATATAATAATTTTTTAACTTTTTTATTTAGAATTAGACTTAAAATTATAGATATTTTATTAAAAAAAATTAAAATTTAATTTTAATCCATCCTTTTGGTATTGTATCTTTATTTGGAAATCTATCGGAACATATAATAACATTTTTTTTAAACTTTAATTTAGAAAAATATGCAGCCCACCAATAAAGAGTACTATTGCTAATAATTAAATTTTTAAAACAACTCATTAACCATAGATTATCATATGCATCTGCATAGCCATTTTCAGGGGTGATTACATTAATTTTGAATTTACTAATAATGCCCAAATCTAATATTAACTTATCAGCATATTTTTTTTTTGTAGAAAAAAAATAAAAATTAGGATTTTTAATTTTACTTAATAAAATTTTGATTGCTTTTAAATAAAATCTATTAGAAGCAATCCCTCCTGCTGTATGTTTAAGATGACTAGGCAATCCCTCATGCATTCTAACTCCAATAGCAACTGAATTATTGGACATAACATCATAAATTCTGCGAAATATTTGATTAGATGGTTTTTTTGGCATTATATCTTCGATAATTTCAGATCTGTTTTTTAAAAAATATTTTTCTGATTGAAAAAGACCCATCATGTATAAATTTTTTTTAAATTTTATATTCTCAAGATGAGGTTTAAAATTTTTATGATTAACAAACTCATTAATGACAGTTGTTGAAAAAAAATTATACAGTGCTTCTTTAAGATTTAAAATTTTTTTTAATAATCTAAAAAATATAAAAAAAAAAATAAAATTTTTTATTTTAACATTTTTAAGTAATTTTTTTTTTAAAGAAAAACTTCTCTTAAATCTAAAATCATCGAAAAAGCCTGATGATTTATCTAACAATAAAATAGATTTGTTTTTTATTGAAATATTTTTTGCCGCAGCATATTGAAAAAGTTGATTTCCCAGGCCACCAGTTAAATATAGATATACTATTTTTTTCATATTAAATTTTTAAGAAGTTGCAGTTTTACGATTATGAATTAAAATTACAATAACGTACGCATTAATTAATATTAAAATAAATTAAAATGTTATTATATATATAAAATATCTATAAATAATAATGGAAACTTTAATTTATAAAAAAATTATAAATCTTATTAAAAATAAATATATACCAGAATTAATTGTATTATTTATAATTTCTTATTCTTTATACCTTGGAATTACTTACTCAACATATCATACCGATCCTTGGCATTGGGGAGTTGCTGCAGGATCAGCAATAGATTTTATAAATAATTTTAAATTATTTAAAGAAATTTATATTTTATATGGTCCAGGTTTTCCAATCTTATTAAAAATAATTAATTTTTTTTACACAATAAACTACTACTCGATAGGTGTAATCACTTCTGTAATTTACTGTCTAAATATAATATTTATATATTTAACTTCTGCAAAAATTAGTAATAAAATTAATGCTGTAATTATAGTATTAATTTTTTTTTCATTTACTCACTACCCTCAAACTCCCTGGCCTGATTTTTATGCAGGGTTTTGTATTACTTCGTCAATCTTTTTTTTAAACTTATATTGTAACAAAAAAAATATAATTTACATTTTAATTGCATCTTTTTTATTAGCATTGTCTATAACATTTAGAACAACATATTTATTTGGTATTGCAATTACAATTTTTCTCTATGTAACTTTTATCAAACTTTCTAATATTAATATTTCTAATCATATTAAAAAATATTTTTTATTTACTACAATATTAATATTTATATATATTTTTTTATTATTAATCAGCGGAAACTTAAAACATTGGTACACTCAAGGCATATTAAGTTCATATCAATTAATAAGTAAACATTACGTTATTGGCTACGATATAAGTTATATAATTCTAATTCTTAAATTTATTTACCATTTTATAATACCATCAAAATTAGAGAATTTTTATTTTTTGGTATTATTTATTTCCAATTTTATATTTGCTATTATTTTTATAAGAAAAGATTTTTCTAAAATAATAGATTTAGAAAAAAATAATATTTTATTATACTTAATACTAGGAATAACTGGACTAATACAATCTTTCTATCAATCTGATATTTTTAGAAGCAGCTTATCCTGTGTGAGTATTTTTTTTTCTCTAATTTTTTTTTTTAATAAAATTAAAGAGAAAAAAATTTTTTTTACAAGATTAATTACAATAGTTTTATTAATTCCTTTATTTCCGATAAATTCTTATGAAAGTACTGTCAATATTTTTCCAACAGTAGGTTATGTAAACAAAAATAATGAACACATTAAAAATAAAAATTTATTTTTTCAAACCGAAATAAATTTTTTTGGCAAACATAAGTTTGATAGAGAAACAAAAAATTATTACACTGAACTGAGGTTGCTAATTTGCAATTACAAGACTATAATAAACTATAGCGTTGACAGAACATTAGTTTATTTCTGTGATAAAAAAAATTCAGTTCCTAGTCCTGCAATTTCTATGAAACCTTTTTTTGTTAATGATTATTTAGAAAACAAATATAGAAATAATAATATTGAAAATGACGAAATAATTATTGCTGATAAAAATTTTATTAATCAAAATTTGCAGTTATTAAAAAAAATTAAATTACCTTCATACACTCGTTATACAAAATCTGATTTGTTCAGACAGCATTTTGATAATTATATATATGTATATATTAAAAAGTAATCTATATGAATGAGAATCTAATTTTTACCGCAACATATAATGAATATCCAAATATTAAATACTTATTAAAAAAAATTAAAGATTTAAAATTAAATTTAGATATTTTAGTTATTGATGATAATTCTACAGATGGAACTAAATCATTCTTGAATAATTATAAAAAATTTAGTAAAAATTTTTTTTTAATAAATAGAAAAAAGAAGTTAGGTCTTGATACCGCACATAAAATTGCTTTTAAATTTGCAAAAAAAAATAAATATAAAAATATTATTACTCTGGATGCAGATTTATCACATGATCCAAAATTAATTCCATTCTTTCTTAAAAAATTGAGAACAAAAAAATTTGTTATTGGCTCAAGATATGTCAAGGGTGGCAAATCTGAAATGAAATTATCAAGATACTTGATAAGTTTTGTTGGAAATAAAATAATTAAATATGTACTCAAAATTAATTCTAATGAGTTCACAACTTCTTATAGAGGATTTACAATAAGTAAGATGAAATATATAAATTTTTCAAATATAAAATCTAAAGGTTATAGTTTTTTTATGGAAACTATTTTTTTAATTAATAAATCAAAAATCCAAATCAACGAAATTCCTATACATTTTAAAGATCGTTTTCATGGAATATCTAAGATACCAAAATATGAAATTTTAAGAACTTTATTTAATTTAATTAGATTGAAGTTATCTTTGATAAAAACATTTTAATTATAAATTTTATTCAACTTTATTATTTATGATTTTGAAAATAAAATAATTTTAAAATCAGGAATGTAAATTACTTTTTGTTTAATAAATTTATCTAAATTCATATTACACTTCTCCTCGTCATTTAACTTTAAATATCCTCTATCTGCTCTAATATTGTTAAAACAAACGAACCATATTTTATCATATTTATTTGCCTGTGATTTATCAATAATTTTATATTTTTGTGAAATCTTAATGTAATTATTAAAATAAATTTCAAACCAATTCTCATTATGCAAAATTATATTACTTTCTTTTAAGGAAAGAACTGAGATTAATTCTTTCATAGGAGGCTTTGGTATTAGGCCCTTTTGTAGTGAATAAATAGTGTTTGCAAAAGCAATTAAAAGAAAGAGTCTTAAAAAAATTATTTTTTTTATTTTAAAAAAATCTGTTGTAATAAATATTATACTTGGAATTAAAAATATAAAGTACCTTGAAACTGCAATCTCGGTTTTAAATAAAGTATATAATATTAAAAATATATAGGTAAAAATAATAATTAGAATGTGAAAATATATTATATCACCTATATGCGTTTTCTTTATTAAATTTTTAATAAAGGCTAAAAAAAAAATAATTAAGCATAAACCTCCAAAAAAATATGTTCCAAAATAAGTAGAAAAAAAATAGTTAAAAAAAAATTTATAGTTTATTGTTCCAATATGCCCTAAGCCTCTAGAACCATGTAAAGTAAGGTAATCAAAATTAATATAAATATATAATAATATTATTAATGAATAATAAAATAAATAAATTAAGATTTTTTTTATTTTTCTAGTTAAAAAACACAAGTAAATAAATTGAGAAATTACAATTGTAAATGTAAATGGATAATAACAAATTAATAAAAGATTAAATAAAAATAAAAGAAAAAAATTAAATTTATTTCTTTTTTTTAATAAATAATAAAAGAAAACAACATTAAGCATTGAAAAAAAAGAAACTGAACTTGGTATTCTTGTCTCCTTTGCTTGCCAGATCAAAAAAATATTTATAGCTAATAAAAATATTGCACTAAGCAATAATTCGTTTTTATAGCGTATATTAAAAAATTTTATTGAAAGTAAAATTGTTAAAATACTAAAGATTAATGAAAAAATTCTTCCATTCTCAGCCGTAAAACCAAAAAAATTAAAAAAATATTTCAATAGAAAGAAATAAATAATAGGACTCCCATCATGTTTCCACCACTGCTGAATCATTTCAGCTCTACTTAATGATGGATTACTAATTATTAAAGTTAGTATTTCATCAGACCAATATCCCTCATAAAAATTATTATAATATCTAAAAAAAAAACCTATTAAGAAAATCAAAAAAAATAAAAAGAAAAAATTATTTTTTTTTAAGATCATAATTTAATAATAATTCTGTTATAATTTTCTTAGTATTGTATTTCGGCTTCCAATTAGGATAATCTTTTATAAATTTTGACATATTTGTAATGTACCATTTATGATCACCAACTCTTTCCTTATTTGTATATTTTATTCTAATTTTAAGTTTAGTAATTTTACGTATAAATTGAATAGCCACTAAGATGGAACAATTAGAATACCTCCCTCCACCAATATTATAAACAACTCCAAATTTAGGTTTTTTAAAAATTTCCCAAAAACACTTTACTAAGTCATGACTATGTATATTGTCTCTAATTTGCTTTCCTTTATAACCAATTACTTTATAAGTTTTTTTTTGAATACAAGATTTGACCAAATAAGATAAAAATCCATGTAATTCTACCCCTTGATGATTTGGTCCAGTTATACATCCTAATCTTAAAACTACAGTTTTTAATTTGAAACTTTTTCCGTATTCCTGAACTAAGAGGTCAGAATACAATTTAGAAATGCCAAAAAAACTATGTGTACAATTATCTAGGGACATCGTTTCACTAATACCCCTCCAATCTTTACTTTTTTTTTTTACTTCAAACCTTGCTTTTTTTTCAATTAAATTAAGTTTATTTGGATTATCTCCATAAACTTTATTGGTTGATAAATAAATAAAAGTAGCTTTTGGACAGTATTTTTTTGCAAGTATCAATAAATTCATTGTACCAATCGCATTAATTTTAAGATCTAATTGCGGATTTGAATAAGCCCAATCATGAGATGGCTGTGCAGCAGCATGAATAATTAAATTAATCTTATTTTTATTTTTTATAAATATTTTTTCTAATTTTTTTTTATTATTTAGATCAATAGATATATGATTATATTTTTTTGAAAAATTAATTAATTTTTTTTTAATTAAATCAATATTTCCTGATTTTTCAAAAAAGAATTTTCTTTTATTATTATCAACGCCAATAACTTTAAAATTTTTTTTTAAAAAAAAAAAAGAAGACTCTGATCCAACTAAACCTGCAGATCCAGTTATCAATACTGTTTTCATAATTAATTTTTTAGGAACTTTAGATTATTTATATTTTTTTTTTGCCAACGATATATTTCATGAACAGTATTAATAATATTTTTTTTCGGTATCCATTTATAAATTTTTTTTACATTTGTAATTGATGATACAAAATAAGGTATATCATAATCTGACGTCATTAATATTTTATTATCAATTATCATTTTATTATTAGATATTTTTTCACATATTTTTGTTAAATTTTTTAATGAAGTTGCATTTTTTTTTCCTCCACCCACACTATAAGTAACATTATTAACTAAGTTTAATTTTTTAATTTGCAAATATATTAAATTACATAAGTCTGATATGTTTAAAATATCTCTTACTTGCTCACCTTTTCCACCATAACCCAAATATTTAACGGGTATTTTGTTCAAATTTCTCCAAACCCATAAACTTACAAAACCTTGATCTATTTTTCCATATTGCCATGGTCCGGCTATAACTCCACATCTATTAATAATATACTTCATTTTATTCAAATATGAATATTCTTTGATTAAATGCTCAGAGGCTAACTTGGAAAAACCGTAAAAAGTTTTTGGACCTTCAGTATCAAAATTAATATCAAACTCATTCTGAATTTTAAATGGTCGTTCTAAATTTTTTTTCTTAATTTTTTTTTTTAAAGCATCCATTGAATAAACTCTACTGGAAGATAAAAATATTAGACTTGAAAAATCTTTATCACATTTTCTCAAAATATTATAAGTACCCAGCAGGTTAGTTTTTAATACTTTGTCTATATTTTTTTTTGAAAATTCAACTGATGCTTCTGCGCAACAATCAACTATTAACTCAAATTTTGGAAGCTTACTAAGATCTTTATATTTCGTAATATCTAAATTATAATTTTTGATCTTATGTTGTTTTAATCTTTTATAATTAAAAATGGATCCTTTTCTTGACAAATTATCAAAGGAGGTAACATTAAAAAATTTTTTTTTTAAAAATACGCAAAGATTTGATCCAACAAAGCCACATCCACCTATAATCAGAACTTTTTTCATTTTATTAATAAATCAATTAAGTATTATAAATCATGTCCATAAGTATTTTAATTCCTGCAAAAAATGAGGAAGGTAATATAGTTAAAACAGTAAATTATCTTAATAACAATCTTAAAAAAATTAAATTTGAAATTATAATAATTAACGATTTTAGTAATGATAACACCCTTAATTTAATTAAAAGAATATCCAAAAAAAAAAGTTCATATATCAATAATACAAAACCTGGTTTAGGTAACGCTATCTCACTTGGTATTAAAAAAGCTAGATATGAATATATTTGTATATTTATGGCCGATAGATCAGATGACCATAATGATATTCTTAAGTACTATTATAATGCTAAATCCTATAATTTAGATGCTGTTTTTGGATCAAGATTTATAAGCGGGTCAAAAATAAAAAAATACCCATTTAATAAATTAATATTAAATAGATTTGCAAATTATTTAATAAAAATAATTTTTTTTTCTGATTATAACGATTTTACTAATGCATTTAAAATATATAAAAAGAAAACTTTAGAGAAACTTTTACCAATTGTTTCTGAAAGTTTTAATGTATTTCTAGAATTACCATTAAAAATAATTTCTAGACGTTACACATATAAAATTATTGCTATTAATTGGATAAATAGAAAAAAAGGTGTTTCAAAATTTAAAATAAAAGAATTAGGATCTAAATACTTGTTTACTTTATTTTATTGTTTGTTAGAAAAATTGTTGCTTAATAAGAAATAAAATATTAACGATTTACTTCATAAAAAATTTTTAAATCAAGAAGAATATCTGTAAAATCATCATTAGAAAATTTAACAGGATAATCTTTAAATATATTTATAATATTTTGAGATAATTTAATATTGCCCATTTCATTCCAATGTCCGTCATTTTTAAATCTAAGGGCAGAATTTTCTGATAGCTCTGAATTTAAAACGTAGTAATCAAGATAGAAATTATTAATATCAATCGCAGATTTAAAAAAATTTATTAAATTTTCATCTGGATATAATAATATTATGAACTTAGAATTTTGACGCTCAACTTCTTGTTTAAAAACTCTTAAAATTTTTACAAAATTGTTTTTATCTTCAATTGCTTGATTAGAATTATATTTATTGCGATAAAATCTGTTCGATAAAATTTTATTATAATTACTTTTGTCTATTAGTGTATGATTTTCAAAAAAATTAGCTCTTATTTTATAAAATGCATCAATTGTAAAATATGAAATATTTAATCTTCCTATAAACTTTTCAAAATAACTAAACTTAGGATTAATAATTTCATAACCATCATTGTTATCAAACTTTAAAATACCTCTAGTAACGTTGTCTCCAGGGTTAATATAACAAATTACTATTTTAAAATCATAATTAGAATATTTCATATATCTTAAAAATGTTTGATCTAATGAGTATCCGCCTACTCCAAAATTTATAATTTTATCTTCGCTAATAATTTTACTGTTTAATAAATTCACAAAATTATACTTTGGATCGACAAAAATATTTTCGATCATACTATCGCCAAAAAAACCAATAATATTTTTTTGTTCCGATGCTAATAATGAATTAAAATCTTTATTTTGCACCCCTTCATAGTCAAAAAAATAAGTATTAATATAATTTAAATCTGGATGCTTCTGCTTCTGATAAGAACTTAAAGGTCGCTCATAGACTGATATTGAGGGATTTAAATTCGTTTTTGCTAAATTATTATAAGGACCAAATAAGATTAAAAGTATTTCTAAAACAAAAAAAATAAAAAATGTAGAAGAAATAATCAATAAAAGATTAAAAAAAAAATTTTTATGTAAAAACATCTAATTATTTTAATTAATCTATCATTTAAATAAATTCATGTTACTAACTTTATATGAAAATTATAAAAAATTTACTATTAGTTATTTCTTCTACATTTTTTATCTTTTATTTATTAGAATTTTTTTTATTATATTCATCCGGCTTCAAATTTTTTAATGATTATGATTATAGAACAGATATTGAGATTTATAATAGCGATAAAAATTCTTTTTTACGTACCGACACATTAAAATATATACTAAGCCCCAAATATGGGATTATTCCTCTATCAGGTCCTGCTAAGAAAAAAATAATAATGTGCAATGAAGGAGGATTTTGGGCTCAATATCAAAGTGATAGATATGGTTTTAATAATCCTGATTTAATATACGATTCAAAAATTTTTGATTTTGTTCTTGTTGGAGATTCTTTTACTGAGGGTGCGTGTGTAAATGAGAATGACACAATTAGTGCTAACTTACGTAAAATATCAAATAAGAATGTGATTAATATTGGAAGAGGAGGAACCGCAGCTTTGAGTCACCTTGCCCTGCTAAGAGAATATTTGCCATTTGAGACTAAACGAATTATTTGGATTTACTATGAAAATGACATAATTGATTTAGAATTTGAAATGCAATCTAAATTGCTAGTTGAATATTTGACAAACAAAAAATTTAGTCAAGAGCTAAAAGGAAAACAATATTTAATAGATCAAATAAATTTAGAAGAACATAATAAATTAATTAAAACTCTCAATAAAAATGACAGAGTCAGTTCAATATTAAGAATTTATGGAACTTTTAATACAGATAAATTTTCTTATATAAAACTTTATACTTTAAGAAACTTTTTAAGGGAAAGATACCTAGAAAATTCAAAAATAAAAGAGAGAGAGAGAGAAGAAATATTAAAATTTGATAAAAACTTTCATAATTTTAAAAAAATTATCAAAAATGCAAATGAGTTAGCTTTAAATAATAATATTAAATTTTACTTCGTATATCTAAGTTCTCGACCAAAATATGCCGCTAAGTATGATGGAGAGAATTATAAAAAAGTTATTAACCTTATAGAGGAATTTAATATACCTATAATAGATATGCATAAATTTTTTAAAGAACATAAAGATCCATTATCTATGTTTCCATTTAGAAGACAGCTTCATTATAATGAAATTGGATATAGGTTTGTTGCAAATAAAATATATCAATTTGTTATAGAATATGAAAAAAATTCAATAAATATAAACTTCAAAAATTAAGTCTATGACATATAGAATTGAAGAAAATACTTTTAAAATTAATATAAAAAATTTTTTTAAGAAAATTTTAAGATATTTTTCTTATGAATTAAAAAAAGTTGGCGTTGGTTCTGCTGATTTATTAATATTATTGAAATCAATAATTAAAGCAAAAAAACCAATTATATTTGATGTTGGCGCACATCACGGTGAAACTTCAAATTTTATGATAAAAAATTTTAAAAATCTAAAATTATATTGCTTCGAACCCGAAGAAAATAATTTTTTAATTCTTTCTAAAAATAATAAAAATTATACTCAAATTGAAAATTACAATTTTGGTTTCTCAAACTCGGAAGGCGAATTACAATTTCATATTAATAATCATTCTGCAACTCATTCTATTTTACCGCTAGAAGAAAATCATGCTAAAATATGGAAGAATAATCTATATCCAACAAATACTAAAAAAAAAAAAAATTTCACTACAATCGATAATTTCTTAAAAAAAGAAAATATTAATGTAATTGATCTTCTTAAATTAGATGTTCAAGGTGCTGAATTTTTAGTTCTAAATGGATCAAAAAAATCATTACAAGAAAAAAAAATAAAAAACGTACTATTAGAAATTTGTTTAGCAACCGGATATGTAAAACAAAAAAGCTTAGAATATTATATTGTTTTTTTTAAAAAATATGGCTACGAATTGTTTTCTTTTGTTAATATGGGATATAGAAAAAAAGATCAGTACTTACTGTGTTTGGATGCACTATTTACCATCAAAAAATAAATGCAACAAAATAAAATTTTAACATGTCTTTCTTTAAGAATTTCAAAATATATTTAAATGAAATTAATTTACTAGAAAAATTTTATTATTATTTAATTATTTCTGGTATCATTCATTTTATTTTTTTATTATTTTTAAAAGCAGATAATGATTTCTATACTTTTTTATATTTCGGTCAAAGATTAATTAACCATAATGAGTTAATATGGATTAAAGAATTTGATGATAAATTTCCAATAGTTCAATATATTTTTACTATTCCAGCCTACTTTAACTCAATACAAATTTGGGGAATTTTTATTTTAATCCTATTAATTATCGCTTCAGTCTTACTATTTTTTACAATCAAAAATAATCTTTTTAGTAATTTGGAAGAAAATTATCTTAACCTAAACTATAATAAAAATATATCGGTTAAATTAGACAATAAAATTAAATTTGAGACAAGTATTTTTGCATCTACTATTTTTTTTTATATTAATATATATACACCTAGTTCTATTTTTCATATTAACTCTTTATCCGCTTCGCTTTTTACAATATCTTTATGCATTTTTTTAATTTCTAAAAGAATAAAAAGTCAATTAAGTTTTTTTTTAAAAGTATTTTCAATATTACTTATGAGCGTCGCAATTTCACTAAGGCCTTTTTTTCTTTTTTCAAGTATAATTATTTTTTTTTGGATTTCTATAAGAGAGGTGAATAGAATTCAATTTAATATCAAATCTATTATTTTTAGCAACATTATTTACAATATTACTTTGGCATTTTTTATAATATTGATAAATTTTTTTCCTTTTATAATTAATAATAAAACTAATATTGCGATCAGTGGATTTGTTTGGTTAGGTCAAAAATACAGCAAACAAACTTTTTTAGGTTTATTTAGCCATCAGGCAGAAACACTTTTTTTAATTCTTAATAAAACGATATTTATATTTTGTATATTATATTTTATTTTTTTATTAGTCTATTTTCTTAATTTTAAAAAGAAAAATTTTTCAATAAATTCTATTATCTTATTTTTGTTAATTCTTGCACCGCTTAGCATTGAGTTTATTTTTTTATTTAAAAATTTTTGGTTTCATCATTTCGTTTTTTTTTCTTTATTTATTTCTTTGTCAATAGGCTTTTTGTTTAAAGAACTACTTTCTACTCAAGTTTTAGTAAATTTTATTAATAAAAAACTTTTATATAAAATAATAATACTCTGCTTTATATTTGGATTGTTTGTGAACGATATAGTATTTAATTTATCAAATTTAAAAAAAACAACTAATATTGATAATAAAATTCTGGTAACAAAAATTAGTAAGTTTTTAGAAAAAGAAAAAAATAAATCTATTGAGGGAAATAGTATTAGTTTTTTATATCCAACAAATATGTATGTTCATTGGGCTTTGGATCAATCTAGGCACGGTTTCCCTCATCATGCTAATACAATTCAAATTTTTAATGGATGGTTTAAAGATTTAAAATTTAAAAATCCTGTAGATCTACCATACAATAATTACCAATATTGTAATAAAATTCAAAACCAAGGTCCTTTGCTAATAATAACTGATAATTTTATAAATGGAGATTCAGGCCCAATTAATGAGTGCTTCAAAAGCAAATTATCTAATTATAAATTTTATGAAATCATAAAAATCAAAGATAATCAGAAACTATTAATTTATAAAAAGTAAATAAAAATTATTTATAAAGATTAATTTGGATATTTTTATCAAAAAAAATATAATTTGAACCTGGTAGACTGTTTAAAAATTTTTTATTAAATTCTTTAATTAAAATTTTCTGCTCGATGCTATATGCATAATATTTTTTTTCTAAAAATATTTTAAAAGTTTCAATGAAGTGCGGATTGTTTTTCCCACCAGGCCATTTATTTTTTGTAATTTCAATAATCTAGATTGGTTTTGGGGAAAAATTTATAAAACAACATCAATAAGAAAAAGTATTTTTTCTCTATTATTAAATCTTTTTTTTAATATACGATCTAAGGTTGACTGATAAATAAGCTCATTTGAAAATTGACCGCCCCAGCCTTCCAATAATGAAGCTCCTGAATCTTTTCCAAATATTTTACAAATCCCAATTTTATCTGATAATGCCATAGGAAATATTTCTATTTTTTTATTATAATTATTAATCTTTAAATTTTTATATAAAAATTTAAGATTTGGATGATATGGCTCAAAAGCAATAGTTGGAACTTTCTTTTTTATTGCAAGACAACAGTAATAACCATGATGTGCTCCGATATTTATAAATGCATCCATCCTAGAAATTATTCTACTAAAAATTTCTATTACATCTTTTTCATTAGTTTCAAAATATTGAAAACTTTTACTACCTATAAATTTAAATCCGTGAGATGTATTCTTAATAAATATATTTAATAAATTAATATTAAAAAAACTCCTTAATACTAGTAATTTCAAAAATATTAAAGCTTTGTACATAATATATTTTTTTGTAAAATAGATTTATCAGACAAGGTATTTTTTAAATACTTATATTATAAAATATACTAAAATATAAATTCTTTATAAATTAAATATTATATCATCTATATATTATGTTCATAAAAATCATAAAAAAAAATTACATAATCTTTTTAATATTTTTAGTATTGTCTACATATTTAAATTTTTTTACTAACATATATTCATTATATAAAAGGGATTATAACGAAAGGTTAATTAGAACTTACGGCTACTGCAATGGCATTTCTTATGGATATATAAAAAAGATTTATGATAAATTTTTATTAAATGATAAAAAAATTTACATTATAAATTTTGAAATTTTTCCTGAGTCTTATGGATTATTTCCATACCTAAAAAAAAATCACAACATTGATAATTTGATACTACTTAATTATAAAAAAATTAATGAACCTGAGTTAAAAAAAATAAACGTCGACTTATCTAAATATAAAATTATTGATAATGACGAAAAATGTTTTTTCTATAAAAAAAAATAAAAAAAAATGATTGAAATTTTACAAATAATTTTCCAATTATTTATTTTTATATTATTCAGCTATTTTCCCTTTAATAAATTTACAACTCCAAATTTATTTCAAATAAATGCTAACAAATTTAATTATAACTATTTTGTCTGTAACATTATATTTCTAATTTTTATTTTACTAATATGTTCATTCGCAAAAATAAATTTGAGAATAATATTTATTACATTTATAATAACTAATCTAACACTACTTATTTTAAATTTAAAAAAAATTATTTATGAAATATTAGATAAAAAAAATTTATTATTAAATTTTTTTTTTGTTGCAATAAATTTATTATTATTTTTTAATTTATCTTATAATATTCAATTAGGTTATGATGGTTTACAGATTTGGATACTAAAGGCTAACAACTTTTATAATGGCTATAATTACTTTGAGTCTTTTTTAGAATTAGATAACACAAAACAATATCCTCATCTAGGAAGTTACTTGTGGGCTTTTTTCTGGAAAAACTCTTTAGGGGATAAGGAATATTTTGGAAGATTATTTCATATTTATTTATACGTAGTTTCTTTATTTATTTTAATTACTTCCTTCAAAAATTTTAGTGAAATAAAAAAAATTACTATTCTTGCTTTATTGTTAATTTTTTCTTTTGACACTTTATTAAACGGTTATCAAGAGTATATAATGTTTGCCTTAATCGTTTTTGAGGCAAAATTATTATTTACAATTATAAATAATAAAAAAAAAATTTATAATATTTTATTTATAGTTAACGGAATTTTAATCTGTTTTATAAAGAATGAAGGTATTTTTTATTCAATATTTTTTTTTATAATATACTTTTTTTTTAATAAAAAAAAAAAATTACCAATCACGTTCGGGGCGATTATATTTGTTATAATAAGTTGCCAATTGTATATTTCAAAGGTTATATATAAATTAGAAAGTGCGTTCCAATTCTCTTTGGCTCAATCATTAATATTTGATGACAATATGCTAAATCTTTATGAAATTATTAAGAGATTTGCTTATATTAATTTTTATATAGTACATTCACTTCTAAAATATCCGATTAATTTAATTAATTTTATTGGTGTTGTTATCTCAATTTATTTTTATAAAAAACTACCTGAAAATAGATCTATTTTATTATTTTTATTTTTAAATATTGTTTTTATATTTTCAATATATCTAATAACGCCCTTCCCTTTAGAATTGCACTTGCAAACTAGTATAAAAAGATTATTTTTACAAACTTCTGGTTTGTATTTTTTTATTGTTGTTAATATTTTAAATAAAAAACTTTTAAAGTTTTAAATTTACCTAAATATGTATATTTTAAAAAAAAAATGAAATTAAGTATTATTATCCCCTGTTACAATGAAGTTTTTACTATAGAAAAAATTGTAAATAAAATTCTAGATAATAAAAATTATGATAAAGAAATAATTGTAATTGATGATGGGTCAAATGATGGCTCGACTGAGGTATTAAAGAATAAAATTAATAAAAACATAGACCATCTTATTACAAATAAGAAAAATTTTGGCAAAGGTTATTCTATTAAAAAAGGAATCGAAATTGCAACTGGAGATATAATTCTAATACAAGATGCGGATCTAGAATACGATCCTTCTGACTACACTAGAATTGTTGAGCCTATTAAAAAAGGCTTTGCAGATGTGGTTTATGGATCAAGATTTATCGGCTCAGATGAAAAAAGAGTTCATCTTTACTGGCATAGAGTTGGTAATTTTTTACTAACTCAATTATCTAATATGTTTTCAAATATCAATTTAACCGATATGGAAACTTGTTATAAAGCTTTTAGAGCAGAAATAATTAAAGATATAAATTTAAAAGAAAATAGATTTGGTTTTGAGCCAGAAGTTACTGCAAAAATTGCTAAAAAAAATGTTAGAATATTTGAAGTTGGTATAAAATACTTTGGAAGAACTTATAACGAAGGAAAAAAAATTAATTGGGTAGATGGATTAAGTGCTATAAAATGTATTATTTATTATAATTTTTTTGATTAAAATTTTTTAAACTTAATTGCAATAATTTAACAAAAGATTCAAAAACATGGTAAAATTTCATTTTAGACGATCCGTAATCTCTAAATTTTAATTTAATAGGAATTTCGTAAATACTGTATCCTAATTTTTCAAAGTAAAATAAACTTTCAATTAAGTAGAAGTAATCATTATTTTTGGATAAAAAAAAATGCTTTTTATCTATAAGGTTTAAATTGTAAAGTCTAAATCCTCCTGAAGAATCAAGATTAGTTCTGAGAAATAACTTAACTAAGGTAAATCTAACCTTGGTAATAAACAATCTAATTACTGGCCAGTCATTTAATGATGTCTTATTTAAAAATCTATTTGTGTTTACAATATGTAAAATCTTTAACTTTCTATTCATAATCTTAAGCATTTTAATTATCAATTTAGGATCATGAGTTCCATCGGCATCAATTGTAATACAATTATCAAATTTGTTATTTATTGCCCATAATATTCCATCTCTGTGTGCTGATCCCAAACCTCTTTTTTTTCTAAATAAATAATTTACATTTTTTTTTTTAGCTAATTTAAGGATCTCATCTTGAGATCCATCATTTGAATTGTCATCAACAAAAAGAATATATAAAAAATTTTTTTTTAGAGAGAATATTTTTGATGCTATTCTATGAATATTTTTTTTTTCATTAAGAGTTGGTATAATAATTAATGACTTCAAAAAATTATACTATAGTTAGTTTGGGTAAAGGAAAAATAAATCGAATTGAATTTTTTTTCATATTTTTCTTTTCTTTACTCAAAATAAAATTTTTAAAGTGCCATGGAAAAACTAAAAAATATCCTGGCTTCATGTTTCTTGCTTTAGTTTCTGGAATAATTTCTATTTTTGAGCCTGGTGTTAGTTTACCAAATTTAAATGGGTTAACTTCTCCTATATTTTTCAATAGCTCTGAATTAATTTTACAAAAATTCAATATTGTATTTCCCTTTGTAGACGCTCCATAACCCAAGACTATTTTATTTTCACTCTTGATTCTTCTTAAAAGATTAACAAGTTTTTGAGATTCTTTTTTAACTCTAATAAAGAATTTATTAAATGTTTTTGGGCTATTAAGTTCAATATTTTTTTCGTTGTTGATAATTTTTCTAACCTTTTCTTTTTGTTCTTTAAACTTATTAGAACCAACTTTTGCCAAAGTTAAAGCAAGACTTCCACCATTAGTGTCATTAAAATCAATTTCAATTATTTTAAATCCAACGCTATCAAATATGTATTTTAAAGATTGTAATGAATAATACTCTATATGTTCATGACATATAGTGTCATAGGAGTTTCTTTCTAACATATACTTCAAATAACTTTGTTCTGTATGCCATACTCCGTTCTCGTTTAAACTATCGTAAATATCTTGAATAAATTCTTTTGGATCAGGCAAATCATAAAGCATTGAAATAGTTGTTATTAAATCGGCTTTTTTATTAGATTTATCGATAAATGATTTATAAGAAAAAAAACTATTCAATGTAACTATTCCCTTTTTGTAAAATTTTTTAAACTTTCTTATAGTTGGGTCCATTCCAAATAATTTACATTTGGATGAATTAAAAAACCCTAAGAAAGTTCCATCATTAGATCCAATATCTAAAACAATCTGCTCTTTTTTGTAATTAAGATATTTTTTTAATTTTTTTGCCTTTGACATCATGTGACGAACCATTGATGAATTTAAACCAGTTCTGTAACCATAATTATTGCCGTACATTTTCTTGGGATTAAAATTTCTATCCAACTGAACTAATTTACAATAACCGCAGATAACTAAAGTTAATTTTCCAAAATCAACACTTTGATTTCTTTTAGGAAAAATTCCACTATAAGGCATACTCCCTAGTGAAAATAAAAATTTTAATTCTTTAGATTGACAGGATCTGCATTTTTTAATTTTACTATTCATTTTCAAATTTAATCATTTTGTCTATAAGTTTTTTTAAATTATTTTTTGGCTTCCAGCCCAAAAGTTTTTTTGCTTTTAAGCAATCTCCAAGTAAATAAGTTACATCGTGGGGTCTAAATAAAGTTTTTTTTATAATCACTATTGGTTTTTTATTTATGTTAATTGCTTTCTCACTTAGTCCGAAACCAACCCACTTAATTGACAAATTAATAGATTTGCAAACCATATTGATAAACTCTTTAATGGAGTAATTTTTTCCTGTAGAAATGACGAAGTCATTAGGTTCCTTCAAAGCTAAAATTTTATACATCATTTCGACATACTCTTCCGCATCACCCCAATCCCTTCTTGAGTATATATTGCCAAGATAAACTGGGTTTCCCGTTTTCTTAAAATTAATTAATCCTTTTACTATTTTTTTTGTAACAAACTGCTCTCCCCTTAAAGGACTTTCGTGATTAAACAAAATTCCATTACTTGCAAAAATATTGTATGCGCTTCTATACATTCTTGTATAAAAATAAGCTGAAAGTTTGGAAATAGCGTAAGGAGATACTGGGTTAAACCTTGAATTTTCGTTAAGTTTTTTATCATTAAAATCTTTAATATCACCATACATTTCAGAAGATGATGCCTGATAAAATTTAGTGTGAGGACTAGAAATTCTAATAGACTCCAAAATATTAATCACCGAGGTATTGTTTACAGAATTTGTATAAGTGGGGTTGTCAAAAGAATAAGCAACGAATGATTGTGCGGCTAAATTAAAAAACATTTTTGGTTTTAATTTCTTTATCAATGAATCAAATTGCTTATATTCCGTAATATCTAAATGAACAAAATTTATACTGTTTTTAATTCCTAAAAAATCCAACCTACTGAAAGGTTCGCTTGAATTTCTTCTTACTATTCCGTAAATGTTATAATTATATTTTTTTAATAAAAAATTTGCTAAATAAGCACCATCTTGTCCTGTTATACCGGTAATAATAATATTTTTTTTCATTAATTTAGAATATATCTTTCAACAAAATGTTAACATTTATTTTTAATTATTTCCAATTAAAAAAAAAATGTCCTAATTTTTAAAAAATTTGCCAAGACTATTAAAAATTAAAATTAATCATGTTTAAAAAAATATTTATTACTGGTGGAGCGGGTTTTGTAGGTTCTCATGTAGTAGAAAAATTTTTTGAGTGTTATCCAGATTCAAAAATTATAATTTTAGATAAATTAACTTATGCTGGTAATTTAAAATTTTTAGATAAAGTTATAAAATCTAATAAAGTTTTTTTTATTAAAAACGACATTATCAATTATAAATCATATGAAAAATTTCTAAACAATGTTGATCTTGCGATAAACATAGCTGCCGAAAGTCATGTTGATAATTCTTTTAAATCCCCATTATCATTCACATTGACTAATACTTACGGCTCCCATGTTTTTCTTTTAAATTGTATAAAAAGAAAAGTTAAAAAAATAATACACATAAGCTCAGATGAAATATATGGGGAAATAGTAAAAGGTAAGAATGTAGAAAATAATTTTGCTAATCCTACAAATCCTTATTCTGCTTCAAAAGCTGCTGCTGATATCATAATCAATAGTTACAAATATTCTTATAAAAAAGAAATTATAATAGTAAGACCAAATAACATTTATGGTATAAGACAATATCCTGAAAAATTAATTCCAAGCTGTATATTAAGACTTATTAATAATAAAAAAATTCTTCTTCATGGAAAAGGAAATAATGTAAGGTATTATTTATCAGTTAAAGACTTTTCCAGTGCATTAATAAAAATTGCTGAAGAAAAAGATAAAGGAATATTTAACATAGGAAGTGATACTTCTTTTAAAAATATAACGTTGGCAAAAATAATCTGTAAAATGTTTAATAAAAATCCAAAAAAATTTATAAAATTTGTTGCAGATCGACCTTACAATGACAAAAGATATGCAGTTTCTTCTATTAAAATTAAAAAATTAGGATGGAAAGAGAATAATAATTTAGTAAATGATCTGCCTTATATAATTGATTGGTATAAGAAAAATAAATCACTTTATTATAAAAAATGAAAAAAAAATTTAAGTTTAAACATAAAATTGAAAAATCTTATAAAGACAAAAGAGGAATCATTAACATAATAACGCACAAAGGTTTTTCAAGTTGCATGGAAGTATTTTCGAAAAAAGGTTCTATTAGAGCTAATCACTATCATAAAAAAGATACCCATTATATTTATGTTTTAAATGGAAAAATTTTATTTTTTTACAGAGATCGAAAAAAAAATTGTAAATTAAAATATAAAATCATGAAAAGAGGAGATTTATTTTTTACTAAATCTTTACAAGATCACATGGCTTTTTTTTTAGAAAACACTCATTTTTTTGCATTTAGCTCAAGAAAAAGAACACACTTTAATTATGAAAATGATTTAGTTAGATTGAAAATGCATAAAGAAGAGATGGTAGAAAATATAATTAAAAAATTTTATACAAAAAATAAATAATGAATGCAGATGTTTCTGAAATAAAACAATGCAGATTATGCCAATCTAAAAAAATAAAAGAATTATTTAATCTTAAGTCAACTCCTCTAGCAAATTCTTATACCGAAAAAAAAGATTTAAAAAAAAAAACAACTAATTATAAATTAAAAATTAATTTTTGTTTACAATGTGGTCATTTACAACTGGGCCACCTAGTTAGTAGAAAAAAAATATTCAAAAATTATTTATACATAACTAATACTGGGCAGCAAAATATTGAGCATTTTAATAAATATGCAAATAAAATTCAAAATTTATTTCCTAAAAAAAATAAAAAGTACAAAGTACTTGATATTGCTTCAAATGATGGAACCTTTTTAAGTTTTTTTGATAAAAAAAAATTTTTAAGAATTGGTGTTGACCCGGCTCGTAATTTAAAAAAAATTGCAGAAAAAAAAGAAATAATTCAAATTCCTATATTTTTTTCTTTTAAAACGAGTGATCATATTAAAAAAAAATACGGTAAATTTGAAATTATTACCGCCAACCATGTATGTGCTCACCTGGAGAATCCAAATGATTTCTTCTTTGGAATAAAAAAATTATTATCAAATAAAGGAATTTTTGTTTTTGAAGTATCTTACAGATTAGAAGTTATTAAAAATAAAACTTTCGATACAATTTATCATGAGCATGTTGATTATCATTCTCTAAAACCTGTAATTAGTTTTGCTAAAAAATTTGATCTTGAATTGTTTGACTTTGATTTAGTGGAAGCTCAAGGTGGTTCTATCAGATTTTACTTAGGTCATAAGTATCAAAATAACATTAAGTATAAAAAAATAAATAATCAAATAAAAATAGAAGAGAAAAAATATAAACTTTATAATATAAAAACTTACGATAAATTTTTTAATAATATAAATAAAACAAAAACCAAGTTAAAGAAATTACTTAATAATTTTAAAAAAAAAAAATTAATAATAGCTGGTTATGGGGCCCCAGCAAAAGCAACTACTTTTACTTATTTTTTTGATTTAAATAAAAATATAATTAAATATATTTTTGACGATAATTTAATGAAACAAGGAAAATATACGCCTGGAAAAAAAATACCAATTTTTAATATTAAATTAATGTACAAACTTATGCCGGATATAATTGTAATTTTAGCATGGAATTACTCAAATGAAATAATTTCAAAGCATAAAAAATATTTAAAATACAATAACAAATTTGTAATTCCTTTTCCAAAAATTAAAATTATCTCTAAATGAAACTTAAAGTTGGATTAATCGGTTACGGATTAATGGGCAAGAGATACTTTGATCATTTAACAAAAAATAGATCATTTAAAATTATTAAGATTTTAAAAAAAAATACAAAAAATAAAAATTCACTATTTACAAAAAATAAGGTTGAATTCTTTAAACATAAATTTGATCTGATAATTATCTCATCTCCAGCAAACACTCATGCATTATTTATAAATCTTTCATTAAAGAAAAAGTGTCATATTATTGTTGAAAAACCTCTAATATATAAAAAAAAAGAGTTATGTATTTTTAATAAAAAAATTAGCAAAAAATTTAGTAAAAAATTTATTGTTCATCACTCTGAGCTTAATAATCCTGAATATATAAAATTTAAAAATAAGATAAATAAAAATAAACATATAAAAGTTATCAATCTAAATTTTATAAAAAAAAGTGAATATATTGGAAAAAATAATTATCCATTTTTTGATTGGTTCCCACATCCAATATCATTAATGATTGATTTGTTAGGTGTCCCTATTGATTTTAAATTAAAAAAAAATTTTTTTAAAATAAAAAATAAAAAAATACTTCAAGATATTCACGTAAAATTTATTTATAAAATTACTACTGTAAATTTATTTTTTAATAATTTTAAAAATACAAGTAAAAAAAATATTGTTATTTTTTCAAATAAGAGAAAAATTGAATTCTCTAGAAACTCTAAATACTCAAGTATAAATTATATGCTGAATCTTATTAAAAACAAAAAAATTTATAAAAATGATATTAAATTATCTGTAAACACTATGAGCCTTATTTTTAAAATTAAAAAACTATTAAAAATATAACAATTATAATTAATATTTTAAAAAATGAATTTTTATAACACTTATAAATAAATTCAATTTTATTAAGATTAGATATGGATTGTTTATGATTACTTTAATGTCTAATTACAACAAATTCTTATATTTATTCTAAAGTTATTTAAATAATATAAAGCTCATATATAATACTATTAAATAAATCGCGGGGTGGAGCAGTCTGGTAGCTCGTCAGGCTCATAACCTGAAGGTCCTTGGTTCAAATCCAAGCCCCGCAACCAATAATGCTTTTACAAATAAATATGAATTATTTTAAGAAAAAATACTTCTATTATTTTATTTTTTTATTTGTTTCATCCATATTTATTTATATTTATTTATTTTCATTAAAAAATATTATTAATCTTTGGACTTATTCAGAGGTGCATTTAAATTATTCTTCTGGTTTTGTAAGGAGAGGACTGTTTGGAGAAATTATATTATTTTTAAGTAACTTAGGAATAAAAAGCAAAGAATCATTCTCAACGATATTTTTTATATTTTATCTTTTGAACGCATTTTTATTCTTAAATATTTTAAAAAAGTTTACAGACAATGTTTGGCTTTATATTTTTTTTACATTTAATCCTGCTTTTATACTATTCAGTTTTTATGATTTAGGAGGTTATGCAAGGTCAGAAGTATTTGGAATTTTTTTAATATTATTACACTCTTGCATATATCAAAATATTTTATTGAAAAAAATTAGTTTTAAATTTTATTATTTTTTTTATTTTATAATTTTATATCCCTTTATATTAATTAGCTTTCTTTTACATGAAATAAATATTTTCTTCATTATTTTTCATTTAATAACAACTTACAAAATAATTAATTTTTCTAATAAAATTAATTTTAAAATAAACATACTTTTTTCTATGCCGGTAGTTTTATTATTTACTATATTTTTTTGGACTTTCTCTCAAAAAATATCTCAGGAAATGTTATTGAATATATTCAATAATCTAGCCGACAAGACGAATATTTCTATTTGGATATGGGAAGCCTTATTGACTCCTATATCTCAACGTTCAGAATTTGCTTATATGGCTAAACCTTTTTCAAATATAATATATTATGTAGCTATAATTTTTTTTTATTTAATACCTATTTTATTTTTTTTAAATAACTTAACACGCAATACAGCTAATAAATTTATACTATTAGTTTTATCAATTATTCCTTTTATATTTTTATTTTTTATTGCCAGAGACTGGGGAAGATGGATACATATAATATTTATAATAATTTTTTGTCTTTATTCTCAATATATCTATAAAAAACCTATTAATTTTAAATTAGGTAAAACTTATAAAATTTACCTAGTCATTTTTTTTATATTTCAAATTTTTTTCACACGTATTCCTCATTGCTGCAATTTAGTAGAAAAGAAAATTAGTTTAATTGGAGGTTTTTCAAGCAAAATAGTAGTTTTTAATGATTTAATTAACAATAAAATTAATGTCGAAGAAAGATTTAAAAAATTTTAATTTTACTAATTTTTTTTTTTTAACAAATAAAAATAAATTTAAAATTTTATTTATAATAATATTTGTTATTCATCAAATAATTTTTCAAAAATTATTAATATTTAATAATCATTTAGTTGGTGAGGATTTCCATTTTTTTATACCTAATTTAGTATTTGGGAAAATATGGTACCTTAAAAATGGACTATTTATAACTCCAGATTTTGTCACTCATCAGTGCGGGATTATTCCATTTCATTCTGACCCTCAATCTGCCTACTACTCTTTTGCTCAAATGCTATTTTTTTTTTTCAACATCCCCAATTCATTAAAAATATTTTTTTTTTTATTATCGCTTGCAGCATTTCTTGGAACTTACTTTTTAGCAAAGTTATGCTTTAAAATATCAGAATATAACGCGCTTATTTGTTCAACTATCTTTCTATTTGCTGGCAACAATGTTTATCCGATGTTAGCTGGACACATTGGTCTTGCGTATTTTATGCTTGTTCCTTTATTTTGTTTCTTAATTATATATTCTTTGCAGAGTAATAATTTATATTTGTCTAGAATTTATATTCTACTTTCATCATTATTATTCGCTCATTTTTTTTATGCTGGCACTGCATCAATAATGATATTTATTATATATACATCTTTTTTAGTTATACTTATTTTTTATATAATAAATAATAACCTTAGAATTTTTAATAATTTTATTATTTCGCTACTTATTGGTTCGTCGTTAGCAATTTCAAAAATAACTTATGGATTGTATTTATTGTCTAATTTTCCTAGAAAATTGGACAGCACTATTCTTAATAATTTTTTTGATTTTTTATATACTTTTACAACTTCTTTTTTTTTAATACCAAATCCATTTTACTATGAAAGTCATCAATATAATTTAAAAAAAACATATATATCTTTACATGGTTTAGAATTTGGACTTAGCATTGTTCCATTAATTATATTTTTTATTTTTATTTATAATTTTAGCAAATTTATGAATAAAAAAAATATTTTAATCAAAGTTTTTTTATTTATTTTACTAGTTTTTCCTATTTTTTTTATTTTCCAAGTAGCGTATATTAGCGATCTTTTTAATAAACTACCAATTCTTTCTGCTATTTGGGAAAGAGTAAGATTTTTTTATATATATACAATTCCAATTATATTATTTACTGGGCTAATCTTAGAAAGAATTAATTTTTTAAAAAAAAATATAAAACTAACAATTATTTTAATATTTTTGCCTATTATTCAAACTTTATGTTACCATTATGCAAGAAATTATTTTTTCCCACAAAAAACCTTTGAAAACAAAGCAGTTTATTCAATACATAATGTAAATAATTTTTCCAACAATCTTTCTAAAAATAATATCGATTCTGTTAAAATAGATAAAATTGATTATTTAATTGACCAAAACAGACTCGATAAAAATGAAGGCTTTATTAATTCTACTTGTAAATATTTCTGTTACGCTACAACATTTGGATATCATTCAGAAAAAATTCCAATAAAAATTTTTTCTAGATCTAAAGATCACTATGACAATATTAGAATATTAGATGATAGATATAACGTTTTTGATCCAGTTTGTTTTTTATTTCCAAAAGAAAATTCATGTGAAATTGGGGATAGATTAAAAACAACTGAAAAAGATAAGTTAAATAATTTAACAAATTACAAACCTATTAATTTTAACAAACCAACTTTGCAGAAAATTACTAATCTAATTAGTTTATTGACATTTTTATTATCAATAATTTTTATTTTTTCTTACTTAATTAAGTACTTAAAAAATAAAAAATTTAATTTATAATTTTTTTTAGTTTATTTGCAATAACATCTCAATC
>Ga0169931_10001482_pt1 | contig 38821 bp, 29 predicted proteins | sample Kivu_15m_20L_FD_129675 | JGI IMG/M metagenome (GOLD analysis project Ga0169931, IMG submission 129675) | Freshwater microbial communities from Lake Kivu, Western Province, Rwanda to study Microbial Dark Matter (Phase II) - Kivu_15m_20L... | ecosystem: Environmental > Aquatic > Freshwater > Lake... | reverse complement strand
ATTTTTTGAAAAGGTTCTTCAAAAGATAATTTGGCAACAGCATTTCTTTCTGCGCACATACATAATGGATAGGAAGCATTTTCAATATTTGTGCCAAGTATCTGGTTTCCATTATCTAATAAGATACATGCACCAACCCTGAATTTTGAATAAGGGGCGTAAGAATTATGAAATGCATGACTGGCAGAGTCCAAGATTTCTTTATATTTGTCAGGAACTTCACTAAGATTTTGAAATCTGGTGAGGTGGATCTTTACCGTTGTTTCCAATTTATTTACTTGTATTGTAAAGGTAGTAAAAATGAATAATATACTCATCATTGGTGCAGGACTTTCCTCCAGTGCACTTATAAAATATGTTTTAAAAAATGCGGATGCTAAAGGATGGCATGTTACTGTGGCAGATGCTGAACCTGTAAAAGCAGAAAAATTAATATCCGGGCACTCAACAGCCATAGTAGCCTGGCTGGATGTAATGAAGGTTAATGACCGACGTGAATTGATAAGCAGGGCTGATGTTGTGGTCTCTCTGATTCCAGCTCACCTCCATCTTGAGGTGGCACATGATTGTATTAAATTAAAAAAACATTTAATTACAGCTTCTTATGTTTCTCAGGAGATGTACAGATTAGGTGATGAAGCCAGAGACAGAGAACTAATCTTTATGGGTGAAATGGGTCTTGATCCCGGCATTGATCACATGTCTGCCATGCGGTTAATCGATGGAATAAAGGAAGAGGGAGGACAAATCACCTCATTCCGATCTTATACAGGCGGTTTAATTTCACCCGAAAGTGATGATAATCCCTGGCACTATAAGTTTACATGGAATCCAAGGAATGTGGTACTCTCCGGACAAGGAACAGCCCAGTATATAGAAAACGGTAAACTAAAATATGTGCCTTATCACCGACTGTTCCGAGAAAAAAAATTGGTGAATATATTAAATGAAGGACCATTTGAGATGTATGCCAACAGGGATTCTCTTCTTTACATGGATGTGTATGGTTTATCAAATATACCTAATATTATCAGAGGGACATTAAGGGCGGTTGGTTTTTGTGAAGCCTGGGATGCCCTGATTCAAATAGGGCTGACAGATGCTGATTTTCCAATTCTTGATTCTGGAAATATTACCTACCACGAACTTTTAGATGCTTATGTAGATCAATATAATGGGGGAACCTTAAGGGAAAGAGTGGCTCAGTTACTTAATAAACCAGCTAATTCCCTGGTTATGGATCAGCTGGAATGGTTAGGCTTGTTTCGGAAAAAGAAGATAAAACATAATTTTGCTACGCCAGCTCTAATTCTTGAAAATTTACTCCGGGAGAAATGGGCATTGCAACCTGATGATAAGGATATGATAATAATGCAGCATGAGGTTGAATATAAAAAGGATGGTAAAAAATATCTAAAAGTTTCAAGTATGAAATTAACAGGGGAAAACAGTCAGGAAACAGCCATGTCAAAAACTGTAGGCTTACCTCTGGGCATATTTGTCAAGCTTGTCCTTGAGGGAAAAATTTCTTCCAGAGGCGTTCAAATACCAGTTATGAAAGAGGTATATGAGCCAGTTTTAAGAGAGTTGGAAAATGAATTTTCAGTCGTGTTTAATGAAAAAGTTATGGTCCAGTAATGTGGACGCCTATCAGGTTAATTCAGTTTTTTCAACTAAGCCGGCATGTCAGTCTGGTCTTTTATGCTTTTTTATTACCCACCCTTGGTTTTTTAAAAGGTGATATTGGTTCATTTGAACTATTACAGTTACTGGCATTTACATTGAGTTTTTTTTGGATTTCCGGATTAATTCAAGGGTTAATGCAGATATATCCGAATTTAACGGACATAGAAAAAAAGAACTTAATTCAGATTGCCTTTTGGTTGTTTTTTACAATTACTATTTTTTTTGTTGCCATTATTTATCTGGGCCTATATCTTAGGGTTACATCATTTCAATTTTTGGGGCAAATTTCTTTTTTCCATATTTTTTTGGGTTATATGGTACTAAACACCCCAGCTCAAATACTGGAGTATGTCCTTTTTTTGGATAGTAATAAATGGCTAAAGACTTTTTGCCTTTTTTCATTTCCCATCCAAATTATATTTTTTTCCATTCCGCTGATTTTATTTCATAGCCTGACAATGGGGGTTTCAGGTCTTTTTTTATGGGCATTGGTCAGGTTTTTATTTTTTATTTTTCAATATGTAAAACGTCCTCTTTTCATCCCTCTTAAGCTAATTATCCATTGGATAAAATATGCTGTTCCTTTAGTTTTTTCCTCTTTGGTAGGAGGGTTAAGCACAGTTATAAATGCTGCTTTAGTGCAACATTATTTTAACGGAAATATGGCAATATTTGCTATTTATCGATATGGAGCCAGGGAATTGCCATTTGTAAACGGCTTATTTGAAGGTCTTGGTATTGGAATCATACCTGCTCTGGTATCAGATATTAAAACTGGTTTATTGACTTTAAGAGGGAATACCCTTAACCTGATTCATCTGGTTTTTCCACCTGCCATCTTAATGACCCTTTTTGTACATTATTGGTTTCCTTTAATTTTTACTAATCAATTTCAGGATAGTATTCCTATTTTTAAAATCTTTTTACTTCTGGTTTCCCTGAGGATAATTCCTACAAATCCGGTGTTGAACGCTTTGGGAAAATCTAATCAATTGGCAATAATCGGACTATCCGAACTTGTCATACATGTTTGTTGCAGTATGATAGGATTAAGATTATTTGGCCTTATTGGAATGGCTTTCGCGACTGTAATTGCCCACCTTTTTGAAAAAACAGCAGGGTTATTGATATTAGGAAGGCAGCATCATATTTCAGTGAATGATATTATACCTGTCCGGTGGTGGCTGTTTTATACATTACTTTTAGTTGGCAGTTATTTTATTAGCGGCTAATGAAGTATCTTTGGCCACATTTAAAATTAAACATATTGATATGTCAAGGATAATAATTATCGGAGCTGGTGGGGTAGGAAGGGTGGTTGCTTTCAAATGCGCTCAAAATCAAGATGTATTTACAGAAATTTTATTAGCAAGCCGGACGGTTTCCAAATGTAATCGAATTGCCGATGATATCAAAATTCAACTGGGATACAATACTATTTCAACGGCAAAAGTTGATGCTGACAGTGTCCCTGAACTTGTAAATCTAATAAATCATTTCAAACCTAAAATGATTATTAATGTAGCGCTTCCTTATCAGGATTTGACCATTATGGAAGCTTGTTTGCAAACAGGTGTTCATTATCTGGATACAGCAAATTATGAGCCTAAAGAGGAGGCCAAATTTGAATATAGCTGGCAATGGGCGTACAGGGAAAAGTTTAAACAGGCAAATTTAACCGCTATCCTGGGTTGTGGTTTTGATCCTGGAGTAACAGGTGTTTTTACGGCCTATGCTGCCAGGCATCATTTCGATGAAATAAATTATCTCGATATTATTGATGCGAATGCTGGAAGTCATGGAAAAGCATTTGCGACCAATTTTAACCCTGAAATTAACATTCGTGAGGTTACACAGAAAGGTAAATACTGGGAAAATGGAAAATGGGTGTTAACTGAACCTCATGCCATAAAAATGGATATAAACTATCCTAATATTGGACCAAAGTCTTCCTATCTCATTTATCATGAAGAATTAGAATCCCTGGTCCAACATTTCCCTACCTTAAAAAGAGCCAGATTCTGGATGACGTTTAGTGAAGAATACCTGACCCATTTGCGGGTTATTCAAAATATTGGTATGGCAAATATTGAGCCTGTAATGTTTCAGGGTAGGGAAATAATTCCTCTTGAATTTTTAAAAGCAGTGCTACCTGATCCAGGCGATTTAGGAGAAAATTATACCGGACAAACAAGTATTGGGGTCAGAATCAGGGGTAAAAAAGACGGGAAATGGGTAAACTATTACATCTGGAATAATTGTCAGCATGCAGATGCTTTTAATGAAACTGGCACCCAGGGTGTATCATACACAACAGGTGTACCAGCAATGGTCGGGGCTAAAATGTTTTTAACCGGGCAATGGGCTAAAGCTGGCGTTTTTAATGTGGAAGAATTTAATCCGGATCCGTTCCTGAACGCTCTTGGTGATTCCGGCTTACCATGGCACGAACAATTAAATGGTGACTTAGAATTTGATTATCCGGAGTAATTTTTATTGACTTATATTAATTATGATTAATGTATATTACAGATTATCAGGTAATTCCTTCTCCTTCTTTTGTTCTTGACCTGGAAAGATTTGAAAATAATCTAATTTTATTGCAACAGGTTCAACAAGAAGCAGATGTAGAGATCATTCTTGCTTTAAAGGGTTTTTCCCTGTGGCATGTTTTTCCATTGGTAAAAAAATATCTGGCCGGGGCTACAGCCAGTTCACTTCACGAAGCCTTATTGATTTTTAATGAAATGGGATTAAAAGCACACACATATTCTCCCGCTTACATTCCCTCTGATTTTGAAATAATTAGCCAGCATAGTCATTATATAACCTTTAATTCATGTTCGGAATTTATCAGATATTTGCCCTTCATCTCTTCAGACAATGCACAATTTTCTGCGGGTTTAAGAGTAAATCCGGGTTATTCACCAGTAGATGTAGCGCTATATAATCCGGCATCAAATGGTTCCAGACTTGGGGTTACCCCTGACAGGCTGAGAGAAATCAAACAACTTCCTTGTCTTGAAGGTATTCATATTCACACTTTATGTGAATCAACTTCCTTTCATTTTCAAAAGTTAATGGAGACCGTTGATTTTCATTTTGGCGAAATATTACCCAATCTTAAATGGATAAATTTTGGAGGAGGTCATTTGATAACCAGAAGGGATTATGATGTACCACACCTTATTTCCATACTCAACCATTTTAAGGATAAATATCCTAATCTTAAAATTATTCTGGAGCCTGGCAGTGCAGTTGCCTGGGAAACAGGGGAATTGGTATCTACTGTGCTGGATATCGTTGAAAATAATGGGATTAAAACGGCAATACTTGATGTTTCATTTACAGCACACATGCCCGATACGCTTGAAATGCCTTACAGACCAAATGTGTTAAATGCTTCCTCAAATGCATCTTCAGCGTTTCCTTTTACTTACAGATTAGGTGGTGTGAGTTGCCTGGCAGGTGATTTTCTGGAAAATTATTTTTTTCCACAACCACTCCAAATCGGGCAAAAATTGATTTTTCTGGATATGATGCATTATACGATGGTCAAAACAACGCAGTTTAATGGGGTTGCTCATCCTGAAATTGGCTTCTGGTCTAAAAAGAACGGATTTACCTCATGGAGAAAATTTGATTATCTGGATTTTAAAAACAGGTTGGGATAATTCATATGTTGAATGGTAATGATTTATATCAACACATAAGAAATAATCTGAATAGCTCATTTGATGAGATAGAAAAAAAAGCCATTTGTAAAGCTATATTGTTTGATCTGGCAAATTTTAAAATGCCTTGGGCGCTTGAAACATCGATTACAACGATTTTAATTGAAAGGGTAAATGATGCTATTTTAAGGATAAATAATGGAGAGCCAACTCAATATGTATGTGGGTTAGCTCCGTTTCGACATCATCTTTTTTGTGTAAATCGTAATGTTCTTATCCCGAGACCAGAAACGGAGGAATTGGTTTCCCTGGTACTGGAAAACTTACCCAAATTGCCACCTGGGAAGGGGCTGGATATTGGAACGGGATCATGCGCTATTGCAGTTGCCATTTCAATAGAAGGTTACAGGGAAATGGATGCGTTGGATAAAAGCGAGGAAGCGCTTCTGGTAGCTAAAAAAAATATTAAAAAATTTGGTGCTGCGGTTAAATTGATCCGTGCTGATATTTTGGAAAATTCCCTGGATCAAAATTATTCATTTATAGTAAGCAATCCGCCATATATCCCTTTTGGGGAACAAAAGGAAATCTCATGGAATGTTTTACATTTTGAACCTGAAATGGCCCTTTTTGTGCCAGATCATAATCCATTACTTTTTTATGAAAGAATAACTAATCTTGCAACCGCATTTTTAAATCCTGGGGGTGCCTTATTTTTTGAATGTCATTACAAATTTACCGAGCAGGTTTCTGATTTATTATTGGCTCACAAATTTTCGGATGTACAAATCAAAAAGGACTTAAGTGGTAAACAAAGAATGGTATTTGGGTTTTATAACTTATAAATGCCTTAATTTTCTTTAATTATTTTTAAGATTTCTATCAAAGCATTATTTAAAGATATTATAGCCTCTTGCATCTTCCATTTCCCTTTATCTCTGTCTTCAATATAATTTGAAACACTTCTGATAGACATGAAAGATATATTTTTTTTTAAACACACATAAAAAAAGGGAGCGCCTTCCATATTTTCAATGTTAATATCTGGAAATTTAGCTAACCATTGTTTAGCCCTTTCATTAGTGCCTGTAACGGTATTTAGGGTGATACCACTGGCAATAGGTAAAAATTTTACAAGGCTTGCATCTGGATTTTTTAGCATACCTGATGAAAAAGGGGACGCTTCAGGTTGCATAAGTTTTGTTTCAAATATTGAAGTAAATGATCCATTTTTTTCTTCAATTCCTAAATCTCCAAATCTCTCAGATTGAATATAATAAACATTTCCCAGCGATATATCTTTTTGATAGGAACCTCCAACACCCGCTTGTATAATTAAATCATAAAAATCCTCGTTCAATCTATTCATTAATTCAAACATGGTATTAAAGGCACCAACGCCTGCAATTAAAAGATTAATCTCATGGTTATTTGTTTTCCATTTTTCTTTGGATAAGATATTCCAATCGTTATTAAGAAAGGTAACAGTGGGTTCAACTTCAAAATTAGTTGCTGATAATATTAATATTTTCATTTTTTGTTGAAATTCCATTGTTTTTGAAAATTAATAGCACTTAGCAGGCCAAGCCATTGGTGATGGCGGATGGATAGTCCAAATTTACAATTTTTTGGCAGGTTATAGGCAAGACCTCCGGTTATAGAATAGGGTAGAGGTTCCCAACCTATCTCGCCAACAAATAGTAGGTAATTACCTTTAATGTTTGCACTAAAACCATTGCTTCTGTTTCCAATATTATGAATAAAAAACAAATTCAGTGTTAAAAAAGGATTAATAATACTTTCTGCGCCAATTAAATAGGCATTTTTTGTTAATAAATCACCCGAGTTAAATTTTTTCTCATATTTTCCATAAATCTGATGATTAATGTGAGGTTTGAAAACACCATTAATACCTGTCATTATGATGTTTTGGTTTTGATTTTCCCTAAAATCAACCTGAATATTACCTAATTGTGCACCTATCATTATAGCAGGACTTATTTTTTTGAAATATTCAAGTTTAATCTCTGTTTGCCTGAATGATGGGCTTGAATACAAAAGTGAAAAATATTGGTTTTTGTCTGTAAAATAGATTAATAGATCAGATGAATATTTGGTTTTTACATCCAGCCATTGTGCTTCCTGTATCAATATACCTGCATTGGTTGGTCGACCGGGTAAACTTGTTGTTCCAAAAGGTAGCATTTCCTTTCTGAAAACAGGAATCATTTGGTTTCCAATTCTATTAAAATCAATTACTTGTCCATAAATAGAAGAAATGTTGAAACCAAATAGCAATAGCATTAAAACTAATTTATTCATATCGAAATATTATTAAGGTAATATTAGGCTATTAATGCTTCGCAGTAAAGTTGACCGTTTTATGATTGTGAAAGAATTATCCTACCTTTGTCCAAAAATTAATGCGTCAGAAGGTAATTTTCAAAGATTTGGGATTAACAGATTATCTAGATACCTGGCAATATCAAACTCAAATTCATAACCAACTGAAGGAGGAAAAAAAGGTAACATCCTATTATTTTCCACAGCATACTTTAATTTTTTGTGAACATCATGCAGTGTTTACTTTGGGAAGAAGTGGTTCTCCAGAAAATTTGATTGTTTCTCCGGAAGAACTGAGTTTAAGAAAAATACAATTTTATAAAATTAATCGTGGTGGGGATATTACTTATCATGGACCCGGTCAAATAGTGGGATATCCAATCTTTGATCTTGACTTTTTTTTTAATGATGTGCATAAATATGTAAGGCTACTGGAAGAATCTGTAATTCAAACACTTAAACATTTTAATATCACAGGTTACAGGGAAAATGGATTTACAGGGGTTTGGGTAAAAGATAACTTTACCCATGAAAAAAGAAAAATCTGTGCTATTGGCATTCACCTTAGTCGATGGGTTTCATTGCATGGATTTGCATTTAACATAAATACAAATCTGGAGCATTTCAACCTTATTATACCATGTGGCATTAAAGATAAAGACAGGTCGGTGACTTCGCTGGAAAAAGAATTGGGTGAAAAACAAAATATGGAGGATGTCAAAAATATTTTGAAAAATGAAATGTCATCTATTTTTGAATTTGATTTGAACTAAGATTATGGATATAGAAAATAAAGCTAAAAGAGTGGCAGAATCTAAATCTGTCATGACCGAAATGGTAATGCCAAATGATGCTAACCCAATGGGTAATCTGATGGGAGGTAATCTATTAAGATGGATGGATATCATATCCAGTATTTGTGCAGGTAAACACTGCGAAAACCAGGTTGTTACTGTTTCTGTTGATAATGTTGCGTTTAAAAAACCCATTCATGTTGGAGATATTGTGACCATTGAATCGATGGTTACAAGATCATTTCATACTTCTGTTGAAGTATATGTTGAGGTATATGCCGCTGATATAAAAGGAAAAAATTACAGGAGGTGCAATCATGCTTATTATACATTTGTTGCCCTAAGTACACCAGAGGGAAAACCCGTTCCTGTGCCAGGTGTTCTACCACTAACAGATAATGAAAATAAATTGTTTGAATCAGCTCCTCAAAGAAGAGAAATGAGGTTGCTTTTGGGTGGCAGGTAAAAAAAAAGGTATTCATGTGGCAAAATAGTAAGTTAAGTATGGTAATCAGGATGATTTTGGGTTTAAAATGGACCTGGTTTTTCCTTTTATTCCTTTTTTTTCATACTGATTTTCGAATTCCTCAAAATCATTCTATTTACAAACCAGTTGAAAACTTTTTTTTAATCAGGCAATTTTTTAACGATGAATATACCACTCGGAAATTTATTGAATCAGTGAGTAATTTATCAGATCTTGTTCAACTCAGGTCTTTGCCCTATGGATTTGATGAAAATTGGATTTTAAAAGGTCCAAGCAGTATTGGGGCCAGAGTGAATGTTATAAAACCAGATCCTAAGAATAAAAATATCATATTTCTGGGGTTTTCTTCTGGTGGTGTTTGGAAAACTGCTGATGAAGGTAAATCATGGAAGCCCGTATTTGATGATTTTCCGTGGTTAGCTATTGCCGATATAAACATAGACCCTGATAATAGTAATACAATTTATGTCGCTACGGGTGATCCAAATATTTCCGGATATCCATTTGTTGGTGATGGAATTTATAAAAGTACGGATGGGGGCTTAACTTGGAAAAATATTGGCCCTTCTGGTATTCAGGTTATTTCCAAAATTATTATTCATCCAGCTTTTCCTAATATTTTATTTGCCTCCAGTATGGGTTTGCCTTTTCAAAAGGATAAGCTTCGAGGTATTTATAAAAGTTTGAATGGAGGTCAATCGTGGGAAAAAGTTTTACATGTAGCTGATGATACGGGTGTAATAGATCTGATTTTAGATCCGTTTAACCCAGCTATTTTATATGCTGCATCCTGGCCAAGAATAAGAAATAATAGGGAAAGTGTGTTGACAGGGTTAAGTGCCAGTATTTGGAAAAGTACTGATAATGGACAAACCTGGAAAAGTAGCTCAACAGGTTTATCCTCCGGACCAAAAGGTCGGATTGGTCTTGTAGCCAGCAAAAAAACACCTCAATTGCTCTATGCCATTGTTATGGGGGAAAATAATGAATGGGAAGGATTTTATAAATCATTGAATGGAGGTGCTGCCTGGACTAATATTTTTGCACAACAAAGCACAGGCAGTCTTCCTGAAAATGCAATGGGGGGATTTGGATGGTATTTTGGCAAAATTGAAATAAATCCATTTAATGATCAGGATCTGTTTATTCTCGGTGTTGATTTATGGAGATCAAAAGATGGTGGTATTACCTGGAATTTAGGGGCACCTCCCTGGTATGAAAACAATATCCACGCTGATAAACATGATTTAGTATTTTTAAATGAAAATGAATATTTGTTAGCCTCAGATGGCGGAGCATATATTTCCAGAGATAAAGGTGCTACATGGTCTGATTTTGAACAAATTCCAGCTACTCAGTTCTATAGAATTGCTTTTAATCCCCATAAACCTTTATTTTATTATGGTGGTGCTCAGGATCATGGAACCCTGGAAGGTAATAGACCTGATAATTGGACCAGATTATATGGAGGAGATGGTTTTCAACAAGTATTTGATCCGCAGAATGAAAATATTATGTATACCCTTACCCAAAATGGTAATATTTTAGTTTCTGCAAATAAAGGTTTATCATTTAATTCAGCTATGAATGGCATTGATAAATTTGAACCTGTTTCCTGGGACGCTCCACTGATAAGAAGTCCCTTTAATTCTAATATCTTATTTACCGGAACCTCCAGAGTATATAAAAATACTACTGGAAGAAATGCTGTATGGAAAGCTATAAGTAATGATTTAACAGATGGTAATATTTATGGAGCACGGTTTCATAATATTACATCATTAAATGAGTCATCAATCCTGCAAGGATTAATATATGCTGGTACCTCTGATGCCAATTGCTGGAGATATGATCCAGAAACAAGCCTTTGGACAAATATTACCAGTGGATTACCAGAAAGATATGTGACTTCAATTCAGGCTTCACCTACTTTTTCAGATCATGTATTTGTAACGCAATCGGGATATAAGGATAACGATTGGCAATCCCATATTTTTCTTTCCAGGGAAAGGGGTGAAAAATGGAAATCTATCAAAGGCGATTTACCCTATATTGCTATTAATGATGTAGTTGTGATTCCAGGAAAAAATGATTCCTTGCTATTTGTGGCAACCGATGCCGGCGTTTATGGATCGGTTAATGCAGGAAAAAATTGGTATAGGTTAGGCAGAAATCTTCCTTTAGTGGCGGTATATGATTTGCAATATGTACCTGAAAATAAAGAACTTATAGCGGGTACTTTTGGAAGGTCAATACATACATACTCCCTTAAATCGTTATTGGAAAATAAATACACCTTATCCGTTTCTCCTTCAAATTTTAATTTTACCGCTACTGGAGGAAAAATGAATATTAATATTGAATCCAATACTTCCTGGCAATTGTCAAAAACGGATCCGTTTTTTTCTTTATCAACGAGCACAGGTTTAAACAATGGGATAGTTACCATAACTTGTGAGGAAAATAAATCATTCAAAAAACGTGCCGGTACAATTATTTTAAAAGGAAATGGAACAGATTCTATTGTTATATTAATTAACCAGGATGCCAGTATTCCTCAATTTTCCATTTCAGCCAGACAACTTGATTTTTCTGCTACCGGGGGTTCTCAATATTTAAACCTATCTTCCAGTACCTCATGGAATTTAATCGAATCGTTAGATTTTATTTCAACCAGCATTAAACATAATAATGGTATTTCTACCATTGAAGTTAAATGTAATGTAAATTACACATCTAATCAAAGGGAAGGATATTTAACATTTTATCCAGATGGTCTGGATATCTTTTATGTTAAAATTATTCAAAAAGGAGCAGTTTCCTTAGGTTTAACAAATAAAGCGGAACCTAACCCTATTTTCAAGGTTTTTCCAAATCCAGTCAAAGGTGATTTTATAAACATAAAAAGAGAAAATAAATTAAATTTTCCCGAACTAACAGATGGTTCAATATATGATCAGCAAGGTCATATAATAAATAAATTTACTGTAACCATGTTTGAAGATGAAAAAAATATTTCCTTACCTAATTTACGGGAAGGAATGTATTTTTTAGTCTTAAGAAACAAGGAAAAAAAGATTATTCAGATAGAGAAAATTATAAAATAATAGGTTACTTCCTTCCATTTCTATTGACAATAGTTGCTGTTGGTTGTTGGGTACTCATAATAATAACATCCTGAATATTTACATGGGCCGGTCTTGAAACCATGAAATAAATAGTTTCAGCTATATCAAAGGCAGTCAGGGGATTAAAGTCGCTGTATATATTTGCCTTTTCCTTATCCCCATCAAACCTTACCATTGCAAAATCAGTATCTTCTACATGACCGGGTGAAATAGAGGCCACTCTTATATTATGCGAATGTAAATCTATTCTCATTCCTTCTGTTAGTGCCTGAACAGCTGCTTTACTGGCACAATAAACATTTCCATTTGGATACGTTTGTCTTCCAGCGATTGAACCAATATTTAAAATAAATCCGCTTTTATGAGGTAGCATTAAAGGAATTACGGATCTAGAGACATAAATCAGTCCTTTAACATTAGTGTCAATCATTTCCTCCCAGTGAAACAAATTTCCGTCTTGAAAAGGAGCAAATCCCTTAGCTTTTCCTGCATTATTTATTAAAACATCTAATTTTTTCCAGGATTCCGGTAAATTTTTAAATACCTGGGATACCTGCATTTCATCCCTTACATCAAGAGAAACAGTGTAAATTTCAACTGGATAAAATGACTTTAATTGATTGGCGACTTCTTCTAATTTTTCAATACGTCTCGCCATTAAAATTAGGTTGAAACCTTTACTTGCAAAATATCGGGCACATGCTAAACCTATACCAGAGTTAGCACCTGTTATGCAAGCTATTTTTCCTTGATTTTGATTATCAAATGGAAGTAAATTCTGCACCTTGGTTCTTTTAATATTGGGTTACTTCGAATGCCAGGTCATTATCCGGAATTTTAAGCTCCGGATTGTTCTGGATTGCTTTTAAATAAAATTCCTTCGCAATTTTTTTCTCTCCTTCATTAAAATAAAAGGTGGCGATATCATAGTAAGCAAATGTATGATTCGGCATTGCTTCAATGGTTTTTAGATAATATTCCAGCGCCTTATATGGTTTATTTGAAATATTATTCAAATAAATGGCATAGGTATAAAGTGCTTCTTTAGGGAAGGAAGATTGTTTTAAACATTGCTTCAATAAATTACCTGCACGTTCCATTCTATCGGGAAAATGAGAAATCAGAAGACTTGCTAATTCGAAAATTACTTCACTGTCATTAGGGTCTATCAGCAAAATTTCTTCTAAAATGGTTTTTGCCTCTTCCCAGTTATGTAAGGATTGATGAATTTTTGAAATAGCCAGTTTCGAACCTAAATGAGCAGGATTTTTTTCTATAAAGGACTGAAGAAAATTGATTTTCTGTTGATTATTTTCGGCTTCTCTCAGGACTAGTTTTAAATGGAAAAATTGGCGTTCCAGGTCATTTGTATATTGTTTTTCAACTTGATGAAACAAAGAAACAGCCGCATCAAAAGCACTCTCAGATTCATTTTTTTCTGTTTCAACAATATTTGGTTCTACCTGATTTATTTCGTTTTGAGCCTCTGATGGAAAGTCTTCTTTGGATATGTTTTCTACTGGCAATTCATCATCATCATCATCATCATCATCTTCTTCTTCTTCTTCTTCTTCAGTTGTATCTACAAAAAATAAACTGTTATCTGGTTGCAAAACAGGTACTTGTGAATCCCTTAAATCAGTTGTCCCAATGGTCAGGGTTGGGTTAGCTGGAAAAATAATTTTTTCTCCTTCTATTGGCTCTTCTATTTCTGATTCAAATGATTTTTCAATGTTAGTTTCATCACTTGGTGTAAAAGCTGAACTCGATCCAAAATTAAATTCTTCTGGTTCTCTTTCTTCAACTATTCCTTCTCTTTCTTCTTTATTTAAATCATCAAATTCATCTTCAAATACTGGGAATTCAGGTAATATATAGGGCGGTGGATAAGAAATAACTTCTTCTATTGGTGGCATTTCAGTTTCATCTTCTAAAAATAAATTATCCTGAAAAGCAACATCCGGAATTTGATCCTGTACCGATTGGTATCTATTTTTAAATGACCTGCACTCAACTAAAGTAGGAGGTAAAAACTTCCTTAAATGTCGCAACGTTTCACCAGCTTCTGAAGAAACCATCCTAAGAATATTAGAATAATTTTCAAATGTTACTTTTTCAGATTCATCTGAACGTATTTCATTTTTATGACTTCTTGCTTCCAGATATTGACTTTGCCAATAGTTTATATATGGAATGATATCTCCTATTTTATCAATTGCAGTAGCGATTTCCTTTAACTCCCCACTCATTGGATCAGGTTGTAAACCATTGACCAATATTGGAACGAGCTGATCTAATTTTTTTGTAACCAAAGACAGCGTATGTTGCATACAAGCGAGGGATTGTAGGAAATTCACACTGATTAATAGGATTATTGGTCCATTAAAATGTTCCAATTGATTGTAAATAGATGGCTCCAGATAATCGCTGGAACTTATTAATTTGAAATCAAGATTTGTATTTTTGAAATCATGCAAAATTTTATTTGCTGCGCTTTGATTTTCAGGTGCGTATGCAATAGCGATGGTTTGATTCATGATGAAACGGATTTAATTTGTTGAATGCTGGATTATTTTATTAACGGAATTTTCAAAATCCTTTTTAAATGCTAAAAATTTGCTCGTTGCAGGTCCATTAAATCCTGTATGAATTTTTATTATTTTGTTGTTCTCATTCAGCATTATCATGGTTGGAAAAGCTATTATTTCATTTAGCAAGGGTAGAGCTTTTGATGCTTCTGTTTTATTGTAGGAGCCTGCCCACAGAATTTGATAGGGAATATTCAATCTTTTTTTATAGGCAGCTAAAAGAGGGAGGACCTTTTCTTTTTCCGTGTATCTTTCAAAAGCCAGTCCGACGACTGCGATATTCTTTTCTTTATTTTGTTGAAGATAATCAAGTAAAAATTTTGTTTCATCCAGGCAGTTTGGGCACCATGTGCCGAATAACTGGATAATTTTAACTTTCCCCTTGATCTGATTTAATGATACCAACCGGTTATCAATATCAGGAAATTCGAAGTTAAAATCATCACCTTTTACAGTCTGGGTAATTTCATCAGGATTTCTTAATACATTCTTACTTCCTTTTTTAGCCTTCCAAATGGTTTGATAATGCTTTCCTGATCTAAAAATTCCATTAATTGTAGTATCAGCATTGATTTTTCCTTCGAATAAAAAAGCGTGGGAACCATCAAAAACAGAAAGATATAACTTATTTGCCTGAACGGTACCTTCCAGAAATCTGTAATCTCCGGTTTCGGTTAAAAAGGTACCAGTTAAATAATTTCCATTTTGTTTTAATTCTGCAATGCCAGGATAAGGATCTTCTCCCTCCACAAGTCCAAATGTTGTTTCCCAGGAACCTGTTAAATCAAATACAGGTTCTTTTTTAAGTTGGGTAAATCTATGATTCTGCCCGAATTTGGCAACAAATGGGATTTTATTATTTTCCGTTCTATAATTGATTACCCATTCACCTTCCATTACGTTTTCTTCATATAACCCATGTAAATAGGTATCATAGATAGGAAAATTAACTCTAAAAGTATCTTTTGCCAGATATTTACTTCTTCCGAAACTTATATCGTTGGCGACAATCCTTTCGGTGCCATTTATCAGGACCATGATGAAACTATCCCTTGTTATATATTTTATTTCAAAGGTAAATGGCAACTCTCCATCTGTCACCTCATCGAATTTAAGATTAAGTTTTTCAGGTAATGGTTCACCTTTTGGATTTGCGCTCACAGGTCTGGAATCCAGTTTTAAGATACCCCTCCAGATTCCATTTGGTAACTTTGAGAAATGATTATCAGGTACTAAACAGGATGAAACCAATTGTGATAAAAACAGGAGAAGAAATAAATGGGAAAAATTACCTTTCATTAAAATTTATTTTCAACATATCACTTAAATAGAATGCAAATTATTACCTTTTTCAGACAAAAGAGTCAAAAAAGGATAAAACAGCCTATTTTTTTTTAAAAAAAATCAGGGATAAATCAAACTATGATAGTTTTAGATCAAGCCCCACCTTTTTCACCAATAAAATAATGTTCCTTGTGCTCGAAGAGTAAATTAAAGGTAGTAAAACTGCCATAAATCTTTGTAATGTATTGTTGTAACGTGATTTTATCTTCTTCACTTAATAAGGGATGATTATTCAATTTTTGTTCTAGTACTCTGAGTCTCTCTCTGGACATTATGATTTTTTGAAAAAACGTTTCCAGCGGTATTTCCTTACTTTTGAGTGATGTATCAAATGGCTGTAAAATAAGCGTACCTTTTTTCCATCTGTCTCCCATCGTCGGATTATCTTGAATAAGATGATAATTTTTTAAAATGCGGATTAAACTTTTTTCTGCTTCCGTGTAGGTTATAGGTTCTTCGGCTGGAATGTGTTCGATAATTTCCCATTTATCATATTCTTTCCCCACTTGTTTGATGCCATAAAGCGTAAAGCAAACATCGTAAGAGATGGGATGTAAAGTAATAATGACACCATCTCCAAAGGCTGGGTGTTTAATTCTTGATCCGACACCTAAATATTTTGTCTCCATTATCCATAATTTATTAGATGACAAATTTAGGCAGGTATCATATATAAATGGCATATTATGTGTTCTAAAATGGAAAAAATATACACTATTTTAATAGATTTGCAGCATGAAAGAAAATACTTTATTACTAAAAACGATAAATAAAATTGCTGTTGAAAGACCACCTGTCTGGTTAATGCGTCAGGCTGGCAGAATTTTACCTGAATATAAGGCCATCCGATCCAGATTAAATGATTTTAAAACACTGGTAAAATCTCCTGAATTAGCAGCTGAGGTTACTTTACAGCCCGTAAATATTCTTCATGTTGATGCTGCCATATTGTTTAGTGATATCCTTGTTATTCCGGAAGCTATGGGTTTAAATTATGAAATGATAGAGTCCAGAGGTCCTTTTTTTCCAAAAACGATACAAACCAAACAAGATATAGAAAATTTACTTACCGGAGATGTTGCTGCTGATCAACTGGATTATGTATATGAAACAATCAATGAAATAAATAAATATATACCTGGCGATATTCCTTTGATTGGATTTGCAGGAGCTCCATGGACAATTTTAGCCTATATGATTGAAGGAAAGGGCAGCAAAACCTTTTCCATTGCAAAAAAATTTTTATATACTGAACCTGAACTTGCCCATTCATTGCTGGAAAAAATTACCCATAGTACGATTCAATATCTAAAAAATCAAGTAAATGCGGGGGTACAGACCCTGCAATTGTTTGATTCCTGGGCAGGGCTTTTAAGCATGGATCAGTTTAAAACTTTTTCATTGCCATACATGAAAAGAATAAAACAAGAAATTCCCGATACACCCCTAACTATTTTCGCAAAAGGTGCAATGCTTCAACTGGAGGATATTGCGACTACTAATCCAGAGGTCATAGGGATAGACTGGAATATTTCACCCCTTGAGGTTAGAAACAAGTTGGGTAATAACTATACATTACAAGGTAATATGGATCCTTGCTTGCTTTACGCCAATCCAGCCCATGTTTTTGATGAAACTACTGACCTGTGCCAATCATTCGGTAAAAATCATATTGCAAATCTTGGTCATGGGGTTTATCCGGATACGCCACTTGAAGGGGTGAAGGCTTTTATTTCGGCTGTAAAAAGTTTCAGGTATGATAACTAATGAAAATATTTTTTAATTTCACCGTGTTTTTAAATGCTCCCGGCACTAATATTAGGTTATGAGTTGGTTCAAAAGATTGAAAGAAGGCATTCAAACTGCCACCAGAAACAAAAAGGAAGCACCGGAGGGTCTTTGGTATAAATGTGTTCGTTGTAAGGAAACTTCAACCGTTAAGGAATTAAGGGAAAATTTTCATAAATGTCCTAAGTGTAATGACCATACAAGAATCGGATCTGATACCTATTTCGAAATGATTTTTGATGGAGATTATCAATTGTTACATGAAGAATTAAAATCAAAGGATGCTTTATCTTTTCAGGACATTAAATCATATCCACAAAGGTTGGAAGAAGCATATAAGAAAAACAGTGTATCAGACGCTATTACGGTAGCTTTAGGTCAAATTGATGAAAATAAACTGGTAATTGCTTGTATGGACTTTAGTTTCATAGGTGGTTCCATGGGCTCTGTGGTAGGAGAACGAATTTCCAGAGCTATTGATTCTGCCATTTCTGTTAATTGCCCTTTATTAATTATTAGTAAATCAGGGGGTGCCAGAATGATGGAATCGGCTTACTCCTTAATGCAAATGGCTAAAACTTCTGCAAAACTAACCTTACTGGCCAGGGCAGGATTACCCTTTTTTAGTTTGATGACTGATCCAACAACGGGTGGGGTAACAGCCTCCTTTGCTATGTTGGGCGATATAAATATGGCTGAACCTGAATGCTTGATTGGTTTTGCCGGACCAAGAGTGATCAAGGAAACAATAAAAAGAGAATTACCTGAAGGATTTCAAACAGCTGAATTTCTTTTAGAAAAGGGATTTCTGGATTTTATTGTAGATAGAAAATTATTAAAAGAGACAATGAGAGACTTATTAATTCTTTTTTCCAATAAATAGGATATTACTATATAATAGCATTTAATCCTCCTTTAAGCGATAAACTGGTAACTTGTCCTTCTGATAATTGTTGTATCATAATTGCAGCTTCCCGGCTTCTTTTTCCTGATTGGCAATAAAAAATAATTTTTTTGTCAATTTTTTCTAAAACAGTATAATTTTCCTTTACATCTCCTAATGGGATATGGATACCTCCTATGTTTTTTAAATTCCTTTCATCTGATTCCCTGACATCAATCAATTGATAATCAGTATTGTTTAATGTAAGAAATGCAGAATATTCTATTTCTGTTACCTGAGAAGGGATGCAATGATTTTGAATGGGTGTAATATCTGTTATCTTAACAGGTGATAAAGATGGAATCCTGATTTTATGACTTTCCATCGTAAGGGCGTCGAAAATCCAGGTTTCATTTACAATTAAATCGCCTAGACCAGTGATAAGTTTTATCACCTCAAGCGCCTGAACACATCCAATGATACCCGGTAAAATGCCAAGAACACCGCCTTCGGAACAGGAAGGAATTACACCTGGTGCTGGAGGATCAGGATAAATATTTCTATAATTACAACTTCTGGTCCCGTCTTTTAAACATATATTAAAACTTGAAACCTGACCTTCAAATTGGAATACGGCTCCGTAAATATATGGCTTATGGTGAATAACACAGGCATCATTTAAGAGGTACCTCGTTGCAAAATTATCTGAGCCATCAACAATAATATCAAAGGCAGATATAATTTCAACAACATTTTGATAGTCGATAGATTTATTAAAGACAGTGACTTCTATGGAAGGTTGAAGCTTTCGAATTTTTTTAGCAGCTACTTCTGCTTTAAATTTTCCTACATCGCTTTCATTATATAAAATCTGCCTGTGTAAATTATCAATTTCAATAGTATCGTAATCAATGATTCCAATTTTCCCAATGCCTGTACCTGCCAGATATAAAAGTATCGGGCAGCCCAATCCGCCAGCTCCAACTACTAAAACGCTTGCTTTTTTTAATTCAGTTTGTGCTTTTTGATCAAAACCTGGCAGTTGTAAATGCCGTTTATATCTTTTCCATTCCTGCTCAGAAATTAATTCGTGAGGCATCATTGCCAGTTGATTATAGGTTTGTTTAATATTTTTTCTAGATGCAACTGGGTAATTTCACCCATAGTCATGGCTTGTTTGAAAACAGCTGAATGATGAAAGTTAGCAAGTTCTTCCCTAAGTTGTTCTATTTTTTCTGTAGTTGAAATCTGGTCCATTCTAAAAATTCTGAACAGACTATTGACCCTATCTTGTTCGGTTCTGATTCTTTCTGCGATTAAACTACGTTCTTCCATTTGATATTGTTTCACTGATTGCGGGCCAATATTTTTAATTCCCATGGTGATGATAGGGTTATTTTCTTTGAAAAACTGTGGCTGGTAGAATCTTTTGGAACCTTCAAAGGTTTGTTGATCGAAATCAATTGCTCTCATTCGGTATTGATTTCCCTCAATGTCAGGTGTAATATCAACCACGTAGTTATATGATCTCATATCACCCAGTAATCTGGCAAAACATCTTTCATTAAACTTTACAAATTCTTTAATAATTCTAATTTTGTTGAATAGGTTGGTGTTTAGTTGATGATTTATAAAATCATCTCCCGGAATTCCTGCAATATGTTCTTCAATCAGGGTTTCACCATCGGTCAGGAAATAGAAAAAATTTGGAGAAAGTAGAGATTCAAGCTCTAATCCATATATTCTGGATGCATCTGAAATTTTAACATAAAAATGATCGTAGTTATCGTTTAATCGGTTAATGATTCTTATTCGGAATGGTTTTGAATTACCAAAAGTACAAAAGTCAATTCTGGCGATTGTCAGATGTTCCAATACGGTTATATCACCGTCTGTTTTCAAAAGGGCATAAATTAATTTTAGATGATCATAAATTTCTGTTTGATCAGTTTCAGGATAAAAAACGGATTCCCATCCAGTTTCCTTCTCATTTTGACCAATAACAGGGATTGCCGCCTGATAACGCAATAAATCGCTATATTGTAGAGGAAGTTTTGCAATTCGATTATAATAGGAAAGATAAGCTAAAAGTCTTTCCCCCACAGGAAATCTGATTTTTTTTCTGGAAGGGATATTTCCTAGCATAAAATCATTTAAATCTGTTGTTAAACGGCACCATCTTTTATTTCTTCCACAATTTCCGGATTTAAAAGGGTACTAACATCACCAAAGCCATCTGTTTCGCCACTGGCTACTTTCCTTAAGATTCTTCTCATGATTTTACCTGACCTTGTTTTAGGTAAACCTGTAACTATTTGTATTTTATCAGGTTTTGCAATTGCCCCAATTTGCCTTGACACGACTTCTGCAATTTCTTTTCTTAAAGTACCTTCATCCATACTATAATCAACTGGAATCACATAAGCATATATGCCTTGTCCTTTAATGTCATGTGGAAATCCAACCACTGCTGATTCAACCACATGAGGATGACGATTGATAGCATTTTCAACTTCAGCCGTACCTAATCTATGACCTGAAACATTTATGACGTCATCTACTCTGCCTATAATCCTGTAATTTCCGTTTTTATCTCTTCTTGCTCCGTCCCCCGTAAAATAATATCCTGGATAAAGAGCAAAATAGGTTTGTCTGCATCTTTCATGATCCCCATAAGTAGTCCTCAACATGGAAGGCCATGGATATTTAATACAAAGTAAACCCTCTACATCATTTCCTTCAATTTCAATACCATCAGCAGAAAGGAGTACTGCCTGAATTCCTGGAAGTGGCTTGGTGGCAAAACTGGGAATTGATGGCGTTACACCTGCCAGCGTCGAAATCATAATGCCACCTGTTTCGGTCTGCCACCAGGTATCTACTATGGGGCATCTGTTTTTACCTATTTTTTCATTGTACCAGAGCCAGGCCTCTTCATTAATAGGCTCACCGACACTTCCCAGCACTTTTAAACTGGATAATTTATAGTTATCTACGTAGGCATTTCCATAAGCCATTAAAGCTCTGATAGCTGTAGGAGCAGTGTAAAAATGAGTAATCTTGTATTTATCGCATATTTGCCAGAAACGGCCAGCATTAGGAAAGGTGGGAACCCCTTCAAACATTAGAGAGGTAGCACCAGCCAGTAAAGGTCCATAGATAATGTATGAATGTCCTGTTATCCAGCCGATATCAGCTGTACACCAGTAGAGATCATTTTCCTTAATTTGAAAGACCTGGTTAAAGGAATAAGCGGTGTAAACCATATAACCTGCACAGGAATGAACAACTCCTTTGGGTTTACCTGTTGAACCAGAAGTATAAAGAATGAATAACAAATCTTCTGAATCCATTGCTTCCGCTTCACAAAAATCGGATTGTGCTGGTACAACTTCATGCCACCATATATCGGTATGGTTATTCCATTTTACCTCATCTCCGGTATTTTTAAAAACCAGCACCTTTTCTACACATTGACACCCTGGTAAGGTTAATGCTTCATCTACTACTTGTTTTACCGCAATATGTTTAGCACCACGATCATTGTAATCAGAACAAATAACCATTTTACACTTAGAATCTTCAATTCTATCTGCAAGGGATTGAGCCGAAAAACCTGCAAAAACTACAGAGTGAACAGCCCCAATTCTGGCACATGCTAAAACAGCGATAGCCAGTTCAGGAACCATCGGCATGTAAAAGCAAATTCTATCTCCTTTTTTTATGCCAAATTTCTTTAAACTATTTGCTACTTTGTTAACCTCTTTATATAAAGTGAGATAGGTAAAAGATCGGGGTTCCTTATCTGGTGAGTTAGGTTCCCAGTAATAAGCAATTTGATCTCCTTTTGTATCCAGATGTCTGTCCAGGCAATTTTCGGTTATATTCATTTTGCCATTTATAAACCATTGAACCGCTGGTTCCGTAAAATTCCAGGATAAAACTTTATCCCACCGTTTTTTCCACCTGAAACTTTCAGCTATTTCTTCCCAAAACAATTCAGGTTGTTGGCAACTCCTGGCATATACCTCTTCAAACTGTATTACATCCTTAATTAATTCCATAGTAGATGTTGTCTTTAAAATTCCATAAAAAGGATGCTAAATATAAACATTGTCGTTAATTTAAACCTAATATTAGCATCATTTTTATATATCTTAAAATAAAGTAGGCTATAATAAAGATTCTCCCTATTTTTCGGCGCTTAAAATTATAAAATACATGTCGTCGTCTTGCATCTTCCCATTTCTGATTATCTGTTTATTCGTATTCACCTGCTCAAATAAAGATAATGAAATAAAGAATGATAAATACAGGTATGCTGTAACGACAAAAAGCTACAATGCTAAATCTTCTCCTTGTCCGGACAGTCTGGGTTCGTGTGCAGAAATAAATCTGGAAGTCCCTTTTATTGAAAACCATGAACATGCAGCCTCGATAAATAGGGAAATACTAAACGAACTAGAAGATATTTTGGAAAATTTTCCACCTCCATTAGCATCATTTGATGGTATTAATTTAAAGTTAGACTCTTTCATATCTCAGCATAAAAATTTTAGTGAAGAAGTTAATTTTCCTCAAAACTGGACGTTAAAAATTCATTATAAAGTACTGGAAAATAACCTTAACAGTTTTTCTATTTTACTACATTCTGATAGATTTACCGGGGGAGCTCATCCCATAAATGCCATTAGAATCCTTTCTTTTAATCCTGGAAATGGTAAAAGACGTTTTATAACTGATATAATAAAAAATGAAAGTAAGCTAAAAGAACTTATTGTTAAGGAAGTCAAAAGAAAAAGAAATCTATCCGATGAAATTGATTTAACCAGTGAAGGATTTTATGCCAATGAATGGCCGTTACCAGAAAATGTAGCTTTGCTCTCTCAAGGGCTTTATCTGGTTTATAATGCCTATGAAATCGGACCTTACGTGCTTGGATCAACGGAACTTTTAATCCCTTTGGATGAGATAAAACCCCTGTTAAAAGATTAATAATGCTACCTAAACAAAATCCCACTCAAACAACATCCTGGACAAATTTACAGAGGCTTTCAAAACAATCAGCGTATTTGAAAATATCTGAACTGTTCAAGGAAAATCCAGCTCGATTTAATTTATTTTCCATTGAAAATGAGGGGCTTCTGGTAGATTTCTCCAAGAATATTCTGACAGAAGAAATATTAAATGAACTTCATAATCTGGCAAATGAATGCGGGCTCCCTCAGGCAATATCAGGTATGTTCAATGGATCCAGAATTAATGAAACTGAAAACCGGTCTGTGTTGCATACGGCCTTAAGAAAGCCAGTGGGTTCTTCACTTACTATTGATGGCTATGATATCATGAAAGATATAGATGCTGTAAAATTGAAAATGAAAAAATTTTCATTAGAAGTTCGAAATGGTATTTGGAAGGGATATACTGGAAAAAAAATCAAAAATGTTGTAAATATTGGTATCGGAGGTTCCGATTTAGGTCCTTTAATGGTTTGTGAAGCCCTTAAGTCATATTCAGATCCATCCCTAAATGTTTATTTTGTCTCCAATATTGATGCCAGTCATTTAGCTGAAACACTGAAATTTTTAAATCCTGAAGATACCTTGTTTCTTGTTGCATCAAAGACCTTTACAACGCAGGAAACGATGACGAATGCTTATTCAGCCAGAGACTGGTTTTTGAAAACAGCAGGTAATACCAGTCATGTTGCAAAACATTTTGTGGCTCTTTCAACCAATGAAAAAGCGGTTGTTGATTTTGGTATTGATGCCAATAATATGTTTGTTTTCTGGGATTGGGTTGGCGGAAGATATTCCTTAACCAGTGCCATCGGTTTATCAATTTCCCTGTATCTTGGTTATGAGATATTCGAATCATTGTTAGCAGGTTTCAATTGGATGGATGAACATTTCAAAAATGAGATTCCACAAAAAAATATGCCTGTTGTTCTTGCTTTAATAGGAATATGGTATGTCAACTTTATGGGGGCTCAATCTGAAGCCATTCTTCCTTACGATCAATATTTACATCGGTTTGCTGCATATTTCCAGCAAGGAAATATGGAAAGTAATGGTAAATCTGTTGATAGGAATGGCCTTAGGGTAGATTATTCAACAGGACCTGTAATCTGGGGAGAGCCGGGAACTAATGGTCAGCATGCTTTTTACCAGTTATTACATCAGGGAACAGGATTTATTCCTTGTGATTTTATTGCTGCAGCTAAACCTAAACATGCCATTGGTGATCATCACGAAAAATTGATGAGTAATTTTTTCGCACAAACAGAGGCATTGATGAATGGGAAATCGGAAGAGGCTGCGACATTGGAATTGGGTAATAACGGTGTTTCCCCTGATGATATAAAAAAATTAGTTCCTTTTAAAGTGTTTGAGGGAAATAAACCCTCAAATTCAATTTTAATGGATGAATTAACACCTTTTAATTTAGGAAGATTAATCGCGCTGTATGAACACAAAATATTTGTTCAGGGAATTATATGGAATATCTATAGCTTCGATCAATGGGGAGTTGAATTAGGTAAACAACTTGCCAACCAGATACTTCCTGAATTACAAAAAGATACCAATCCCTATAATCACGATAGTTCAACCATTGGGTTAATTTCATTTTATAAAAAACACAAAAACTAGGAGGTTAGTATAGTATTTTTACTATTTTTAAAACAGTATTCTAAAATCTAACTTTATGTCACCATTTCTTGCTGAATTTATTGGTTCTGCCATTTTAATTGGCTTTGGTTCCGGGGTTTGTGCTGGTTCCAGCCTTAAAGGAACTATTTCAAATGGTTCTAACTGGTTAATCATTTGCATTGCCTGGGGATTAGCTGTAACATTAGGTATTTATGCCGTAGGAGAGGTGAGTGGCGCACATTTAAATCCAGCGGTAACTATTGCACTAGCTATAACCGGTGATTTTCCATGGTCTGATGTTCCCCAATTTATGCTGGCTCAGATTTTAGGCTGTTTTACTGGAGCAGGAATAGTAGTTATTCATTACTGGTCTCATTGGAAGGTTACTGAATCGACAGATGACATTAAAGGTGTTTTTTGTACAGGGCCTGCTATAAAAGCAACCATTCCAAATTTAATCAGTGAGGTTATCGGAACCTTTTTTTTGATATTAGGATTACTCTATATTGGTGCCAATGAATTTACCCAGGGTCTAAAACCTTTTGCAGTAGGCGGACTAATAATAGCGATAGGTTTATCTTTTGGTGGAACGACAGGGTTTGCTATTAATCCAGCAAGGGATTTTGGTCCGCGTCTGGCCCATTTTCTATTGCCTGTTCCAGGGAAAGGAAGTTCCGATTGGAACTACGCCTGGATACCAATTATTGGCCCAATTCTCGGAGCGGTATTAGCTGCCTATTTTTACAGTAATGTATTTTGATTATTATGCCTGTTTTTTCAGCTCAAAACCGTAAATCAAATGTAGATCGGATTAAAAATGTGGCCTTTGATTTAATAATCATTGGAGGTGGTATTACTGGCGCGGGAATAGCCTGGGATGCCAGCTTGAGGGGGTTAAAGGTTTTATTGCTGGAACAAAATGATTTTGCGTCAGGTACCAGCAGTAAAAGTACAAAACTAATCCATGGAGGTTTAAGATATCTGAAGCAACTCAAATTTAAACAAGTTTATGAAGTCGGCAGAGAACGTGCTATTGTTCATAATATAGCACGCTTTTTAGTACGACCTGAAAAAATGCTGTTGCCAATATATAAGGGTGGTTCTTTGAACAGGCTGATGGCGGGTATCGCACTGGCAGTTTATGATGCACTTGCGGGTGTTGAAAAAGCAGATGCATTTTCCTATTCCGGAAAAGAGAAAACTAAATTAATGGAACCTATGTTGCCAGGGGATAATTTATTAGGTTCTTTCCTTTATGCAGAATATCAAACGGATGATAACAGACTTACCTGGTCCCTGTTGCAATCAGCCATCGAAAAAGGCGCCTTTTGTCTGAATTATTCAAAAGTGATTGGGTTAATCAAAAAAAATAATTCAAAAATTGATGGGATTATTTATAAAGATGTTCTTTCAGGTGAGGTTCATCAAATCCATTCACCCCTTGTCATAAATGCTGCCGGCCCCTGGGTTATGGATGTCCTTGACCTGGATTCATTTCCGCCTCAAAAGGAATTATTACTAAGCAAAGGTACACATATTGTCTTTCCATATACCAAATTACCATTTGAACATGCCATTTATATGGATGACCCTGATAAAAAAAGAATGATTTTTGCAATACCCCGGGATGGAATTACTTATCTGGGAACGACTGATATTTTATACCAGGGTGATAAAAATAACATAATGTCAACAGTTGATGAAATTGATTATTTGTTACACACTATCAATACAATCATTCCCTCTTCATCTCTTTCACCATCGGATATTTTATCTTCCTGGGTTGGAGTCAGGCCATTAATCATGGAAAAAGGTAAATCTTCTACTGAAATTTCAAGAAAGGATGAAATATTTATTTCTAAGTCCGGATTAATTTCTATCGCTGGGGGTAAATTAACTGGTTTTAGAAAAATGGCAGAAAAAGTTTTAAATAAATCCTTCCAAATAATAGGTACAGATTATAAAAAATTTAAACATTCAAGCACTACAAAATCTGAACCCCTTAGCGGTAATTCATTTAAAAGCGAACAAGATTTAAATGTTTTTCTGGATAACCTTAAAAATCAATTTCATAATTATGGTCTGGATGAATCATTAGCTGCTAATTATCTTAGAAGATATGGTGATAAAGCAGCAGTTTTTTTAACCTATCTGGACGTTAAAGATGAAAAAAAATCAGCTATCGAAAAATTACTGGAGGCAGAAATTAAATATGGTGTTTTTCATGAGATGATTTTTTTTCCTGTCGATTTTATACAAAGACAAACTGGTTATTTATGGTTTAACAGGGATCTTTGTCTTACCTATAGAACATTTATAGTGGATATCTATGCCAATCTTTTTTCATGGAGCAAGGAAAATTATAAGGTTGAATCTATAAAATACGACTTGTTATTGAATAATGCTATTGATTTTAAAGCTTAGAATTTCGTATCTTTATTAAAAAGATATGTTGAATTGCCAGAGAGATTTATTTACCATTCCCGAGGATATACACTATTTAAACTGTGCTTACATGTCGCCACAGTTGAAAAAAGTAGAAGAAATTGGTCACTCCTCTTTACATCGGAAAAATTCGCCCTGGGAAATGCAAATCATGGATTTCTTTGAACCAGTTGAGAGATTGAAATTGCTTTTTTCTAAATTGATACAGGTAACCGATCCAAATAGAATTGCCATAATACCATCTGCTTCTTATGGTTTAAGTACCGTAGCAAGAAATTTACATCTGGGAAAAGGGCAGGAAATTATTGTTGTTGAAGGTCAATTTCCAAGTAACGTTTATCCCTGGAAGAGAGAAGCTGATATTAAAGGTGCTACGCTAAAAGTCGTTTCAGCTCCTAATGGCGTAAACAGAGGTGAAAACTGGAATGCTAAAATTCTGGATGCTATTAATGAAAAAACGGCTGCTGTAGCATTAGGAAATATTCATTGGGCAGACGGAACAAAATTTGATTTGTTTGAGATTAGAAAAAAAACAAGAGAGGTTGGAGCATGGCTGGTTATTGATGGAACTCAATCTGTGGGAGCTCTGCCTATCCATATTGAAGCACTTCAACCAGAAGCCTTGGTTTGTGGCGGATATAAATGGCTGTTAGGTCCTTACTCCCTGGGTATTGCCTATTTTTCTCCTGTGCTCGATAATGGTATTCCTCTCGAAGAAAACTGGATTAACCGTTATGGAAGTGAAGATTTTAGTACCCTAGTTAATTATCAGGATAACTACCAGAAAGGTGCATCCAGATATTCCGTGGGTGAACATAGTAATTTTCAGCTGGTTCCCATGCTAACAAAGGCACTTGAACAATTACTGGCCTGGAATCCGGAAGAAATACAGCGTTATTGTTCTGAATTAATTGCCCCCTATCTGGATGATTTACAGTCAATGGGGATTTTTATTGAAAATGAAAAATGGCGTTCTTCTCATTTAGTTGGGCTACACCTTCCAGATTATATGTTAAATAAACCGATCCAATCCTTATTACAACAAAATAAGGTTTTTATCTCCCGAAGAGGAAATTCCTTACGAATTTCTCCGCATCTTTATAATAATGAAGCCGATATGCAGGCATTGGTTCATTGCTTTCATCAAACTCAATAGAATTTTTGTGAAATCAATCTTTCTTTGATGTTGATTTTCTATTTTTGCAGGCTATGAAACTCAAATCCTTAGAAATTAAAGGCTTCAAAAGCTTTGCCAATCAAACAATGATAAACTTCAATGAAGAAGTTATCGGTATTGTGGGTCCTAATGGGTCGGGAAAGTCTAATATTGTAGATGCTATTCGCTGGGTTCTCGGAGAGCAAAAAAGCAGGGAACTTAGATTAGAGCAAATGCAGGATGTCATTTTTAATGGAACAAAAAAAAGAAAGCAGGCTGGTATTGCTCAGGTAACCCTCACCTTTGAAAATACTAAAAATTTATTACCAACTGCATATAATACTGTAGCTATTTCAAGACTTCTTTATAGAAGTGGAGAAAGCGAATATCAGTTAAACGGTGTTAACTGCAGACTGAAAGATATCACCAATCTATTTCTGGATACGGGCATTGGTTCTAATTCTTATGCTATTATTGTCCTCGGCATGGTTGATGATATTTTAGAGGATAAGGAAGATTCAAGAAGAAAAATGTTTGAGCAGGCATCCGGCGTTTCTAAATATAAAATTAGAAAAAGGGAAGCACTTTCAAAATTGAAATCCGCATCAGAAGATCTGGATAGGGTAGAGGATTTACTTCACGAAATTGATGGGAATTTAAAAAGTCTGGAAAAACAAGCTAAAAGAACCAGGAAATACGTAGAACTAAAAAATCAATATAAAGAATTAAGTGTAGAACTTTCCTTGTTAAAAGTAAGTGTTCTTAAAAAACAATACATTCAATGTCAGAAAGACATTGAATTACTTCAGGATGAATATAGAAACCTGGATTTTTCAATTCAAAAAGAAGAGGCATCTCTTGAAGTTCTTAAAAAAGAACATCTGGATAAAGAAATTTGGCTTTCTGAACATCAAAAGGGTTTAAATGAAATTATTTCGAATTTGAGAAATCTTGAAAATGAAAAAAAATTAACCATACAAAGGCAACAATTTATTAGTGAAAATGAAAAAAATTTACAAGAAGACATCTTAAAAGCTGAAGCCTTTCTTTCGCGTTTAAAGGAAGAAATTGTGGAGATAAATGAAGAATTGAATCTTGAAAAAAGGGTTTCCTTTAGATTAGAACAAGAACTGGATGCCGCACAAAAGGAACTCGACAATATAAAAAAAGATCATAGTGAAGCCAAAAGTTTAATGGATAATGTGCTGCTTGAGCAAAGCAAATATGAGAAGTCAGTTTATGATCTTGAAAAATTAAAAGCTGTAAATCAATCTCAAATAGATAATCTGTCAAAAACAAATGAAACATACAAGGTTGAATTAGAACAGATTAAGACTTCTATGGATACCCTATCAGCTGAAATAGTCAAGTTAGCTGAGGATGAATTGCTCCAAAATGATCTTATCAGAGATATTGATGATAAAGAGCAATTAAGAATTGAAAAGTTAGCTCAATTGGAATGGCAAAAAGAGCATCTTAATCAGGATTTAATAAAAATCAGAAGGGAGCTTGATGCCAATAGAAATGAACTTAAATTGACTCGAAGCATGGTGGATAATCTGGAGGGATTTCCAGAATCAATTCATTTTCTGACCAAACAAAAGGATTGGAATTCCAAAATACCCTTATTGACAGATGTCATTTATGTTCAGGAAAAATATAGGGTGGCAATAGAAAATTATCTGGAGCCTTATTTAAATTATTTTGTTGTGTCTGACTATTCAATTGCTTTTCAAGCAGTAGAGACCTTAGTTAAAGCACAGAAAGGGAAGGCTAATTTTTTTATTCTATCTTCCTTTGATGATTATAATCCACCCATTTTTCAACAGACAAATTACCAGCCTGCTATTGAATTAGTTCAGGTTGATACACCTTATATAAAACTTTGTCATTACCTGTTAAAGGATGTTTACATCGTAGAACCAAATCAACAAATTATTCAACAACCCGAAAGTGAGTTGGTTTTGCTGCACGCTAATGGTCAGTTTGCCAGAAAAAGACACAGTCTTTCAGGCGGATCAATTGGTTTGTTTGAGGGTAAAAAAATTGGTAGAAAAAAAAATCTTACACTTCTTGAGGAGTTGATTGTAAAAAAAGAAAAAGAAGAAGAAAAAGTGGTTAACCTGATTCATCAGTTGAAAAATGAAATCAATCATATTCAAAATCAGAATAATCAAAAAATATTATCAGAAGAAAAGCAAAAGCTTCAGAAAATTATTCAACAACGAATTAGCTCTCAATCCAGAAAAGATGGAATTGTTCAATTTGTCCAGGATCTTAATATTAAAATTGAACATACCCAACAACAAATTATAATAAATACCAATAACCTGGATGGTATAAAAAAATCATTGGAAATTGAACTCTTAGCTCTCGAAAATGCAAAAGCCAGTATTGCCTCAACCGACGTAAATTTTAGAGGGTTAGCTGAAAGATTGAGCCATAGTTCTACTTTGTACAACGAAAAAAATATTCAATTTTTAAAGCAAGAAAACAAGGTAGAAACGATACAGAGAGATTTAATTAATAAGGAAAAGCAAATTGCTGAAAGACAAAATATTATAGTACAGAATAAATCTTTACTTGAAAAATCAAAGCAGGAAAATGATTATCTGTCTGCTAATCTAAATAAATTTTCTGACCAGATCCAGGACATTTTAACCCTAAAATCGAGTCGTCAATTAAATATAACAGCAGCAGAAACTGCATTTTTTGAAGAAAGAAATAAAATTGTAGGACTGGAAGATTTGCTAAGAAAGCAACATAAAGAAAGACAGGAAAAACAAATTGCTGTCAATTCACTAAAAGAATCTTTCAATGATATAAAATTTGAAATTAGTTCTCTTTCCCAGAGATTAAGAATTGAATTTGAGGTCAATGTCAACGATATATTAAACCTGGAGCCAAAGGGTTTGGGTACTATAGATGAACTAATTCCTCAGGTTGAAAAAATGAAAACCAGATTAGATCATTACGGTGAAATTAATCCCTTAGCTATCGATGCATTTGATGAAATGCAAGCACGTTACACAAATATACTGACACAAAAAAATGATATTTTAGAAGCTAAATTATCACTCGAAAAGACATTAAATGAGATTGAACAAACGGCAACAGTCCGATTTTTAGATGCCTTTACGCAAGTTAGAGCCCATTTCATAGAAGTTTTCAGAAGTTTGTTTACCGAAGATGATAATTGTGACCTTGTATTACTGGATCCAAATAACCCATTGGATTCTAAAATTGAAATTATCGCAAAACCTAAAGGGAAAAAACCGCAATCAATTAGTCAACTTTCCGGAGGTGAAAAAACACTGACAGCCATTGCCCTTCTTTTTTCCTTGTATTTATTAAAGCCTGCACCGTTTTGTATTTTTGACGAGGTGGATGCACCATTAGATGACACAAATATTTCTAAATTCAATAAAATAATTAATAAATTTTCCAGAGATTCTCAATTTATTATCGTTACTCATAACAAATTAACTATGGCATCCGTTCAGACTATTTATGGCGTTTATATGGCAGAACAAGGAGTTTCTGGTATTGCTGCTGTAGATTTAAGGGAATATCAAATTCAGGAAGCCTAAATCTTCTTTCACTGTTTTAAAGGTTTCATCGTATTGAAAGCTGTTTGTAAACTATCATTTAATTTACGATATTCATTCCATACGCTCATTTCTGGCATAAAATATGGCAATGGCAGATAGTTATACTTTTCTTTAAGATTGGTTTTTTGATTGTTTTTTACTTTATCCATTCCATACATTCGCCTTAACTCTTTATTTAATTCAGATTGAAGGTATTTTTCTAATCTTTGTTTTAAATTTTCATTTATATTTTGTTGAATCTGCAATTGTATTACAAAATAATTAGTCAGACAATCTTCGATATCCATAGAAACCTCCACAAATTCAGGCAAATTTCCGGTATTATTAGTCTTTATCCATTCATCCAGCTTAAAATAGGAAATAGGGATTAAACCTCTGATTTTAAAAAAACAATCTTTTTCACCACTTTGAATACCTGTATAATAGAATGGGATATCCTTGAATTGTAGAAAAACCGGCCAAAAAATAAATTTTTTATTTTCATAACTAATCCACCACTTTAAATCCTCATGGATTGTTTTTGATTTAAGATTTTTTAAACCATTAAATTTTTGGATTTGTGAACCTTCTAAAATCGGATTTAAATTGGTGAAGAATAAGTACCTCAATTTAGAAAAAGGATAACCGGGTGCATTTCCAATATTACCTGTTATTTTTAGACCGGCAGGTCTGGTTTTTTTTTCTTCAGAAATTAAATTAAAAAATTGAAGTGGTGATTGTTTGGGGATTGAGAACAGGTCATCCTGAAATTTATTGAAGTCAAATCGTACTGAAAAATTATTTTGATTGTTAAGCAATGCTTTCCAATAGACAGGCTTATTTCTCTGATAAGCAATTCCCTGATTCATCGTTAATTTTTCCTTATTCATGGCTATTTGAAACGATACATTATGGAATATTTGATCTGCGCTTAAAATAGTATCAATCTTAACTTTACCATTTATCTCCGTTCTGTCCGGGATCAGAGGAATGATGCCGGGACTTTTCTTTTTAGTTATGATAGGAATAATCTTTTTAATCAGATTAGATTTTGGCTCATCCTGGGATTGTTTTTGAATACTTTGAGCAACTAAATCGGAAGATGGCAGAATAAATGGAAAATTTGAGGCAGATATATTTAGATTGCCTTTAAGGATGCCATTTTCAAACAAATAGTTATTGGCATTAATTAGATTTCCACTGGTTTTAATTTCTATATTTTTAAATTTAAAACGCATATTTTTTATGGTAAGATTATTTAATTTATAATTTCCACTAAAAGAAAATTTTTCTATAATATTTCCTTTCATTATCACTTTTGGCGCTTTATAAATTATATCAAAATCATAAGGTGATATTTTGCCAGGCTCAAGATTCTCTATTTTTTGTATCCATTTAGTTTTTTGTTCACCTCCTGAAAAATTATTTTTTTGGGGAGTTTCATCATTTTTAATCCATTTATCCAGATTAGTTTCAGGGCTGGTGACAAAAAATGAACCCTTTAAAGTTTTTAAGGGGCTGAAATATGCCAGCACATTTGATATTTTTCCTGAAACACTGAAAGCATTGCCATTATAACTTCCTGTAAGGGAGGGAATATTCAGATTTTGAGGAGTTAAGTTTGCCTTAAGGTATTTGATGGATATATTTTCATTCAGATTTTTCCAGTTTAAAGCTGTCATTTTTATATTTCCATCCATACGAACTTTGTCAAATAATTTTTTATCAATATCCGACATTTTTCCAGACATAAAAATATTGGCATTAATTACTCCATTTAATTCATTTCCCGAAAAAAGAGGTAAATATTTTTGTAATGAATTAAGATTAAGTTCTCCTTTTACATATCCATGAACATAAGGATCATAAACAGGGTTTTTTAGGTATAACGATAAATTGAAATCCTTTCCTTCCATACACGCCTCCAGGACAGGTATATGAATTTCCAGATTAGTTAAATCTTTAGAATCGTTACAAATGGATAAATAGGTATGAATATCAGAAATGCCAGATGAATTAAAATAATCCAGAATACTACCGTTATCAACCTTCAAAAAACCATTAAATTCCGGATAAATGCGGGGAGCTACCTGAAATGGTCCTTTAATATATAATCCTAAATTAAATCTCCCCCGGGTTTGCTTAAATTGTTTAAAAGATGTTTTTTCTAAGGAGGGTAATAAACGTATCAATTCATTAAATTGATTATCAGGAGCATATAAACTAAGATCATAAAAATAAAAAGTAGGATTTTTCTTAATCCGTCCTTTTATTTTTAGTGATAACTGATTAATTTTTATATCATTATCTGTTATAATATATTCTTTTGTATTATTATCGATATTAAAATTTATATTTAAAGCAAGGTTAGCCTTTTCCATGATGGTAGAGGAGCCAATTGAAATACTTACTTCACTGGCTCTGGTGTCTGTTTTCAAATTGTAAAAACCTGTACTTAAATCTCCGGATCCTTCATGCCAGATACCATCTGCTTTAATATTTATTTTTGCATTTTCATCCTTCAGCAGTAAAAATCCATTGATGACCTCAATAGATTGTAATGCCAGATTAAAATTAAATTTAGAACGGATAGAACTATCTCTGTTTTCAATTAACTCTTCAGCTAATGGCACTTCATAATTCTTCTGACCAGAGGGAGAAATAAGAATAGTTAGTTTTGGTTCATAAAAACGGACAGATCTGATATATATTGGTCTTGAATTATCAATGACAGACCAAACATCAACAGCAATGTCAATATACTTTACACTTAATAATTCGGAATTTCCTAATTCCCTGCTGCCCAGGGTCGTAAAATTGGAAAACCTTACATTTAAAAAAGGAAAAGATCTAAACAATGAAAAATCTACCCTTGAAAAATTTATCTGTTCTATAATATCAATATCTATCGAATTGATAACTCTAAGTGCCAATGGTTTACGAAAAATGATTGGTAATGAAAAACCTAATACTAAAAATAGAAAAACGCTGAAAAAGGTAACCCTGTATATTTTTTTCTGCCACTTTTCCTTCAACCAGCTTAAAAAACGAGCAGAAATCATCAGACATCGATGCCAATAAAAGACTAAATTTGTTTTCATTATGTTTATCTAACGATAATTTTTGAGCGTTAGTTTAGGAAACATATTTTCATGTGTATCTTTACTAAATATAAAACACTTGTGCTAAACCCAAACGTGAAAAAAAATAATAATTTCATTTTCATTGAGAATGATGTCGATTTACAAACTTTTGCAGATTTACATCATCAGGTAGATCAAATTGGTATAGATACTGAATTTGTTGGAGAGAAAAGGTATAAGCCTTTGATTTGTTTGATTCAAACTTCTTCTGAAATTGGTAATTATATCATAGATCCACTGGCTATTTCAGATTTAACTCCTTTTTTGAATTTAATTGAGAATCCCAACATATTAAAAATAACCCATGCAGGTGATAATGATTACCGTGGTTTTTACCAAAATTATGGTATTCTTCCCCAAAACATTTTTGATACCCAAATTGCATCCGCATTTCTTGACTTCAAATATCCCATCTCATTTAAAAAGTTGGTTGAAACAGAATTCTCCTATCAGCTGGATAAATCTCATACCGTTACTCAATGGGATAACCGTCCATTAACCAAAGAACAATTACAATATGCACTTGATGATGTCTTACCCCTCAGGGAACTTTGCAAGAGATTGACTAATAAATTGATTGAAAAAAATAGATTATCATGGGCCGGAGAAGAATTTAAACACCTTGAATTAATGAAGACCTATTCCAAAATAATTGAAAATGAGGTTATCATAAATCCAATTGTTCATACACTCACCCAAAGTGAAAGAATTTTTTATCTGCGACTAATGGTTTGGAGAGAAAATATGGCGAAGGAAAAAAATGTAAACAGGGATATGATTATTCCTTCAAAATATATTCATACTTTAGTAAAAGGTATAAAGTCAGGTAGAAATTATTTTAAAGACAACAGGCGATTCCCAATTAATTTTTCAAATGATTACTGGAAGGTTTTTGAGGAATTTTTTAAAGAGAAGCCTAAAGAGCAAGAACTTAAAATAATTTCAAATATTAGCAAGGAACCAGAAGAAGATATAAGGGAGGAAGCTTTAATAGATCTTATTTATGGTGTAATAAAGTTTTATTGTATGGAAAATGGTATTTCAGCTTCTATAGCGTTTCCAAAAAATTTGCTTAAAGAATTAAGACAAAATGAGGAGAGCCTGGATTCATTTTCAAAAGGCTGGCGATCTGCTTTTTTTGGATCAGCATTTATAGAGATTTTATGTAAAAAAAAGGATATCAATGTGATTTTTAAGCAAGATAAAATGATTATACAATAAATGCTTGAAAATAAAGATAAATATTCATCCCCCTTATTAACAGTCAAGCATTTGACTGTTTTCCATAAAAAGGAGGAAAATAAGTCAATCCTTATTGAAAATATCTCCTTTTCAATTCATAGTAAAGATAGGTTAAGTATCATAGGAAATTCTGGTTCTGGGAAAAGCCTTACCTTAAAAGCTATTCTCGGAATATTGCCAGATAATTTGATCCTGGATGATAATACAGAAATTCATTTTAATCCTGATGTAACATTTAAAAAAAAAGTTTCTTTTATTCCACAAAATCCTCAACTGAATCTCAATCCTTTAATTACTATAGGTTCACAACTTTCCGAAGCCATTGAAATGGTAGTGTCATATCATTCAATTCAAGATAAATATGCAGCCTGTTTGGAATGGTTGGTTAAAGTTGGCCTAAATAATCCCAGTCGAATTTTTAATGCTTATCCTCATGAATTATCAGGTGGTCAACTTCAAAGAGTCATTATCGCTATGGCCCTTTGTCAAAAGCCAGCTTTAATTTTAGCAGATGAACCAACTACGGCCCTGGATCCAATTCTTCAACATCAGGTATTACATTTACTTTTTACACTTGCTGATTCAATTTCTGCCGGCGTTATTATTATAAGTCATGACATTGCTTTGATTTCAAAATGGACAGATAAATTTGTTTTTCTTAAGGAAGGAAGACAAATGGACTTTTTAGATTCTTCCTCAAATTTATATTTGAATAAAAAAAGATTGGTTTCAAATCAGGATGTTATACTCGATGTTAGTAATATATCTGTTTTCTATCGAAAAGGATGGTTTAGGCCTACCTTATTTAAAGCCTTGGAAAATATCTCATTTACCTTAAAAAAAGGAGAAAATTTAGGTGTTATTGGTGTATCTGGGTCAGGAAAAAGTACACTGGCAAAGGCAATATGTGGATTAATCCCAATTAATACGGGTAAAATCTCTTTTTTTGATTATGCCGGTAAAAGGCAATTAATTTTCCAAAATCCTTATTTATCATTAAATCCTAAATTTAATATTCGTAAAACCTTATTTCAAGCCATAAAAACATTAAATAAAACTAAGGAATTTAATAAGCATCGCATTAGGGAAGTACTGGCATTAGTTCAATTAAATGAAAACTTTTTAGAAAAATTTCCACATGAATGTTCGGGGGGTGAACAACAAAGGATTGCCATTGCAAGAGCCATTTGTGTGAATCCGGATTTTTTGATTTTAGATGAATCCCTTGCAAGTTTAGATATGGAAAGGCAAACTTCGATTTTGGACTTACTAAGTGACATTCAGTTAAAAACAAATATCTCTATCCTTTTTATATCACATGATATTAAAAGAGTTACGCAGTTTTGTGATAACATACTTGTACTTTCTAATGGTACAACAGTTGATTATGGTAATACCGAAGAAGTTATGAAAAATCCTGTTTCTATGGCATCCAGAGACCTTTTTCAATATATTTCCTGATAAACTTGCAACCTTTTATTCGTTTAGTAAGTCTTTGATTGTATATTTGTATAATGAAAATGATTTTCAAAATGAAAAAAGAATTTAACGGTGAAACCTGGATGTTAATTATATTAATAGTCCTAAGCATTTGCAGTTATTGTTATTTATACGAAAACAAAAACAATCATTCTGCGTCCGTTGTATCTGATTTGGAGGTAGCTATGAAAATAAAAGAAGGAAAATTTAACGAAAAAGAAGATAAAATTTCTAATTCTGCTGAGCTGATTGACCAGAAAATTATTAAAAAGAGCCTTGAAAAAATCAGGGAATGGTTACCTGTTAATTAATTCCATATTTTTCCTTTTATTTTAGTCCAGTATCGAATAATGCCGCTAACACTCATAAAAGCAGGATTCGCGAGGTTGTATCTTAGTATT
>Ga0169931_10001481_pt1 | contig 38832 bp, 26 predicted proteins | sample Kivu_15m_20L_FD_129675 | JGI IMG/M metagenome (GOLD analysis project Ga0169931, IMG submission 129675) | Freshwater microbial communities from Lake Kivu, Western Province, Rwanda to study Microbial Dark Matter (Phase II) - Kivu_15m_20L... | ecosystem: Environmental > Aquatic > Freshwater > Lake... | reverse complement strand
GGAACACCTCGATAAGGTAGGCATGGCCCTGATAAAGCCATACCAGGGGCGGACCTTCGGAGTCAGCGGCCCCTCACCCGCCGTTCTCGATGCATCCGCATCGAGAACGGCGACCTCTCCCCAACGGGGAGAGGTGGGAGCTGCTGGATCCTTCGCCAAAGGCAAATTTCTCGCATCGCGAGCCGGGTCCTGCACCCGTTCGAGGTTCAGCGTTCGGCGCGGAACTGGAGCAGGCCGAGGCCCTCGGGGCGGGGGTCGGAGTCGGCCGGGAGGCTCCACGATTGCACGCCCTTGCCCGGGAGCACGCGGGTCACGTTCGCGGCCCACGTCTTGCCGGTCGAGGGTTTGTCCCCGGTCAGTTCCACGAGCGGGATCGCGATCTCGGCGGTCCACCCCGTCTCGCCCGAATCGAAGGCGACGAAGTACTTCGGGTTCCACGTGCGGTCGCCCCAGCAATCCTCGGCCAGGCAGCCGCGGTGGTCCACCTGGAAGCGGTAGTACGTCTGGTAGTCGCGGTCGAGGTCCAGGGTGATGTCCACACGGTCGCGGCCCGTCAGGTCGGCGTCGCGGTCACGCTTCGCCACGGGAGGCACGGCCTGGCCCGCGGGATGCGAGCACGTGACCGCCACGTACAGGAACTGAGCGTCGTACGCGAAGCGGGCCTCGGTGCGGTACTCCGCGGTCACGCCCTTCACTTCAAGCAATCGGATGTCCTTCCAGCAGTCGTCGTCCAGTTTGCCGTCCAGCAGCGGCCGCGTTTCGGTGAACCGGCAGAAGCCCATCGGCTTGGGTTGAACGGCGATGGTCGATTTGTCCCCGAGCCAGATCTCGGCGGCGAGGCAATCGCGCCACGGGTCCTGGCCCGGCTTCATGGCCGCGGCGCCGGGCGTTCGCTTGAAGTATTCGCGAACGAAGTTCTCCGCCTCGGCGTGCTTGCCGATCTGGCGACGGGCGGCGAGGAAGTTCAACCACGCCGCCGGGTCGCGGGAGTACACCGGGCCGAAGGCCGCGAGCCGCGGTTCGTAATCGAGGCACGCCTGGTGCCACTTCTGGATCATGGTCGAATCGTAGATGCGGTAGATGTCTTCGGTCGTCGTCACCTTCGCGGAGGACGCGCTGGTCCCGCCGACGGGGATGATCTGGTTGCCGTCGTTGCGGGGGTCGAAGGTCACGCGGCCGAACGCGAGCTTCTGCGTGATCTCCTGGCGGCGGCGCGGCTCGGTGCCCGCATGGTAGCGGAGCAGCCAGCGGTACGCGTCGATGGCCAAGGGGTGCCCCGGATATTGGTCCGCGATCAGGGCGTACACTTCGCGGGCTTCCGCCCACTTGCCGTTGCGGAGGAACTGCGTGCCGACCGCGAAGGCGGTGCGGGCCGCGGTGTCGTCCGACATGCGTTTCATCTCGAGGCCGAGGGCCGCGATCGCTTTGTCCGCTCCGCCGAGTTCCTTGTCCGAAGTCGCGGCGAGCCCTTCGAGATGCTTTCGTGTCTGGAGCGACTTCTTCAACGCCTCGGCAAGATCGGGGTGAAGCGTCGCCGCGGTCGCGGCGCGGCGAGCGACCCCGCCCGGCGCCAACGCCAAACCTTCCATCAGGCCCACGTGTTTCTCGGCGTCCTGAAGGCGATGCGCGAGCAGCTTGAAGCAGCGGCGCGGCACCGATGCCGATTCGTCCGCGACGATCCGCACCGCGGATTCGGTGAGTTCCTGGGCCGAAGCCGCGAGCTTCGTGTCGAACTCGCTCGCGTCTAGCTTCACGGCCGCGGCGGGGTCCTCGAGCGAAAGGGCATACAGCTTCTTCGCGTCCCACGGCTTCAGCCCGAGTTCGATGATCTGCTCGGGGAAGGCATTCGGGTCCGCGGCCTGTTTGAAGGCTTCCTTCGCGGCGAAGAGCACGAGCGTTTCGGCCGGGGTCGCGCTTGCGGCGGCGACGTCGGTCACGATCGCCTCGGGCTGCCAGAGCCGAATCGCGAGCACGGTTTGCCGCAGGAGGTGTTCGTTCGCCTTGCCGCCATGGGCTTTGTCCCACGAGGCGAGCAGATCCCGCGGTTGAAGCCCGGCGCCGTGGCCGGGCAGCGGGAAGGACCAAACCGACTCCGCGGCCGCGCCGCCGGCCATTCGCATGGCCTGACGGAGGCGAGCCGGATCGTTCGCACGGCCGGGTTGAGCCGTCGTCGCGTCCGCGGCGATGAAGCCGACCGCCGCCGTGAGATAGCCTTCGCCCAGACCGAGAGTCGCGATCGTTTCGAGGGGCACGCTGCGGTTGTGGGCGTGAAGGAAGAGCACGGCCGCGCGCTGGCCGCCGCCCGCCTGCAGCTTCCACGTCTTGCCGCCGTCCGTTGTCGCGCTGATGGTTCCGAGTTCGCCCACGAGCCAGCCGGTGTTCTCGTCGAGAAAGTGGATGGCGTTCGCGGGGCAGCCGAGGTTCGTCTTCTGAACGCTCCACGTCTTGCCGTCGTCCGCGGAGTGCAGCACGACGCTGCCGGGGCGGCCCGCGACCCACACCTTCGAACCGTGCGCCGCGACGCATTTGAAATCGCAATTCGCAAGGGTGGCGGGGCTGAGGCCGAGGTTCGCGAAGCCCCACTTCATGCCGCCATCCGCGCTGCTCAGGACGAGGCCGCCGTCGCCGACGGCGAAGCTCGTGGACCCGAGTTTCACTCCGTGGATGGAACGTCCGGAGAGCGGGTCGAGTTCGGCGTCTTTGAACCCGTTCGCGGTGAGGACGCCAATTTGCCCCCAGGCGCCCGCGAGGATGCCGTGGAGGCCCGAGGCGTTGAAGTCCGCGGTGCGCCAGCCCGGCCCGCGACCGCCGGCCACCGGCTTCCAGATGCGGCCGCCGTCCGTGGTGCTGAACATGCCGCTGGGAAACGAGTCGCTGCCGTCTCCGCAGACGAACCCGGTGTTTTCGTCGATGAAGCGGACGAAGTGCAGGCCGGGGAGCACGTTCAGCCCCACTTCGTCCCACTTCAGGCCGCCGTCGGTCGTCTTCAACATCACGCCGATGGAGGGGCCGCGGTTCGGGGTTTCGAGCCGGCCGACCGCCCATCCGGTGTACGGGGTGGAGAAGTGGATGCCGCGAAGGCTGGCTCGCGTGCCGGTCTTCTGGCGTTCCCACGTTTTGCCGCCGTCGATGGAGTGCCAGATGGCGCCATCGTCGCCCGCGGCCCAGCCTTCATCCTTGTCGATGAACTGAACGGCGTGCAGCCCGGCATCTTTGAACGGGATCGCGGGTTGAGCGACAACCGGGCCGGCGGCGGCGGCGAGCAAAACGAGCGTGAAGCCGAAACGGGTCATGTGCGTCCTCGCAACTCGAACACGAGCGCGGGAGGCATAAACGAACGCGGCGGAAGATGGAAGGCGAACTTGGGCAGACTGGGGGCCGGGGGTGCAGGACCCGGTTCGCGATGCGATTAAAATGGCCTTTGGCGAAGGATCCAGCAGCCTCCACCTCTCCCCGTTGGCGGGTGAGGGGCCGCTGACTCCGAAGGTCGGCCCCTCACCCGGTTTGTGGACTGCATTCGCAGTCCACAAACCACCCTCTCCCCAACGGGGAGAGGGTCCTGTTCGGTCATGCTCCCCGCAAAGCGTGTCCTGCACCCGGGGGCCGGAAAAATGACGAACCCCGAGGCGTCCGGAGAGGCCTCGGGGTTCGGAGTTCGGCGGAACGGCGCGGATCACGCCACGGCGCCGGCGATCTTGCTCTTCTTGTCGTCCTCGTCGATCTTCGTGATCATCACTTCCGTGGTGAGCATGAGGCCGGCGATGGAGGCGGCGTTGGTCAGGGCGTTCCGCGTCACGCGGACGGGATCGAGGATGCCCTGCTTGAGCATGTCGACGTAGTCGTCGGTGTTGGCGTCGTAGCCGATATTGAGGCTCTTTTCGCCGCGGGTCAGGACCTCGTCGGCGATGACGGCGCCGTCCTTGCCGCAGTTCTCGGCGATGGTGCGGATCGGCTTCGAGAGGGCGCGGGCCACGATCTCGGCGCCGATCTTCTCGTCGCCCTTCAGCTTCTCGGCGACCTCTTCGACCACGGGCACGCAGCGGAGCAGAGCCACGCCGCCGCCGGGGACGATGCCTTCGGCCACGGCCGCGCGGGTCGCGTGGAGGGCGTCCTCGACGCGGCCCTTGGTCTGCTTCATTTCGGCTTCGGTCGCGGCTCCCACCTTGATGATCGCCACGCCGCCCACGAGCTTCGCGAGCCGCTCGGAGAACTTCTCCTTGTCGTACTCGCTCTCGGTCTGGTCCATCTGGGTGCGGATGGTCTGCACGCGGGCGGAGATCGCGTCCTTGCGCTTCTTGTCCACCTTCTCGTTGACGATCGTGCAGTTTTCCTTCTCGACGGCGACGCGGTCCGCGGAGCCGAGCATCTCGAGCGTCACGTTCTCGAGTTTGATGCCGCGATCTTCGCTGATGAAGGTGCCGCCGGTGAGCACGGCGATGTCTTCCATCATGGCCTTGCGGCGATCGCCGAAGCCCGGGGCCTTCACCGCGCACACGTCGATGAGGTTGCGGAGCTTGTTGACCACGAGCATGGCCAGCGCTTCGCTCTCGACGTCTTCGGCGATGATGAGCAGCGGGCGGCGGGCCTGCGCGACCTTCTCGAGAAGCGGCAGGAACTCGCGGACGTTGCTCAGCTTCTTCTCGTACAGGAGCACGAGGGCGTTCTCGCCTTCCCAGACCAGGTCCGTGCTGTTCACGGCGAAGTACGGGGAGATGTAGCCCTTGTCGAACTGCATGCCTTCGACGAACTCGAGGGTCGTCTCGGAGGTCTTGCCTTCCTCGACGGTGATGACGCCGTCCTTGCCGACCTTGTTGAACGCGTCCGCCATCAGCTTGCCGATCTTGGGATCGTTGTTGGCCGAGATGGTGGCGACGAACTCGACGTCCGCGGGGGTCATGGACCGCGGGGCCTTGAGGAGCTTCTCCTCGAGATAGGCCACGGCTTTGCTCACGGCCTTGTCGATGCCGCGCTTCACGGTCATGGGGTTGGCGCCGGAGGTGATGTTCCGGAGGCCTTCCTGGTAGAGGGCGAGCGCGAGGATGGTGGCGGTGGTGGTTCCGTCGCCGGCCGTGTCCGAGGTCTTCTGGGCGACGGCGTTGACCAGCTTCGCGCCCATGTTCTCGAACGGATCGGGCAGGTCGATTTCCTTCGACACGGTGACGCCGTCCTTGGTGACGGTGGGACCGCCGAAGGACTTGTCGATGATGACGTTTCGCCCGGTCGGCCCGAGGGTGACCCCCACGGCCTTCGCGAGTTTGTCCGCGCCGGAGAGAAGCTTCTTCCGCGCGTCGTCGGTGTAGAGCAGTTGCTTGGCCATTATCGGAACCCCGTAGGTTGGTTGACTTATTTCTTGACAGCCGGAAGTTTCACACCCTCCGGCAACTCCTTGAGCAAAACCACATCGCGAAGGCTGAAGGGCATGTCGTCGGCGATGGAATCAAGGCTCACAAGGAACGTGATCTCGTCGCCTTCCTTCACCGCCCTGAACTCGGCGTTCAATTCCCGGCTCAGGAAACCCCCGGTCACCACCTCGATCTTTACACCGTTCTTCTTCGCCGTATACGTCACCGTCCAAATCATGAAACTATCCTTGTCTATGACGTTTGCCACTTTGGCTTTGAGGAGGAATTGAAGACCGGTGTATTTCTTCTTGAAGGCAACCCGGTTCATCTTGTATTCGGTGTCCAGTTTTTCGATGGTCGCGGGAATCGCAGTGCTGGGGCCGACCTTGATCACATCGCATTTGTTGAGCCCCGCGAACGGTCCGCCGTCCATCACTCCACGGGCCGTGACCGTCTGACCCTTCGCGAGCCCCCGAATCTTGCTTTTGGACTCACCCGTGACGTTGAGGTAAGCGAGTTCGCCCACGACATCGGTCGGCTTCGATTTGAAGCCGTTCAGGAGAATGTTGTCCACATCATGCCGGGTGGCCCAAACCGTTCCGGTGATCTCGACCGACTTCCCCTTGTACTTGGCTCCGGCCGCCTTGGCGTCCGCCTTGAACTCCTTGGCCAACTCCTCGGCGGTCACCTTGAAGTCGACTTTGGCGTCGTCGGCTCCGGTCGCCGCGGCGACCGAAAAGCAGACGAACGAAGTCGCCAGGATGAGCGATGAAGGCCGCATGGGCGTCTCGATGGAGGTTGCTTACTTGACGACCTTCGCCAGGATGTCGGATTCGCGGAGGATCTTGAGTTCCTGGCCGTTCACTTCCACGTCCGAGCCGCTGTACTTGCCGTAGAGCACGACGTCGCCGAGTTTCACGGCGATGGCGGTGCGGGCGCCCTTTTCCGAGAGCCGACCGGGGCCGACGGCCACGACCTTGCCCTGCTGGGGCTTCTGCTTCGCGGTGTCCGGCAGGAGGATTCCGCCGGCGGTCTTCTCTTCGGCCTCGGTGGGCGCAACGACGATGCGGTCGTCCAGCGGGCGAAGGGAAAGCGGTGCGTCTTTCTTGGCCATGATGAAGTTCCCGTATCTGTGAGTGATTGTTGTGTGCCTGAAAAGCCCACCGACAGCCGTCGGTGGGCGTGAGTGATCACATCATGCCGGGCATGCCACCCATGCCGCCCATTCCCATTCCGCCCATGCCACCGCCACCGTGATCGTGGTCGTGGTGGTGATCGCCGCCGGGCTTCTTCGGCTCGGGAATGTCCGCGATCATGGCTTCGGTGGTGAGCAGGAGGCAGGCGACGCTGGCGCCGTTCTGCAGGGCGCTGCGGGTCACCTTCACGGGGTCGATGACGCCGGCCTTGCGGAGGTCGCCGTACTCTTCCGTGTCGGCGTTGTAGCCGAAGTTCTTGTCCTTGCCCTTGAGGATCTTGGACACCACGACGGTGCCGTCGAGGCCCGCGTTCTCGGCGATGAGCCGCGTCGGCATTTCGAGAGCCCGGTAGAGCACGCGAACGCCCTCGGCTTCTTCGCCCTCGAGCTTCAGCTTGTCGAGCCCCTTGCGGGCGTTGAGCAGGGCGACGCCGCCTCCGGGGACGATGCCCTCGGCCAGGGCCGCCCTGGTGGCGTGCTGGGCGTCCTCGTAGAGAGCCTTGCGTTCCTTCATTTCGGTCTCGGTCGCGCCGCCGACCTTGATGACCGCGACGCCGCCGGCCAGCTTGGCGAGACGCTCCTGGAGCTTCTCGCGGTCGTACTCGCTGTCCGTCTTCTCGACTTCCTTGCGGATGAGTTCCGCGCGGCCTTCGATGGCCTTGTTGTCGCCCTTGCCTTCGGTCACGGTCGTGTTCTCGGCGTCGATGCGAACCTTCTTCGCGCGACCGAGATACTTGTCCGCCACCACGGTGGGAACCTGCTGGCCCTTCACCTCGGTCGTGGCGTCCAGTTGAACGCCGAGGTCCTTGAAGATGGCCTTGCCGCCGGTGAGCACGGCGATGTCTTCGAGTTGGGCCTTGCGGCGATCGCCGTAGCCGGGGGCCTTCACCGCACAGACCTGCAGGATGCCCTTCAGCTTGTTCAGCACCAGCGTGGCGAGAGCCTCACCCTCGAAGTCTTCCGCGATCAGCAGCAGCGGCTCCTTTTGCTTGCTGGCCCACTCGAGGATCGGGATCAGCGTCTTCACGCTGCTGATCTTCTCTTCGTAGATGAGGATGTAGGGGTTCTCGAACTCGCAGGTGACGCTCTCCTGATTGTTCACGAAGTGCGGCGAGAGGTATCCGCGGTCGAACTGCATGCCCTGCACGACGCGAACTTCCGTCTCGGCCGTCTTGCCTTCTTCGACCGTGATCACGCCGTTGGCCCCGACTTCCTTCATGGCCTTGGCGATGTTCTGGCCGATCTCCTTGTTGTTGTTCGCGGAGATGGTGGCGACTTCGGTGATGCTCTTGTTGTCTTTGGCGTCGATCTCTTCGGCGATCTTGTGAAGTTCGGCGACGACCTTGTCCACGCCGGCCTGGATGCCGCGAACGAGGGCCATCGGGTCGTGCCCGGCGGCGACGCCGCGGAGCCCTTCGCGGAAGATGTGCTCGGCGAGCACGGTCGCGGTCGTGGTGCCGTCGCCGGCCACGTCCGAGGTCTTGCTCGCGGCTTCCTTCACGAGTTGGGCGCCCATGTTCTCGAACGGGTCGCTCAACTCCACGTCCTCGGCCACGGTCACGCCGTCCTTCGTGATGTTCGGCGAGCCCCAGCCTTTGTCCAGAATCGCGTTGCGGCCGCGGGGCCCGAGGGTGGCCCGAACGGCGCGGGCGAGTTTGCTGGCCCCGGCGAGCAGTTTCTGACGTGCGTCTTCGGCGTAGGAAAGTTGCTTGGCTGCCATCGTGCGACCGCCTCTAAGAGGGAACGGAGTGACGTGCCCACCTAGGAAGCAATCCTCGTGCCCACGGCGAAACGCATTCGCAAGCCGCTTTCGGAATTGAGCTTACGACGCGGCTGCTGCGGAAGCGACCCTCCGCGGTGTCAATGTGGCAGGACCCCGCCCCCGAGCTCGACTCGGAATTGGCAGCCGGGCGAAGACTCTGATCTGCCCTTGCTCAGTCGGGGAGTTGAAGTCTTGAGGCTGAGATTTGAAGTCCGAATGCGTCGTCTATCGCTTTCCCACGATAGAGTCGAGCTTGGCGCGGAGTCGCTTCAACTCGTCGGGGCGTTTCGTGGCGAGGTCGGTGGTTTCGCCGGGGTCCGTCGCGAGGTCGAAGAGCACCTCCCGGGTCATCGGGTCTTTCTTCGGCGTGCTCTGGCGAACGAGCTTCCACGAGCCGACTCGGAGGCCGAAGTTCAGGCCGGCGTTGTCCTGTTGCAAAACATGATCGCGTCCGACGGCGCCCTTGGAGCCGACAAGCGCACCCGAGAGGTCCTGGCTGTCCGGGCAACCGCCGCCCTTCGGCTTCTCCCCGGCCAATGCCCCGAGGCTCGCAGCCAGATCCACGAGGCTGATGGCTTCGTCCGTGGTGATGCCCGGTGCGATGTGGCCGGGCCAGCGGGCGATCAGCGGAGTCCGCGTGCCGCCTTCGAACACCGTGTACTTCCCGCCTCGGAACGGCCCCGCGGGTTTGTGGTCCCCGAGTTTCTCCACCGCGAAGTCCTTGTATCCGTCGTCCAGAACCGGGCCGTTGTCCGAGCAGACGATCACGAGCGTCTTTTCGGTCAGTTTGAGCCGGTCCAGCGTCCTGGCGATCGCCCCGACCTGCCAATCGAATTCGAGGATGGAGTCGCCACGCGGGCCGAGCGGGGATTGACCCTGGAAGCGCTCGTGCGGGATCCGCGGCACGTGAACCGAGTGCGAGGCGAAGAAGAGGAAGAACGGGCCATCCTTCTTCTTTTCGATCCAGGCGTCGCACTCCTTGATCCATTCGTCCGCGAGGTCCTCGTCGCGGAAGCGAGCTTTTGCTCCACCGGTGTAGAAGCCGATGCGGCCGATGCCGTTGTGAACCGTGTTGTTGTGCCCGGCGCTCCAGTCGATCTTCAGCTTTGCGCGCTCGGTGATGCCCGTGGGATGGTCCGGCGTCGGCTTCAGCGAGCCGACCCAAAGCGGGTCCTTCGGATCGAGATTGCGCACGCGGCGATCTTCGACGAACACTTGTGGCACCCGGTCGTTCGTGGTCGGCAGCAGGAGGCAATGGTCGAAGCCGACATCGAGCGGGCCGGGCTTCAGTTCGCCGTTCCAGTTCGGTTCCTTCTCGCCGAGTCCGAGGTGCCACTTGCCGACGACCGCGGTCGCGTATCCGGCTCGCTTCAGGAGCGAGGCCACGGTCTCCGTTCCGGGCGGGATGATCGCGGCGGCGTTCGGCGCCGCCACACCTGTCCCCTTCGTGCGGAACGCGTACGTGCCGGTCATGAACGAGTAGCGAGTCGGGGTGCAGGTCGAGGCGGGGCAGTAGCCGCTGGTGAAGCGGCGGCCTTCGCTCGCCAGGCGATCGATGTTCGGCGTCGTCACGCGCTTCGCGCCGTAGCACGAGACGTCCCCATAGCCCAGATCGTCCGCCATGATCACGACGATGTTCGGCTTCTCGACCGCGTTCGCGATCGAGCACCCAAGAAGGAGCGCCACGAGGCTTCGAGACATGACACGACCCCGCTCACGGATGACTGCCGAGCCGCATCGTATTCGTTGAATGCTTCAAACGGAAGAGTGGAACCCTTCAGGCGAAGAATGCTTCGCCAGATGCCGCAGGAAAGTCCTCACGTTTCGCTCGCGGACGGCGACCGGGCGTACCATGCGATCAGCTTGCTCAGTTCGCCGCGGCCGGACAGCAACTTCAGGGCGAACCTCTGGCGACCGAGACCGAGAAGCTTGTTGAAGCCGAAGTTGTCGTCCACGAGGCGCAGGGCACGCTCGATCGCGGCGTCGCGGTTCGGCTCGTCCAGCACGCGGCTCAGCCAGAGGATCGCGGGCAGCGTGATGGCCAGCGATTCGAGCCCATCCCAGAGCGGGAGGTCGAAGTTGGTCGGCCCGCAGAACTGGAGCGATTCGACCTTCATCCGGTAGTATCGGGTGAGGAGCGCGTCGGCGGCGTCGCTCAGGGGGCCGGAGGGAACTTCGGCTTGGGCAAAAGTCGCGTCGCCGATGCGGGAATGAACCCGGGGTACCCGGCCGCTTCCGCGGGCGAAGGCCATCGCGGCGAGGATGCGACCCGCGGGGCCGCGCTGAGCCGATCCCTTCTCCGCGCCGTGATCCTTTCTCGCGTACACGGCCAGCACCTGGCGGAAGACGATGCGGCCGGCCCAGCCCGGCCTCGCGATCATCTCCGCCGATTCGGGTTCGTCCTCGTCCACGGTTTCGGACAGCACATGGAGGAGTTCGCTGAGCCGCCCGCCGGTCACCATCTTCTTCGGGTCGCCGCGGCCGTCGAGCTTCAGCTTGCGGCCGATGGCGATCAACGCGAGGACGCGACGCCAGCGCCGTTCGAGGAAGTCCTCTTCGTCCGCGAGAATGCGGGAGACCGCGGAGACGATCCGCAGCACGTCTCCCCACGGCACGTGTTGGCGGCCTTGCAGCGAGACCGGCGGCGCATTCACCGCCGAAGGCGAATCCGATTCCAGAGCGGCGGCGTAGACGCGAGCCTCGGCGAGATGATCGGCGAGCGGGCGGCCTTCGCCGGCGCTCGCGGCCGGGCAGGCGAAGCGGAGCCCGAGGCGCCAATGATCGCCCGCGGGCACGAGAAGGAACGGATAGACGCGGCAGGCGAGCGGCTTCGCGGCGGAACCGAACTTCGCGTGGATCTTGCAGCGGTTGTCCGACCCGAGGAACACGCAGGCGCCGTTCTCGCGGTGGTTCAGGCGGAAGGACCGACCCGCGAGCCAACCGCCTTCCGGAGCGAAGTACGGCGTGCCGTTCAGGTCCGGGTCGTTCTCCCAACCTTGGCCTTCGATACGGCGGCGTTCCTCGGCCGTCACCGGCACGTGGTACGAGCGGCAGCACGCCGAGCAACTGCCGCAATCCCAGTTTTGAACCACGGGGAGCGAACGCACGGGCATCGGCATGGCGGGCGCCATCACTTCCCGACCGGAGGGTCGATGCGGAACGAATCGAAGAATCGGGTCACGTTCTTTTCTTCGGGTTCGAGCCCCTCGGACTCGGCCGCGAGGTAGTACACCTTGCCGCGGAAGCGGTAGAGCCGCACTACGCGAGTCACTTCGCCCGGCAGCTTGAAGACCCACTGTTCGCCGAGGTGCCCCTGGGTGGATTTCACTTCTTTGGGGTCGGTCTCGAGCGTGGCGTCGGCCAACCTCGCTTCGAGCGCCTGGCCCGCGAGTTGGAACCACGCGTTCGCGTGCGGCTTCGCGTCCGGCCCGGCCCCGAACGTGAAGGTGATCGGTTTCTTCGGGAACCCCGTCGTGCTGGAGGAGAGGCACTTCAGGCTCCACCCGGGGAGTGGCTGCTCGCCGGGCAGCGGATGCGCCGTGTCCGGCACAGTAACCACGAAGTGCGACTCCGGATCGCGGTAGTCCCGCCACTTCATCGAGGGGGTGAAGAAGTCTTCGAGCCGGTCGACGATTTCCTTCTTCAGGAAGTAGAGGCTCAGCCCGGCGAAGTACGAGAGGCCGACGAGGATGAGCACGCCCTTGATCCGGGTCGCGGGAGTCCAATCGACGGTGAACACGACGGCGAGGCAGAGCGTGGAAGCGGCGATGGCCAGCGAGGCGGGCGCGGCGAAGGAAAGGGCGGGCGGCTTGGCGAGAATTTGTGGACCGATCAGCCAGAGGAGCGGGATCGCCAGGGGAAGCAGGGCGAGGCCGAAGAGCACGGACACAGGCACGACCGCGGGGGCGAGCGGCGCGTCGTGCGGGTTCGCTTCGTCGGTCGCGGCGGGCGACGCGAGTTCGGCGCGGCGCTTGGGCCGTGGCTCGGGCGGCGGCTCCGGTCGCGACCGTTTCCGCGGCGCCAGCCCCGCCTCTTCCAACGCCAGGAACGGCTCGTGGCACCGCGGGCACTGCACGAGCATGCCCAGCGCTTCCGCCGGCACCTGCGACGCGCCCCGACACCCCGTGCACCGCACCATCACCGCCATGAATGATCTCAGCCTTTCTTTCAAAAAAAGGTGGCCGCGCGCCCCAGCACGGCGGCGACGTCGGAACTCATGCCATGATATGCCTCCGGTACAGCACGAAACTGTGACACGTTTCAGGCCCGCTTCACCACGCTCGTTACACCCCTGATACGCGATTTCGGATACTCTTCCCCCGTCGAGTGAACCTCCGAACCGACACGAGGGTCGTGATCATGACGCGTCTGCACGCGTGGCTCCCCGCGAGCCTTCTTCTGGCCTTGGGCATTCTGTTGTACCTCACCCCCACCACGACTCGCGCCGCGGACATCGGCTACGTCGAGGACTTCGCACTCGCCAAGAACCGCGCCGAGGCCCTCAAACAACTCATTCCCGGCACCGAAGACTATTACTACTACCACGCCCTTCACGCCCTCAACACGGGCAATCACGACGCGGCCATCGCCAACTTCAAGCCGTGGATCGAACGCCATGGACACACCGCCCGCGTCACCGAGATCCAGGTTCGCCACGCGCTGCTCACATACGAGAAGAACCCGAGGGCGAGCCTCGACTTCATCACGGGGCACCTCGGGTTGAGCTTCAATCATGCCCGCGAGGTGATCGGCGCCGTGCCGCAGTACCCCACGGTTCTCGATCAGAACGTCATCAGCCGCGAGCGGCTCAAAGGGTCCAGCTTCGGCCGCTGGAGCAACCTCGACAACTTCGAGGACGGCGCTCTCGACTGGCTCGCGGACGAAAAGCTCGATTACGGTCGCCGCCGGCACCTCATCCAACGGCTCCAGCGCCCGGACCTCCCGAACCTGCCGAAGCTCATCCACGACGATCTCAACTCCGAGCACCCGTCGCCGTTCGGCACGTTCGGCGTTCACATGATGCTCTCGCAGAAGCAACTGGATGAACTGCTGAAGCTGCGGCCGAATCTCATCAACGACGGCAACTTCGTCAACGCGTACATCAGCAAGCTCTGCCCCGGCGCCGATTCGGACTGGAAGCGGGATCGCGCCATCGCCAAGGAGTACCTCGCGAAGCTCGAGAAGTTCGCGATGGGGCTGCCGCCGGTTCACAACGCGGTGAAGGCTCAGGTACTCTTCCATCGCCTCGCCCTCGATCGCAGCGAAGGCACGTACGACAAGACGCGGTTCATCTCGTACCTGCAACTCCCCCGCATGCAGCCGTACATGAACCGGGATTGGTCGAACCGCCGCGAATCGCAGGACTTCCCCGCGAACCTGACGATCGACTTCGCCAACTTCACGTTGCTCCCCGCGCCGAAGGCCGATGAAGAACTCGTCCGCAGCTACCTGAAACACTTCCTCGTGGACGCCAAGGACTTCGCCGAGTACGCGGAGTACATCGACAACACGTGGCTGGGCCACCTCTTCGCCGAGACCAAAGTCGAGAACGCGATCGGCGACCCTGAGACGTGGGCCTCGCAACTTCCGCCCGCGCTCTTCGCCCAACTCAAGGACCGCATCGACCTCGACTTCGCCTACACGAACAAGACGGACTTCGCCGCGAACGAACCGGTGAAGCTCGAAGTGTACCTGAAGAACGCCCCGACGCTGCTCGTGAAAGTGTTCGAGGTGAACACCACGAACTTCTACCGAGCCCAGCTTCGCGAGGTGGACACGGACGTGAACCTGGACGGGCTCGTGGCGAACATCGAGCAGACGCACAAGAGCGACCTGCCGCCGTTGCGGCGCACGTCGAAGACGTTCGAGTTCCCGCAACTGACGAAGCCCGGCGTGTACGTGATCGACTTCATCGGCAACGGGAAGTCGAGCCGAGCGCTGATCCGCAAGGGGCGGCTGAAGCCGCTCGTGGCCACGGGCACCGCGGGGCAGAACGTCACGGTCGTGGATGAAGCCAATCAGCCGGTGGCCGACGCGACCGTGTGGATGGCCGGCGTCGAGTACAAGTGCGACAAGCAGGGCAAGACGATCCTGCCGTACACGGCGCAGCCGGGCCGCCGCCCGGTGGTGATCTCGCGCGGCGAGTTCGCCTGCTTCGACACCATCGACCACCAGCCGGAGAACTACCGCTTCCAGGCCGGGATCCACGTCGATCGCGAGAGCCTGCTCACGCAGCGGCCCACGCAACTCGTCGTGCGGCCCGCCCTGTTCCTGAACGGGCTCCCCGTTTCGCTCAAGATCCTCACGGACGTTCGCCTGCGGATCGTCTCCACGGATCACAGCGGCATCTCGAGCAGCGCCGAAGTCGCGGATTTCAAGCTGTTCGAGGATCGCGAATCGACGCACGAGTTCCGCACGCCGGGCCGTCTGAACAAGCTCGGCGTCACCATCACGGCCAAGGTGAAAAGCCTCAATCAGGGCAAGGAGATCGAGTTGGCCGTTGGCGAGAGCTTCGCCCTCAACGGCATCGAACACACGGACAAAATCGAGGACCTGCACCTCGCGAAGTTCGGCCCGAACTTCGCCATCGAACTCCTCGGCCGCACCGGCGAGTTCAAGCCGGATCGCCCGATTCACCTCTCGTTCAAGCATCGCGATTTCAAGGAACAGGTCGGCGCCACGCTGAAGACGGATCCGATGGGTCGTGTGATTCTCGGGCCCCTCGCGGACATCACGAGCGTGACGGCGACCGGCCCGGAAGGCACCGCGCACACGTGGCAGCTTCCGCTGGATCGCCACACCTTCCGCACCGCCATCCACGCCAAGGCCGGCGAGACCGTGACCGTGCCGTACCTCGGCTCCGGGGACAAACCGACCCGCGGCGAGTTCGCTCTCCTCGAGATGCGCGGCAACGTGTTCCTGTCGGACAAGTTCGACGCGCTCGCCATCAAGGACGGCATGCTCGAAGCGAAGGGACTCTCCGCCGGCGACTACGACCTCTGGCAGAAGGTCAGCGGCGAGAAGATTCGCATCCGCGTGACCGACGGCGACCCGATCGCGGGTTACCTCATGGGCAAGCTGCGGAACCTCGAGGTGCCCGGACTCAAGCCCACGCAGATCCAGAGCGTGACCGCGAACGACGACATCGTCGTGGTGAAGTTGAAGGACGCGAGCCGCTTCGCCCGCGTCCACGTCTTCGCCACGCGGTACCTGCCGAGCTTCAACGCCTTCGGCAATCTCGCGAAGATCAAGGACGCGGACCTCTCCGGCGTGATTCCCACGCGGCCGGAAAGCATGTACCTCACCGGTCGCAACATCGGGGACGAGTACCGCTACGTGCTCGATCGCCGCGGCATGCGGAAGTACCCCGGCAACATGCTGGACCGCCCGCAGTTGCTCTTGAACCCGTGGGCGATCCGCTCGACCGAGACCGGCGAACAGGTGGCCCAGGGCGGGGACATGTTCCGGCCCAAGGGCGACGCCCCGCCGAGCATGAATCTGCCGGCCGCGCCGCCCGCGAATCGGCCGGGCTGGGCCGCCGGCACCGCCGGCCAGGACTTCGCCAATCTCGATTTCCTCGCCGATCCCGCGGTTCAACTGCTGAACCTCGAGGCGGACAAGGACGGCGTCGTCCGCATCGACCGCAAGAAACTCGGCGCCCACGCCATGGTTCAAGTCGTGGCCGTCGATCCGCTCTGCACCACGGTCCGCACCGTGAGCCTCGCCGAACAACCCACGCAGTTCGTGGACCTGCGATTGAAGGACGGCCTGAACCCCGCCGAGCACTTCACCCAGCAGAAGCAGGTGACCGTGATCTCGCAGGGCCAGCCGTTCGTTCTCAACGACGTCGTGTCGAGCCGGTTCGAAGCGTACGACAGCCTGCCGAAGCTCTACACGCTGTACAGCACGCTGAGCCACGATCCGAAGCTGGCCGAGTTCGCGTTCATCCTCGGATGGCCGAAGCTGAAGGACGCCGAGAAGCGGACGCTGTACTCCAAGTACGCGTGCCACGAGTTGAACTTCTTCCTGTGGCAGAAGGACCGCGCGTTCTTCGACCTCGCGGTGAAGCCCTACCTCGCGAACAAGAAGGACAAGACGTACCTCGACCACTGGCTGCTCGGGCACGACGTGAGCAGCTATCTGGAGCCATGGCGGCACGGGCGGCTGAACACGGTGGAGCGAGCGCTGCTGGCGCGGCGGACGCCGAACGAACAGATCGCGACGGCCCGGCATCTCGGCGACCTGTTCGCGCTGTTGCCGCCGAAACTGGATCGCGAGATCAAGCTGTTCGACACCGCGGTGCAATCCAGCGAGTTGAGCGCGGACTCGGACATCGCCGGCGCCTTGGCCGGCAGGAAGCTCGACGATCTGCGGGCGCGGTCCGACCCGAAGCCGGTCGCGGCGGTGCCGACGAGCGGCCCGATTCCCGGCGGTGGCCCCGCGATGGGCGGCAGCGGCGCAGGCGCCCCCCCCCCGCCCGGCATGCCCGCTCCGGTGGCCCGCGAACCGGAGCGTGACGAAATGGCCAAGAAGGAATCGAAGGACATGGCCAAGTCCAAGAACGGCCGCAGCGAGCGGGGCGGCGAAGCCAAGCAGGAACTCGAGGCGTTCGGCGACCGCGGCGAGGACTTCTTCGACGACGAACGCAAGCTCGGAGAGCGGCTCGTTCGCCAGCTTTACCGCAAACTCGATCCCACGATGGAGTGGGCCGAGAACAACTACTACAAGCTCCGCATCGCCGAGCAGCACGCGGGGCTGATCTCCGTCGGCCCGTTCTGGGTGGACTACGCGAAGCACGACGGCAAGTCGCCGTTCCTCTCGCGGCACCTGGCGGACGCGAGCCGCAACTTCACCGAGATGATGTTCGCGCTCTCGGTCACGGATCTGCCCTTCGAGCCGGCGAAGCACCTCGTCGCGTTCGAGAACGGCAAGATGAACCTCGCCCCGGCCAGCCCCGTCGTCGCGTTCCATGAGGAAGTCCGCCGCACGGACGGGCCGGACGGCAAAGTGCCCGTGCTCGTGGGCCAGAACTTCTACAAGCCGAACGACCGCTTCATCGACGTCAACGGCGAGCGGACGGACAAGTACGTCACCGGCGAGTTCATCATCAACACGGTGTACGGTTGCCAGGTCGTCGTCACGAACCCGACGAGCACGCGGCAGCGGCTCAGCGTGCTCGTGCAGGTGCCGACCGGGGCCATCCCCGTGGCCAACGGCATGATGACGCGCACGGTTTCGGTCGATCTCGAACCGTACCGCACGCACACGGTGGACTTCCAGTTCTACTTCCCGCGGGCGGGGCGGTTCACGCATTACCCGGCCCACGTGAGCAAGGCCGAACGGGTGGTCGCGGTCGCGTCCACGGCGCAGATCGAAGTGCTGGAGAAGCCCCGCAGCCTGGACACCACGTCGTGGGATTACCTCTCGCAGTTCGGCACGGACGACGAAGTGATCGCCGTGATGAACCGCGAGAACTGCTCGGCGCTGAACCTCGAGAAGATCGCGTTCCGCATGAAGGATCGCGGCTTCTTCGAGAAGGCGATTTCGCTCCTGAAGAGCCGCCACGTGTTCCACGCCACGCTGTGGTCGTACGGGATCTTCCACAACGCCACGGCCCCGGCCCGCGAGTACCTCGCCCATCACGACGCGTTCGTCGTTCGCTGCGGCGGCCCGATCGACACCCCGCTCCTCACCGTCGATCCGGTCGAGCGGTTCAGCTACGAGCACCTCGAGTACAAGCCGCTGGTGAACGCCCGCACTCACGCTCTCGGCAACCGCCGCCAGATCGTGAACGGCGCGCTCCACGACCAGTACCACAAGCTGCTCAAGACGCTGACCTACCGCAACGACCTGACCGACGCGGATCACCTCGCCACGGTCTACTACATGCTCCTGCAGGACCGCATCGAGGAGGCCCAGGCCGCGTTCGCCCGTGTGAATCCGGACAAGGTTCCCACCCGCGTGCAGTACGATTACTGCGCCGCGTACATGGCCCTGTTCGAGGAGAACCCGGTGAAGGCGCGGTCGATCGCGTCCCGCCATCTCGGCCACCCCGTGGATCGCTGGCGGAACACGTTCGCGGCCGTGATCAACCACATCGACGAAGCCGAGGGCAAGGGCCCGCGGATCGCCGATCCGGACGACAAGGGCCAGAACCAGAACAACCTCGCCGCCACGGAGCCGTCCTTCGACGCCGCCGTGCAGGGCCGCACCGTCAACCTCTCGTGGCAGAACCTCGGCGCGGTCACGATCAACTACATCCCGATGGACGTGGAGTTGCTCTTCAGCCGCACGCCGTTCGCCCAACAGAACGGCAACCAGTTCGCGTTCACGAAGCCGGCGACCTCGCAGGTCGTGCAACTTCCCGCGGGCAAGGACAAGGTCGCGATTCCGCTGCCGGACGATCTTCAGAAGCGGAACATGCTCGTGGAGGTCGTCGGGGCCGGGAAGACCCGCATCGCGACGTACTTCGCCACGGACATGGACGTGAAGTTCACCGAGAACTACGGCCAGGTGAAGGTCGCGGATTCGGTGAACTCGAAGCCGCTCTCGAAGGTGTACGTGAAGGTGTACGTGAAGCTGGCGGACGGCTCGGTGAAGTTCCACAAGGACGGCTACACCGACCTCCGCGGCCGGTTCGACTACGCCTCGGTGAACACGCCGGAGCGGCAGGCGATCCAGCGCTTCAGCGTGCTGATCCTGAGCGAGGAGAAGGGCGCCGTCATCCGCGAGGCCGCCCCGCCGCAGCAGTGATCAGGCCGAATCCGCGGCCGGTTCGAAGGCGCGGATCACGGCGGAGTTGTCGAGTTCGCCGAGGCCGCGGTCCACGAGGCTTGCCAGAAGTTCCTCGTGGGCCGCGCTCAGCGGCGTGGCTGCCCCGCATCCGCGGGCCGCGGCCAGGATCAGCTTCACGTCCTTGTGGTGCTGCGCGAGGCGGGCCTCGGGCGTGAAGTCCGCGTCGAGCATCTTCGGGCCCTTCACGTCCATGGCGCGGGAGTACGCCGCGCCGCTTCGCAGCACGTCCAGCATCGTTCGCGGGTCGAGGCCGTACGCCTTCGCGAAGCTCAATCCTTCCGCCAGCACGGCGCGGTTCAAACCGAGGACGAGGTTGATGGCCAGCTTCGCGCGCGAGCCCGTGCCCCAGAGCCCCATGCGAAACCACTGCTTCGCGAAAGTGCGGAACAGCGGCACGGCCGCCTCGAAGGCACGTTCGCGACCGCCGGCCGTGATCACGAGTTGCCCCGCCCGGGCCTCGCGGCTCGATCCCGTGAGCGTCGCGTCGAGGTAGTCCACGCCTTGGTTCGAGAGTTCCAGGCCGATCGCGGCCGCCATGTCCGGGTCGCCGGTGGTCGTGTCGAGAATCATCGTGCCATTGCGGATCGGCTGCGACTCGAGGAGCACCTCGGCGACCACGTCCGAGTTCGGCAGGCTGAGCACGACCATTCGTGTGGCGTCGAACACCTCGCGGGCGGACTCTTTCACTTCACCCGGGAACGTGGTGCGAACCTCGCGCACGTCGAAGCCAACCAGGTTGTGGCCCGCGGCGCGGAGCCGCTCCGAGAGCGCGGAGCCCATCAGCCCCAAGCCGATGACGCCGATCGGTTCCACGATCAATCCTCCAGCTTGCCGGTGTTCTTCGGGATGAACGCGGCGGCGAGCATGCCCACAGCGTAGATCCCGCCGGACCACAGACCGACCTGCGCATAGTCCCCGCCGAACTGGTTCAACAGGAAGCCGGTGGAAAGCACGACGACCGCGGCGACGGCGCGGCCCGTGTTGAAGGCGATGCCCGTGCCCGTGGACCGAACGCGGGTCGGGAACAGTTCCGGAAGGAAGAGCGGCAGCCACCCGAAGTACGTGATGCCGATGAACCCGAGGGCGAACGACGCGAGATGGAAGTTCTCGTGGAGCGGGTTCAGTTCGCCGAAGATGTACGTGCTGGCGGCGAAGGCGCCGAGCGAGATCAGGAAGTAGCTGAGCCGACGGCCGACGACGCTCGCGACGATCCCGCCGAGCAACGAGCCGAACACGGCCCCGCCGGAACGGGTGATCATCGTCTTCGCTTTTTGGCGCGGGTCCGCGGGGGCCTTCTTCCGTTCGCCGCCTTCGGCCTTCGCCTTCACTTCGTTCGCGTGGTCGGTCCAGGGCACGAGCCAGTTGGCGTTGGCGGCGGAACCGACGACCGGGATGGCGCCGAGCACGATGCCGACGAGCGTGCGTTGCAGCAGCGGCGGCCTCAGGACTTCACCGAGCGGCGAGGCGGCGGCCTTCGCTTCGCGTTGGGCCAACCACTTGGGCGATTCCGGCACCGCGAGGTGCAGCAGCACGCCGAGCAGGGCCGGGCTCGCGGCGAGGAGCAGCACCCAGCGCCAGTCGTCGTTGGTGACGGGGACGAAGTAGGCGATCACGCCGAGGAGCACCATGCCGACATTCGCGGCGGCGCCGAGGGCCCCGGCGATCAGCGGCCGCGACGCGTTCGGCCATGCCTCGCTCACGAGAGCGACCGCGTTCGGCCACGCCCCGCCGATGCCGAGGCAGGCGCAGAACCGCAAGGCGAGCATCGCCTCCGCCGACTCCGTGAAGTGGCACCCGAGCGCGAACACCGAGTAGCAGTTGACCGAGACCGCGAGGATTTGCGTGCGGCCGAAGCGATCGCCGAGGAAGCCGAAGAGCCAGCCGCCGGCCGCGGCGCCGAGCAGGAACGCCGCCTGATACCACGCGAACCATCGGGTGATCGTCGCCTCGGGCGTGTCCGGGCCGAGCAGGGCGAGGGACATCTGCCGATGGGCGAGCACGAAGAGGGCGATCTCGAGCCCGGCGAACATCCAGGCGAGGAAGCCCGCCGCGAGTACCGTGATCCGTTGCCGGCGGGAGAGCATGTCACAGTTGTACCCGATCCCGTGCCGGCGGTCAGCGGTTTGATGCTTCGCCGCTCCGCACGGAAAGCTCATTTGCGGAGTGGTTGCGTTTCACCTCTCCCCCGCAAAGCCGGGGGCGAGGTGCTGGTTGCCGCTCTCTTCCGGATGTGACAATGGAAGCCAAGCCATCAGGACGCCGCTGGCTCGCGGGTCAGCCGTTTTGCTTCGCTTCCGGCCCGCGCGAGACCTTCGGCGGGTGAAAGAGCATCACGAAGAGCAGGAGCATCGCCGAACACACGACCAGCGGCACTTCCCAGACTTTGCTCCACTCGATGATCGTGCCCTGGCGGAAGCGATCGACCACGACGGCGGAGAAGGCGTTGCCGGTGAGCACGCCGACGCCGCCGGAGATGAACGTGATGATGCCCTGGGCGCTGCCGCGAAGATGCGGCGGGGCCTCGCGGTCGAGGTAGGTCGAGGCCACGAGGAAGAAGAACGTGAACCCCCAGCCGTGCATCGGCACGCCGAGCGCGATGACCGCGGGTGTCCACCCGATGGCGAGCACGACGCAGCGGAGCGTGTAGCCGGCGAGGCCGAAGATCATCAGCGGCTTCATCCACTCCTTCGGACGCAGAAACGGCAGCGCGAACATGCAACCGACTTCCACGAACTGTGCGATGGTCATCACCAGCGCCGGCCCCGGCACTCCCTGATCCTTCAGGTAACGGTGCGCGTAGATGACGTAGAACTGGTTCATCGCCGTGGCGACGAATGCGACCAGCACGAAGATCACGAACGAGCGATCCTTGAAGAGCGCGAGGGCCGGCAGGCCGAAGGCTTCAAAGGCGGATCGCCCGCCGCCGAGAGGCCGCGTCGGCGGCAGAGTGAAGGAGAAGATCCCGGTGATGGCCGCGCCCACGGCCCCGACGTAAAGCACGTCCGTGGTCGCGGGCTGGAAGAAGGCTTCGATCGCGAAGCCGGAGGCGATCCAGCCCACGGTGCCGAACAACCTCACGCGGCTGAAATCGTGCGCGGGATCGGGCACGTTCCGCAGCCCGATCACGGTGGTGAGCGTGAGCGAGAGTTGCATGCAGATGCAGTAGGCGAGCATGAGCGCGAACAACGGCCAGAACGCGTCCGCCGCGACTTGCCGCACGGTCGGGTCGTCGGCCACGGGATCGAGCGCAACCCGAACCCGGTCGCGAAAGGCCTCATCGGTCGGGTCGTTCGGATCGTGATGCCGTTCGAGTTGTTCGAGCGCTGGGCGGCCGTCCACGAACTGCTTCGACGCCGCCTCGGTGTAAACCTCCAACATCTTCGGTTGCGCGTCCGCACAGACGCCCGCCGCGAACCAAAGCAACACGGCGGACGCGAGATTCGCCACGCCCAGCACGCGTTCCGCACGGAAGAGGCGATCCGTGAGCACGCCGATGGACAGCGGCGCGAGCATCCCGCCCACCGCGGACGCGGAGTAGATCCAGCCGAGTTCCGCCGTGGTGAAATAGAGCCCGCCCTTGAACGGGGCGGACATCAGATAGGTGGACAGCGTGACGACCCACGCGCCGATGCTGAAGTAGAACCCGAACATCATGACGGACAGGCGTGTCCGCACCATTCGGGGGCGTCCCGCCCGCTCGCCGCTCATCGCGATTCCTTCTGAAACTCCCGTGAAGTCAGTCTATCGGAACGAGTCGACGGCCACAGGCTTCCGCGGAGCGAGGCGAAAGGCTAAGATGAATTCACGGTATCCACGGATGGCACGCGACGATTCACCCTCGCCGAGGCATCCATGCGACGCTTCCTTCTCGCCGGTCTGTTCGCAATCGCGATTCCCGCGGCGAGCCAAGCCCAAATCTTCGTCGGCGGCGGGGTTCGTGTCCCGGGCGTGCCCACGTTCGGCAACATGAACTTCCAGTATTATCGCGGCGGGTTCGCATCCGTCGGCAGCCCCATCGGCCCGCGCATCAGCTTCGGGTACTCCTTCTCCGGCCCCGTGGGCTACGGCATCTACAACAGCCGCTTCCGCGACAACACGCCCAATTCCTTCCTCGCCCCGAGCTACAGCGGGTACATGTCCGGCGGCGTGCGGCCGAACGACGCGGCGGCCCGCGACTTTGGCCTCGCTCAGCGGCAGGCCGCGGCCATGAGGAACGCCCCGGCCGCCCGCACCGCCATCTACGACCAGTGGGCGTACGAGAAACTCGGCGTCGTCGGCGTGCCGGGCGTGAAGGCCGGCGAAAACGCTCCAGAAGCCTTGATCAAGGCGCTGAACGGCGCCACCGAGGCCGAGATCGCGTCCGGCGACGCTCTGAACCACATCGTCGTCGGCATCGTGGCCGCGGAGAAAACCGCCAAGGCGAACTCCGCCTTCCTGCCCCCGAATCTTCTGGCCCAGGTGAGATTCACGGGGTCGAACGCCGCGGAGGGGATCAACTTCCTCCGGCAGGTCGGCACGCTGTCGTTTCCTTCCGCTTTCGAGAATCCGACCCTCGCGGGGCTAAAGCCCGCGATCGAGAAGGACCTCGCGGCCGCGGCGGCGCCCGTGCTGCTCGGCAAACCCGCGGACTTCACCAAAGTGCAAAAGCTGGAGGCGGACGCGGCCAAGGCGCGGGCCGCCCTCGATCCGATCACGCGGGATCTCGAGTTCGAGGAAGCGACCGCGGTCCGCCGCTTCCTCAATCAACTCGATGCGGCCGTGAGCACGCTCAAGGCTCCGGGGTCCGGCGGGCTCATCGACCCGAAGTGGGGCACGGAAGGGACTAGCGTGGCGGACCTCGTGAAGCATGTGGTGAAGAACAAGTTGCTCTTCGGAGCGGCCCCGAGGGGCCAAGAAGACGCCTACGTGGCTTTGCACCGTGGCCTCGCGGCGTACCTCGTGCAGTTGAACGCCAACGTGAAGCCCGCCCCGAAGAAGTGAAGGGCGGGGTTCGCTCCTTTCCGTTGCCGCACGCGGGGGGTATCATCCCGGGAGACCACGTCGCGGACATGAACGACGGATCGTTTCACCAGGAGCCAGTCCCATGAGTTTCAAGATGCAGCGCGTCCACGTCTTCCACGCGGAGATCGAGGACAAGCCGGGCGGGATCTCCGCGAAGCTGAAGTCGCTGGCCGAGGGCGGGGCGCATCTCGAGTACGTGTACAGCCAGCGCTCCGCGTCCAAGGCCGGGATGGGCGATCTTTACGTGGCCCCTCTGAACGGCACGAACGAGTTGGCGGCGGCTCGCGGCGCCGGGCTGCACGAAGTGGCCGAACCGATCGTCATGCGGGTCAGCGGCGACGACAAAGCCGGCCTCAGCGGCCGGCTCACGATGGCCTGGGAAATGGCCGGCATCAACCTGCACGGGCTCGTCATGTCCGTGATCGCCGGCAAGTTCGTCGGCTATGTCACGTTCGACAGCGTGCTGGACGCGAACCGAGCGGCGACGATCCTCGCCGAAATCGGCACTTCGTGATCACACGCCTCGCAACGCGTCGAGTGCGGCGCCGATGTCCGCGGAACGCATGAGCGATTCCCCGACCAGCACGGCCCGCACTCCGCCCGCTCGCAGCGTTTCCACGTCCGCGTTCGTGCGGATGCCGCTCTCGCCCACCACGACTCGATCCGCGGGAATCTTCGCCGCGAGTTCCACCGTGTGTTTGAGCCGCGTGGTGAACGTTCTCAAGTCCCGATTGTTGATTCCGATCACGCGGGCCCCGCATTCCAACACGCGAGGCAATTGGTCCGCGTCGTGCAGTTCCACAAGCGTGTGCAGCCCGAGCGCCTCCGCCTCGCGTCGCAGCGTCGCGAGTTCGCTCCCCGGCAGGCACTCGGCGATGAGCAGGGCCGCATCCGCACCCGCGGCCCGCGCTTCGAGCAACTGATACCGATCGAGAATGAAGTCCTTCCGCAGGACGGGCACGCTCACCGCCGACTTCACGGCCGTGAGGTACGCCAGTCGCCCCTGAAAGTACGATTCATCGGTGAGAACGCTGATCGCGGCCGCGCTGTGGTCGGCGTAGATTGTCGCGATTCGAACGGGGTCGAAGTCCGCTCGAATGATCCCGGCCGAAGGCGAGGCCTTCTTCACTTCGGCGATCACGTTCACCGGGCCGGTGCGGCCAACGGCCCGCGTGAAGTCCCGCGTCGGCGGCAGCCCCGCGATGGCGTGTTCCAGTTCCGACTCCGAGCGAAGCGCCCGGGCCGCGGCGATCTCGCGCCGCTTCGTCGTCATGATCTCGTCGAGAATGGTCGGCATCCCATCAGGGTACACTCACGCCACGCGAGCGGCAGTCTGTTCCTGATGGATCGCGTTCGGTAAACTGACCGGACCACTCATCCGGGGTGCCGCCGTGCCCGAATTCTGGTCCCGTTACCTCGACGCTCCGTGGAACATGATCGCGGCCGGGATCACGGCGGCGGCGGCGATATTCGCCTTCATCGGCGGCGTCGCGTTCTTCGCGATTTGGGCCGAGCGCAAGGTCTCGGGTCGCATTCAGGATCGCCTCGGGCCCACGCGGGTCGGGCCGTTCGGCCTTCTGCAATCGCTCGCGGACGGCGTCAAGCTTCTCTCCAAGGAAGACCACGCGCCCACGGGGGCGGACGTGTTCCTCTTCCGCTTCGCTCCCTATCTCGCCTTCTGCGCCAGCTTCTGCGGCTTCCTCGCGCTTCCGTTCGGGAACGGCATCGTGGCCCAGGAACTGAACGTGGCCGCCTTCTTCATGCTGGCCGTGCTCTCGAGCGAAGTCTTCGGCGTGGTGATCGCGGGGTACGCCTCAGCGAGCAAGTGGTCGTTGTTCGGCGGCGTGCGAGAAGCGGCCCAAGTCGTGAGCTATGAAGTGCCGCGGGCCATGTGCGTGGTCGTGCCCATCTGCGTGGCCGGCAGCTTGAATCTGAATGTGATCGGTCGCCAGCAAACCGGCTTCTTCTGGGATTGGCATGTTTTCCACGACCCGTTCACGCTCGGGGCGTTCATCATCTTCTTCATCACGGCCACGGCGAGTTGCAAGCGAGCGCCCTTCGATCTGGCCGAAGCCGAGAGCGAACTCGTCGCCGGGTTCCACACCGAGTACAGCGGCTTCCGCTGGTCGATCTTCTTCCTCGCCGAGTACGGTGCGATGTTCGCGGTGAGCGGCCTCGCCACGATGCTGTTCCTCGGCGGTTGGCACACCGGGTTTCTTCCGTTCGAGCCGAGCGAGCAATTCGGATTCTGGCTCGGGAACCTGCTGAACTTCGCAGTGTTCGCCGGGAAGTGCACCGGGCTGATGCTTGTGATGATCTGGATGCGCTGGTCGCTGCCGCGGTTGCGGATCGACCAGGTGATGATGACGTGCCTGCAGTACTTCCTGCCGATCAGTTGCGTGCTGCTCGTGGGGGTGTGCCTGTGGCTGCTGCTGGTGCCGCCTCAGGTCGCCGTGATCGTGCGGTACGTGTTGGCGATCGGCACGCTGAGCGCGATGGCCGTCACGCTCGGCAGCGTGTTCATCAAGGCGCCGCCGATGTCCGCCCCGGCGGGCCAACTCCCCGGAGTCTGGGCCGGCCGTCAGACGCCCTTCGGCATCAAGAAGTGACTCAGTCCTTGTGAAGCGTCTGAAGTCCGCGGGTAACCGTTTCGAGAAACTCGCGGGCTCGGCGGGCCAACTCGTCGATGCCGTCCGGCTTCTCGGGACGCGGCATCAGCGGTGCGAAGATGTTCTCGCACGCCAACGGCATGTCCAGCCCCGTCCACGCCACGGGGTTCAACAGCTTGTAGTGGTCGATCTCGCCGAAGCCGGGGCCGCAGTCTTCGTCCTTCGGCCAGTTCCGATGATCCTTGATGCAGAAGCTGCGCACGTCGTTCGCGCACAGCTTGATGTCCGGAATCGGGTCTTTGTCCAGATAATCGAGCACGTTTCCGGCGTCGTAGTTCACTTTGATGTTCGGGTGGTTCACCTCGCGGGTGATGGCGGCGCACGCTTCGCCGGTGCCGGTCTCGCCGCCGTGCTGCTTGACCACGAGAAGCACGTTCTGATCGCGGGCGATCGGGGCGAGTTTCTTGAATCGTTCGATCCAGAGTTCCTTGTTGCCGCCCTTGGTGTGGCCGAAAGTGAGGAGGTGGGGCACGCCCGCGGCCCCGGCCTGGAGCAACCTTTGCTTGTGAACCTCGAAGCCGTCCTTCGCTTCGGGATAAATGCCGGCGAACATCATCACCGGTTCCAGGCCAAGATCGCGGCACTTTTTGCCGAGGTCCTTCGCGGTTTGGGGCGTCGCGTCCCGTGCGAACACGGGCACGTCCTTGCCGTTCTCGCGGTGCGTGGTGCCCCATGCGACGTACTTGTACCCGGCCCCCTTGATGCCTTCGAGAGCGCGAGCGAGCGGGAACCGCGAGTACGGCAGCGTCATGCACGCGATCAGAAAGTTCGTTTTCTTCGGGGATTCGAGGGCGAACGCGGGTCGGAGCGCGGTGGCCGCCGCGGCGCCGGCGAGGAAGGTGCGTCGGTTCATGATGGGTCCGTCCGTTCGAATGGTGGTGCATTCTTTCCCGCGGCGGCGGTCGCGTCAACGATTTGCTTCTTTCGCCGAGAAACCCGGCATTCGTGCCGCGAAATGTCGACTTCCGATGCAGCCGCGCTTTTGGGCAGTGCCTGCACGCCGTGTGAATTCACCGTGAATTCCCGAGTGATTTCAGCTTCGTGATATCCTCGCGATCTGGCACGCGGAGTGCTAGACCTGTGACACTCCCCTCATCGTCCCTCATTCTTTTTCGCATCGTGGTCGCGTTCGCGCGGCCGCTCTGGAGATGTCATGCGCTCGGTTCCCCTTATGCTTCGGCGGCGTGCCTTCACGCTGATCGAGCTGCTCGTCGTGATCGCGATCATCGCGATCCTGATCGGCCTGCTGCTGCCGGCGGTCCAGAAGGTCCGTGAGGCCGCGGCCCGCAGCACGTGCCAGAACAACCTCAAGCAGATGGGCACGGCGATCCACAACTACGCCAGCGCCAGCCAGGACAAACTGCCGCCGATGACCGACTACTACAACGGTCGCATCTACTACCTGACCTTCTACACCCAGATCTTCGACCACATCGAGCAGGGGAACCTGCTGACCCGCGTGCCGAACGGCAGCGTGGCCTACGCCGCGGGGAATTCGAACACCACCATCAAGACGTTCCTGTGCCCCTCGGATTCGACCCACAACAACGGCCTGACTTCGAGCGGCTACACGGGTTACACCGGCGTGAGCTACACGCCGTCGTTCGCGATGTTCGGCGCCAGCACGATTGTCACGAACCCGTCGATTTCGGGGCAATACGGGCAGTACGCCCGTTACACGATCGGCAACATTCCGGACGGCACGGCGAACACGGTCGGCGTGGTGGAGCGGTACACGAGCCCCGGCACCGGATCGTCGCTGCCGTGGTTGCCTTCGCTCTTCTACGGCTTGAACTACACGTACGGCTATCCGTACTACCCCACGATGCCGGCCGCGACCTACGCCTCGTACATGCCGCAAATGGGCGTGATGAAGGCCGCCGCGAATCCGTACAGCCCGAACACGTTCCACACCACCATGCAAGTCCTGCTGATGGACGGCAGCGTCCGCGGCATCTCCGCCGGCCTCAGCCCCACCACGTGGGCCTACGCCATGATCCCGGACGACGGCCAAGTGCTCGGCAGCGACTGGTGATCCGACCGACGAAACTCTCGAACGGAACCCGATCTCGGGTTCCGTTTTCATTCCCGCACACCACCATGGAACGCAAAATGAAATCGTTCATCGGAATCGTCTCGATCGGCGTGCTGGCCCTCGGCCCGATCGGCTGCGGCAGCAAAGCCCCGACGGAGGGCGTGTCCGGCAAAGTCACATTGAACGGGGCCCCGGTCGCGGGCCAAGTCGTGTTTGTCACGAGCGATGGCCGCCAGCTTCCGACCGCGATCGGGCCGGATGGCGGCTACACGATCATGGGACTGCCGAAAGGCGAGGTGGATGTCCTCGTGAAGGGCGATCCTCCTGTCAACGCGATGCTGCCGAAGGGGGCCGACCCTGTCGGCAAGCCGACGACCGCGGGAGCCACGCCGCCGGAGAAGTACTCCAAGGCCGGAGCCGGGCTGAAGTTCGACGTCACGGGCAGCCGGCAGACGCACAACATCGAACTGACTCCGTGAGCGTGGCTCGCCCAGCTTTCCGGACCCGCAGGCTTCGCCACGCGGATTGTCACGAGCGCGAACTCGGCCCTTGCGAAGCGGAGCGTCCGGCCCTAGCGTGAAGGGCGTTCCGATCGCGCGGAGGTTCGCCTTGAAGACCGCACTCCCTCTCGGCATCGTGGCGATCCTGTTCGCCACGGGCGCCGCTTCCGCCGCCGATCCCGCCGCCTACTTCCCGCCCGGCACGCTGGCGTATGCCGAACTTCACGATCCGGCCGCGGCCGCGCCACAACTCGCCGCCGCGTTCAAGGGCAGCCAACTCGAAGATAGCATCGCCTTCATCCAGCAACGTCGCGAGAAGTCCAAGGACCCCCGCGACCACTTCATGAAGGATCAATTGGCCGTGCTCGGACTCCTCGCGTCGCCCGAGATGGCGACCGAGTTGAAGCGGCTCGGCGGTGTCGCGTTCGGGCTCACCGGCCCGAACGACTGGGCCGCCGTCGTGCTGACCGGCGACAGCGCCGCGGCCGGGCTGGCGGCCCGAGCCCTGCTCACAATGACGAGCGTGCGAAAGGTGGCGGCCGCCGGCGACGTGCCCCTCTACCAGTTCAAACAGCTTCCGATGACGTACGACCCGAACGGTCGTCAGATTCTGCAGAACGAGAAACTCGCGGCGGGCGCCACGGACTACACCTTCGCCTACGTGCCCGGTCTGTTCGTCGCCGGCTCCGGCCCGGCGCCCGTGACTGAGATCGTCACGCGGTTCAAAGGCGCGGCGAAGGGTTCGCTCGCCGAGCAACCGGACTTCAAGGCCGCGGCGGGGTCCTATCGCCGGCCCGGTGTCTTCGTGTACGCCAACGCTCCGGCATACTTCGCGAAGCGGGACGAAACTCAACGCAAGGCCGATCCCGCGACGTCGCCCGAAAGGGAACCCGACTCCCTCGCCTGGTTCAAACTTCTGGCGAACGCCAAGGCCGTTCGGTCCGTGGCGGGCCACTTGAGCTTCCGCGATGGCGGCCTCGCGGCCTCGTTCGGATGCGGCCTCGAAGCGGGGCAGAAAAGCCCGCTCTTCGATTTGCTCGCGGCCCCCGGCGTGAAGCTCGAGGCGCTTAAACACGCCCCGATGCCCGCGACGATCGCCGTCGCCGTGTCGTTCCCCGAAGCGAACCGTGCCGCCGCGATCCTCGCGTTCCTGGACTCGGTCGCCAAAGCGAACGGCGAACTCGGCCGCACGCCCGGCGAGGTCGTGAAGGAGATGGAAGCCAAGTTGAAGGTCTCGATCGTGGACGCGTTGATTGCGAAGACCACGGGCGCGACGCTGGTTCTCCCCGTGAAGCAGGACCTGCCGAAGGGCGCCGTCGAGTTGCCGATTCTCACGCTGCACGGCGAGTCGGCCTCGGTCGCCTCCGGCTGGTCCGAGTTTCTCCCGAAGTTGATCGGCGATCTCTCCGGTGAGGCGGCCCCGCAAATATCCACGGAAACGATCGACGGCGTGAAGGTCGTCACGGTCCCGGCCGGGAATCTGCCGTGGAGGGCGGCCGTGCATTTCGCCCAGAAGGGCGAAACCTTCACGATCGGGCTGGATCGGCGGCTCGTGGCCGCGGCCGCGAACGGCGGCACGCCAGCGACTCCGACGCTTCCCGCGAACGGGGCCGCCGCGGTCGGCCGGATCGGCCCCGGCGGGTTGGTGCGGATGCTCGCCGCGGAAAAACCTGTGGTCGGCCTCGTGGTGCCGCGTGGCCCGGCGACGCCCGTGAAACCGATGCCGGGTGGGGGCGGGTTCGGCGGCGGCCTCGATTTCGAAGGCCCGATTCCAGTCGAACCCGGGAACCTGCCCGAGAACACTCAGAAGAAGGAAGCCGAGGCGAAGGCCGCGCTCTTCGCCGCGCTCGACGCGCTTCCCGTCGCCTCGTTCACGGCCCGGCGCACGGGGCCGGACATCCGCATCGAACTGTTCCAACCGAAGGTCCACGGCGCGGGGCTCGCACCGTTCATCAACGCTTCGGTCGGATGGTACGATCAGATCCTGAACCGCAAGATCAACCCGAACCAGGGCTACGGCCCGCGGTACGGCCGCTTCCACGGAGAATGGTGAGCCGCGACGTGGATCACGTCTCGCCGCAGGCGTCCAGGACGTAACGCTGGAAGTACCAGATCCGTTCCTCGCGGGTTCCGATCACGCCGCGGTGCGGGCTGGCGGCGAGCCCGCGTTGCACGCCCGGATAGATCGACGCGTCTTCCGCGAACACGCGTTTCGCCACGAGCGTGGCCGCGACCTTCAAGGTGTGGTACACCGCCCACGCGAACGGGTTCTTCCGCGTGCCCCGCAGCGTGAAGAAGATGCTGCGATACTTGCACGTCGTCGGCCCGGTCGGAAACACGGCCTGCATCATGCGGAAGGAATCGAGCGCGGCGGACGTGATGTGCGGATGCCGATTCCGGTGCCAGTACGTCTTCGTGATCGGCCGGCCGAGCAGGCGCGCGAGCAGCCGTTCGATTCGCGAGCCGAGATCGTCCGGAGCCGTGGTGCGGAACGTCGTATGGCGCGGATCCAGTTCGTGAAAGGAGACGTTCTCCTCGGGAAGGGCCTTGAACGTGTAGGGATGAACCTCCGGGATGTGGTAGGACTCCAGAGAGTTCTCCAGCACCACCTTCCAGTTGCAGGCGAAGTCCCGTTCCCAAGTCGCGGCGTGGCGGTACTCGCCGCCGCAGGTCGCGAACGGCTCGCGCATCGGCCCGAGCCAGTCGTCCAGTGGCGCCGGGTCGTCACTGAGGTTCACGTAGATCACGTCGCCGCAGGTGGCCAACGCGAGGCGGCGAAGGCAGGAGTTCTCGCGATCCCACGGGCGGAAGGCTCGCGCTTCGGGGATCTTCCCGGTGCGGCCTTCGGCGTCGTACTCCCACCCGTGATACTGACAACGCAGCGTCTCCGAGCGCCCGCGCGGGCGGTCGGTGAGGCGACTGTGCCGATGCGGGCAGACGTTCAAGAACGCCCGCAATTCGCCGCCGAAGTTGCGAACCAGGACCGGCGTCTCGAGCAGGTCGAAGGTGAGGAACGATCCCGGGCGCGCGAGTTCGGCGGTCGCCGCGAGCGGGTGCCACGCCGGAGCGAAGAGGTTCTTCAACTCGATCCGCCACTGCCGCTCCGAGGTGTAATGCTCGGGGCGGAGCAGGTGTTCGAGATGTTCCCGATGGGTGAACATGGTTCACGCGTCGCCGAACTGCGCCGTGCGGAGGATGCCGGTGGGCCATTCGAGGCGGACGAGTCGTTTGAAGTGGTAATCGCCGCCGATGTTCACGCCGCGGAGGGAGCCGAGCCTCGCTTCACGTGCGAAGTGGGTGTGGCCGCAGAAGGCGAAGGGGATTCGAGCCGCGTTCGCCTCGAGAACTTTCTCCAGCGACATGTTGCCGGAGAAGGACTCCCAGAGGAGTCCGTCCAACCCGATGGGATCTCGCTTCGGATAGTTCAGGCCGCGGAACGAGGGGTGGTGCGTGACGGCGAGCGCCGAGGGCACGTGCCGCAGCGCTTGGTTCAGATGCGTTTCGAACGTGCCCACGACTTCACGCGTGAAGCCGGCGTCGTCCGTGTTCCAACGCACGTAGTTCGCGTCGTTGTGGCGGCCGCGGGTGAACCGCTTCGTGCGAAGTCGGTCTTCCCAGTCCTCGGCATGGGCCGGCAGTTTGTCCCGCCCCCAGGAGTAGTCGTACCAGTTGATCGAGCCCACGACCGCGAGACGGCGTTCCAGGAGAACGAGCGGGGCCGCGTCCAGATAGTGGAAGCCGTGATTCTCCGCGAGCCGTGGCAGATGTTCGCGATAGACCTTCATCGAGTCGCCGCGCTCGTCCCCGAGGCGAACCCAGATGTCGTGGTTGCCGGGGGTCAGGGCCTTGCGGCAGTCGAGGCGGTCGAAGATGGAGAGGCAGCGTTCGAAGTCGTCGCCCGCGCCGATGTCTCCGGCGAGGATCAGCAGGTCCGGCGGGTTCGCGAGCAGATCCTGGAGGAGTTCGTAAGTGGCATGCTGACCCGCGGTGTGGCGGGCGCCATAGTGAAGATCGGCGGTGAGTGCGATGGTGAACATGATGCCCGGCGCTTGAATCGAGCCGGGAAGCGGGGCAAGACGTGCGGGTTATTCAACGTGTGCCGTCATGAATGGTCAGCTTGAACTCGAGCTTGCCGATGCGGACGTCGTTGCGGCCGACGGAGACGACGCCGAGCGTGAGGCCGACCGGAGCCTCCCACGGCACCACGAAATCGAACGTGAGCCGCTGCGGTTGCCCCTGCCACTTGAAGCCGCCGAGCGGGTTCGAGACGGACGTGTGAGTGACGGCCATGTGCACGTCGAGGCGTTCGCCGCGGGTCACGGCTTGGCTGAGGGCTCCGGAACCGAGCAACTCCGCGTCGTGATGGAACGCGCGGGCGAGGGTCGCCACGCTGGCGGCGGCCAAGGGCGAATGCAGGAACACCGTGAGCCGCGGGGACTCGCTGTGCGTCGCGTGCTTCGGCCCGTACACGCTGACCTGAACCGTGTCCCCATCCGTTTGCCAGAAGAGCACCTTGCGTTTCATCCGGCTCCATAGCGCGGCCGTGGGTCGCTCTTCGTCGGCGAATCCGCCCGCGGGCTTCGCGTTGGCCACTTCCCACGACGAGGAACTGGGCGGCTCGGATGCGAGCGGAGGAAGCGGCGCCGCCGGCAACTCCGGAGGCGGCGCGAGCCGATCGTCCTCGATCAGCAGGCGAGACTTGGGAGGCGGCGTCGGGCTCGGCAGGTATTCGTGCGACGCCGTTTGCCATTGGGCGGGAGGCGGAGTCTCCCGCGCCGCGGAGTACGGCTGAAGGCCGATCGGCGCCGACTCGTCCTCCGGTTCCGGCAGATCGAAATGGACCGAAGCTTCGCTGTTGTCCCGTTCGACGGGCCGCAGCGACTCCTGAGCCGGCCAATCAAGTTCGGCTGCGCCCGATGCCGCGAGCCGGCTGGCCGAATGCCGCGACGCGTGTTCGGAGGGATCGAGTTCGATCGCGAGCGCGCCGCCAGCGCCATCCAGTTCCGTGAACGCGGCCCATGCTTCATCCAGCCCCGAGAACCGGGCCTGCGGATCGGGTTGAAGCAGTCGGTTGATCGTGGCCGCGAGTTCCCGTGGAACGCTCGCGGGCCAGTTCGGCAACGATCCGACCGGCGGCGCGGATCCGGTGAGAACGAAGTGTCCGATCGCGCCGAGGGAATACTGATCCGCCGCGGGAGTGGGTTGTGCCGGGTTCGCCATCCACTCCGGCGCCGCGTAGTCGAACGCTCCGGCGACCGCGACGGAGGCGGACATCGTGTCGAAGAGAGAATCCTCCGACGCGAGGTTCCTCGCGAGCAGCATCCCGGCGCCCACTTCGAGCACTTTCGGCGTGCCGTCCCGCTGGATCACGATGGCGTTCGGAGTCAGAAGCCCGTGGACGACTTGATTCGCATGACAGGCCGCGAGCGCGGCGGCGAGCCGGCCGAGGAGATCGATCGCGCGGATGGGATCGAAAGGACCTCGCGTCGGAATGCGGTCCCCGAGCAACTCGCCCGGCGCGAGCGGCCACGCGAGGTAGTGGCATCCGTTCGCGGAATCGGCGTCCACCAGCGGCACGACCGCGGGCACGGTAGCCAGCGTGGCCAGGGTTCGGACCAGTTGCTTCGCTTGTTTCGCTTGCCAGAGGCTGCGGAGAGGGAGGACGCGGAGCGCAAACGTGGCTTCGCCCTTCACCGCCCGAAAAATCGGGCCGAAGGCGCCGATATGGTGCGGCTCGATCACGCGGTACGGGCCGACGTTCAATCCGCGGGCATGGCCCGTGAGCGTGCGTTCCGCCTGGTACGGGGTGATGTCGCCGCGGGCGATGAGGAACTCGGCGAGGCCGAGCGCGCCGCCGCCGGGAAAGTCGACCATCGCTTCGCCGAGCCGTTCGCGGGGCAGCACTCGGCAGCGATCGAGTTCGTCCGCGAACGCGGCCGCGCTCGTGATCGATTCGGCGATGGGAGTCGAGAGCATCATGCGGGAAACCGGCGGCACGCGGGCCATTCGCAGGGACTTCGCACGAACTATAGAACGAAATCGAGACATTGCGGGTCCGAATCTTCGGCTTGGCGCGATTGTGCGGGGCCGGGCAGCTCAGCGGCGGAGAGCGGAAAATGTACCTCGGAATCGAGATCGGCGGCACGAAGTTGCAACTCGCCCTCGGCGAGGCGAACGGCTCGCTGAACGCCCTTTGGCGCGGAACCGTGAATGCGGCCGAGGGTGGCGAAGGCATTCGCCGAGCGATCGTCGCCGCCGTGCCGGATCTGCTCGCGAATGCCGGAACGGATCGCGGCCAGCTTCGCGGAGTCGGCGTCGGCTTCGGCGGTCCCACGGACGACGCCTCGCAGTCCGTCATCAAGTCCCACCACATCGAGGGCTGGACCGGCTTCCCACTCGCGAAGTGGCTCTCGGATTTGCTCTCGCTTCCGACCGTGATCTGCAACGACGCCGATGTCGCGTGCCTCGGCGAGGCGCTGCACGGAGCCGGGGCGGGGTTGTCCCCGGTCTTCTACATCACTGTGGGCACAGGGATCGGCGGCGGGTTGGTGATTGACGGAGAGATTTATCGCGGGTGCGGCCGCGGGGCCACCGAGATCGGCCACCTCATCATGCCGGACGGCGAGATACTGGAATCAAGCTCCGCCGGTTGGGGCATCGAAGCCCGCGCCAAACGCGATCCACTGCTTCAGGATCGCAAGTACACGGTGAAGGATCTCGCGGCCGCGGCCCGCGCCGGGATCGCCGCCGCGAAGGAACACCTCGATTTCGCGACGCTTCAACTCGCGGAAGGCATCCGGCAGGTGATCAAGCTGCTCTGCCCGAGGCGGATCGTGATCGGCGGCGGCGTCTCGCTCATGGGAGACGATCTCTTTTTCACTCCGCTGCGAAAACATCTTGCGGAACACGAGTTCCCGCCGTTCGCGGGGCTCACGGATGTCGTGCCCGCGGCCCTCGGTGAAGAGGTGGTCCTTCACGGGGCCCTCGCGTTGGCGAAACGCTCGTTCGAGCGGTAGGATACCGTCCAAGGACCGACGACGCTCGCGACCGCGGAACACCTGCCGCCTTGGATTTCTTTTCGCCTCCGGGGCGATCAGCGACGCGCTCGAATTTCCTTATTGAACATGCCGATCCGCATCAAAATCTGCGGCGTGACGACGCCCGAAGACGCGCGGCACGCGGCCGACGCGGGAGCGGACGCCGTGGGGCTGAACTTCTATCCGCAGTCGCCGCGGTTCGTGACGCCGAGCCAGGCGGCGGCCATCGTCCGCGCAGTGCCGCCGTTCACGGCTCCCATCGGCGTGTTCGTGCGCATGCCGATCCGCCAGGCGAGCGCCATCGCGTTCCAACTCGGACTCCGCGGCATCCAGACCTACGACGATCCACCGCCAGCGGACGACCCGTTCCCCTTCGCCCACATCCCGGCGTTCCGCGTTCAGAATGCGGACGGGCTCGAAACGATTCGCCGCGTCGTGACCGCGACGCGACCTTCGGCCGTGCTCGTCGATTCTTACGTGGCCGGGCAGATGGGCGGCACCGGCCACCGCGCGCCCTGGGACTTGCTGGTCGGATTCGATCCCGGTGTTCCGCTGATCCTCGCGGGCGGGCTCACGCCGGAGAACGTGTCCGAGGCGATCGCCACGGTGAAGCCGTGGGGCGTGGACGTGGCCAGCGGCGTGGAGTCGGCTCCGGGACGCAAAGATTCCGTGAAGGTCGCCCGGTTTATCCAGGCGGCCCGGCTTGCCGCCGAGTCGTTCCTATAATTTTCCCCGCGACCATGTCCGGGGATGAATCATGAGCGGCAGCTACTGGCTCGGTGTCGATCTTGGCGGAACCAAGATTCTCTCCGCGCTCTTCGACGAAAACTTGCGGCTGCTTGCGCGGTCGAAACAGCCGACCGGTGCGGAAGGCGGCCCCACCGCCGTGCTCGACCGCATCTCGCAGGGCGTCGAAGCCGTGATTCAGGAATCGGGGATCGACCGCGCCGCGATCCGCGGCATGGGCCTCGGCATCCCCGGGCAAATCGTCATCGGCACGAGCACGGTGAAGTTCGCGCCGAATCTCGACTGGCGCGACGTGGACGTGGCGAAGCATCTTCCCGCGAACTGGACGTGGCCGGTGTTCGTGGAGAACGACGTGCGTATGGGCACGTACGGCGAGTACGCTTTCGGCGCGGCGAAGGGCGCGAAGCACGTGCTCGGCGTGTTCATCGGCACCGGCGTCGGCGGCGGGCTGATCGTCAACGGCGAACTGCATCTCGGGTTCAACGGAAACGGCGGCGAGTTCGGCAACCTCGTGGTGCACTGGCGACGCGGCCAGACCGTCGAGGCGATCGCCGGCCGCAAATTCATGATGCAACGCGCCAGCGAGATCCTCGGCGACTCGCCCAAACGCGTCCGCAAGGAATGGAAGAACGTCGACCTCGCGGGCGTCCGCAGTTCGCAACTCGCCGAGTTCTACCAGCGGGACGACCCGATCGCGGTCCAGCTCGTGGACGATTCCGCACGGGCTCTTGGAGCCGCGATCGGCGGCATCGTCAACTTCCTCAGCCCCGAGATCATCGTGATCGGAGGCGGAGTCGCGGGGGCGCTCGGCGAGTCGTACATCGAACGCATCTGGGAAATCGCCCGCCGCTACACCCTGCCCGGCGCGGCGGAGAACGTCCGCTGCGTGGCCGCTTCGCTGGGCGACGATTCCGGAGTCGTCGGATGCGCGGCCTACGCCAAGTCCCGCTCCGCCGCGTGATCCTTTCGCCTTTCTCGGAGGTCCGACTCGGCCCTCTCACGATCTCAGATTTTCGGGGGTGCAGGACAGGCTTTGCGGGGAGTATGACCGAAGATGACCCTCTCCCCGTTGTGGCAAAGGTCTACCCACGGTTTCAAGACTCCCGTCATTCGCAGGGTCTGGGCGAGGCCGTCGTCGCAATGAGCGTGCAACTCTTCGGCCTGAAAGGCCGGCTCCAACAGCCCAGGCCGCAGCCGACGAAGTCGGCAAGGCCTGGGTGATGGCGCCCCCCGTTCCTCAGGCCTGAAAGGCCGTCTCACGGGATCAAGAGACGGCCTTTCAGGCCTGACTCGGTGGCGATACGGACCCAGGCCTTGTCGCCTGCGGCGACAAGGCCTGGGCTGTTGGAGCCGGCCTTTCAGGCCGAAGGACTCCACCGAGGCCTGCTTCCCGAATCGGTTTGCCAAGTTGTCCATGCTGCGTCACCGGTTGCATTCGAAAACCAAGTGCACACCGATGCCCAGCGGGGAGAGGTGGGGGCTCCTGGATCCTTCGCCAAAGGCTTTTTCTGGTCGCATCGCGAACCGTGTCCTGCACCTGATTGTCGGGGGTGCAAGACACGGTTTGCGGGGAGCATGACCGAACATGACCCTCTCCCCGTTGGGGAGAGGGTGGTTTGTGGACTGCGAATGCAGTCCACAAACCGGGTGAGGGGCGGACCTTCGGAGTCAGCGGCCCCTGGTATGGCTTTATCAGGGCCATGCCTACCTTATCGAGGTGTTCCCCCTCGGGTGTGTTCGTAGCCCCTCT
>Ga0169931_10001480_pt1 | contig 38843 bp, 37 predicted proteins | sample Kivu_15m_20L_FD_129675 | JGI IMG/M metagenome (GOLD analysis project Ga0169931, IMG submission 129675) | Freshwater microbial communities from Lake Kivu, Western Province, Rwanda to study Microbial Dark Matter (Phase II) - Kivu_15m_20L... | ecosystem: Environmental > Aquatic > Freshwater > Lake... | reverse complement strand
TCTACACTTGAAATGAATTGACCAAAGCTGAGGGGAATACAAACAAAAAAAGAATAAAGCAGTGAGGAACTGCGGAAAAAAAAATAAGGCAGACCTTGCCTATCTGCCTTATCCTCCCTTTTATTAAACACGAGTATGTATTGGATAAATCTTATAACAAAACGCATAATGTTTAAAATTGCTGCCTTGAAAAAAAAATTTTTATGAAAAAATAGATAGAGATATGAACATTGAACTCATTCCAACTAAAAAACCCATGTATACTTCCTCTGGCTCATGTGCGTCAAGATAAATTCTACTTGTTCCTACCATTCCTGAACTTATAACGCTCAAAGCAAATATATATTCATTATCAGCAAAGGATTTTTGAATTATTAAAAAACTAATAACCGTCAGTCCACCCATACCAACCATATGAATGCTTATTTTTTTAAATAAATTAATGAAAAAAGCTGTAAATAAACCAATTGTCGATCCTAAGCTGAAAATGCGCATATCGTTAGGTAGTATCGGATTGTTGTTAATGTTGAAAAAAACTACAAGGTATAACATTCCAACAATGATAAATGGTCCGATACGCTCAGATTTTTCATGCAAATGAATGGAGCTGATCAAGCCAAGGCCTTTCATCATGAAGATGCTTAATATCGGCACCATAACAGTAAAAATAAACAACCAAATGATCAAAAGTAAATAAGAATCCATTTCAAAGAATCTGGAAATTGATGAAACACCAAATAAAAAAGGGTTACTCCATGATAACAAAAGAAATGAGTAGATCAGGATAAATAAAGGGTGAAAAATCAGGGAAAGAATTTGTGCTGTTTTCTTCATTTAGGTTTTCTTTTGTTTTCCTAACAAAAAAGATTCTAACCATTCTTCCAATAAAAAAGGGCCAGAATTATAATGATCAGGGCCAAAAATAAGTTTAGTTTCTGTTTCTTGCAGATCTTCACTATAATTTGGTTTTACTATATTTTGAATCTCTCTGACAGGTAACCCCTTTGTCAATGGTAGAATCATTTCTTGTAAGAAAGGATTTTCTTTGGCATATTTTTCCAATTGTTCAATATCTAATGAAAAATATGAAGAAAATTGATTTATTTCCTCGAAAGCTTTTTTTGAATTGGTTGTATGAGATGATTTTCTCTTATTGATTTTCTCAGTGCTAATGTGTACATAATTTCTTCTTAAATGGATGTGCACCCACTTTAAAATGTGGTATGTATTACCTTTTCGCTCCAACCAACCACTTAGTTCGCCAAATTTGAATAACTCTTGCCATGATTTTTTGTTTTTATGACTAAATTTCAGGTGAATTTGAGGAAATAACTCTCCAATTTCAGTGTTGATTTGTAATAAATAAGCACCTGTCCAGAAATTTTTAATTTTATTTTCATTAACAAAGCCTTTCAAAAAAGTTAAAATATATGCTCCCCCATTTATTTTTAAGTCTAGGGTTTGAGCTATCTGATTCTCCAAATTTTTGAAAAATTGAGTAGATGAATTATTTCCCAGCATTAAAAAAAGTGGTTTTTGTATTTCAATTCCTTTGTAAAAAAAGTAAGGTATTTTATTTCCGCTGAAAGTTGTGTTTGAGGCAGATTCATAAACTGTCTGGCTTTTCAATAGAATTTGATTGGGCAGATAATTAATGGAGGTAGTAATCAATTGAGGGATAGGTAATATGGTTTCAAACCATTTGAAAATGTCCTTGTATTTTTCCTGTGATAAAATATTTTGATCGATACCAATTCCCTTTGTCCATACTCCGGATTGCTCTACATTTGAAACCCAATTATGTAGGGAACTTAGGTTACTCAAATCCTCTTGATATTCATTACTTTCTTTAGTTCCAATTAAATCGAGAATAATTTGCAATCTCTCTATTTCAGAGAAAGGTTCTTTTTTTGTGTTGGTCAACTCAAGTATAAAATAAGCATAGTTCTTGTTCCAAATAATCGGAATAGAGTCATTTATAAAGAAGTACGAATTTCTTGTTTCAGTTTTGAATAAGAGGGCCTGACCTAAATTGGAAGATAAATTTTTTCTGAATTGCCCTGCGTCATCAATTTTTTTTCCTATCAAAATAATAGGTCCATTTTCCTTCAAAATGGAAAACAGATACGGACCATCGTTATAGCTTTGCAATAAATCAATATTATCGTGAATTCTAGTGTTTTCAGCAAGGTAATATTCTAAGACTGGAGAATTTCTTAATGAAGGGAAACTATCTTTTATATGGTATTTTTCTAAATAGACAAAATAGGTGTTCTCTGGTAGAATATCTGTAATTAAATTCCTTTCAGAAGAGTCTTGTCTTAGTGATTGGCTGAAACTTGAAATAGTCAACCCCAGAAAAAGTACTAAAAAAATATTGGTTAAATTTAGAATCATTGTTCGGATTTCAGAATCAAAGTTAGCAAAATTAGTGTGCTTGGAAAGATAAAGTAAAAAATGATTAATGTCATTCGATTTTCCCCATTTTTGATGCTTTAATTTCGCGATTTGCCATAGATTTGTCATTGAAATAATAAAAATGGTTTGTAACAAATTTGAATAGTGAGTGAATTTTGATTTTTGTTATTTTTTGACTGAAAAAAACGCAGAGTCAGCATCACTTCTCTTTCTTTTGTTTAGAATGTTTCTAAATAGCGTTGAAACCATTATTTATATTTGCATTTCATTAACAAGCATTGTAAATTTGCCCTGCTATTCAAGGCGGTTTTAAGTTAAAATTTTAACATAATATGACGTTTACATTATCTCTTCGAACGCTTCTTGCATCAATCTTTACGATTTTTACTTTACAATTAGCTCATTCTCAAGACCCTAAGTTAGGAGAAGCTTTGTTTAAAGACAATTGCGCCTCTTGCCACAGCCGTGATATGAAAAAAGATATGACGGGACCAGCTTTGGCTGGGGTAGAGGAGCGCTGGGCTAAATTTCCCAAAGAGGAGCTTTATTCTTGGATTCGTAATTCATCTGGTGTATTGGCGAATTCTTCTTTGAAATCAAACTCTTACGTTAAAGGATTATATGCTTCTTACAATAATGCTGTGATGACTCCTTTCCCATCTCTTAAAGATGAAGAAATTGCCAGTCTTTTATTGTACATCAAAAATGTTGCAGAATCTGGTTGTGCTGCTCCCCCTTGTCAGGATGCAACAGCTGCTGCTGGTGCAGGTTCAACAACAACTGAAACAAAAAAAGACGAGAGCGATAATTCAACTCTGATATGGGTTTTGATCGGGTTATTAGCAATTGCTACAGTGTTATTGGGAAGATATATCAATAGCCTGAAAAGAATGGCTCAACATAAGGATGGTGTACATGTTGAAGATGAAAAATCAATTCTTCAAATCATTTTAAATCCTACTGTTGTCAAAATATTAATTTTTGCAGTTGTTTTGTTTGGAGGTTACACTACTGTTAATAATGCTATCGGTTTAGGTAGACAACAAAACTATCAGCCAGAGCAACCCATCAAATTTTCACATGCCCTTCATGCAGGCAAGCACGCCATAGATTGTCAATATTGCCATGATGGAGCAAGAAGATCAAAACACAGTGTCATTCCTGCTACCAACACGTGTATGAATTGCCATACTGCTGTTCAAAACGGTCCTGAACACGGAACAGCCGAAATTTTAAAGATTTACGCTTCTTCTGGTTTTAATCCAATTTCAAACAAAACGCCTCAATATGGACAGTATTTCAAAGAAGCTGTTAATGCGGATGAGCGTTTGGAAGTATATCGCAAATGGCTCAAGGAAGCGAATAAAGATAATAAGAATGTTACTGAGGCTGAAATCAATGCTCAGTTAAATGCTGCAAAGCCTATGATTGGAAAACCAATCAATTGGGTTAAAATACATAATCTTCCAGATCATGCATATTTTAATCACGCCCAGCACGTAACAGTGGGTAAAGTGGCATGCCAGGATTGTCATGGTAAAGTTGAGGAAATGGCTATTGTAAAACAACATGCACCTTTGTCCATGGGTTGGTGTGTTAATTGCCACAGACAAACCAAGGTTAAATTTGATGAAAATGGCTATTATAATGCCAAAACTGCTACGCACAAAATGTATGAACAGTACCACAATGAAATTAAGTCTGGCAAAAGAGCAGGTGTAACTGTAGAGGAAATAGGTGGATTGGAATGTCAAAAGTGTCATTATTAATAAATAACTAAATAAAGGGTAACCTGAAAATATATAATAGAATCGTATGAATAATCAGGATAATACAACAAAAGTTTGGGTTAGTTTAGAAGACCTTACACAGGATGCAAATCATGTGAGTGCTAGTGAGCTTGAATTTCCAGCCCATGAGAATCATGATGAATCAAATCATTCAGATGCATCCAGGAGAGATTTTTTAAAATATGTAGGATTTGGCGTTGGTGCAGCAACCTTGGCAAGTTGTGAAATACCAGTTAAAAAGGCCATTCCTTTTTTAGTAAAACCTGAAGAAATTGTACCAGGGATTGCAACCTATTATGCCTCAACCTTTGTTAAAGGGTCCGAGTGTTTACCCATATTGGTTAAAACTAGAGAAGGCCGCCCTATAAAAATAGAAGGTCATCCCATGGCATATGCTAAAGGAGGCACATCTGCCAGAGCACAAGCATCCGTATTAGAACTATACGATACAGACAGATTAAAGTCTGCTGGTAAAGTTGAGATGAACAAATCTGGAAAACCACAGGTAAAAGAAATTTCTTGGGAAGAGATTGACAAAGAAATTATTTCCAAGCTTTCTGTAGCTAAATCTATCAAGATTGTTTCTCATAGTGTTATTAGCCCCTCTTTGCTAGGTGCGATTGAATTATTTAAATCTAAATATTCAAATACTGAACACGTTCAGTATGAGCCGTTTTCAAATTCTTGTTTGCTGGATGCCAATGCACAAATGTTTGGGAATAGAGTAGTTCCAAATTACAGATTTGATATAGCAAAATGTATCGTGGCTATAGAATGTGATTTCTTGGGAACATGGATATCTCCTGTTGAATATGCAGCTGATTATTCAAAAAACAGAATTTTATCAGATGAGCAAATTGCTCAGGCAACAAAAGAAATGTCTGTACATGTACAAATGGAAGCAGGTATGTCTTTGACTGGGTCCAATGCTGACCACAGAATATTACTAAAACCATCAGAGTACAGCAGTGCAGTTCAAATGCTTTTTAATGAAGTAGCGGCACTCACAGGAAACGGAACTGCAAGCAGTGCACAATTTAGCTGGAAAAAAGCAACAGCAGCTATAAAAAGTGCAGCTAAGAAATTAGTTGAAAACAAAGGAAAATCTCTTGTAGTTTGTGGTATTAATGATCTAAACATACAAAAGGCTGTCAACGGTATAAACATCATGCTAGAATCTTATGGTTCTACTATTTTGTGGACTGAGTATTGCAAGCAAAGAAAGGAAAATGACGAGTCTGTATCTAAATTGGTAGCAGAATTAGGCTCAGCTGATGTTGTAATCATTATGGATGCAAATCCTGCTTTCGATATGCCAGCAAAAGCTAAGGCATTTTCCGATGCTATTAAAAATTTAACCAAATTAGGTAAACTAACCCTGTCACTCTCTAGTCAAATGACTGATACGGCAGCTTTATGTTCTCATGTAGCGCCAGACCATAATTTTTTAGAGTCTTGGGGAGATGTTAATCCGAAGCAAGGGCATTTTTATTTGATCCAACCTACTATCAAACCATTGTTTAAAACCAGATCAATCGGTCAATCATTTTTAACCTGGGCTGGTGCTGAATTAATGGGGGATCAACCTTATTACGAATTCTTGAAAAGTAATTGGAAGAAAAACTTGCTTACTGCACAGGATAAATATATTACAGTGCAGGCGTTTTGGGAAAATGTGCTTCATGATGGTATGCTTATTCTAAGTGATGCCAGTTCTGAGCCAAAGAACTTCATAACATTGGCTGTAGCTGCTGATACAAATAAGACTCAAAATAGTACAGCTAATACGTCGAATACAGATAATAAGTCAGCTAACGCATTAGATCAGTCTAAATTAGCGGCTTCTTCCTTATCTTCCAGTGGTTCCAACTCAAAATGGGAAATTTCATTATACGAAACTGTTAACATGGGTTCCGGACAGTATGCAAATAATCCTTGGTTGCAGGAAATGCCAGATCCCGTTCGTAGAACAACATGGGATAATTTTTTGAGTATTCCGATTGAATGGGATGGTGATAATAATTACAAAACTCCATTTGGTAATTTAGTAGATGGAGACTTAGTTGAATTGACTATTAATGACACTAAATATACCTTACCTGTAATCAGACAGTTTGGTCAACACAAAAATGTTCTTTCAGTAGCGCTCGGTTACGGAAGGGATATTGCCGGTAAGGCAGGTTCAAAAGTGGGTGTAAATTTATTCAACTCTTGTGATGGTTTCACTTATCATATAACCAAGGTCTCAGAACCTAAAAAAGTAGGCCATGATGATATGTTTGCTTCAGTACAGATGCATCATACCTATGGACTAAAAAATAAAAACAAGGAAGGAAAAGAAATAAATGTGGATGAGCAGGTATTGGGGCACAGAGGTTTTCAAGGCTCATTGACAAACAGATCCGTTTTCTTTCAATCAACAGCATCAGATTTGCAAAAAGGTGTTGAAGATTTAAAAGAAAAAAGAAAGGAATATCAATACCTAAACAGTAAAGGCTTATATCCTAGCAGAGAAGAGGTGTACACTATGGGTCATTGGTGGGCTATGTCTATCGACTTAAATGCTTGTGTTGGATGTGGTGCTTGTACAGTAGCTTGTATGGCAGAAAATAATGTACCTGTTGTTGGTAAGTTTGAAGTTTCTAAATCTCACGAATTAACATGGTTGAGAATAGACAGATATTTTTATGGCGATGAGGAAACTCCGAATACTGCCTATATGCCTATGATGTGCCAGCATTGTGATAATGCTCCTTGTGAAAATGTTTGTCCGGTTGCAGCTACGAATCATAGCTCTGAAGGTTTAAATCAAATGACATACAACAGATGTATCGGAACCAGATACTGTGCGAATAACTGTCCATTCAAGGTCAGAAGATTTAATTGGTTGGATTATACCTCAGCTGATATCTTCCCAGTAAATGAAGTTGACATGAATCGTGGTATGGAAAATGATGAATACTACACTTACATGACGGATAATTTAACTCGTATGGTTTTAAATCCAGATGTTACTGTTCGTTCAAGAGGTGTTATTGAGAAATGTAGTTTCTGTGTACAAAGATTACAAGAAGCCAAATTAACAGCCAAGGTTGAAGGAAGAAGGTTAAGAGATGGTGATGTTAAGGTAGCTTGTCAATCTGCTTGTCCAACAGGTGCTATCGTTTTTGGAGATAGGAATGACAAAGAAAGTAAGGTTTCCAAATGGATGAATTCTCACAGAGGTTACTTGGCTTTAGAAGAAGTAAACGTTAGATCTTCAGTTACTTACTTAATGAAAGTTGTTAACAAGGATTCTAAATTTACTGCATAATTAATTTGTAAAAAATATTCAAATATATCATTTATGAGCGCAATCGTTTCAGATATTCGTCCAGAACTCATAACAGGTAATAAGACTTACCATCAGATCACAGAAGACATATGCTCTCCTACGGAGCAAATGCCTGATAAGTATTGGGTTATGATCTTTTTGTTTGTGTTGGGATTATTCGGTTTTGGTGCTGTTGCTATGTTAGTAACTATTTGGTTTGGAATTGGAACCTGGTACTTAAATAGAACAGTAGGTTGGGGTTGGGACATCACCAATTTCGTTTGGTGGGTAGGTATTGGTCATGCTGGTACTTTAATCTCAGCAATCTTATTACTTTTCCGCCAAAAATGGAGAACGGGCGTAAATAGAGCAGCAGAAGCTATGACAATTTTTGCTGTAATTTGTGCGGCAATTTTCCCTTTGATACACATGGGAAGAATTTGGTTGGCCTTTTTTGTTTTTCCTTATCCAAATACCAGAGGTCCTCTATGGGTTAACTTTAACTCACCTCTTTTATGGGACGTATTTGCTATAAGTACTTACTTTACAGTTTCATTATTGTTTTGGTATACAGGTTTAGTTCCAGACTTTGCTACAATCAGAGATAGAGCGAAGGGAATGAGAAAGAAAATATACAACACTTTATCGTTTGGTTGGACAGGTTCAGCAAAGCATTGGCAGAGATGGGAATCTTTGGCCCTTGTTTTGGCAGGCCTATCAACGCCTCTGGTTTTGTCAGTGCATACAATAGTATCTTTTGACTTTGCTACCTCAGTAATACCTGGATGGCATACTACCATTTTTCCTCCTTATTTTGTTGCAGGGGCGATATTTTCAGGTTTTGCAATGGTACAAACATTGATGATTTTAACATCAATTTCCATACCTCAATTAAAAAACTACATCACATTACAACATATTGAATCAATGAATAAAGTAATTGTTCTTACTGGTTCTATTGTAGGTGTAGCTTACTTAACAGAATTATTTATTGCCTGGTACTCAGGTTATATTTATGAGCAATTTGCCTTTTACAACAGAGCTTTGGGACCATATTGGTGGTCATATTTCGCTATGATGACTTGTAATGTAATCTCTCCTCAATTCTTTTGGGTAAAAAGTCTTAGAAGAAATTTAGTAGTTACATTCATTCTATCTATTGTAGTTAATATTGGTATGTGGTTTGAGCGTTTTGTTATTATTGTAACCTCTCTGCATCGTGATTATATTCCATCAAGCTGGAACTATTACAGTCCCTCTTGGGTTGAAGTAGGTGATTATATATTCACTTTTGGATTTTTTGGTGTAGCTTATATGATATTTATGAGAGTTGCTCCTGTTGTTGCAATTGCTGAAGTAAAATCTATTCTTAAAACTTCCGGCGATCAATACGTAAAAGCGAATAGAGAGCACAAAGAGGAAAGCCATTCACATTAATATTAAATCTCAAACTTGTTATAAAAAATTAAAGATGAGAACATTAAATAAAACTATTTTGTACGGTTTGTATTTAGATGAAGAAATTCTCTTGGAGGCCGTAAAGGAAATTAGGGAAGAAGGTCAGGACATATGGGATGTTTTTACACCATTTCCTGTACATGGTTTAGATCCACTATTAGGTTTAAAAGAATCAAGATTACATGTTGCGGGATTTGTTTATGGTATGACTGGTACTATTACAGCCTTTAGTTTTATGACTTGGGTCTTTACCCGAGATTGGCCAATAATATTCGGAGGAAAGCCTTATTTCTCAGTACCTTCTTTTATACCTATTACTTTTGAATTTACTGTGTTAATGGCTGCTGTTGGTATGGTTGTTACATTCTACACAGTTTGTGGTCTAGGTCCAGGTGTTACAAATCCTACGTTAGATAACAGAATTACAGATGATAGATTTTGCATCGCATTTGATGTTACTGGTAAAACAAAGGATGAAATCAATAATCTAAAATCACTTTTGGAAAAAACCAAAGCTGATGAAACAAATATTAAAGATATTTAAAAGATAAAAATCAAATATGAAACCGATTCATTATCTATTGTTATTTTTTATTTCCTCTCAATTGATCTTAGTGTCTTGTAAATCTGAAGGTGAATTTACAGGGAGGGAATATATGCCAGATATGGCCCACTCTATTGCTTATGAAGCAAATCAATATACTTACTATTCTCTCAATCATTGGGGAGGAATGGAAGAATATCTGAAATTTGTACAACCTCGTATTCCTGTAAGTGGTACTGTAGCTTTTGGAAGATCAAAGGAAGCAGTAAGAGCTAATAGCATTTATACCTATCCGGTTTATGCTTTTGAAAATTCTGATACAGGTAGAACAGAAGCAATAAAAATGATTACAGACAATCCTTTTAAAGTAAGTTCTTCTGAAGATTTGGAAAAAGTACTTACTCAAGGAAAAGAACTATATGATATTTATTGTTCTAGTTGTCATGGTAAAGAAGGTGATGGCAATGGTCAATTATATGCCTCCGGTGTTTATCCAGCAGCTCCTGCCAATTATCTAAAGGATGAGTTTATTGATGCATCCAATGGAAGATATTACCATGCTATCATGTATGGTAAGGGAGTAATGCTTTCTCACGCAGATAAGTTAAGCCATGATGAAAGATGGATGGTTATACATTACATACGTTCATTACAGGCTCCCAAAAGAGGTGCTGAGTACAATGTAGAAGTAGCTAACTTAGGTAAAATACCCGCGGCAGCTGCTAAAACTGAAGAAAAATAATTAGTTATTAATCAAGAATAAATAATAAAATCAATGGGCGCAAATCATCATTCATCCGCCATTCATGATAATAGTAATTTTGTTTTTAGTTCAAAAATGAAATTATTTACAGTCATATTAATTGTTGTAGGTGTTCTTTCCCTTGCCTTGACCTATTTTGGTGATAAAGAACATGAAAACATTAGATTTTGGACAAACTTTTTACATAATTCTGTCTTCTTTACAGGAATATCTTTTGCCTCTCTTTTCTTCCTAGCTACACATACAGTTGCCTGGGGTGGTTGGCAAACGATTTTTAAAAGAGTACCTGAAGCTATGATGATGTTTCTCCCTTTTGGATTAGTACTCATGAGTATATTGGCAGTTGCTGTATATCTAGACTTACCAGGTACTGACTATTTGTACTTGTGGAGTGATGAACATGCTCTTGAGACTGATAAATTGGTAATTCATAAATCTGCTTTTTTGAATCCCACCAATTATATGCTCACAATTGCGGTGATTGGAATGTGGGCATTATTTGCCATGATGATCAGAAGATTATCTTTACAACAGGATTCTGATTCAAGCTTAAGAGTGAAGAATTATGAAAAAATCCACATGTGGGCAGCAATTTTTCTTCCTATTGCTGGATTTTCTAGTGCTTATGCTATTTGGCAATGGGTGATGTCTGTTGATACGCATTGGTATAGTACTCTATTTGCATGGTATGCCACTGTTAGTGTTTGGGTTACTGCTATTTGTTTCATTTATCTTATTATTACTTATTTACATACTTTAGGCCATTTTCAGTATTTCACCAAGGAACACAGACATGACTTAGGTAAATACATTTTTGGATTCAGTGTATTTTGGACTTATTTGTGGTTTTCTCAGTTTATGTTAATATGGTATGCCAATAATGGTGAGGAAACTCAATATTTTTTCTTGAGATTTGAACAATTTAAACCTATTTTCTATTTAAATATCATCATGAATTTCGTTATTCCTTTTTTAACGCTGATGATGAATAGTGCCAAGAGAGCTAAAGGTACCCTTGTTTTTATGGCTATCTTTGTAATTTTTGGACATTGGTTGGATTACTACCAAATGATCAAGCCAGGAGTATGGTATAATTATGAACACGCTCAACATGCCAAGCATGAGAGTCATGACCACAAAGGACATGATCATAAAGATGGTGACCATAATCATGACCATGATGGGCACAAACATAGTTCAGTTCAAAATGAACCTAGAGCTGTTTTTACAGATTTTCAGGACCATAACGATTCTTCACATGTAGATTCATTAGCTGCACATGATAGCACAGAAACTGGTAGCACAAAACATGCAACGGTTCAGCATAATCATGGTGATAATCATCATAGCCACACTGATGAGGCGCATGAAGAACATCAACATGCTGTCGCTTTTCACATGGGAATTCATTTTCCTGGATTATTAGAATTAGGCACCATGCTTGGTTTCTTGGGATTATTCTTATTTGTTACTTTTTCATTCTTGGAAAAAGCTACTTTAACTCCCAAAAATGATCCTTATTTGGAGGAAAGTAAGCACCACCATGTTTGGTATGATTTATAATTGTGAACTTTATTTTAAGTTAAATATTAAATAAAAATTTTATGACACTGTTATTCTTTCTAATTGTAGTTTTAGTCATAATCTTTCTTGTTCAGGTAGGGAAAGCTAGAGAATTAGCCTCTATGATCCGTTCTGACAAATCTGAGGAATATGAAAACAATAATGTTAATGCTGGTTTAGGAATGTTATTTGTAGTTGGGTTTCTCTTAATTTGTGTAGTTTCCTTTATCTATTATATTCCATATATATTAGGATGGGGACCTAACTCTGCTGCTTCCGAGCATGGTTTATCTGTTGATTATATGTTCGATATCACTTTATTTTTTACTTCAATTGTATTTTTTGCTTGCCAGTTTTTATTATTCTGGTTTGCCTGGAAATATAGAGGAAGAAAAGGAGCAAGAGCGAAATATTGGTCTCATGATGAAAGGTTAGAAATGGTTTGGATGCTTATTCCTGCTGTTGTAATGACATTCTTAGTGGTAGGTGGCTTGCAAGCATGGAACAAATCTATGGCTGATGTAACTGAAAAAGAAGTTTCGGGTTCTGATTACATAGAGATAGAGGCAACAGGTATGCAATTTGCATGGTTACTGAGATATCCGGGTAGAGATAACAAGTTAGGAAGTAAGCATTTTACAAAAATAACTGGAACAAATCCACTTGGACAAGATTGGACAGATGAAAAGAATATTGATGATTTTCATCCGAATGAGATTGTTTTACCAGTTGGTAAAAAGGTAAGAGTTAGAATTAACTCCAGGGATGTATTGCACAACTTTTATTTACCACAGTTTAGAGTAAAGATGGATGCAGTTCCTGGTATGCCTACTTACTTTGTATTTACACCTCTAGTAACTTCTGATTCTATGAGATCAAGGTATAAAAACTTTGAACATTGGAATGTGGCAGATAAGAAAGATGAAACAAAGAAAAGATATGAGGCATTTGAATACGAACTGGCATGTGCTGAACTTTGTGGAAGGGGCCATTACTCAATGAGAAGAGTTGTGAAAATAGTAAGTCCAGAAGAGTATGAAAACTGGTTAGATGAGCAAGAAAAGACCAGCCATTATTTAGCAAATGTATTTGGAAAGGAAGGTGATGTTTTAAAGTCTAAAGGAGAAATATTTGCTCAACTTTTATCTAATAAAGAAAAAGTAAAGGAATATATCAAAGCTGTTAACGAACTTGCTAAAACGGATGCTGAGAAATATAAAGATATACTAAGTTCTTTGAGTAAATCCTTAAAAGTTTTAAGAACAACTACAGATTTAACTAAATCTAATTCAATATTAGCTAAATCAACAGAACTAGTATCGTCTATTATTGTTAATAATGAGGAGCAGAATCAGGTAGATTCTACTCAAAATAATAAACCAACTATTTAATTTATTCAATCATACAATAACTTTCTTATTATGGCTGAAATTACTATCAAAGAGCAAGAATTACATCACGGACATGATACACATGGTCATGACGATCATGAGCATCATGGTGATAAATTCCAATCGTCATTTATTGACAGGTATTTATTTAGTTTAGATCACAAGACAATTTCTAAACAATTTTTAATTACGGGTATGTTTTGGGCTTTTGTTGGCTCGGCAATGTCTATAATTTTTAGATTGCAGTTGGGTTTTCCTGATTCTGATATGTCTTGGTTACAACCTCTATTAGGTGGTTGGATTAATGTTGATCCCTCTACTGGTAAGGGATCCTTAAGTCCTGATTTCTATTATGCCTTAGTTACAATGCATGGGACTATTATTGTATTTTTTGTATTAACTGCTGGTTTAAGTGGAACATTTTCAAATTTACTTATTCCACTTCAGATTGGAGCAAGAGATATGGCATCACCTTTATTAAATATGATGTCTTATTGGTTCTTCTTCTTATCAGGAATGGTATTATTTATATCTTTATTTTTAAATACTGGACCTTTCTCTGGAGGTTGGACAGGTTATCCGCCACTTAGTGCTCTACCTCAGGCATCTGATGGATCTAAAGGGGGTATGACCTTGTGGTTAATAAGCTTGGTATTTTTTGTAGTCTCTGTTTTGTTGGGTGGTATCAATTACATCACTACAGTTTTAAACATGAGAACAAAAGGTATGACAATGTTTAGATTACCACTTACAATTTGGGCCTTTTTAGTAACAGCTATATTGGGGTTGCTATCCTTCCCAGTTATAGCCTCTGGTTTCTTTATGGTTCTATTTGATAGAGCTTTGGGGACTTCATTCTTTTTAGATGAAATTTATGTTGCTGGGGAAGCACTAACTGATAGAGTTGGTGGTAGTGCAATTTTATTTCAACATTTATTCTGGTTCCTGGGTCACCCTGAAGTATATATTATTATATTACCAGCAATGGGGATTGTTTCTGAAGTATTGTCTGTACATGCAAGAAAACCAATTTTTGGTTACAAGGCTATGGTTTTATCTATTTTAGCGATTGGCGTTTTATCCTTTTTAGTTTGGGCGCACCACATGTATATGACTGGTTTAAATCCATTCATTTCCAATATTTTTGTATTATTTACATTAATTATTGCAGTTCCTTCTGCAGTAAAAGTATTCAATTGGATTGCTACTATATGGGGAGGTAATTTCAGATTTAATTCTGCCTCATTGTTCTCAATAGGTTTTGTATCTATGTTTATTTCAGGTGGATTAACTGGTATTTTTCTTGGTAATTCAGTCATTGATATTCAGCAGCATGATACTTATTTTGTTGTTGCACACTTTCATATTGTAATGGGTGTGGCTGCATTTTTTGGTATGTTTGCTGGTATTTATCATTGGTTTCCAAGAATGTTTGGTCGTTTCATGAATGAAACCCTTGGTAAAATCCATTTTTGGGGAACAATGATAGGTGCTTATGCTGTTTTCGGACCAATGCATTACCAAGGTATGGCTGGTGTTCCTAGAAGATACTATAGTTTTGATACTTTTCAGGCCTTTGATCAGTTTGATGCGATGAATCAGGTTATTACTATTGCAGCTATAGTTGTATTCTTCCTACAGGTACTATTTATTGTTAATTTCTTTTACTCTATGTATTATGGTAAAGTTCAGAAAGAAATGAATCCTTGGGGAGCAACTACATTAGAATGGACGGCACCTATTAATGCTGGTCATGGTAATTGGGAAGGTGATATTCCCCATGTACACAGATGGCCTTATGATTTAAGCAGATACGATGACAGAGAATTTATACCGCAGACAGAACCTTTAGCTGAAGGCGAAGCTGATGGTGGAAGTGGTCATTAAATTGATTTAAAAACTTATCATATTTAATTTTCATAGAGTGGAAAATACAAGTATAAAGAGTCAATTGGGGTTAAAGGTGAGAGATTATATTGCTCTCACCAAACCTCGTTTATCTTTATCTGTGGTTTTTTCTGCATGCACTGCTTTCTATCTGGGATCTGACAATCCAAATTTAATTTCTGTTTTTACTTTAGGATTAGGAGGTTTTTTAGTTACTGGTTCTGCTAATACTTTAAATCAAATCATCGAAAAAGATACTGATAAGTTGATGGATAGAACTAAAAACAGGCCAATAGCTTCCAATCGTTTAGATGTCTCTGAATCTATTATCTTTTCTGGTGTTATTGGAGTTCTTGGTATTCTTTTGTTATCCAATTTCAATTATTTGTCAGCTGTCCTAGGAGCTATTTCACTAATTTCCTATGCTTTTATATACACTCCTTTAAAAAAAATAACACCTGCTTCAGTTTGGGTTGGTGCAATACCAGGTGCTTTGCCTATGAGTATAGGTTGGTGCGCAGCAACTAATGATAGTTTTTTGTCGAATGAAGCTTTGTTTTTATTTACTTTGCAATTTTTATGGCAGTTTCCACATTTCTGGGCAATCGCATGGATAACTTATGACGATTATGCAAAAGGAGGTTTTTATCTTCTTCCCACAGGAAGGTTAGATGGTAGAAATAAGAGTACAAGTATTCAAATTATATTTTATATAGTTTGTTTGATGGTTCTAAGTTTTGTACCATTAAGTCTTGGTATATCATCTTATCTGAGTTTTATTGTTATGATCTTAGCTGCGCTATTTTTTATGTCAATAGCAGTTAAATTATATGTTTCCAACAAAAAGGAAGATGCAAAAAAATTAATGCTGGGTTCATTAGTTTACCAATTAGTAGTTTTTATTACACTTATTATTGACAAACAATAAATGGCACAGGCAGTAACAGATATTAAAGTAAAAAGAATTCATCCAAAGAAATTTGCTTTGTGGATGGCTTTAGTAAGCATTGTAATGTTCTTTTCAGCATTTACTAGCGCTTATATAGTCAGAAAAGCTGCTGGAAACTGGCTGAGTTTTCCATTGCCTATTCAGTTTTACATTAGCACTATTTTTATTTTATCAAGTTCAGTGTTCTTTTATTTATCTAAAAGAGCTTATCAATTTGGGAATCTAAGTAGTTTTAAAAAGCTTTTTTATACTGGTTTTGTATTGGGAATTCTTTTTTGCATTCTGCAATATTTCGGTTGGGAAGCATTGAATAAAATGGATATTAATTTGTCAACAAACCAGTCATCAAGTTTTTTCTTTTTGATTACTTATGCACACCTTCTTCATGTTTTAGGTGGAATTGCTGCTTTAGTGTTGACTATCATAGGCATACAGAAGAAACATTACAATCATATTAATGAGAAAAGGTTACTTAAATTAGATCTTACATTTACGTATTGGCATTTTGTAGATTTACTTTGGTTGTATTTATTCTTATTTCTAATTTTTCAATCTTAATTAACAAGTTCAATAAAATTCTAAAAATGACTCACGACAACGTTATTGAAGCGCACAATGAGCATGGACAAGACCATGAAAATGAATTATGGAATGGTGGGGTAGAACCATTTAAAGCAAGTTATGGTAAGTTGATGATGTGGTATTTTTTATTATCAGATGCATTTACTTTCGGAGGTTTCTTAATTGCTTATGGCGCACTTCGTTTTAGTATGGATACCTGGCCCGTACCTGATTTTGTTTTTCAAACTGCACCTTTTGGTATCTCACATGCACCGTTAATTTTTGTTACTTTCATGACCTTTGTTTTGATTGTAAGTTCTGTAACTGTTTTAAGAGCCGTACAGGAAGGTAAACGTGAAAATAAAAAAGGTGTAATTAATTGGTTGCTAATCACAGTAATTGGTGGTGCTACATTTCTAGGTTGTCAGGCTTGGGAATGGACAAATCTAATGTACACAGAGGGGATGACAGTTTATACCAATCCCTTTTCTGCTCATACTGAAGAGGGTAAGTATCTAACATTTGCAGAATTACAAAAGATAGCCACTGATAAAGGTTTTGAGAAGAAAAAAGTAGAGGGGCATGAAACTTTCTATTTTGTAGATAAGGATGGTAAAAAATATTTTGAGAAAAGAGATCATGAAGATAATTTACCTGCAAAAATGGATATTGACATAAAAACTCCTTATCTGATTACATATTCACATCATTTCCATGATTATGCACCCGGGGCCTATTTAACTAAGGATGGTGAGCTTAAATCAGAGTCCTATGGTCCTAAATCTTTTGGTACTTTATTCTTCTTCATTACAGGTTTTCACGGTTTTCACGTTTTATCTGGTGTTGTATTTCTATTAATAATTGCAGTACAAGCTGGAAATAGTACTTATGTTGCCAGAAAAAATGGATACGAAATGGTTGAAAAGGTTGGTTTGTACTGGCACTTTGTAGACCTAGTTTGGGTTTTTGTTTTCTTAGCATTTTATTTATTGTAAAAAATATTAAAGTAATTATATATGGGACATCATGTTACATCTCCAAAAGAGGATATTGGGATTGCTGTTAGAGGTTTTATTATTCTATTAATAGTAACTTTTATAGAGGTTGGAATTGCCCTGGTTGGTAATGGTCATATTATTGAAGGATTCACTTTGCCTAAAATAGTTTTGATGGTGCCAATCATGATTATGTTTAGTTTGTACAAGGCTTATTATATTGTAAGTATATTTATGCACTTAGGTCACGAAACTAAAGGAATGGCTGCTTCTATAGTTTTACCAATGTTGATTTTTGTATGGGCTATAATCGCCTTTTTATGGGAAGGTAGTTCTTGGAACAACAATAGAAATTATGTAAAGACAAAGAATAAGGAAGGGATAGAAAAGGTTGAAAAGTCAAATAAAACAACCTTTAATAAGCCATTTAATGAAGAAGAAACTTACTCGATGAAATAGTTTAAAAAAAGCGTTCTTTTGAACGCTTTTTTTTTGAACAAAATCGTGCTAATTTTATTGTAGTTATACAAACAGATTGAATGAAACGCACAATTGCATTTATATCAGTATTAGCTTTACTTGCACTTTTTCCAGTAATGGCATTATTGATGTCTCGTTCTGGACTTTTAGCATATAAGGAATTAAAGTCTGAAATGAAATTATATAAAGACTCAATTTCTATTTCATCTCTAGAGATGATTCAAAACGATACTGTTTATATGTATATTAAGGATTTTGAAAGAAAAGTTTTACTTGTTCATTTTAGGCAAGATCATTCCACTTTTAAAAACAATGAATTAAGAAGGGTTGTAAGCGAATTTTCAAAAAAGACAAAAAGAATTCAAATTGTTGAATTATTGAAGCAAGAAGACAGCTTATCTGTATCACATAATGATTCTTCAGTTTGTTTAGTTTTAAAAGATGAAGAACTAAAGAAATTAACAAATCAAGTTAAGGTTTCTAAAGATAGTTTACAAGACCTTATCATCCTTGTTGACAGAAGGGGATTTGTTGCCAATACTTACAGATTATCTAGTAAGTCAGTTACCAATGACCTTATGAGGCATATTACTTTGTTGTTGCCTTTTAAAGAAGATAGAAGAAAAATAAAATTTGAAAGAGATAAAGATATTTTAAATTAAATAATAATGAGAAATAATACAGAAGCCAATAATTTTAAAATGTTGAACAATTTAATTGTAGTGATTTCTATCGCATTACCCTTGATTGTTGTTTTCCTCTTCAGTTTTAAATTAGATGTTGATTTACCCTTTTCAGTGCATTTGTTACCCTTTCTGAATGCCATACTTAATGGCTGTTCAGCCATTCTTTTGATTTTAGCTTTATTAGCTGTAAAGTCTAAGAAATTTGATCTGCATAGCAAACTAATATATGCTGCAATGGTGTTTTCGCTTCTGTTTTTATTAATATATGTTTTTTATCATATTGTAACGGATTCAACTTCTTATGGCGGTTCATGGGGAATGATTTATTTTCCTCTCTTGATTAGTCATATAGTATTGGCGGCTGTTCAGGCACCATTAGTTCTTTTTGCTTTTCTGTACGGATTTACAGGCCAATTGGATAAACATAAGAAGTTAGTAAAATTTAGTTACCCGGTATGGTTGTACGTATGTATAACTGGTGTTATTTGTTATTTGATGATTTCACCTTATTACGTATAGTATGAAAAATTATGTCATTTTAATTTTCTGTATTTTCTTTCTGACTTTTAGCTATGGTCAATGTCCAATGTGTAAAATGTCTGCAGAAGCAGATTTAAAGAATGGTGGTAGTAATGGGAAGGGCTTAAATGCTGGTATCGTATACATGTTAACGGTTCCCTACATACTTATGGGTACTATTGGATTTTTATGGTACAGGGAGAGGAGAAAAATTGCGGAAGAAGAACAAAAAGAAGAAATTTCCAGACTTTTGGATCTATAAAAAAAGGTTTAAGTTAAACTTAAACCTTTGTCGGGATGACAAGACTCGAACCTGCGACCTCACGCCCCCCAGACGTGTACTCTACCAACTGAGCTACATCCCGTTGACAAATGCAAATATAAATAGTTCAGCTATTTTTAAGTGCATATATCTTTTAAAATTATCCATTACTACCAAAAAAATCCTTCATTCTATCAAAAAATCCTTTACGATCTTCTCTATTTTTTTGATCTGGTTTAAAATTTTTAGATTCTCTTAGTTTTTCAACTAGCTTTCTTTCCTCTGAATTTATATCAGAGGGAACGTAAACGTTTACATGTATTAATTGATCTCCCTGTCCGTAACCCTGAAGGGAAGGAAGTCCTTTTCCTCTTAATCTAAATATTTTACCTCCCTGTGTCCCTTGTGGAATACTAACTTTAACTTTGCCTGTAAGTGTAGGTACTTCAACCTGAGTTCCTAAAACAGCATCTGCAAAGTTGATATCAAGTTCGAATAAAATATTATTGTTGTCTCTTTCAAAATATTCATGTGCTTTTTCTTGAATGCTTATGAGTAAGTTTCCTGATTGTCCACCATTCATGCCTGCATTACCTTTGCCATTCATAGAAAGTTGAATGCCTTCACTAACTCCGGCAGGAATATCTATAGAAATAGTCTCTTCTTCGTAAACTCTTCCTTCACCTTTACAAGGTTGACATTTATTAGTAATTGACTGTCCGCTTCCACTACAGGTAGGACAAGCAGTTGTGGTTTGCATTTGTCCCAAAAAAGTATTTTGAACTCTGCGTACATAACCAGAACCACTGCAAGTTGAGCAAGTTTTAACAGATTGACTGTCTTTGGCTCCCGAACCCTGACAAGAGGTACATCCAACATATTTTTTTACTTTTACTTTCTTATTTACTCCCGTAGCAATTTCTTCCAGCGTTAGATTTACCTTAATTCTCAAATCCGAACCAGGTTGACCTCCAGTCCTTCTTCTTCCTCCAGATCTTTGTCCTCCAAAAAAATCAAATCCTCCAGCACCACCACCAAAAATATCTGAAAATTGCGAGAATATATCATCCATATTGAAGCCCTGGCCACCTCCACCTGCTCCACTTACCCCCGCATGTCCGTATCTGTCATACAGGTTTCTTTTTTCATCATTGGAAAGTACTTCATAAGCTTCAGCAGCTTCTTTAAATCTTTCCTCAGCTTGCGGATTATCAGGATTTCTATCCGGGTGATTGTCTAAAGCAATTTGTCTGTATGCCTTTTTAAGGTCATCTTTATTGACATTTTTAGAAACGCCTAAAATTTCGTAGTAATCTCTTTTTTGCGCCATGTTTCAATTATTGACCAACTACAACTTTAGCGTAGCGGATTATTTTATCATTTAAATAATAACCTTTTTCAATTGTTTCAATAACAATACCTTTGTTTTCCTCACCTGCAGGGACCTTTGTGATAGCTTCGTGCAAATCAGGATTAAATTCAACCTGATTACTTTGCATGGATTTCAAACCTTTTTGTTCTAATGTTTTTAAAAGTTTGTCGTGTATTAAAGAAATACCATCAATAATCGAAGGGTTTTCATTTGTATCTGTCATGGCTTTCATTGCTCTCTCAAAATCGTCAAGAGTAGGCAATAAAGACTTTATTGTTTCCTGAGAAGCTGTTTTAATAAGATCTTCTCTTTCTCTCAAGGTTCTCTTCCTATAGTTGTCAAATTCTGCATAGAGACGAATGTATTTATCTTTCATATCATTCAACTCATTTTGAATTTTTTCTAGGGGATCAATTTCCTCATTGGGAGAATTTTCCGCTGTCTCATTTTCTTGGTTGTCAACTGAGGCTGTTTCTTTTTCAGGAGCTTCTACCTCATTTTCCATATCTGGGGTTGATTCATTTATATTCATATATTTTTTTTTACTGATAGGTCAATAAGTTTGCCATTTTTATTTTAGGGACAAATTGTCAGCATTTTAAAGAAATATTTTATTTGGAAAGACTTTTTGACAAATGCCCTTCAATGATTTTGATATCAACATTGATAAAACTAATTTGACCTTTTGGATTGATTAGTATGGTTGCCGGAATTTCTTTGATGCCATACTTTTTGGCTATGGAGCAATTGAAGGAATTTACATGTGAAAAATGAAATTTCCAATTAAGTTGGTCTTGTTCAATCGCATTGAGCCAGGCTTGTTTTTTTGATTCAATTCCCAGACTGATAATTTCAAAAGAATCAGCATCCTTAAATTTTTTGTTTTGAAAATGATTGTACAGCGCTACAAGATCTTTGTTTTTTTCTCGGCAAGGGCCACACCAACTACCCCAAAAATGTATCAAAATCCATTTATTTCTAAATTGGGAGAGCCTATAACTAATCTTTTCAATTTTAAATTCAAAATCAGGAGCCATTTCTCCACTATGAACAATCGGTTTCTTATATTCTGAGTATAAATAAAAGGAGCAGATAGCAATGATGATAAAAAACAGAGTAAAGCTTATTTTTTTAATCATATTTCTTGTTGATTCGTTAGATGGTTATCTAGCAGACCGAGTTGAATTAATGCATTTTTTGAGGCATTTTGTTCTGCGCTTTTTTTATTAAAATCCACGGCTTGTCCGAAAAATTCATCATCAATATGGACAGCTATACAAAATTTTTCTCTGTTATCATGTGTTCTGCTTTGTTCAACAATTACGTATTGAACTTGTTTTTGAAATTTTTGACAAAATTCAAGTAAAATTGATTTGTAATTATCGTTCACTTGTTCGAGTTCGTGAATGTCAAGAAATTTTTTTAATATCCGATGGATGATAAAGGTTTTGGTTTTTTCAAATCCTACATCGAGATAAACCGCGCCTAAAAAAGCTTCTAAGGTATTTCCCATCATAGTTTGACTTATTTTATTACTTCCTTTTTGTTTAAGGAATAAGTCAAGTTCCATATCTGAAGCGATTTTATTCAGCGTTTTTCTGTTAACAAGTTTGGAGCGCATTTGAGTTAAAAATCCTTCGTCTTGGGTCGGGTACTTTTTAAAAAGATATTCTGCCATAACAGCATCGAGAATGGCATCTCCGAGGAATTCTAATCTTTCGTTATTGAAAAGAAAAGAGTTAGATTTTGAAGTATCTTCATGTTTGGGTTGTTGATAAGATTTATGAGTAAAAGCAAGTTTATAAAAATGCAAATGCCCCGGAGTAAATCCGAGGATTTTGCGAAGTTGTTTTACAAGATTCTTATCAGATGATAATAGAATGTTATATAATTTATTCCACACTCGATAGGTTAGGATTCAAATTTTTTAAATATAACTGCGGAATTATGACCTCCAAAACCATAATTAATATTCAGAGCGATTTGAACATCTGCTTCAATCATTTTATTTGGAGTAATTCGGATTCGATTATCAATTTGGGGGTCGAATTCGTTAAAATTTATCGTGGGTGGAATCTTTCCGTCTGTAATAGTTTTGATGCAAACAATTGATTCAACGACTCCTGCAGCGCTGATGAGGTGTCCTGTCATAGATTTTGTTGCACTCATATGAATATTGTAGATTGCTTCTCCCATCGTTTGTTTAATTGCATTGGTTTCAGCAATATCACCTAAATCGGTTGATGTACTATGTGGGTTGATGTAATCTATATCATTTGGAGAGATGCCAGCATCCTGCATTACTAATTGTAACAATTTAATTACGCCAGTTCCTTCAGGATTTGGTGCTGTAATGTGATAGGCATCTGCATTTTGTGCTACACCAATGACTTCAGCGTAAATATGAGCTCCTCTTTCCTGTGCATGCTCAAGGTCCTCGAGTACAATACAACCAGCACCTTCGCCGATTACAAAACCATCACGATCCTTATCGAATGGTCGAGAGGCTGAGGTAGGATCATCATTACGTGTGGATAGTGCTTTCAAAGCATTGAAGGCACCCACACCAGTTTCGTTGATGGCAGCTTCAGCGCCACCAACCACCATTACTTTTGCTCTTCCTAATAAGATCTGATCATAGCCCAGGCCAATACAATGAGTAGAAGAGGCACAGGCTGTTACGATAGCTGCGCTGGGACCAGTGAATCTGTGTCGTATTGAAATATTTCCAGCTGAAGCATCAACAATCATTTTGGGTACAAGGAAGGGTGTGTATCTGGGTGTTCCATCTCCTTTTGTGAAGTCTGCAACCTCGTCTTGTAGTGTTTTAATACCACCGATACCAGAAGCCCAGAAAACACCGATTTGGGATTTATCTTCAATCTGATCTAAGTTTGCATCTTTTATCGCCTCATCACTAGCGACAAGGGAAAATTGCATGACAGGGTCCAGCCTACGGATTTCTTTTCTACCCAAAATTTCACCTGCGTCGAAATTTTTAATTTCACAGGCAAATTGGGTTTTAAATTTTTCTGCATTAAAATTAGTTATCGGAGCAGCGCCACTTTTACCGGCAAGTAAATTATCCCAAAATTCCGAGATATTGTTTCCAACCGGAGTAAGTGCACCCAAACCTGTTATGACGACTCTTCTTTTTTTCATTTGTTCATTTTTTCAAAAGATACAAAACATAAAAAAGCGTCGGAGTAAATTATCTAATACCCCCGACGCTTTCAGATATCGGTATAAAATTAACCTTTCTTAGGAGTTGGCTTCAAGGAAAGAGATAGCATCTCCAACAGTTTGAATTTCTTCTGCTTTTTCGTCTGGAATAGAGATTTCAAATTCTCTTTCGAATTCCATAATTAATTCAACTAAATCAATAGAATCGGCTCCAAGATCTTTTTTGAAATTAGCAGTAGGAGTGATTTCAGATTCTGCGATAACCAATTTATCAGCAATAATTTTGGTAACACGCTCTTGAATACTTGCCATAGGTATAAAGTTTTATTTTTTTAAATTGCCCTTTTGGGTTAAGAAATACATTAAAATACAAGCACAAATATGATTATTTACATCTTTAAAACCAAAGAAATTCTATTTTTTTTCAAAAGCAACTAGGTTCCGGTTGTAATTTTTTTTTCTTTTGAAGCTGCGAATCCGAATACTGTACCCATAATCCCACCTAATATATGCGCATATTGGGAAATGTTGTCCTGATGAGTAGCATTCATAATTTCTTTTCCAATAAAAAAGAGAATAACTAAAATAAAGGTAAGAGGTATTGAACCATCTTTAGCATCGGCAAAAGAAACCAAAACTATGAACATAAAAACTAAACCGCTGGCACCTAGAAGTGCTGCATTGAAAAAAATCAAATGAAAAATACCTGTAAGAATGGATGTGATCAGCATCATCAGTAAAATATCTCTGCTTCCGTATTTTTCTTCCATGATTGGAGCCAAAAGAAGAAATAAAGAAAAATTTCCAACAATATGATCCAGATTGGCATGCCCCAAGGTGTAGGTGAATAATCTTATGTATGATTTCCAATCATACCAGGAACTGTTCGGAACCAGGGTAAAGTAATTTCCAATCAGACTATTTTGGTTTTCGTTTAGATCCCCATAAATCAAATAATTTAGAAAGTAAACCAAAGCGCTCAGTAGCGTAAAGCTCAAGACAACAGGGGCATTGTAACTTATTTTGAGTTTCATCCAAGAATAGATTTTAATTCAAGAAGGTATATGTTTTCCAGGAGTTCCTTTCTTTTCGAAGGTACTAAAAATTTGGGTTTAAATTTAGAAATATGATAATGTTTATAAGTTTTTACCATTTTAAATTCCAGGGATGAAGATTTTATTTTAGACATCCCTTCTTCATTTGTAATAACTAGTTGATTTGACCTGGCGTGAATCCATAAATCTTCAAGAGTGTTAATTCTTAGCGTAGGCGCATGGCAATAAAACTCGAATGAGTTAGAAATATGATTGAAGACTAAAATATTAGTGTTTATTTTGTTGTGATTCACATCTTGGGCAGCATGATATCCGGAATGAAATTGATTTAAAAAAGGATAGAATTGGAACCCGAGAAACAGTACTATGCTCATACTTATACTCAGCATTCTATTTTGTAATTTTTTGGCATCACTACAGGAGAATCTATATGTCCAGAAAAAGAAAAACAAGGAACTTAGGACAGCCAGATATCCCATAAAATTGGAGTAGCTAAGGAGAAATAGTAAGGATGTGATAATGATTGAAATTTGCAAAAAAATATGAAATCTAAGTAGGTGTTTTAAGAGATGGGGCTTTATACGAGAGGTGAAAACTGACACAGAAACAGCTAGAAAAGGGATTGAGGGAAAAATATAGTGTGGCAGTTTATATTTTGAAAGTGACATGAAGAAAAAAATCAACAAAAAGCTTAAAAAATAAGGGAAGGATGGATTGGATTTTTTGAATTGTGCAAGCGGATTACCAGACAATAAATATAAAACTGCGATTCCTGTCCAAGGGAGAATCACCCATAAAATTGTATGGAAAAAATAAAAGTATCCGTAGTTATTCGACCAAACATTTTCACCCGTGATTCTACCAAAACTTTGTTTCCAGAAAAAAAAGTACAATCCTTCTTTTCCCCATTGCAAGTATAAACCGTAGAGCATGGGACAAAGAACGAGGAGTAAAATCAATGAACCCAAGGCCAGATCCCAATATTTATACTTGTAAGTTTCTTTGTTTTGCAGGAAGCTAAAGAATGAAAAAATGAATGGAATAATAAGACCTAAGGGTCCTTTGGTTACAATTGCCAGACCCATGCAAGTAAAAGCGGCGATACAATGCTTTAATTTTTGATTTTTAAAATATGCATCAAAAAAATATATGCTGAGTAAAATCCATCCCAGTAACATGGTATCAGTTCTGATATCTATGCAAAGCATAAAGAAAGCCTGACTGCTCAAGAGAAAAACGAGGGTGTATTGGGCTAGCAGTGGATTAAACTTATTTTTTATATGATGGTAAAAGGCAAATATTCCCAAACCAAAAACAAGGAGAGAGGGAATTTTATAAACCCAAGCTTGAACGGTAAACAGTTTGAAAAAAATTGCCGTAATCCAAAATAAAAGGGGAGGCTTGTCCAGATAATTTTCTCCACTATGTTTGATGATTAAAGGATTTGGTTGTTTTAGCAATTCTTTCGAAAGATGTGCATATTGTGCAGCATCTACATCCAAGAGGGGTAAATTCAAACTGAGGAATAAAATGAGGGCAAGCAAAGAAAAAAGAAGAAACGGAAATAGATTAGTATTTGAATTATGATTCATTGGGAATTATACATTAAGAATTTATAAATTGGGTAGAGCTTAGCATTTCAGTCGAAAAATATTCTTTATTTTGGAACAAATTTAAAATTATGGAATTTCTGTTACAATATATTTCCTGGGCACCTAATCCTATTTTAATACAATTAGGAGGATTTGAGATAAGATATTACTCCTTGTTTTTTGCCTTGGGCTTTATCATTGGTTATCTTATGATTCAAAAAATGGTAATCAAGGAAGGGGAGGATGTTAAGCTTTTGGATGAATTTTTGATCTACGTGGTTGTCGGAACTGTATTAGGAGCAAGAATAGGACATTGCTTGTTTTATGACTGGGCTTATTTTTCTCAGCATCCTATGGAGATTTTACTTCCAGTTCAATTTGAGCCTGAGTTTCAATTTACCGGATTCAGAGGATTGGCAAGTCATGGAGGTGCGATTGGAATTATTTTGGCATTGATTTTATTGTCAAGAAAGCAGAAAAGGGATATTTTTTGGTATTTGGACAAATTGGCTGTGGTTGTTCCCTTAGCAGGTATGTTTATCCGTTTAGGAAATTTAATGAATTCAGAGATAGTGGGTGATCCGAGCTCTTTTCCCTGGGCCTTTCAATTTTCTTTGATGGATGATGAAAATGGAAAGCATGATCCCATGGTGCCGCGCCATCCAACACAATTGTATGAGGCTTTGGCTTATTTGTTGATATTTATATTCATGATTCGTTATTATGCCGTGAAATATGGAAAAGTGCAGCATGGACATATTTTTGGTGTCTTTTTCTTTCTTCTTTTTATAGCTCGTTTTGTTATTGAATACACAAAAATAAATGAAGGAATTGCTGAAGATTCTATTATCAACATGGGGCAGATTTTGAGTCTTCCATTTATATTGGCGGGGATATATTTAGCATGGAGAAAAAATAGGAATCCTGTTACCTAACCCTTTAATTTTTGCCAGAGATGTGTGGGAGAAAACCACCAGATTTCTCCATTGGCAAGCAAAATAGTGTATCTGGATTCATCATTTTTAACAAAGGCAGAAATTTGCATGATTGATGAATTTAGCGGAAGATTGTCCATTGGGCAGGATGTCCACCCATTACCATAGGCATACCACCAAATTTGGTTTTCCTCAGAGACTATTACAAATCTACTGCCATCCTGAGGTCCTCTGCTGTAGGCTGATAGAGCTACAATATTTATTTTTTCAGGTAATCCGGTTAGATCGCATAATTTCCAAGAATGCCCGGGTGCCAAAAACCAAATTTGGTTGTCTTCTGTCACAGCTACAAAACGTGTGCTGTTATCTTCCATTCTAACAAAAGAGCTATGGAGTTTTATTTTTTGCATCTTTAATCAGATTTTAAGTCCTAATTTGGCAGCTTCAATTAATAAGAATTGGTAGGCTTCCTCATAATTATTTTCGATAATACCATCCAATATTGCGTCTTTGATTGCATTTTTAAGGATTCCCACCTCTTTTGAGGGTTTGATTTTGAAAATTTCCATGATATCCTCACCTGTAAGAGGAGGTTGCCAGAGTCTTAGATGATCTTTTTTTTCAACTTCTTCCAATCTTTGTCTCAAGAATTGAAGGTTATCTGCATATAATCTTTTTTTGATTGGATTAGTGGTAGTGGTATCTGCTTCGCAGAGTAGGAGTAGTGATTCCAAATCTTCACCTGCATCAAATAAGAGTCTTCGTATGGCAGAGTCAGTTATTTCAGTTCTGTCCTTCGTAAGAAGAATTGGTCTTTGGTGAAGACCGACCATTTTTTGAACAAATTTAAGTTTATGGTCCAGAGGAAGTTTAAGTCTCTGGAAAATTTTTGCTGTTACTTTAGTTCCTAAAAATTCATGCCCATGAAAGGTCCAACCTTGCCCTGGATAGAATCTTTTTGTTAAAGGTTTAGCAATGTCATGTAAGAGAGCTGACCATCTTAACCAAAGATCTTTTGATTTTTGACTCATATTATCAAGAACCTGTAAGGTATGCCAAAAATTATCCTTATGAGCTATTCCATTCATTTCTTCAATTCCTGCCATTGCATTCAGTTCGGGGAGAATGATTTCCAATAATCCGGTTTTGAAAAGAAGAGAAAATCCGACAGAGGGTTTTTCTGAGAGTAAAATTTTATTTAACTCAGCATTGATGCGCTCTTGAGATATAATTTTAATTCTATCTTTTTGAGATTTGATACCATCAAAGGTTTCTGGATCAATTTGGAATTGCAGCTGTGTAGCAAATCTGATGGCTCTGAGCATTCGTAAGGGGTCATCAGAAAATGTAATTTCAGGATTTAAGGGTGTTTTTAATTTCTTTTCTTGGATGTGTTGTATACCTTGAAATGGATCTAATATTTGTCCAAAGTCTTCAGGGTTCATAGAGATTGCAAGTGCATTTATTGTAAAATCTCTTCTGTTTTGGTCATCTTCCAAGCTTCCGTTTTCCACTGTAGGTTTTCGAGAATCGGACTGGTACGATTCTTTTCTAGCCCCTACAAATTCCAGTGTCCACTCATTGTACTGCAACATAGCAGTACCAAATCGAGCATAGGAAACGACCTGATTATTGGATTGTAAATATTGGGAAAGAGCCTCGGCAAATTGGATACCACTTCCAATGGTCACGATATCCATGTCTTTACTTTTTTTATTTCTGCCTAAGATTTTATCTCTAACATAACCCCCAATTACATAGGTTTTCATGTTTAGTTGAGTTGAGACATCTCTAAGCGCTTCAAATATGAACTTCTCTTTCGAGTCAATAGGTAAGGACATGTACAATGAATATCTAAACAAATTTATATTTTAAATCTGTATTCTTCTAATGGGTTTCCATGAAAGAATATTCTTTTCTAGAATAAAAATTGATAAGTTCTACAAATTGTATATTTTTAATGAATCAAGGAGAAACTAGTAAATTCGTTTATATGAAATATTTTTTAATTTTTACACTATTGATTTTTAGTCTGTTAAATCTTAATGGCCAGATAGAAATTGCTTATGCCGAGTATAATGATGAGTTCAGACAAACCAAAACAGTAGTATTTATGCCGGCTATGGATACGGTTAAAACACAGATTTATAGAAAAACTTTGGAGGCACACTGGAAGTTGACACCTCTCGAATTTTTATCTTATCAACAATATACGGATCGAAAATACCAGAAGGGATATTCTTACTTATTGTTTGGAGATGATCTGATTAATGATGGCCAGACAATATCGAGTTATGTTTATTTTGAATTGTGGATGTGGCATGCCAATATCAATGAGTGGGAGAAGAGAAAAAAGGCGCAATTGGCCAAAATTGAGTTGTATCCCGATCCGGAGACAACCTTTCACCCAGATCATATTTATGATTACAGATTTGGAACACAAGGTCATATATTCAATTGGTGTCCAGGATTTTTTAAGAATTATATCCAAATGATTAACAGATATATTGAAAAAGGAGAATTGAGAAGTGAAGTGAAAGCATACAAGGAAGTTCAAGATTTAGAAAAATTGAAAACATCAACCCTGTATATTCCCAAATATGTACTGGATCAACACAGTCCTGAGCAAGATATTCTACCATCACTTTCCGAAAAGGAATTGATATCAGATTATAAATACAATTATAAATTTGTTAGCACTGAGGAATTGAGTCAGTTGATTTTAGATTCGAAAGAACCCATCTTTTATTTACTATTTACCCGTAGCAACAGTGATAAATATGTCAATGTAGTTGAAGGCCATGAAGGCAGATGCGTTTATAGTAAGCATACGGCACAGTCTTACAATATGAAAAAGTCGGATTTGCAAAAGTTGTACAAGACAATGAATGAGCAGCCCTAATTCTATTCGGATCCTAAACAACGATGTAATCCGACAGTATAATTCTGTTCAATGATATATTTAACCTGATTATAATCTTTTTCTTTATCAATAAAATTCAGTTGAGATACATCAATGATTATAACGGGTATATCGAAGGTCGCAATTTTAAAAAATTCGAAGTAAGAATTTTGAATTTTTTGCAAGTATTCAGGACGAATTTGTTGTTCATAATCTCTGTTTCTTTTGCGGATATTATTTATCAGTTCATCAACAGGTCGGTGAAGGTAAAACAGTTTCTCTGGTTTTGGGAAAGCAGCATTGAGTGTATTAAAAATGGTTTGAAACAATCTTAACTCTTCACCTTCAAGATTATGACCGGCAAAAAGTAGTGTTTTGGTGAAAATGTAATCAGCAATAATAGAATCACTGAAAAGATCACCCGTTGACAATAATTCCTGTAGTTGTTTATGTCTTTCTGTCATGAAAAACAATTCCACAGTAAATGCATATCTGTCGGGATTTTGATAAAATAGAGGTAAGAAAGGATTGTCAGAGAATTGTTCCAAAATGAGTTTGCTGTTTTTTTCCTTGGCCAGCTTTTGGCATAGGCTTGTTTTTCCAGCACCAATATTTCCTTCAATTACAATAAACTGATTTTGTTGACTCATATAATTTGAAAAGATGTTTTGTGAATGGTAAGCTGATCCGGACAGATATTTTTTATTTCTAAGATTGATTTCTCAAGAGTTGGGTGCCAAAGATTATTTCTGAGTTCAACCAAGGGAAATAAAACAAAGTTTCGAAGCTGGAGCCTTGGGTGAGGAATGGCCAGGTTTTCCTGTTGAATTACTCTATTGCCAAAGAATAAAATATCAATGTCTATGGTTCTTGATAAGCCAGAGTTTTTAGACTCTCTTCCCAAACTTTTTTCAATTTCCTGTAGTAAAAGTATGAGTGGCTGGGGTTCAAGATGGGTTTGAAGCGAAAGGCAAAGATTTAGAAATGGATCCAAAGGCAATGCACCCCAGGCTTCAGTTTCATAAATTGAGGATATTTCCAAAGGAGAGGCTGATAGATTGCTTATCTGTTTGACTGCATGGGATAAATAAGACAAACGATTTCCAACATTAGATCCGAGCGATAAAATAACTTCTTCCATAGGATCGTTGGTTTAGGTTGGATCTATCAAATTGAGAACCTGTATGATGTTTTGGTAAATAGGAATTTTATTTTGCAGTTCTTCAATTCGCAACCAAGTGGCAAGTTCGATTCCTTCTTCCTTTTGACCCAGCAATTCCGTTTTTTCTGAATCAGAACGCATTAAAAACCAGTGGCTATGCTTCATAATTTTTTTTCCTTTTTTGCCTTCGGTGTATGTGTGATAGGTGGTGGTAATAAATTTATCCAGACTAATTTCCTTGATACCGGTTTCTTCTCTGACTTCTCGAATGGCAGCTTCTTCCAAACTTTCTTGTGATTCAACCTTACCCTTGGGCAAATCCCAAATACCTTTTCTAAAAATAGCTAATACTTGATTTTGTCTATTTAATACAACACCACCAGCCGCATGAATGGGAGTGTATATTTGAGAAAATTGATTCAGAATTGTAATTGGATTTGAGTTGGAAAGAATGAGACCGGGAAATTGAGTTCGGTTTTTTTCAAAATTATGTATGATTTCGGTCAGATTATCATGTAAGTATTCAAAATTCAAATGCGGATATCCACCACTCAACTTTTGCACTTGCACCCATTTACTGGCAGGACAAATAATAATTGGTCTTTCATCAATATAAATTTTATAAGTCATTGTGTGGGATTTGCTGAATTATGAGTTGGGGATTTTTTTTGCAAAATAATACAATTAATTTAGATGCGAAACTTTAAGCTGTAATATGAAATTTTTAGAGAGGGCAACCCTGTCGTTGCAAAAATTAAAGGAGTTGGATGGTTTCAGAAGTTTGAAATCGAGAGAAAGAGGGATCGATTTTAGTTCTAATGATTATCTCGGTTTTGCCCAATCTGAGAAGTTGAGATCTCAAACAGAGTTGGCTTATCATGGGGTACAATACAATGGTTCGGGAGGATCTAGACTGTTGTCTGGGAATCACAAAGAGATGGAGAGTTTAGAGACTTATTTAGCTACTTTTTACGAATCTGAGGCTGCTATTTTATTCAATGCCGGCTATAATGCGAATGTGGGTCTGATAGGCAGTATCGGTGGTGAATCAGACTGCTTTATTTGTGATGCTTATATACATGCAAGTTTGCATGATGGGTTGAAATTTTCAAAGGCAAAAAAAGTTTTTTTTCAGCACAATTCTCTTGAGGATCTAGAAAAAAAATTGAAAGAGGAGGAGATCAGACCGGGACAAATTTTTGTTTTGGTAGAATCTCTTTACTCCATGGATGGCGACTTCGCTCCCTTAACCGAAATGGCTAAACTTTGCCAGGCATATCAAGCAGCACTTATAGTTGACGAGGCGCATGCAGGAGGTGTTTTGGGCAGACAGGGCAGGGCTTGCGTGGATGCGTTGGGATTGAATGCTCAGGTTTTTGCCAGAGTCATAACTTTTGGGAAGGCCTTTGGATCGCATGGAGCAGTTGTTTTATGTAATTCCTTGTTAAAATCATTTTTGATAAATTTTAGCAGACCATTTATTTTTTCTACATCCATGTCTTTGCATAATATAAGTCAAATTAAGGCTGCACTTGCATTGTTGATTGAAGAGGGCGATTTTCATCGAAAGATTTTATTTGATCGAATTGATTTATTTCTAACTCTGCGACTCAAGAGTCATTTGGCAGATAGGTACAGTGCCAATTGCAGTCCCATTCAAACTTTTTCATGTAAGGATAATCAGGAGGCATTGCAATTATCTGATTTTCTGTATGATGCTGGTTTTGACATCAGGCCCATTCGCTTTCCATCTGTTCCAAGGGGAAAGGAAAGGTTGCGCATTTGTATTCATTCCTTTAATTCCGGATTTGAAATAGAGAATTTATTTGAAGCTATAGAAAAGTATTATATTTGAAAAAAATTTTCCTATGCAAGTGATAAACCAAGAAGCAGAAGTTTTTTTAAAAAAATATCTGGATAATTATGCTCCAACTGGATTTGAAATGCCTGGGCAGCAACTGTGGCTTGAGTATTTAAAACCATTTATTGATACTTATGAAGTTGACGCCTATGGGTCAGTTTATGGAGTGATTAACCCGGAATCAGATTACAGAGTTGTTATCGAAGCGCATGCTGATGAAATCTCATGGTATGTCAATTATATTTCAAAAGACGGATTCATAAAAGTGATACGAAACGGTGGCTCTGATGTTGTGATTGCTCCGTCTAAAAGAGTTCATATACATACCAAAAAAGGTTTGGTAAGAGGTGTTTTTGGTTGGCCTGCTATTCATGTCAGACAAGGCGATGATGCCAAGTTGTCACCCAGTCTGGAAAATATTTTCATTGATGTGGGAGCAGATTCTGCAAAGGAGGTAGAGGAAATGGGTATTCATGTTGGATCTGTCGTAACTTTTGATGATGAAATGGAGGTGATCAACAACAGATACTATTGTGGAAGAGCCCTAGATAACAGAATTGGTGGATTCTGTATCGCTCAGGTAGCCAGATTGATCAAAGAGCATCAAATAAAGCTTCCCTTTGGTTTATATATTGTAAATGCTGTTCAAGAGGAGGTTGGCTTGAGAGGGGCAGAAATGATAACACAAAGAATTAAACCACATGTTGCCATAATAACAGACGTTTCGCACAATACAAACACACCTTTGATGAAAACTGATAAATTAGGTGATGTAAAGGGAGGAGCCGGTCCAGATTTATCTATTGCGCCCGCAGTGCATAATAATTTGTTGCAATTGATTATCAATACTGCCATAGAGAAAGAAATCCCCTACCAGTTAAGTGCATCCTCACGTGTTACGGGTACAGATACAGATGCCTTTGCCTACTCGAATGGTGGCGTGCCTTCGGCGCTTATATCACTTCCCTTAAAGTATATGCATACTACCGTTGAGATGGCTCATAAATCTGATGTTGAAAATGTCATACGCTTGATTTTCGAAAGCTTACAACATATAGAATATCAACAAGATTTTAGATACTTCAAATGATTTCAGGGGCTGGATTTTTTTCTGGTAAACGCAGAGAGGAAATTTGGGCTAAACCTGAATCCTGCTATGATGTATTGATTATTGGAGGTGGAATAACAGGAGCCGGCATTTTTTTAGATGCAGTTTTGAATCAGTTGGATGTTTTACTTTTGGAGCAAAATGACTTTGCTTCTGGCACGAGTAGCAAATCGACAAAGTTGATACACGGTGGATTAAGATATCTAAAGCAATTAGAATTTTCATTGGTAAAGGAAGTTGGCAGGGAGCGTGCTATTGTCTATCGCAATGCCATTCCTTTTGTGAGGCCGGAGCCGATGATTCTGCCTATTATAGAGGGTGGCAGTTTGAGTAAATGGACCTGTGACATCGCCCTTCGTGTGTATGATTTTTTAGCACAGGTTCCTGCTTCTGAAAGAAGAAAAATGATGAATTCTTTTCAGGCTGTTCAAACAGAGCCACTTTTGTCAAATGAAAAAGTAAAAGGGGCAGGTTATTATTTTGAATACAGAACGGATGATGCCAGGTTAACAATTCAGAATATTAAATCGGGTGTACAGAAGGGTGGACATGCCCTTTCCTATTCAAAAGTCATTGATTTTATCTATAAAAATGGAAGGATAGAAGGTGTTAAGGTTCAAAATCTTGAAAATGGTGAAATCAAAGAATTTCACTCCAGAGTTGTGGTAAATGCCTCGGGTCCATGGCTCGATTCTCTTAGATTAAAGGATGAGACAGGTTTTCTTAAGAAAATTATTCATAGCAAGGGAAGCCATATTGTTGTAGACCAAAAAAGTTTTCCATTAAAACAAGCGATTTACTTTGATATGCCCAGGGACAAACGGATGATTTTTGCTATACCCCGGGGTTCGGTGACTTATATAGGAACAACTGATTTAATTTATAATGGAGATTTGGATCAATTATTGACAAAAAGGGAAGAAGTTGAGTACCTACTGGATGCTGTCAATACCTTTTTTGATCATGTAAACTTAAAATTGGAAGATGTACAATCATCATGGATAGGTGTGCGACCTTTGATTGAAGAGTTGGGTAAGTCGGTTTCTGAAGTTTCCAGAAAAGATGAAATATTTATTTCCTACTCCGGGTTGATTTCCATAGCAGGAGGAAAATTGACAGGTTACCGGAAAATGGCAGAAAAATTACTGAAGCCATTATCCAAGCTGTTAGGAAAAAAGTTGAGCACTAAAACTTTGAATTTCAAAATTTATGGCGCTGATTTTGTCAATGAATCGGCCTATGTCGATTTTCGGAGAAAAATTCTGGATGATGCATTGGAATTGGGATTGCCTGAGCAGCAGGTACTGATTTGGGTTGAGAGATATGGGAGTGACTTTGTTCAGATATTTGAAAAAGGAGTTCAAATGCACAAAGAAGAAAAGATAGAATTAATTTTTGCTTTTTTTAAAGCTGAGGTTTTATATGCCATTCAAAACGAATCAGTACTGCATCTGAACGATTTTTTAATTCGAAGAACAGGATTTTTATATTTTCAAATGAAAGAACTGGACATTTACCTTTCTTTTTTGGCTGCATGTTTTGCCGAATTCCTGGGCTGGGATGATATCAGAGTTCAAACAGAGATAGCTTCAATCCATCAAGAGCAAGAGAAGTTAACAAATTTTTTGTAGGGCTAATCCCAAGGCCTCAAATTCTTGCGGATTTAGTTCAAATTGATTTCCAATGACGATTAAATTTGCGCCAGCTTTGGCAATTTCAATGGCCTGCCATTGTGTTTTTATTCCTCCTCCAACAATAAGTGGAAGGTTGATTTCTTGTGAAATTTTTTGAATAATAGGCAAGGGTACAGTTCGTTTGGCACCAGAGCCGGCTTCCAGATAAATACATTTCATTCCGATCAGTAATGCTGCCTGTGCCGTGTTAAGAATCAATTCTTCATGATCAGGGTCAATTGGTTTTGTTTTGCTTACTTTAGAAATGCTACTTTTATTTTGTCCGTCTATGTGGATATATCCTGTTGAAATTGTTTCAATAGCAGCTTTCAAGAGTAGGGGGGCTGCTTTTATTTGCTGGCCGATAAGATATTCAGGATTATCGCCAGAAATTAAGGATAAGAATAGTACGGCATTCACGTCAAGGCTCAATTGATTTAAATCTCCGGGGAAAAGGATGAGGGGAATTTTGCTTCGTTTTTTACAAACTGCCACTAAATTTTGAGTTTGTGATGAGGAGACTTTCGATCCACCGACAAAAATATAATCAGCATTTGTTTTTTCGATGTTTTCAAAAAGTGAATCAATTTCTGCTGTTACTATTTTATCAGGATCTAATAAAATAACAAGGGAGCAAAGCTTGTTTCTTTTTTTGATTGACCATTCTTCAAAAACTGTGTTCATTTGATTGGATTTTTAAAAACATTATTTGATAAGTACTCGTTAATATAAGTGATTTATATCAATGATATTTTGTTTGGATTTCGATATATTTACAATACGATACAAATATAAAAACGGATGATTAAGACTAACTTCAAATATTTGACCTTCGCAGTTTTATTTCTTTTTTTTATTTCATGTAAAAAAGATAATCCCGCCCCACCAAATGTGGGTAGCATTAAAATATTGATTTTGCCTTTTCATCAAAATACGCCCCTGGTCAACTCTGTCAGTTACCCTACAACTGATGGGTATACCCTGTCTTACAATGACTTTAATTTTGTCTTATCAAATATAAATATTTTAAGTCAGGCAGGGGTGAGAGATACTTTGAATGATGTCAGTTTTTTTGATTTCAGAAATTTATATACTACACAATTGGCAAATAATGGGCTGAATATTGTTTTTGATCAGATTGAGCCAGGCAATTACCAAGGTATTGAATTAAGTGTGGGAGTTGATTCGGTAACTAATTCAAAAGATCCGGCTTTTTTTCAAGGTCATCCTTATTTGGGGGAGGTTGGTAATTACTGGAATGCCTGGAATAGCTATATTTTTAGCCGGGTGGAGGGTGAGTTGGATACACTGCCTAATCAAGCGGGAGGTGTCGTTTCTTACCTATATCACGCAGGCGTGAATGGAATGTATCAGACCCGATTTTTTTCAAAGAATTTTGAAGTGAAGTGCGGGGAACAAACGACCTTAATTTTTCATTTGCAAGGAGATGAGATCTTTTACAAGGGCACTAGTTCTATTCCTGTAAAAACAAATCCTGTTTCTCATTCTGGTGATGTAGGAACCCTGGGTTATAATATTGCGAGACAAGTAATTGAAAATATTTCTAATGCCTTCTATTTACAATAGCATATGAAAATAGTAATAAGAGCAATTATTTTATTTTGGATTGGTTTGACAATTACCATTGCCTGCGATCCAAAAGATGATCAGATTGGGCCTTTGTCACCCAATATGGATATGAGGCTGGATGGGATAGCATACAATCCAAGTCCTTTTGTTTTGCCTCAAATCAATGGGCTACCTGCGATGCAGATACCAGCAGACAATCCTTTAACGGTTGACGGGGTTAAATTAGGTAGATATCTTTTTTATGAAAAAATACTTTCTTTGGATTCAACTATTTCCTGTGGTTCCTGTCATCGTCAGGATAAAGCATTTACAGATGGGTTGCCCAGAGCGGTGGGTGTTAATGGAGCGGTAGGCAGAAGAAGTAGTATGTCGTTGATTAATATTGGATATTCATGGCGGCCTTCCAACTTACGTAATTTTATGTGGGATGGAAGATTTAAGGATTTGGAAGAGCAAATCATTGCGCCTATTGAAGATCCGGTTGAGATGGCCAGTAACTGGACAGAGGTTGAGCGTAGACTTAGGCTGCATCCGCATTATCCCAAGCTTTTCAGAAAGGCCTTCGGCATAACATATGTAAGCGAAATCAATCGAAATTTGGCATCCAAAGCTATTGCACAGTTTATGAGAACATTAAACTCGGCTTATTCGAAGTATGACAGTGTAGAGTGGATGAGTTTCAATTATTTTTCAGATGCCGAGCAGAGGGGATATGAATTATTTTTGGGAGATGCAACCGGAGTGCCTGCTACCTATGATGCGGAATGTGCTCATTGTCACAGTTTTTCAAGAAACTTTGCCAATTTTGCAAGGAACAATTTTAGCAACAAT
>Ga0169931_10001479_pt1 | contig 38844 bp, 27 predicted proteins | sample Kivu_15m_20L_FD_129675 | JGI IMG/M metagenome (GOLD analysis project Ga0169931, IMG submission 129675) | Freshwater microbial communities from Lake Kivu, Western Province, Rwanda to study Microbial Dark Matter (Phase II) - Kivu_15m_20L... | ecosystem: Environmental > Aquatic > Freshwater > Lake... | reverse complement strand
GCGCGATCCGCTCCCAGTGCTCGTCGCTCAAATCGTGGCGGCTGAACATTGGCGGCTCCCGACCGGGAAAATGGCCGCCTCGCTATCGCAAACCGCCTACCTTCAGTCAATATGGCCTAGTTCAGCCCGCCGGTGAGCGCGAAGTAGTTGCCCGGCAGCGGCGCTTTGTTGGGGTTCGCCGCGCGGTTCAGCCCGACGCGGGTGCCGTCCTCGTCGCGGAACCATTCGAACCGGCCGCCGATGCGCAACTTGTCCGTGGCGCGGTAGTAGAGGTACTGGTCGATGCCGTACCAGCGCGCGAGGTTGCCGTTCGCGGTGCCGTTCTCTTGGAACCCGTAGTAGTGGTGGAACACGTACTCCCAGCGGCCGTTCGCGCCGCCCGGCGTCACACCGATGAGGAAGCTGTACCGCGAGCGGTTGCCGTCGGCTGCGGCGATGCCCGGCAGTCCCGCGGGGTTGCTCAACTCTTCGCCGGTCACGAGACCGAACGACGTCCACCACAGCCCGCTCGCGTCTTCGTGCTTCACGCCCGCCAACACGTTCAGGTTGTTCCGACGCCCGTGGAAGGTGTCCCACCCGTTCACGAGGCCGAAGTACGCGCTCACGGTCTTCGTCACCTGCGAGTGGAGCAACCCGCCCCAGTGCGTGAACGGTTGGCCGAACTGATAGCTGTAGCTGTGCGTGTAGAAGAAGTTGCCCGTCGCGGGCAGTTGCTCGTAGCCGATGGGCGAGTAAAAGTGGCCGAGCTTCAAGCCCAGCACGTCGCTGCCCACGTCGGCGTACAACTGCGGCAGAGCGAGGCCGTAGTACTGGCCGTTCCACCGTTTGCCGCCGTTGCGGTCGGTCTCGAACCCGCGGGACTGCGCGAGGTTGTGGTCGATGCCGAACAGCGCGTCGGCGCGGTAGCCGAACCCGATCCCCTCGGCCGGGAGCTGCTGCGACACGCTCAGGTACGCTTGGTTCAGCATGAACTCGGCGCTGCGGTCGATCGCGCTATAGGGGCCGTTGAACCGGCTGTTCGGGTTCGACGTGTTGTACACGATCCCGCCGTTCACCCAGCCGTTCACGCGCATCCCTTCTGCCGCGGCGCGCCACGAGTCGGCGCGGCCGGTTTCGCTCACGCGCGCGGTCGGGTCGTTCACCGCCGCGGCCGGCGACTTCGGCGCGCCGGCGGGCGTGGGCGGCCCGGCTTTCGCGCGCAGGTCCGGCGGGAGTACCGGCGGACCGTCGCTGCCCTTCGGCTGCGGCAGTTTCGGTGCGTCGGCTTTCGGCGGCGGCACGTCCGGTAGGAACTTCGGCGCGTCCGCTTTCGGAGCGGTGGGCTTCGCCGCGTCCGCTTTCGGCGCACCGGGCGCGACGGGGATCGGCGGCAGCGGCCCGGTGCGCGGCGGTTGCGGGAGCGCGGCACTCGGCGCGCCCGGCGGAAGGAACGCGGGGCGCTCGCTCGTCAGCGGCGGCGACGTGGGACGCTTCGGCGCGACCGGTGCGGGCGGCTTCGGCGCGACCGGCGGCGGCGCGGCCGGCACCGTGGGCACCGACGGTTGTTCGAGTTGCGCCGGAGCGGGCTTCCCGGCGCTGGCGGGTTCCGGGGTGGTCGCTTCCACCGGATACAGGCCGCGCACTTCGGCCGGCTGAACGCGCGGCGCGACGGGGTTCTGGGCGAGCGCGAACGGAGCGGCAACGGCGAGTGACGCGACCGCGGACTGAACGAACCGCCTCATCGGAGCCATCCGTGGCGAACGGGAGGGTTGAAGCGGACGCCCGGAACGGGCGAACCGGCAGTATCGAAAGGAATCGGCCGTGCGTAGCGGATGCGCCAGCGCGACCGCCCCGGAAGTGCCGGGGATAGGGGAAGTGCGGGCCGCGCGAACGATACAGCTTGCGCCGCTTACCGCGCCGCGGTCGCCGCGCCGTCGTTCGTGACCACCAGAATCTCTTTGTTGCGGTAGAAGTCGTAGTGCCGCGCCGCGACGCGCACCGGCACTTTCACATGCGGTTCGAGTTGCGCCCACGTGTTCGCGGGCACGAACAGGTAGCCCGGCGTGGGCACGGCCAAGAACTCCGCGACCGCTTCCCGCCCGAACACTTCGGTCACCTCGCGCCGCGCGCAGAACACGATGCTCGGCTGGAACCAGTCGTGGTGCGCGAGCCGAATGTCGCGCTCGGGCGAACTCACACCGCTCGCGCGCACCAGTTCTTTCGCCGCCTTGCGCGCGTCGAACGGGCCGGACCCGAATGCCGCGAGCAGCGCCGTGAACGCGACCGCGCCAACGGCCTGCGCCCGCACGAACCGCGGGCGGTCGTTCGCGCGCAGCGCGCGCCACAGCACGAACGCGCACGCGAGCGGCACCAGACCCAGCACCGCGACGCGCTCCGCGCCGGGGAACGTGCGCGCGGTTTCCGGCAGCAACCCGAGCACGCCGCTCACGACCACCAACCCCACCGCGAACGCGAGGCCCGTGAGTGCGACCGACGCGACGCCCACCGACATCACCCACTTCGGCACGCTCACTTCGCCGGCGCGCCACCGCATGAAGAACCGGGCCGAGAGCACCGCGAGCGCCGGGTACGCTGGGAGCATGTAGTTCGGCAACTTCGTCGCCGCGGCGGAGAAGAACACCAAGTACGCGCCGAACCAGCACAGCAACAGGCGCTCGGGGCGCGGCAGCGGGGCTGTTTCCTCCGCGAGCCGCTGCGCCCCGCGCCAGCTGTACCACAGCGCCGCGAGCAGGAACGCGCTCCACGGCGCGAACAGCACGAGGAGGGCCGCGGAGTGGTAGAAGAACGGGCCGCTGTGGTTGTCCATCGGCGTCGAGAACCGGTGCATGTTCTCGCGGCCGAAGAACTGGCGCGCCCACTCGCCGCGCGTTTCGGCCGTCACGAGGCCGTACCACGGCCCCGCGATCAGCAGAAACAGCAGCCCCGCGGTGAGGATCCGCCGGTCCAGCAGTCGGGACAACTCCCGATTCCAAGCGAAGTACAGGAAGATCACGAGGCCCGGCAGCGCCACGCCCACCGGCCCTTTCGTGAGCATCGCCAGCGCGCACGCTGCGGCCGTCCACCGCCACCATCTGTTTGAACCGTCGTTTCGTCCCGCTCCGCCCTCACTTGCATGCGCAATCTCGGGCTGCGCGGGTGTTCGTCCCGCTTCGCCCTCACTTGCATGCGCAATCTCGGGCTGCGCGGGTGTGTGCCCGCGCCAGAAGGCGTAGAAGGTGAGGACGGTGAACACGAGGAGTGTCGCGTCCGGGGTCGCGGCGTGCGCGAGCAGGCACACTTCGATGGCCGACGCCATCACGACGCCCGCGAGCAGGCCCGTTGTGCGGTCGAACATGCGGCGGGCGAGTTCGTACAGCAGCAGCACCGCGCAGCACGTGAGGATCGCGGAGGGCAGCCGCGCGCTCCACTCGCTCACACCGAACGCGGCGAAGCTGAATCGCTGGAGCCAGTACAGCATCACCGGCTTCGCGGTGCGCAGCTTGTAGTTGAAGGTGGGGATGAGCCACGAGTCGTTGTCGCGCATCTCGCGCGCGGCTTCGGCGTTCACGCCCTCGTCCACGTCCCAGAGCGACGGCGCGCCGAGGTTCGGTAGGGTGAGCACCGCACACAGCGCGATGAGAACGGCGTAGTCCCGCGTCCGGCCTTGCATCGGTCGTACCCCTCCGTGGGGCGACCATGCTACCGAAACGCGGGACCGACGCGAAAGGCCAAGTTTCTGGTCTTGTAGGTCGCGGTCGAGCGAGGCTTTGCGAGCGAGGCCCGACGGCCAGTCAGCTCCGCGAGAAACGCTCGCGCGCCTCAACTTGTGAAGTTGCGCAAGCGTGTTGGGTGTTGCTTTCACGCCGTCGGGCCTCGCAGCGAAGCGCCGCTCGACCGCGACCTACAAGAGGCTCAGTAGATGTACGGCAGGAAGAAGTTCCCCGGGCGGCTGATGACGCCGCTCGCGGGGTTCAGGAACGCGCCGCTCTCGGCGTTGTAGTACAGCCCGGAGCCGATGGCGTAGGTGCCGAACTGGTTCGGCACGCCGGTGCCGGGCACGCGGTAGAACAGGCTACCGTCGGCGGTTTGGGCCACGCCGCTGAACGGCGCGTAGGCGGTGCCGGAGAACGGGTTCACGAACCGGTTCGGCCCGCGGAACTGGAACGCGCCGGGTTGCTGGATCGTGTAGCCGCCGCCGAACCCGCCCCCGAACCCGCCGCCGAAGAAGTTCGGGTTCGGCCCGAACGCGATCGGCGGGCGGTTAAAGTTGTTCGGCGCGAACGGGTTGTTGATGACCAAACTCGGCGCGAACGGGTTCTGGTTCGGAATCACGATCTGGTTGAACAGCACCGGGACCGCGGAGGCGTAGGGGCCGTAGGGCGAGTTGAACTGATTGCCGTGCTGGAACGGGAAGTTCAGACCGGGCAGTTGGACGCCGCCGCGGTTCGGCACCTGCGGTTGCAGGAACACGTTCGGTTGGACCTGCACCGGTCGCGGCGGCTGTTGGGGCCGCGGCACGATCGGCTGCGGCAGGAACGGGTTCCCGCCCGCGGGTTGGAACGGGTTCTGCGCGGCAACGGGGCCGGCGCACGCGAGGAGTGCGAGCGCGGTGAGCGAACGAACGGTGCGGGCGGTCATGGGTGCCTCCGGTTCTGCTCTTCCCCGTTAGTCTACAACGCGGGCGCGTCGAGTGCGTTGGCGCGAACGAAGAGCGCCGTTACGAATAGAAGCACCTTCCGTGCCACCCATCAAAGAACGCTCGGCGGCGCGGAACTTGCGCGCCGGTACACGAACAGCACGAACAACCCGAATATCACGAGGCCCGGCCCTTCGGTCGCGGCCCAGAACCACGGCACGCCGGAGGTGAGATCGACCGCGAGCAGCGCCGCACCGAGCGCGACGTGCAGCAGCACGAGGAACGGCACCGCGGGCTTGTACCGCGGCCAGTGCAGGGTGACCCCGAGCACGACTGCGCCGTGCATCCCGTACACGAGCGACAGCGACCGCGTGAGGTATCGCGTAACGGGCGCGTCTGGCAGCGGGCCGAGGCCGAGCCACCGGTGAACGGCGTCCATCCAGTCGAACGGCATCAGCGCGCACGGCACCGCGCAGAGCAAGATCGCGGCGTTCGCGCGCAACAGCAGCAGCAGTAAACGGTCAGCGCTTGAGTGTGGGTTCATTCATCCAACGGTCAATGGAGTTGAGGGTGCCTTCGAATTTCGTGTTCCCGCGCGTGCCGGCGTCGTCGAGGTAGAAGAACTTACCCGCGATGTCGCGCTTCTCGTTCGGCGTCAGATACCAATTGAGTGCCGCGTCGCCGTCGCACTCGAAGGTCGCGGTGGTGAAAAAGTTGGTCCGCAGTCGGGGGTGCAACTTGGGGTCGTTGTACGCCTTCTGGAGCGCAACGAGCAGTTCGTTGTTGCGGTGGAACGCGGCCGACGAACGAGCGGTGAACACGGCTTGCAGCGGGGCGCTCACGGCCCCGACGATTTGCATCACCGGCGACGGGGTCTCGTTCGAGATGGTCGTCCCCCCGTGCTCGAGCGCGTACCCGCGAATTTGGATCAGCAGAATGCCGGACGTGTGCTCGATGACGGCGTCGCGGTGGGACAGCAGCCAGTGCGCGAGTACGTCCACACCGTAGTTGTCGAAGTACCCCGCGTCCACGAGTCGGCGCGGGGGATCGACCGGGAGCGGTACCGCCGGGCTGACGACCGGGAACGTCGCGCTCATGCGGGCCGCGGTGCCCACCGTGAACGCGTTGCTGTCCGGGAACAGGCGGAAGAACTCCAATCCGGTGCGGGACACCAGTTGCAGCCCGTCGCCGACCGGGGTGCCGATGCGGTGCGCGGCCGGCGAGGTCAGTTCGGTCAGGCTCAGGTTGCTCACGAACAGGCGCTTGGAGTCTTCGACCATCATCGGCGTGAACACCAGTGCCGGCCGCCGGGCGTGCCGCTCGTCGTCGTGCAACGCGAGCATCGGGGGCGCCAACGGATCGCGCCCGAGCCGCGCGGTGAAGTTCCGGCCCCACTGCTCCTCGAGCGTGCGCCCGCGGTCGCGCGTGCGGCGCGCCGGGAAGAACGTGCCGGAGGTGAAATCGCTGACCAGCATGGTCTGGATCACGGGCGTGAGCGAGTCTTCCGCGAGGGCCGACGAGAGCGGCCCGAGACCGTGCTTGTCGACCGCCGGTCCGCCCGGTTGCGCGAACGGGAAGTCGCTCACGTACGCGCCCGCTCCGACCATTCCGCCGCTGGCACCGGCGAAGATGCGCAGGTGGTCGCGGATGCCGGGTTTCCCCGGTACGGCGGGGAACTGGCGCTCCAACCCTTCCAGAACCACAGCGGTCCAAACCGCCGCGCGAATGCCGCCGCCGCTGACCGCGACAACGACGAGCCGCGGCTTGTCCCCGTCCGGTGCCTTCCGGGCCTTTGCGTTGTTCTCCAGTAGCTCGTTCGCACCGATGAGTTTGCGCGCCGGCTCGCGCTTCGGGTACTCGTCCTTCAAGAAGTTCTCGCCCAGCTTCAGCGGGCGGTCGTAATCCGCCGCGGTGCCGTCGGGGTGCTTGCCCGCCACCCCGTCGAACGTCATCCGGTACGCGCCAAAGAACTCCAAGTTCACCACAATTAGGTACACGACGAGCGCCAACCCCGTCGCCCACGCGGCGCGCGTGCGGAACGCGAAGAAGCCGAAACTGACGTTCAAGAAGATGAGGAACAGGCTCGCGATGACCGCCGGCGGCAGAATCCACCCGAAGGCGTCGAGCGCGACCACGAACAGAAGACCCGCGGTGTTGATGAGGCCGAACACCAGCGCCAGCGCGTGCAGCAGCCGGAGCGTGCGCAGGTTGTACGCGGCGAACTGAATGTGCGCCGGCAGCGGGCTCCACGGAGAAAACCGGAATTCTTCGTCGACGAACGGCACTTGCGTCGCAGACACCAACGAACACGGTTCGCCGTGCAGTCCGTGGTAGGGCGTGGTCGCGATCTGCACACTCGGGCGGTCGAACGAGCGGCGCAGCCACTCCCGGTCGGCGAGCCACTCGCGCAAGTTGGTGCGGTTGGCAAGCGCCGCGATGACCCACCCGAGGAGCAGGCTCCCGAAGTACCCAATTACGAACGGGACGCCCGAACTCGACGGCGGCTCGCTGCCCAACCCCACCGCCACCCAGCGCCCGCCGAACACGAGCAGGAAAAAGAGGAAGAACCACAGCACCATCTCGGCACCGGTTTGCCGGACGCCCGGGTTCCGACTTGGGAACAGCGTGGGTATCCGGAATGGGATCCATGGGTGCGCGGCCAGATACCGCGAGGTATCCGACGGCAACCCGGGCAGTTCGCGCGGCCCGACCAGCAGGGTGTTCACGAACACGACGGTGCCGAACAGCCAACAGGTGGCCGCACCGGTCAGCGCCTGTGTCATCGTGTCGACGTGCCAATACAAGTCGGACAGTCCCAACCCGCTCCCGAACACGCCCCACGCGATTAGGACGTACAGAACGACCTGAATCGTAAGAAGCGGGTAGCCGAGGGAGCGTGCGAGGAACCGGTCGAGCGAGCGAACGAGGCGCGAGAGCATCGGGGCGCTCCGGTAGGTCGGCGGGGCACGGTCGGCCCCGATACTACCCACCTACGCACGCCCCGCGCGCGGATTCGCCGAATTTCACAATCCTCATATTCAGCCCACGAGTTCCTTCACCACGCGGCCGTGGACGTCGGTCAGGCGGAAGTCGCGGCCCGCGTAGCGGAACGTCAACTTCTCGTGGTTCAGGCCGAGTTGGTGCAGGATCGTCGCGTGCAGGTCGTGCAGGTGAACCTTGTCCGTCACGGCCGCGGAGCCGAACTCGTCGGTCGCGCCGAACGACAGCGCGGGCTTGAAGCCGCCGCCCGCGAGCCACGTCGTGAAGCCGCCGGGGTTGTGGTCGCGGCCGGTGCCGTTCTTCTCCGCGTACGGCGTGCGCCCGAACTCGCCGCCCCACCACACGATCGTGTCCTCGAGCAACCCGCGGCGCTTCAGGTCCGCGATCAGCCCCGCGATGGGCCGGTCCACGGCCTTCGCGTGGTCGCCGTGCTTGGGCAGGTTCGAGTGCTGGTCCCACGCCGGGTTCGCGCTGTTGTCGCCGTAGGTCACTTGCACGAACCGCACACCGGCTTCGCTCAGCCGGCGGGCCATCAGGCACTGCTTCCCGAAGTTGTCGGTGGCCTTGTCGCCGATGCCGTACAGCTTCTGCGTTTCCTTCGTTTCCTTGGCGATGTCGAGCACGTCCGGCGCGTTCTTCTGCATCCGCCACGCGAGTTCGTAACTGGCCGCGACCGCTTCGAGTTCCGCGTCGCCGGGCTTCTGCTTCAGTTGCTCGGCGTTCAGTTCGCGCAGCAACTCGAAGTGCTGCTCGGTGACGTTCGCGGGCAGACCGGGCGCGAGGTTGCGGATCGTCGCTTCGCTCGCGGGCGCGCCGGCGCGGCCCACCGGCGTGCCCTGATAGATCGCGGGGATGAAGGCGTTGCCGTAGTTCCGCGCGCCGCCGTTGCCGCTCGAAGGTGCGATGCTGACGAAGCCCGGCAGGTTCGCGTTCTCGCTGCCGAGGCCGTACAGCACCCAACTGCCGAAGCTGGGGCGCACGAAGCTCGTGCTGCCGCAGTGCAGGAACAGCGTGGCCGGGCCGTGCGCGACGCCTTCGGTGTGCATGGAATGCACGAAGGTGAGGTCGTCGATCACGCCGTTCACTTCGGGAAACAGGTCCGATGCCCACTTCCCGCTTTTGCCGCGCTGCTCGAACTTCCACAGCGGCTTCATTACCCGCTGCGAGCTACCGCGCATGCCGGTGTTGGCAAGCACGCGGGCGTCGTCGAACTTCAGTTGCTTGCCGTCCTCTTTCGTGAGGACCGGCTTGTAGTCGTAGGAGTCGACGTGCGACACGCCGCCCTGCATGAACAGGAAGATCACGCGATTCGCGCGCGCCGCGTGGTGCCCGGGCTTCGCGGCCAGCGGGTTCGGCACGTTCGCGGCGCGTGCTTCCGAAGCAGCAAGGCCGGTGAGCGCGAGCGCGCCGAACCCGCAGGCGTTCGTGGCGAGCCATTCGCGGCGGGAGAGCAGCATGGGTGGCCTCACAAGAGTAGGTCGCTCGCTCCGCGAGCGACCAATGGCAGTTGCAATAACCTGTGGGTTGTTCGCATCGGAAATGGTCGCTCGCGGAGCGAGCGACCTACTCTTACTTCACGTACCGGAATTCGGCGGACGCGAACAGCGCGTGGAACACCGCCGTCCAGCCGTCCTTTTGCGTCTTGTCTTTCAGGAAGCGCGCGGCGACCGCTTGCTCGCTCTCGTTCGGTGCGCGGCCGAGCGCCAAGCGGTACGCGCGTGCGACTCGCGCGGCGTCGTTGTCGTGGCTCTCAGCCAGCAGGCGGTCCGCGGCCTTCTTCGATTGCTCGATCACGAACGGGCTGTTCAGCATGTAGAGCGCTTGCGGGGCGACCGTGCCCGCGTCGCGCTTCCCGGTCACGGTGCTCGGGTCCGCGGCGTTGAACACTTCGAGCATTTCGGGCAGCGCGTTGCGGAACTGCGGCAAGTACACGCTGCGCCGAGGCGACGTACTCTTGTAGCTGTAATCGGCCGCGAGGTTCGCAGGGAACGTCGGCCCGCCGCGGGCCGGGTCGAGCTGCGCGCTCACGCTCAGGATCGTGTCGCGAATCGCTTCGGCTTCGAGCCGGCGCGCGTTCGCGCGCCCGAACAGCTTGTTCTCCGGGTCCGCGGCGAGCGCCTTCGCGTTCGCCGCGCCGCTCTGACGGTACGTGTGGCTCAGCACGACCGCGCGCACGAGCTTCTTCACGCTCCAATCCTTCTGGAACTGAAGCGCGAGGTGGTCGAGAAGTTCGGGGTTGGTCGGAACTTCACCCGTCGTGCCGAAGTTATCGACGGTGCGCACGAGGCCGCTCCCGAACAGCCAGTGCCACGCGCGGTTCGCGTACACACGCGCCGTCAGCGGGTTGTCTTTGGACGCGATCCAGTCGGCGAGTTCCTTGCGCCCGCTCTGGCCCTTCGGTACGCTCGGCACGGTGCCGTAGAGCGCGACCCGCAGGAACCCGCGCGGCGCGAGTTCGCCGAGGTTGTGGACGCTGCCGCGAACGTGAACCTTCGCGTCTTCGATCACCTTCTCCTCGATTACGCTCATCGCGAGGTCGCGCTTCGGCCCGGTCTCTTGGAGCTTCTTCAACTCCGCTTCGAGCGCCTTCAGGTCGTCGCCTTTGGCTGGGCCTTTCTTCGGTTGCGGGTCGGTCTGTTCCTTCTTGTCGAGTGGCACGAACACCACCGCGTCCGGGCACACGTGGCCCTTCGTGCCCTCGTTGGAAACGAGCACGTAGGCGAGACCGTCCTTCTCGAACTTGTACTCGCCGAGCGAAATGTAGCGGCCGTCGATCGGCGGGTTCTTCTTCATATCGACGGTGAGTTCCTTCTCGCCGTCGGCGCTGTTGATGTGAACCGGCACCTTGTCCGAGCGGTTCATGCCGGGTGCGTAGGCGAGCCGCACTTCGTAGCGGCCCGGCGGCAGCGCTTCGGGCTGGAACGTGATGGTCTTTTCGCCCTTGTCCGCGTCGCCGTCGTGAACGTAGCCCGCGCCGATGTAGGTTTGGTTGTGCGTCGAAAGCGTCCACGCGCCCACCTTCTTCGCCGCCGCATCGTCGATCACGATGCCGGGCACGTCCTTCACCGCGAGTACGCCGGTCGCTGGCTTGGTCCCGCCGGCCAACTTCTTCGCCGCCGCGATCTTCTGCTGAAGCGCCGCGACTGCGGCCTCGTGCTTCTTCACCGCCTCTTCCGCCTTCGGGTCGCCCGGCAGCGGTACTTCCACCCACTTCGACACGTTCGCGTGCTCCATCGCCTTCACGTTCCGCAAGATGCCGGCGAGCGCGTAATAGTCCTTCGTGGGAATCGGATCGAACTTGTGATCGTGACAGCGCGCGCACGTCACCGTTTGGCCGAGGAAGCCTTTCGTAATCACGTCGAGTTGTTCATCGACCACGTCCATGCGGAGCGCCTTCTTGTCTTGCTCCTCAAGGTTCGTGTTGCCGAGTTGCAGAAACGTGGTCGCGATGAGGTTCCGCTTGCGCGCCTCCGGCGAATCGAACGCGAGCAGATCGCCCGCGAGTTGTTCGCGCACGAACCGGTCGAACGGTACGTCGGCGTTGAAGCTGTCGATGACGTAGTCGCGGTAGCGCCACGCTTCTTTGAAGACGAATCCGCGTAGCGTCACCGACTCCGCGAACCGCGATACGTCGAGCCAGTGCCGGCCCCAGCGCTCCCCGAACGCGGGCGACGCGAGCAGCGCATCGACCAGCTTTTCGTGAGCTTTGGCGTCCTTGTCGTTCACGAACGCATCGACTTGTTCCGGCGTCGGCGGTAGCCCGGTGAGGTCGTAGTAGAGCCGGCGCGCGAGCGTCGCGCGGTCCGCGTCCGGTGCCGGCTTCAGCCCTTTCGCTTCGAGCGCCGCGAGAACGAAGCGGTCGATGTCGGAGGTCGCCCAATCGCCCTTCGTCGCGGGAACCGCGGGCGCGGCGGGCAGCTTGTACGCCCAGAACTTGCGGCCCTCTTCGTAGCTGAGGCCGGACTGCTTCTTCGGCGCGAGCGCGGCATCGGTGCGCGGGTCCGGCGCGCCCATGGCGATCCACTTCTCGAAGTCCTTCAGCACCGCGTCCGGCAGTTTTCCTTTTGGCGGCATGCGCAGGTCGCCGTCGTAGTGCATGCTCTTCAGCAGCAGCGATTCGGTCGGCTTGCCGGGCACGACGGCCGGGCCAGTGTCGCCGCCCTTCAGCAGTGCGTCGCGCGAATCGAGGTAGAGGGTGCCCTTGAGTTTCTTGTTCTTCTCGGCTTCGGCGGAGTGGCACGAATAGCAGCTCTCGATCAGCACGGGGCGAATCTTCTTCTCGAAGAAGTCGCGGGCCGCGGGCTCGAGCGGTTTGGGTTCGTCCGCGCCGGCGGGAGTCGGCGCGGAGACGAGTGCGACCGCGAGGGCGGAAAGCGAGAGAGCAGCGAAGCGCATGTCCAGAGGCTCCGGCAGCGGGAGAACGCCGAACGCGAGCGGGCACGGCTATTATGCCGAACGCGGCCCGCGCACGCAGCGGGAATTTTGCGCCACTCACTTCAGCAGTTTGCGCATCAGGTCCGGCTTCTTGTGCAACCGCGCCACTTCGGCCGCGTCCAGCGACCGGTTGAACACGACCAGTTCGTCGAGCAGGCCGATGTAGTTGATGGCGACGTAAATGCCGGTCTTCTCGATGTCCCAGTTCATCGCCAGTTCGCGGTCCTTCACTTGGCCGATCAATTTGCCGTCGATGTACAGGCTCGACACCGCGTTCGGCTTCCCGGTGTCGAAGTTCTCCCAGCTCAGCACGACGTGGTGCCACTCGGTGTCCTTCCACCCGATTTTCGGCACGCGCACCAGCGGCGCGTTCGGGTCGTCTTCGCCCGCGCCCTTCTTGCCTTGGGGAATCGCCGGGAACGCGCCGTGCCGCAGGTCGCGCGGTTTGGCGTCGTTGAAGTCGAACCACAGGCCGCCGTTGTTCGCGCCGTTCTGCGTGATCTGAATCGGGTCGCAGAACTTGGTCTTCAGCATCTTGTCCGGGTCGAACTTGCACCACACTTGCACCGCGCCGCCCCACCCGCCGGCCTTGTACGCGATGTTCCCCTTCGCGGGCACGAAGACGCGCCCGTTGTTGGCGATCACGTCGACCACTTCCAGCGCGCCGCCGCTCACGCCCTTGTCCTTCGCGATGCGGAACGCGGACCCCGGGAAGCCGCTGCGAAACACGAACTCGCCCTTGTTCGTCGGGTGATTGGTGCGCGTGTCGAAGGTGAGTTGGCCGTCGCCGTGTTCGCCCTTCACTTCTTTGTCGAAGGACGCGTAAAAGGTGGGGGCGGTGCACAGCGGGTCGCGCTCTTCGGCGGCGGCGGGAAGGGCCGCGCAAAGCGCGACCGCGAGCGGGGTGAGGCGGAACATGGCCGGGCTTCCGGGGAGTGCGGGCGGATCGCGTGCAGTATACCAGCGCGCGGGGGCGTACAACAGCATTCGTGTTCCCGCGCCACACGAGCCGCACCCGTGCCGAACCTGCGCACCCGCGAGCGGATCCCCGAACTGATGGACGACCCGGGCCTTGACCCGGCCGAACACCGGCGCGCGCTCGAGGGCCTCGCGCGGCTGAACCGCTTCAGCGGTTCGGCCGGCGCGCTGTGGCCGAGCGTGCGCAAATTCGCCTCAGAGTTGAAGCGCCCGGTGCGCCTGCTCGACATTGCCACCGGCAGTGGCGACGTACCCCGGGCGCTGCTCGCGCGCGCCACTCGCGCCAAGATCGCACTGGAAATCGAAGCGTGCGACATCAGCGCGACCGCGGTCGAAGAAGCGGCGCGCGAACCGAGTGCGATTCGGTTCTTCGCGCACGACGCGGTGCGGAACCCGCTTCCGAGTGGGTTCGACATCGTGACCTGCTCGCTGTTCTTGCACCACTTGAGCGAAGACGAAGCGGTCGCGCTGCTGACGAACATGGAAGGCGCGGCGCGCCACCTGATTCTGGTGAACGATCTGGCGCGGTCGCGGTTCAACTACGCGGCGGTGTGGGTCGCGTGCCGCGTGCTGTCGCGCTCGCCGGTGGTGCGGTTCGACGGCCCGGCGTCCGTTCGCAGTGCGTTCACACCCGCCGAAGCGCTACAGTTGGCCGAGCGCGCCGGCCTTCACGGCGCGACCGCACGGGCGCGGTTCCCGTGTCGCTTCTTGATGTCGTGGGAGCGCCGATGAGGTTCGACGCGGTGGTGATCGGTGCCGGGCCCGCGGGTGCGGTGTGCGCGCGCGAATTGGCCCGCGGTGGCGCGCGCGTGCTACTGCTCGATCGCGCGCACTTCCCGCGACCGAAGGTGTGCGGGTGTTGCGTGAACGGCTCCGCGATCGGCACCCTGTCGCGCTTGGGCTTGTCGCACGTGTTGGCGAAGGCCGTGCCGCTGCGCGAAGTGAAGCTCGCGCGCGGCACGCGAAGCGCAACCGTTTCGCTGCCCGCGGGCGTCGCGCTGTCGCGCGAAGCGTTCGATACGGCACTCATCGCCGAAGCTGTGCGGGAAGGAGTCACGTTTCGCCCCGGCACGAGCGCGAAACTCAGCGAAGAGCTTGAGCGCGCGAACGCGGTGGTCGTGGCGACCGGGCTTGTGGGCAACGACGGCACGCCGGAACCCGGGTCGCGCATCGGCGCGGGCGCGCAGGTGCCGGCCGGTTGCGTGCCCGCTTTCTACGCGAACGGCACCATCTTCATGGCGACCGGGCGCGGCGGGTACGTCGGCCTCGTGCGCGTCGAAGACGACCGACTCGACGTGGCCGCCGCGTTCGACGCGCACTTCGTGCGCGCGAGCGGAAGCCCCGGTGCGGCGGCGGAAACGGTGCTGCGCGAAACCGGGTGGCCGGTCCCGTCGAATCTTGCGGAACTGAACTGGAAGGGAACGCCGGCGCTCACCCGGCGCGCGAAACAACTCGGCGGCGAGCGCTGGTTCGCGGTCGGCGACGCCGCGGGCTACGTGGAGCCGTTCACCGGCGAGGGCATGGCGTGGGCGGTCGCAAGTGCCGCTGCGCTCGCCCCCATCGCCCTTCGCGCCGCGCAGAAGTGGGAACCCCGCTTGGTGCACGAGTGGGAAGCGGCGCACCGGCGCGCGATCGGGGCGCGGCAGCGCACGTGCAAGCTGGTGTCGCGCGTGCTGCGGTCGCCGGCGCTAACGGCGCTCGCGGTGCGCGCGCTGGGAATCGTGCCGGCGCTGGCGCGGCCGGTAGTGTCGCGGTTGAACCGTCCGCCGGTCCTCACGGGTGCTCCCGCATGAGTTTCGCGATTCACGGCCTCGGCACCGCGCACCCGCCGGCGGCGCTCACCACCGACGACGGCTTGGCGCTTGCCCGCAAGATGGCCGGGCCGGACGTACGCACCTCCACGTGGCTCGGCCCGGTGTACGCGAACAGTGGCGCGAATCGCCGCTATCAGGTCATCGGCGGCGCGGTGGTCCGCGACATCCTCGAAGGTACAAACGATAGCGGTTCGCCGTTCGTGCCGTGCGCCGCGAACGACGGTGTCGGCCCCACCACTGCGGAGCGAATGGCCCTCTATACAGAGGAAGCGCCGAAGCTGGCGGTTCGTGCGAGCGGCGCGGCCCTCGCCGAAAGCGGCTTTGCGCCAGAATCGATTACGCACCTGATTACGGTGTCGTGTACCGGGTTCGCGGCCCCCGGCGTGGATTTCGCGCTCGTGTCGCAGTTGGGCCTCGCGCCGACGGTGCAGCGCACGCACGTCGGGTTCATGGGCTGCCACGGCGCGCTGAACGGCCTCCGCGTGGCGAACGCCTTCGCGACCGCCGACCCGAACGCGCGCGTGCTGCTGTGCGCCGTCGAACTGTGCAGCCTGCACTACTACTACGGCAGCGCCGCGGACAAGCTCATCGCGAACGCGATCTTCGCCGACGGCTCGGGTGCGGTGGTGGGAACGGGGCAGGGCACCGGGTGGCACCTCGCCGCGTCCGGGTCGTGCCTCATCCCCAATTCCGCGGAAGACATGGGCTGGACGGTCGGCGACCGCGGGTTCGAGATGGTGCTCTCGCGGCGCGTGCCGGCGCTGGTCGCGCGGCACTTGCGCCCGTGGCTCGAAGCGTGGCTCCGCGACAACGGGCTGTCACTCGAAGCGGTGGGCAGTTGGGCCGTTCACCCCGGCGGGCCGAAGATCGTGAGCGCGGCGCAAGAAGCGCTGAACCTGAGCGATTCGGCGCTCGCGGCCAGTCGCGGCGTGTTCGCCGAGTACGGGAACATGTCGAGCGCGACGGTGCTGTTCATCCTGAACCGGCTACGGGCGGAAGGTGCGCAGCGCCCGTGCGTGGCGCTGGGGTTCGGCCCCGGGTTGGTCGCAGAGGCGGCGCTATTCGTGTGACCGTTTGAAACATTCCCCCGGCCCGCGGGTTAGTTCTTGACACCCCTCCCCGCGGAGCCTTGTCCCATGCGCGCCCTCGCGCTTCTGGCCGCCCTCTTCGCACACCCCGCCGCGCGCGCCGCGGACCCAAAGCACGGCACGTTCCCCAACGAGGAACTGAAGGTCGGCACGAAGACGCGCGCATATCGGCTCGTGGTGCCGAAGGGCGTCGATCTCACGAAGCCCGCGCCGCTGTTGGTCGCGTTTCACGGCATCGGGATCGACAGCAAAGACCTGATGCCGAAGTACACGAAACTGGACGACCTCGCGGCCGACAAGAAGTTCGTGCTGGTGTACCCGGAGGCCGAGGGGCGCGCGTGGGGGCTGGTGCCGGAGAAGGTGACGGCCGATCTCGCGTTCTTCGACGAACTGCTGAAGACCGTTCGGACCCGCTACAAGATCGACGAGAACCGCGTGTACCTCGCGGGCATGTCGAACGGCGGGTACTTCGCGCACCTCGTGGGGAAGGAGCGGTCGAAGGTGGTGGCGGCGGTCGCGTCGCACTCCGGGCCGCTCGGCCTGCAGACGCTCGGCGGCATCAAAGCGGAGCGCAAGTTCCCCGTGATGATCGTTCACGGCGACAAGGACAAGTTGCTGTCGGTGGAATTCGCCCGCGAGAACCGCGACAAGTACAAGAAAGAGGGGCACGAGGTGAACTACATGGAAGTGGCCGGGTTGGGTCACGAGTGGGCGACGAAGGAGAAGGTGAACGAGCAGATGTGGGAGTTTTTCGAGAAACACCCGCGCAAGTGATACGACCGGTCGACGTGCGCGCGGCGCGCGCACGCGCGGGCACTACCGCGATTGACGCGGCGCGCGATATGGTGTGTGCTAGGTGCGGGATTCACACGCAGGAGTGTCGGCGATGGGAATGGAAAACTACACGAAGCACCAGCAGGGCATCATCAAGCGGTACTACGACAACATCGACAAGGTCGCGTGGCAGCGCCTGTCGGAACTCGTGGCCGACTTGTACCTCGCGGAAGGCAAGAAACTGGACAAGCTGTGGGCCAGCGCCGTCGGGCACATGCAGAAACTGAAGGTGCCGCAAACGAAGATCGACGCCCTCGTCGCAAAAAAGGACGTCGAGGGGCTGGCGAAGTTGGTCAAGGAGTTGATGGGCAAGGATTGACGGCACGCGAGCGAGGGTGTTTTTCCGCCCCGAAGGGGCGAGACACCGTAGCCCGGTGCAACGCACCGGGTTCGCAGATTGAATAGCTCATCAGGCCGAAGGCCCGAGACAAAGGCTCTCTGTGTCGCACCCCTTCGGGGTGCGTTGGTGTGGTTGGCGTGACCCGGTGCGTTGCACCGGGCTATCTTGTCTCGCCCCTTCGGGGCGGAACATCAAGCACACCCGCGCTCGCGCGTCGGGTCACTTCTTCTTCTCGCGCGGGAGAATCTTGAAGCTCTCGTAGAGTTGCTTCGCTTCCGGGCCGGTCAGCGGCTTCTCGGTCTCGCTCACCACCATCACCTGATACAGGCGGCTGCCGTCCAGCACGATCAGGTTGCGGAAGAACAAGTTGTCCTTCTTGAACGTGAACGTGCGCATCGGCAGTTTGTCCGGGCCGAACTCGGTGCGCTTCTCGTCCTCGTCCAGCAGTTGGCCGTTGTTGCCGAGGTTCCCGTTGCGGACGCCTTCCAACACCACTTGCGGGTCGGCGGCGAGGGTGCCGGGTTTGTAGTCGTTCACCGCGACCACGTACGAGGACTTCTCGATCTCGACCGTGAACTGCGTGATGGTCACGTCGTCGCCGTTCACCTTCACTTTGTTCGGGGTCTCCTTCGGCTTGCCGGGGAAAGTGGCCGCGAACCGCAGTCCCTTCGATTCGATGGGCGTCTTCTCGGCCTTTGGCGCGTCCTTTTTGGGTTCGTCCTTCTTCGGTTCGTCGGCGAGAGCGGAACCGGCGAGCAGGGCGAGCGCGAGGAGCGGGCGCATGGAAAACCTCCGTTGGTGGGACGTTTGAATTTACTCTTTCGGTGCGAGCGCTTCGAGCGCTTTTCGGCCGCGATTCGAAAGCGGCGCTTTCTCGGACACGCGCTTCAAGCGGTCGGCGGTGTCGGCGCGCGCGGCGGCGAGCGCGAACGCGCGGTTCGCTTCCGGGTCTTCGCCGGCGTCCGCGTTCTCCAGCAGTTGGGTGGCGATGCGCGCGGACAGGTTCGCGCGGTCCGCGAGCCACAGTTCGCCCTCCGGTTCCTGCTTGTATTTCTCTTCGGCGATCGTCAGGATGTCGCGCAGGAGCCGCAGTTGCTTCGCGCGCGCCTCGGCCCGCTTCTCGAACGGCAGGCGAATCCAGTCCTTCTTTTCGAGTTCGCCGAGCGTCCACTCGGCGCGGATGCGCTCGCGCTGCCACTTGTCGTTGTCCGGGTCGCGGCGCGAAAACGCCTCGGCCAGTTCGAGCGCGCGGCGCACCTTGGCAAGCGCCGCGGCCCGGTCCGACGACGACTCGTGGTACGCGCACGAACTCAGCCCGCGGACGACCGCGACCGCGAACTCTTGGTTGTTGCGGTCGGTAGCGAAGGTGGCCTCGTACAGTTCGACGGCGCGGCGCAGGTCGGCGAGCGCGCCGGCGCGGTCGTCGGCCTTCGCCTTCATGATCCCGAACCGCTCGAGGCTGGTGGCGACTTGCAGCGCCGCGTTCGGGTCGTTCGGGAGCCGCGCGCGGAGCGCCTCGCGCACCGCCAGCCCGCGGGTGTACAGGGGCCGCGCGCCGCCGAGATCGCCGTCGTCCGTGAGGCTGTTCGCGTGGAGGGTCAGGGCACTCGCCAGCGCGTAGGCGTCTTCGGGGTCGGCCGTCGGCCCTTCGGCCCCGGCGGCTTCGAGGGCTTCGACCGCGGCGCGGAAGTCGGCGCGGGCCTCGGCGGAGCGGGCGACGTCGAAGTGCGCCCACCCGCGGCGGTGCAGGGCCGCGCCGCGCGCCGCCGCGACCGCGCGCGCGTCCGGCCCGTCGGTCGGCAGGTCGGCGCACAGTCGCACCGCGCGGTCCGCGCGGTCCCACTGCGGCCCCACGCGGCCCATCCCGCGGTACACGTCCGACGCGAGCACCAGCATCTTCGCCTTGTTCAGCTTCACGCGGGCCGGCGGGTTCGGCCCGGCGAGCAGCTCGTCGTACACGGTTTCCGCGCGGCCCAGCACCTCGAGCACGGTTTTCGACTGCGTGCCGGCGATCGGCTTGATGCCGCGGGCCAGTTCTTCGCTCACCACTTCGGCCGCCCGCACCGCGCGCTCGAAGTTCGCTTCGGCCTCGGCGCGGGCCGCGTCCGCGATCACGCGCGCGTCGCGCTCGCTGCTCCGCGCGCCGTTCACCAGCACCAGCGCCACCAGCAGCGCCGGCACCGCGACCGTCACCAGCACGGCCAGCGCCGCGACCAGCGTGCGGTTGCGGCGCGCCCAGCGCCCAGCGCCCGGCGCGCACGCGGAGCGGGTCGCGGTACGCGCTCACCGGTTCGTCCGCGAGGAACCGCTGCACGTCCGCCGCGAGTTCCTTCGCGCTCGCGTACCGGTCGGTCGGCGCTTTGTTCAGACACTTCAGGATCACCGCTTCGAGCGGCTTCGGTACGTCGCGAACCGCGGAGGTCGGGCGCGCGGGCGGAACCGAGCGCACCAGTTCGAGAAGGTCTTTCAGCGTGGCGGCGCGAAACGGCGGCGCGCCGGTGGCGATCTCGTACAGCACCGCGCCGAGGCCGTACACGTCGGTGCGCTCGTCGATCTGGTCGAGCGCGCCCGCGGCTTGCTCGGGGGCCATATAAGCGGGGGTTCCCAACACTTGCCCGTAGCGCGTCGCGCTCACGCCGTCGCCGGGGTCCGCGACACTCGTGGTCGCGTCGCGGGTCGCGTTCGGGTCCGCGGTTTCGGGTTCGCCGAGCACTTTCGCGATGCCCCAATCGAGCAGAATCACTTCGCCGAAGTCGCCGAGGATCACGTTCGCCGGTTTCAGGTCGCGGTGAATGACGCGCCGCGAGTGTGCGTAGGCGACCGCTTGGCACAGCGTGACGAACGCGGCGAGCAGTTCGCGCAAGTCGAGCGCGCCGGCGGTGCCGCTCGCGCGGCGCTGGTGGTAGCCGGCGATGGCTTCGCCGAGCGTGCGCCCGCGCACGAACCGCATGGTGTAGAACGGCGCGCCGGTGTCGTCGCCCGCGAGTTCGTACACGGGCACGATGCCGGGGTGTTCGAGTTGCCCGGTGATGCGGGCCTCGCGCACGAACCGCGCCGCCGCGGCCGGCAACCCGCTGCGCTCGGGAAGCAGTTCCTTGAGCGCCACTTCGCGGTTCATGCCGGGGTCGTGCGCGAGCCACACGCGGCCCAAGCCGCCGGTCGCGTGCAGGCGCGTGACGGAATAGCGGTCGCGGCTGCCGCTGGTGAGCGGCTGCGACAGCAGCACGGCACCGGGCGGCCCGGCGTCGTCGCGCCGGGGCGCGTGGCGTTCGGGTCCGGCGGCTGCGAACCTCCGTCGGTCGTCGGCGTGTCGTTGGAATCGGGCATGGGCGCGCTCCACGAGTCGGAGTGAGTATACCCGCGCCGGCGCGCCGCACCACCCCGGGACCGCGGCCGTCTTGGCCGCACGGGCACGCGCCGGAACCGATTCGCTGGCGCGGTTTGTCACACAATCGCCTCGCGTGCGGCCGAGACGGCCGCGGTCCCGGGAACGCGCGCCTTGACTTCGCCCGAAACGCGGCTACAGTTTCACTAACCAGAATACTCGGAGCCGAACCCGTGCGCACCGCCCGCATCATTCCCGTGGTCGTCATCATTACCACCGGATGAGCGGGGTTCGCAGAAGGTCCGTCTTCACGCAACCCCGGAGCGAATGCTTCGGGGTTTTTTCGTTCTCGTTCTCTCCTCTGGGGCCGCACATGAGCCGCGTTTCGATCTACGACACCACGCTCCGCGACGGCAGTCAGGGCGAGGGCGTGAACTTCTCGCTCCAAGACAAACTGCTGCTCACCAAGCGGCTCGACGACATTGGCGTCGATTACATCGAGGGCGGCTACCCGCTGTCGAACCCGAAGGACTTCGAGTACTTCCAAGCGGTGCGGGAACTGCAACTGGCGCACGCGAAGGTGTGCGCGTTCGGCATGACGCGCCGCAAGAATTCGCCGGCCGAAACCGACACTTGCTTGAAGGCGCTCTTGGACGCGCGCACGCCGGTCGTCACCATCGTCGGGAAAACGTGGGACTTCCACGTCACGAACGTGCTCGGCACGACGCTCGACGAGAACGTGAAGATGATCGCGGACTCGGTCGCGTACTGCAAAAGTCAGGGGCGCGAAGTGTTCTACGACGCCGAACACTTCTTCGACGGCTACCGGGCGAACCCCGATTACGCGCTCCGCACGCTGCGCGCCGCGGCCGACGCCGGCGCGAGTGTGGTGATTCTGTGCGACACCAACGGCGGCACCATGCCGGAGCGCGTCGCGGAGGTGGTGACGGCCGCCCGCGGTGTGCTGTCGTGCGAAATCGGCATCCACTGCCACAACGATTGCGATATGGCGGTTGCGAACACACTCGCCGCGGTGCGGGCCGGAGCGACGCAGGTGCAGGGCACCATGAACGGGATCGGCGAGCGCTGCGGGAACGTGGATTTGGTGAGCACGGTCGCGAACCTCGCGCTCAAGTACGGGCATCAGGTGTTGAAGCCGGGCGCGCTGACGCGGCTCACGGAAACGTCGCGCTACGTGTACGAACTGGCGAACCTGAACTTCCGGCCGGGGCAGCCGTTCGTCGGGCAGAGCGCGTTCGCGCACAAGGGCGGGATGCACACGCACGCGGTGGCGAAAGACCCGAGCACCTACGAGCACATCACGCCGGAAGCGGTCGGGAACGAGCGCCGCATCCTCGTGTCGGAACTGTCGGGGCAATCCACGATTCTCTCGAAGACGGCGAAGTACGCGATCAACCACGACAAAGCGCTGATGGCAAAGATTCTCGGCGCGGTGCAAGACCTCGAAAACGCCGGGTACGAGTTCGAGGCCGCGGAAGCGTCGTTCGATTTGCTCGTGCGCAAGGTGGCGAAGGAACACAAGCCGTGGGAGGTGCAGAACAAGCTCACGCTGTACAAGCCGTGGTTCGAGCGCATCAGTTACCGCGTGAACATCGAAGCCCGCGAGAGCGGCACACCGGTCACGGAGGGCACCGTTCGCGTGAAGGTGCGCGACCAGATCGAGCACACCGCGAGCGAGGGCGACGGCCCTGTGAACGCGCTGGACGGCGCGCTGCGCCGCTCGCTGGTGCGCTTCTACCCGCGGTTGAGCGAAATGGCGCTGGTGGACTATAAGGTGCGCGTGGTGAACCCGCGCGCCGGCACCGCGGCCCGCGTGCGCGTGGTGATCGAATCGCGCGACGGTACCGACGTGTGGGGCACCGTGGGCGTGAGCGAAAACATCATCGAAGCGTCGTGGTTGGCACTGGTCGATAGCATCGAGTACAAACTGTTCAAGGACGAGGAGGCGCGCGGCTGAGCCGCCGTACACGCATGCAGACCGCACACCCGAGGCGGAACTATGTGTCGGCACCGGACCCGAACCGCGACCCGTTCGAGTACGGGTGGCGCATGGTGCCGCGCTTGGACGCGCAGAACAACCAGACGTGGGAGAAGGTGCCGCTGACCGAGTGGGACGTTCTGCACCCCCAAGAGGACGACTTCCACGCGACCAGCGACGCCCACGACCGCGACATCCACTACCTCAAGGACGTGTTCACCGACCGCATCGCCGGGCGCGACGGGTGGCTCGTGCTGTGCGATCACCGCGTCGAATGGGCGAACGCGGACGTCGGCGCGCACGGCCCGGACGTGGTCGTGTTCGCGGGGCTGAACAAGGCGTGGGACCCGTCGCGCCGCACGTTCCCGGTGCCCGAAATGGGCGCGCGCCCGGTCGTCGTCGTCGAGGTAACTTCGCCGAGCACGCGGTACATCGACTTGGACGAGAAGGTTCAGGACTACTTCAAAGCCGGTGTACCGCTGTACGTCATCGCGGACCCACGCGAGTCGCCCGCAGGCGCGAGTGTGAAGTTGCTCGCGTACCGCGCGACGCCGGAAGGCTACGCACGAGTGCCCGACGACCCGAACGGCGTATGGATCGAACCGCTCGGCGTCTGGCTGCGCGTCCAAGGCGGGTTGCTCTTCTGCACGACCGAGGGCGGAGAAGCGATTCTGGACCGCGAAGAGCAGCGCGACCTCGCGCTCGCGCGCGTCGCAGCCGTCGAGAAAGAGCGCGACGCGGCCCTCCAAAAACTGCGCGCACTCGAAGCGGAACTCGCGAAGCTCCGCGGCACCAGTTGAACCCGACGCGTCAGCGAGGGTCGCCGCAACCACCACCCACCGAACACACAGCTACACATGCCGACCGAACTGCCGAAAGCCTACGAGCCGAAGGACGCGCAACAGAAGTGGCTCACGTTCTGGGAGGAACGCCGCTACTTCCACGCCGTGCCGGACACTAGCAAGCCGCCGTACACCATCGTGATTCCGCCCCCGAATGTGACCGGGGCGCTGCACATGGGGCACGCGCTCAACAACACGCTCCAAGACGTGCTCATCCGGTGGCGGCGCATGCAGGGCTACAACGCGCTCTGGATGCCCGGCACGGATCACGCTGGCATCGCCACACAATCCGTGGTGGAGCGCCTCGTGTTCGCACAGGAGAAGAAGACGCGCCACGAGATCGGTCGCGACGAACTCGTGAAGCGCATTTGGGACTGGAAAGACAAATACGAGACGCGGATTCTCGGTCAGCTCCGCGAACTCGGCGCGAGCTGCGATTGGAAGCGCACGCGGTTCACGCTCGACCCAGTGTGCGCGCGAGCCGTGCGCGAAACGTTCTTTCGCATGTTCCGCGACGGCTACATCTATCGCGGCAAGCGGCTCGTGAACTGGGACGCGCACCTGCAAACGTCGGTGGCCGACGATGAAACCTACACCGAAGACACGAAGGGCGGGTTCTGGACCTTCAAGTACGCGGTGGACGGCGAACCCGACACCTTCATTTCGTTCAGCACCACGCGCCCCGAAACGATGCTCGGCGACAGCGCGCTGTGCGTGCACCCTTCGGACGAGCGCTACAAACACCTCATCGGCAAGACGGTGACGCAACCGCACACCGGCCGAAAGATTCCGATTATTGCCGACGGCATCCTCGCGGACCCGACGCTCGGCACCGGGTGCGTGAAGGTGACGCCTGCGCACGACCCGAACGACTACGCCTGTTGGCAGCGGCACCCCGAAATCGCCATCATCAACATTCTGAACCCCGACGGGACCATCAACGAAAACGGCGGCGAGTACGCGGGCCTCGACCGCTATAAGGCCCGCGAAGCCGTGACGAAAAAGATGGAGGAACTCGGCCTCTTCGGGGGCAAGGAAGACCGCGCGGTGCCGCTGAAGTACAGCGACCGCAGCAAGACGCCCATCGAGCCGTACCTGTCGGACCAGTGGTTCGTGAAGATGGCCGACCGGGACGACGGGAAGCCCGGTCTCGCGCAGATGACGATGGACGCCGTGACCGACGGCCGCGTGAAGTTCTTCCCGGAGCGCTACGCGCGCTCGTACCTCGATTGGCTGTCCGAAAAGCGCGACTGGTGCATCAGCCGCCAACTGTGGTGGGGCCACCGCATCCCGGTGTGGAGTTACAAGTGCGACAGCGAAAACGAACTTCAACAGCTTGTGAAGATTGCAAATGACTGGTTGAACAAGGCGACCGTTGCGCACCAGATCGACTCCGCGTCACTGTCGCTTCATATCTGCGCTGCGTACGAAGAGCCGTCGTTGAATGAATGGTTGATTGGCCTCGGCTTCACCCAATCCGAAGACGTGCTCGACACTTGGTTCAGCTCGGCGCTGTGGCCGCACAGCACGCTCGGCTGGCCGGGGCCGGCGCTTCCCGAAGAGCGCGCGGATCGCGCCGCGCCGAACTGGGACGACATGCGCGCGTTCTACCCCACCGGCACGCTCGTGACCAGCCGCGACATCATCTCGCTGTGGGTGGCGCGCATGGTGCTCACCGGCCTCTACAACGTGGGCGAAATCCCGTTCCGCGACGTGTACATCCACCCGAAGATTCTCGACGGCTTCGGCGAGGGCATGAGCAAGAGCAAGGGTAACGGCGTGGACCCGCTCGACATCATCGACACCTACGGGACCGACGCGCTGCGGTACGGCATCGTGAAGATCGCCACCGAGACGCAAGACGCGCGACTCCCGGTGTCGAACATCTGCCCGCACTGCGGCAAAGAAGTGGCGGTGAAGCAAGAGCACATGTACATGCGGACGAAGAAGCTCGCGTGCCCGGACTGCAAGAAGGAGTTCCGACCCGGCGGGCCGTGGCCGAGCGACGATCCCGAACTGCCGACCGCGAAGCAAGGCTCCGACCGCTTCGAGGAGGGCCGCAACTTCGCCAACAAACTGTGGAACGCGACGCGGTTCCTGCTGATGAACCTTGAGGGCTACACACCCGGCGAGGTGAAGCTCGACGCGCTTCCCACCGAGGACAAGTGGCTGCTGTCGCGGCTCGCCACCACCACGAAGGCGGTGACGGCGGCGCTCGAAAGCTACAAGTTCAGCGACGTGTCGCGGCTCGTGTACGACTTCGTGTGGAGCGAGTTCTGCGACTGGTACATCGAGATGAGCAAAGGGCGGCTCAAAGACGCCGCGGCGCGCCCGCAAGCGCAGAAGGTGCTCGCGGGCGTGCTGGACGGCATCTTGCGGCTGGTGCACCCTGTGATGCCGTTCGTGTCCGAATCGCTGTGGGAAGCGCTGGGCGAAGCCGCGCCCGAACGCGGGCTTCCGCTACCCGCGAAGGCCGAAGACGCGGCGTGCATCGCCAAGTGGCCGAGCTACCCCGACGCGTGGATCAGCCCGGAAGTGGAAGCGCGGTTCGCGCGCATGCAAGACCTCGTGCGCGGCGTGCGCGAGGTGCGCAACCGCTACCAAGTGGACGACAAAACGAAGCTCGATGTGAGTGTGAAGTGTTCGGACGCGGTGGCGGCGGACTTCAACGCGCTCGCGGCGTTCATCGGCCCGCTCGCGGGGATCGCGCACTTCACCGCCGGGCCGAACACCGCCAAGCCGAAGCCGAACGGGAGCGTGGTGCGCCCGGAGTTCGAGGCGTACGTGGCGCTCGCGGGCTTCATCGACGAAGCGGCCGAGGCGAAGCGGCTCGAAAAGCAGATCGCGGAGAAGCAGAAGGCGCTCGCGGGCGTGCAGTCGAAGCTGAGCAACGAGAAGTTCGTAAGCAGCGCGCCGCCGGAGGTGGTGCAGCAGCAGCGCGACGCGCTCGCGGACCTACAGAAGCAGATCGCGACACTCGAAGAGAACCTGCGCGATATGCGGGGGTGAGCTTGCGGTGTTGTTGAGCGCCCCTCACTCGGCCACCCTCTCCCGCGCTGCGCGGGGAGAGGGCACAAACAAAGACCTCGCGTTTTTGCCTTTGCCCTCTCCCCTTGCGGGAGAGGGTGGCGGCGCTTCGCCGCCGGGTGAGGGGTGAGCCACGCGCGTAAATCAGCTTTGTATGCTTGGAATCGCCCTCACTCCACGAACACGAACTCCTTCGTCGTGAACAGGACGTGCGCGAGGTCGGCCCACGCCTTCGGGTGGTCCGGCTTGCCGTACTCCGCGCTCAACTCCTTCACCAGTGACAGCGCACTGTCACGCTCGTCGCGGGTCGGGGCGCGGCCGAACGCGGTCGTGTACATCGCCCGCACGCGGTCCTCGTTGCTCCCTTTAGTATCAAGGACGCGTTTCGCCCACAGGTCGGCCTGTTGCAGCACGAACGGGTTGTTCAGCATCACCAGCGCCTGCGCCGGCACGTTCGACACCGTGCGGCGGCCGATTGTCGTGAACGGCGTGGGGTAGTCGAACGCGGTGAACATCGGGTTTAGGAAGTTGCGCCGCACCGCGAGGTACACGCTGCGGCGGCCGTTGCCGTCCAGCGGCCCGCTACCGGGTCGCCCGCGGCCCACTTGGTGCTCGGTCAGGTGCGGCAGTACGCCCGGGCCTTCCGCTTTCGGGTCGAGCCGGCCGCTCACCGCGAGGAGCGCGTCGCGGATCGCTTCGGCTTCGAGCCGGCGCACGTTCTGCCGGTGCAGCAACTTGTTCTGCGGGTCCGCGGTCTCCGCGCGCGTCGCTTGGTCCGGCGTCGCGCGACTGCTCTGTTGGTACGCGCTCGAAAGCATCATCAGCTTGTGCATCGCCTTCAGCGACCACTTCCGCGCGACGAGTTCCGTCGCGAGCCAGTCCAGTAGTTCCGGGTGAGACGGGGCTTGGCCCTGCGCACCGAAATCGTCGGGGGTCCGCACGATGCCCTCGCCGAAGTGGTGCTTCCACAGCCGGTTCACGATGACGCGCGCGACCAGCGGGTTCTTCGGGTCGGTCACGGTGCGCGCGAGTTCGAGCCGGCCGCTACCCTTCGTGTCGAAGGGCTTCTGCCCGAACGCTTCGAGGGTGCCGCGCGGCGCTTCGATACCGAGCGTCTTGTGGTTCCCGCGAACGAACACGCGCTCGTTGATGCCAGTGCCGTCGCGCGTCGCGGGCGCGCGGATCGCGTCGGGAATCCGCGCCTCCAGTTCCTTCACCTTCGCCTCGGTCGAATCCGGCAGCGGCACCTTCGGACCGGCGTCGCCCGGTGGCGGCGCGTCCGCGAAGTGCGCTTCACTGACGGCGAAGTAGCCGTTCCCCTCGTCGAGCAATTCGAGGTACGCCGGTTGGCCCTGCCACATCTTCAGATCGAACACGAGCCAGCGGAGGTCTTCGCCGTGACCGATGTCGCGCTTCAGACCGCCGTAAATGGGGTCTTGTATCAGTTGCAGGCCGTTCAGCACCACGCGCGCCTTCGCGCCGCGCCCCGCGGCACGCACCGCCAGATACCGCTTGCTAATGGCGAACGTGGGCGAGCGCAGCGCGCCGATGAGCTTGTTCGCTTCGCGGCCGCTGTGCGGGAAGCCGGGGCCGGCTTCGGGCCGAAGGGCAAGCCCTTCCGCGTCCCAGCGCCCGCGCCAGTCGTCGCCGAACTGCTCGAACGCGGTCGCGGTGGCGCGCCACTTCTTCGTGGCGTCGCTCTCTTCGACGGTTTTCACGTCGGCGTTCGCCTTCGCCAACTTCGCGCGCGCGTCCTTCAGTTCGTTCAACACCTTGTGCGCCGGGGCCGGGTCGCTGATATCGGCGCGGGTGTAGCGCGAACTGGCGAGCACGCCGAAGAGCGCGTAGTAGTCTTTCGTGGCGATGGCGTCGAACTTGTGGTCGTGGCAGCGGGCGCACGAGACGGTCAGGCCGAACACCGCTTTGCCGAACACGTCGATCTGGTTGTCGGTGCGGTCCGCGTACTCGGCGCGCGAATCGACTGGCGAGTGCTTCGCTTCGCCGAGCCACCAGAACCCGGTGGCGAGCAGGGATTCGTTCGTACCGGTCTTCGGGTCGCGCCGCGGCGAAGGAAGGAGGTCGCCGGCGATGTGTTCCGTGAGGAACCGGTCGAACGGCACGTCCGCGTTGAACGCGCGGATCACGTAGTCGCGGTACCGCCACGCGTCGGGAATCTCGAAGTCGAACTCGTGGCCGTGCGTTTCGGCGTAGCGCATCAGGTCGAGCCAGTGCCGGCCCCAGCGCTCCCCGTACTGCGGACTGGCGAGCAACTTGTCGATCACCTTCTCGAACGCTTGCGGCGAAGCATCCTTCTCGAACGCTTCGAGTTCTTCCGGCTTCGGCGGCAGGCCGATTAGGTCGAAGTAGGCGCGCCGCAGCAGCGCGCGCTTCTCGGCCGGCGGCGCGAACGACAGTCCGGCGGTGCTCAGCTTCGCCAGTAGAAGCCGGTCGATCTCGGTGCCGGGTGCTTTCGGCACTTCGGGGCGCGTGATCGGTTGGAACGACCAGTGCGTTTTCGCGCGCGCGACCACGTCCGGCCCGCCCGGCGGCGGCTTCACGGTGTCGCCGTCTTTGGGCCACGGCGCGCCGCCTTTTACCCATTCGGTGATGACGGCGATGTCCGTGTCGCTCAACTTGCCCTTCGGGGGCATCTTCAGGTCGCCGTCGTACTTCACCGCAGCCGCGACGTGCTTCGCGGTGTCCGGGCCTGTGTCCCCGCCCTTCAGGAAGCCGGCTTGCGTGTCGAGGCGCAGGCTTCCCTTCTGCTTCTTCGCGTCGTGGCAGCTCGTGCAGTTCGCCACCAGAATCGGCCGCACCTTGCGCTCGAAGTAGTCCGTGTCGATCGGCTCCGCGCCGCGCGCGAGCGGTGCGATGAAGAGCAGAAGTGGCAGCGCGAAACGCATGAGTGGTACTCGGGAGCGGAAGAACCGGCAGAATGGTATCATCGGGCATGTGTGCCGCGGGTTCAAGCGAAACCGCCCGCGGCGCGCGGCGTCTTTAGGTGGCGCGCCCCTTCGGGCGGCACCGCGAAACGGGGCGAGTTTCATGGCATCCGACCGCGAAGCACCGAGCGTCACCGATTACGCCGTCACGGCGCTGTCGCCGGTTCTCATCATGCTGATGGTCGGCAGCCTCGTGTTCTTCCTCGTGGAAGTGCTGTACGCGGGGAAGTACTCCGGCCGGCTCCTGTACACGCTGTTCTTCTTCGTGTCGGCGGCGGTGCTCGTCGCCCGCGTCTCCATTCAGCAGGGTACCGGCCGCGCCGCGGTGTACGGTCTCGCGCTCGGCGGCGCGACGTATCTCGCGCTTCTCGCGTACGTCGAATACCCCGCGGGCTGGCTGAAGTCGTGGGGCTGGCTCGTGAACCTCGGCCTCATGCTGCTCGTGTGGTGGAGCGCGCACAAGCTCACATGGGACTGCACGCACATCGACGAGCGGCAGGAATCCAGCGGGCGCGGGCTGCTGAACGCCGCGGGGCTGGACGCGGACGCGGGGGAGGGGACAGGGCAGAAGGGGACAGGGGACAGGGGACAGGGGACAGGGGGCAGCAAGCAGCAGACAGAAGACGGCGGGAAGAAGAAGGGCAAGAAGAAGAAAGCGAAGGCCAAGAAGGGCGAGCACGATTCCAAGTTGTGGTCGTGGATCGAGCGGTACAAGGCGCACAAGGAGAAGGAGCGCAAGGCCGGGCACACGCCGGGCGTGTGGGTGCTGTACTTCGCGCTCGCGGCGCTGCCGCTGTTCGCGCTCGGGCAGTCGCTCATTTCGCCCGAAGACGCGGAGCGCCGGCAAGCGAGCTTCTTGCAGATGACGGTGTACATCGGGAGCGCGCTCATGCTGCTCGTTACAACGAGTTTGCTCGGCGTACGCCGCTACTTGCGGCAGCGGAAGGCGAAAGTGCCCGCGGCGATGACCGCGAGTTGGCTCGGCCTCGGCGCGCTCATCGTGTTCGTGTTCCTCGTGGTGGGCGCGTTCCTCCCGCGCCCGCACTCCGAGGTGCCGTGGTTCGGCATTCAGCGCGCCGGCAAGAAGGACCGCGACGCCTCGCGCTACGCGCAGAGCGGCGGCGCGACGGGTAAGGGCGAAGGCCGCGCGGGCAACGAGTCCAAAGCCGGCGACGGCAGCGCGAGCGGGAAGGGCGGGAAGCCGGGCGGCGGCTCGAAGGGCGAGAAGGGCGGCAGCGGGAGCGGGCAGGGCGGCAAAGGCGGGAAGGGCGGCAAGAGCGATCAGTCTGGCGGCAACACGAAGGGCGGCGGCAAAGGCAAAGACGGTGAGAGCGACGCCAAGAAAGACGAGGACGGCGGCAAGCAAGGGGGCAACGATCAGGAGGCGGACGACAAGGAGAGCGACGACGACGGCGGCTCCCGCGACGCGGGCGGGTCGCAGGCACCGCAACTCGGCGGCGCGCTGGAGAAGATCGCGGGCGTCGTGAAGTGGATCGTGTTCGCCATCATCGCGGTGCTCATCATCTTCGGGCTGTTCTTCGGGTTCCTCAAGTACCTCGCGCCCTTCACCAATTGGGCGCAGCGCTTGCTAGACGCCATCCGCGGGTGGTGGGCGAACCTGTTCGGAAAGAAGGAGCGCACTTCGCGCGCCGCGACCGAGGAAGCGAAGATGCAAGGGCCGCAGCGCCCGCCGCCGTTCAGCGACTACTCGAACCCGTTCGCGGACGGCAGCGCCGAGACGCGCGACACCGGGGAGCTAATCGCGTACACGTTCGAGGCGCTCGACGCGTGGGCGTGGGACCGCGAAGTCGGGCGCAACCCCACCGAAACGCCGATCGAGTTCGCGGCGCGGTTGGGCGACGAGTTCGCGCCGCTCGCGCTGCTGTTCACGCGCAGCGCGTACTCCGAACTGCCGCTACCGAAGAACGCGCTCGCGGTGCTGGAAGCCGCGTGGGAGCAGATGGTGTACGGCGTCGGTGCGGCACGCGAAGTGCAGGCACAGTAGCGCACGACCGGCACCACCGGTCGCGGGTTCGCGCGCTCGGCGCATTCGGTGCTGGCGGTTCGTTGGCGAATCCGGTAGTTGTGTGTGTACCTCTCTTCCCATACGCGACCGGGCCGTTATGAGCGATTCGCCGAAGTTCCTGCCGTTCGGGTCCGACCCGGTTGTGACCGCGCCGCCGTTGCCACCGAACGACGCGCCGGGCGAGTACGCTTGGTTCGGCCCGCAAGACATGTACCTCTTCAACGAGGGCAGCCACCTCCGGCTGTACGACAAACTCGGTGCGCACCCGGCGTGCGTGAACGGCGTCAACGGCTACCACTTCGCGGTGTGGGCACCGAACGCGGACTACGTGAGCGTGGTCGGCGACTTCAACGGCTGGGACCGCGGGGCGAACCCGCTCGCGCGCATCGGGTCGTCCGGCGTGTGGGGCGGGTTCGTGCCGAACGTCGGCTCGGGCACCTGCTACAAGTACCACGTCGCCGCGCCCGGGGGCTTCGCGAAAGAGAAGTGCGACCCGTTCGCGTTCACCTGCGAAATCGCGCCCAAAAGCGCCGCGGTGACGTGGGACATGGGCTACCAGTGGACCGATTCCGACTGGATGGCGAACCGCAGCAACACCGGCACGCACGACAAACCGGTGAGCATTTACGAGGTCCACCTCGGCTCGTGGATGCGCCAAGCGGACCCGCCGTACCACTCGCTGAACTACCGCGAACTCGCGCCGAAGCTCGCCGAATACTGCACGGACATGGGCTTCACGCACGTCGAGTTCCTGCCGATCACCGAGCACCCGTTCTTCGCGTCGTGGGGCTATCAGGTCACGGGCTACTTCGCCGCGACGAGCCGCTACGGCACCCCGCAAGACCTGATGTTCCTGATCGACACGCTGCACCGGCACGGCATCGGGGTCATCCTCGACTGGGTGCCGAGCCACTTCGCCACCGACGATTGGGCGCTCGCCCGGTTCGACGGCACGGCGCTGTTCGAGCACGAAGACGCGAAGCAGGGCTTCCACCCGGACTGGGGCAGTTTCGTCTTCAACTACGGCCGGCACGAGGTGCGCAGTTTCCTGCTCTCCAGTGCGCTGTTCTGGTTGGACAAGTACCACATCGACGGCCTGCGCGTCGACGCGGTCGCGAGCATGCTGTACCTCGACTACTCGCGCAAGCAGGGCGAGTGGGTGCCGAACCGCTACGGCGGGAAGGAGAACATCGACGCCATCGCGTTCCTGCGCCGGCTGAACGAAGAGGTGTACCGCACCTTCCCCGGGGTGCAGACGCACGCGGAAGAGAGCACCGCGTGGGCGCTGGTGTCGCGGCCCGTGTACGTCGGCGGGCTGGGCTTCGGCTTCAAGTGGGACATGGGCTGGATGCACGACACGCTCAAGTACTTCATGAAAGACCCGGTCCACCGGCGGCACCACCAGAACGACCTCACGTTCCGCATGCTGTACGCCTACAACGAGAACTTCGTGCTGCCGCTCTCGCACGACGAAGTCGTTCAGGGCAAGGGCCCGTTGTGGGACAAGATGGCCGGCGACGAGTGGCAGAAGTTCGCCGGGCTGCGCCTGCTGTTCGCCTACCAGTGGGGCATGACCGGGAAGAAGCTGCTGTTCATGGGCGGCGAGATCGGGCAGCGCCAAGAGTGGCGGCACGACCAGAGCCTCGACTGGCACCTCACGAAACAGGGGCCGTTCCACGTCGGCGTGCAGAACCTCGTGCGCGACCTGAACAAGCTGTACGCGGGCACGCCCGCGATGCACGAGAGGGACAACCAGCCCGGCGGGTTCGACTGGATCGACTGTACCGACGCCGCGAACAGCGTCATCAGCTTCGTGCGCCGCGGCACCGGCGACGAGGTGATCGTCGCGGCGTTCAACTTCACCCCGGTGCCGCGCCACAACTACCGCATCGGCGTGCCGGGGCCGGGGCTGTGGGCCGAAGTGCTGAACACCGACGCGGGCGTGTACGGCGGCAGCAACGTGGGGAACGGCGGCGGCGTCCACGCCGAGTTCAGCTCGCTCCACGGCCAGAAGTATTCGGTGAGCATCAACTTGCCCCCGCTCGGTGCGGTCTTCTTCAAGGGCCGCGTGTAACCCCCCACGGAGTGTTTGCCATGCGTTGCGTCTTCGCACTGTGCGCGCCGGCGGTACTCGCGGCGCTCGCCGCGGTTCCGGTCGGCGCGGCCGACGAGCCGCCGTCGAACAAAGAGATCAACACGTCCGCGAACAACCTCAAACAGCTCGGCTTCGCCCACCACAGCTATCACGACGTGAACGGCTTCATGGCCCAAGACATCGTGGACAAGAACGGGAAGCCGCTGCTGAGCTGGCGCGTCCACATGCTGCCGTACCTCGAACAGGACAACCTGTACCGGCAGTTCAAGTTGGATGAAGCGTGGGACAGCGCCAACAACAAGAAACTGATCGCGATGATGCCGAAGGTGTACGCGCCGATCCGCGTGAAGGCGAAAGAGGGCGAAACGTTCTACCAGTGCTTCACCGGCAAAGACGCCCTCTTCGGCACCGGGAAGAAGCTCACGCTCGTCGGCACCACCGACGGGACGAGCAACACCATCATGACCGTCGAAGCCGGCGACCCGGTGATCTGGACCAAGCCCGCGGACATCGCGTACGACGAGAAGAAGCCGCTGCCGAAGCTCGGCGGCATGTTCGACGGCAACTTCCACATCGGCCTCGCCGACGGGAGCGTGATGTGGGTGCGGAAGGGCTTCGACGAGAAGACGCTGCGCGGCGCGATCACGCCCGCGGGTGGCGAAGTGCTCGACATGAAGAAGTTGACGAAGCGCGAGTAATCTGCGTTGTCGAACCGCCGGCTTACGCCGACGGGTTGTTTCGTGTCCACACCCGCCGGCTTACGCCGGCGCATCGACCTTTGACCACAGGAGGTTCCCCATGCGCGCAGTGGTGTTGGTCGCGGTCGCGGGGCTGGTCGCGGTGCCGGCGACGGGCAACGACGAACCGCCGTCGTGGAAGGCGGTCGTCACGTCGCAGAACAACGTGAAGCAGATCGCGCTGGCGTTCCACAATTACGAGAGCACGTTCGCGTTCTTCCCGCAAGACGTGAAGGACAAGAACGGTAAGCCGCTCCTGAGCTGGCGCGTGCAAATCTTGCCGTACATCGAAGAAGACGCGCTGTGGAAGGAGTTCAAGATGGACGAGCCGTGGGACAGCGACACGAACAAGAAACTGATCGAGAAGATGCCGAAGATTTACGCCCCGGTTCACACGAAGGCGAAGGCCGGGCACACGTTCTATCAGGGCTTCACCGGGGGCGGTGCGGTGCTCGGCCTGAAAGACAAACTGAGCCTCGTCGGCATCACCGACGGCACGAGCAACACGCCGCTGGTGTTGGAAGCCGGCGACCCGGTGATTTGGACCAAGCCCGCGGACATTCCCTACGACCCGAAGAAGCCGCTGCCGAAGCTCGGCGGCGACCTCGACGGCAACTTCAACCTCGCCTTCGCGGACGGCAGCGTGCGGTGGGTGAAGAAGGGCTTCGACGAGAAGGTCATGCGCGCGATCATCACCGCGAACGAGGGCGAAGTGGTCGATCCGAACAAGCTGTTCAAGCGCGAGTGACCCACGCGAGCGGCGCGACGTAAGCCCGCCGGTGAAGCACGACCGCCAAAGTGCGCCTTACGTTCCTTGGTCGTGCTTCACCGGCGGACTTACGTCGCGCCGCTCGCTTGTCCCTTTACCCCCACATACAGCGTCGCGATGCCAAATGTGAACGGCTCGAACGTCACATCCGTGAGGCCCGCGGCGCGCATGCGGTCCGCGAGCGCCTCGTAATCCGGGAACTGCAACACGCTCGCGGGCAGATACCGGTACGCGCTCTCCTTGTTCCGCGCGATCAACTGACCGATGAGCGGCAGCAGGTAGCGGAAGTACCACAGGTACAACCGCCCGAGCACGCGGTTGCGCGGCTTGCTGAACTCCAACACCGCGACGCGGCCACCGGGTTTGGTCACGCGCACCATTTCGCGCAACCCTTTGTCCGTGTCGGTCACGTTGCGCAACCCGAACGAGATCGTGACCAGTTGGAACGTGTCGTCCGCGAACGGCAGCGCCTGCGCGTCGCACTCGACGAACTTCACGCGCTCCGCGGCTCCGGCCTTTTCGGCCTTCTGCGCGGCGCGCACGAGCATTTCGTGTGCGAAGTCGGCCCCCACGATGCTCAGCGTGCCGAGCGCGGCGCGGTCGTAGGTGAGGGCGAGGTCGCCGGTGCCGGTACACAGGTCGAGCACCGGGCCGGCGCTCGCGGGGCCGGGCGGAACGAGCCGCGCCGTGCGGTCCCGCCACCGCTTGTCGATGTTCAGCGACAGCAGGTGGTTGAGGAAGTCGTACCACGGCGCGATCTGCCCGAACATGCGGCGGATGCGCGCTTCCTTCTTGTCGAGCAATTCGGTCGGCACGGCGGCGTCCAATTCGGTGGCTCTCGGCTCTGCGGTGGTTTATAACTTGAACCGCGGTGCGGCCCGCGCCGCAACTCGCGCCACGCGGAGAGACGCGCCGTGCTCGAATGCGAAGCGCTCGCGCTCGGCACCGACGGCACGGTCCGCGACGCCGCCACCGGCGCGCCCGCGGGCACTTGCACCGTGCGCGCGCCGCTGAGGTGGCTGTTCGGCCGGTTCGCACCGGTCGCGCTCGACGTGCGCGAGGAACCGGACGGCGCGCTCGTGTTCACGGTGTGCCGCGGGTGGCGCTGGTTCGGCCGCTGGTACGAGGTGCGCGACGCGGCCGGGGCGTACGTCGGGTCGCTCGTGCTGGACCGCGGCGAACTGTTCGTGAGTGACCGCGACGGCAAGCCGTTCGCCGAAGCCCGCGTGCGCGGCGCGGAGTGGCCGGTCGTCACCATCGCGGGCGAACCGGTGGCGACCGGCGGGCGCGTGGTGCGCCCCGGCCCGCGGTTCGCCGACGATCCGCCCGCGAAGATGCTGCTGCTCGCGTCGAGCCTCGTGATTCTCCTGATCGAACGTTCCGATTCTGTTACCGGGAGCGACTGACATGCTGACCGCCGACGGGTGCCGCGCGCGCCGCCAACGGTTCCTCGACCAACTGAAGCCCGCGCACGCGGTGGTGCTCGCCGACCCGCTGCACCTGCGCTACTTCGCCAACCTGTACGTGGACGGCATCAGCAACTCCGCAGACTTCGGCGGCGTGCTGGTGATTCAACCGGACGGCCGCACGGCGCTCTACCACGACAACAAGTTGCCGGGTGTGGGCGCGGCGTTCGCCGACGAGAAGAAGCCGCTGCCGTGGTACACCGGGCAGGAACCCGAAACCGCCGGGCGGCGCGTCCTGCTGCGCTCCGCGGTGCAGGAGAACGGCGGGCGCGTTCACGATTGCATCTGCGATCCGCTGTCGCCGCAAGTGTACTCGATCATCGGCGACATGCGCCGCCGCAAGGACGCGGACGAAGTCGCGCTGCTGAAACGCGCGATGCGCGCCTGCGACGTGGGGCACGCGTGGGGTCGGGCGAATATCAAGCCGGGGATGACCGAACTGGAAGCGTACGCGGGCGTAGCGAACGCCGTGTACGCGGCGCTCGGACAGTTCACCACGGTGTACGGCGACTTCACCGTTTCGCCCGGCTCGAAGAAGCGGGGCGGCCCGCCGACGCCGCACGTCCTCGAAGCGGGCGAGTTCTTCATCCTCGATTACTCGGTGATCGTACAGGGCTACCGCAGCGATTTCACGAACACGCTCTGCATCGGCGGCAAACCGACCGCCGACCAACAGCGCCTGATGGACCTGAGCCTCGGCGCGCTCGCCGCGGGCGCGAAGGAACTGAAAGCCGGGGTGACGTGCCAGCACGTGTACGACGCGATGCGTGCCGTCTTCGCCGCCGCGGGCATGGCGGACTACTTCACGACGCACGGCGGGCACGGCTTAGGGATTTCTCACCCGGAACCGCCGTACATCGTGCGCCATTCCACCGAAACGCTGGTGAGCGGCGACGTGGTCACGCTCGAACCGGGCCTCTACGTGGACGGCGTCGGCGGGCTGCGCATCGAGCACAACTACCTCGTCACCGACACCGGCAGCGAGCAACTGAGCAACCACACCATCGCGCTGGTGTGAGCGAAGCCGCGGGAACCCCGGGAGCACACCTGTCGCTTCCGGGCGAGGTCGGGCCGGGTGGGAGTTGAACTAAACTCTCGAACACCGAGTGCCGATCGCGTGGCAGCTCCGAACACGTCTGGCCGCAGCACATCTCGACGGGCGTTTTCGGGAGCGATGTGAAGTTTCAGCGCGGAGGGGGGAAATGTCTTGACCGGGGCCGAGAGCCAACGGAAACTCTGCCGCAACCGACACCGATCTCCCCGGGCGCAGCCCTCCGGCGGCAGATCGGCTCTGTAAGTGAGGCCACCAGTTCTGGCTGTTGGGCACGTCTCCGTACCACTGCGGGAAGTGATCCCGCCGTTCGGTTCCTCGAACCGGTGGTTCGTCTCGTTCGCGTGTCGGCCGGTGTTGCGTTCCTTTCGTGTCCCCATCGAGTAGGAGAACGCCGTGTCTCGATCCCGTGCCCTGTTCGCCGTCGCGCTCGCGGTCGGGCTGATCGCCCCCGCGCTGGCGCAGCCGACGCCGAAGGACCGCCCGGCACCCGCGCCGCGGGCGCTCGCGCTGAACGTGCTGCCGTACGTCGGCGACAAGACGCTCACCGCCGAACTGAAACTCACCGACGACCAAGTGAAGACGCTGACGGACTTCCGCAAGGCCCAGTGGGACGCCGAGTACACCACGCCCGTCGGCGAGTTCGCGAAGGGTCAGGCCGACCGCGACGCGGCCACCCTTGCCGTCCTCAAGAAGACGCTCACCGCCGACCAATTGGCTCGGGGCAAGCAGCTCATCGCCCAGCGGCTCCTCCAAGACACCCGGGCGCGGGCGTTCCTTGCTGGGCCGGACGGCCTCGCCCCCGTTTCCCCCTCCTTCGTGCGCGTTTCCCCGGGCACGCTGCGTCAGTACCCCGAGATCGCCGCCGCGGTGAAACTGACTCCCGAGCAGCAGAAGGAAGTGGACGCCGCTCCCGCTTCCACCGGTGGCCCGGGCGGGGGGCCGTTCGGCATCCCGGAACCGCGGGTCGTCCTGACCCCGGAGCAGTCGGTCGCGCTGAAGGCGTTCGTCGGGCCGGTCGGTTCGGGGAACCTCTTCGCCACGTCCGACCGGCGCTCCGGTGGCGCGTCGAATTTCCCCGACGACTTTGGCCCCGGCGGGTTCCGGGATACGCCGCTCTCGCTCCTCACCCGCACCCGGCGCGTGCAGACCGAACTGAAGCTCAGCGAGGACCAACTTCAGGCGCTCGGCGACCTCGAGACCGGCACGCAGATCGGCCGGGACGACCGCCAAACCCTCAGCCCCGAGAAGTACGCCGCCCGGCAGAAGCAAGCGGCGACCGAGATCGCGGCCGGCATCGCCAAGGTGCTGAAGCCCGAGCAGGCCACCCGCTTCAAACAGATAGGAGTTACGCAGTTGCTGGTTGTGGGAGTCGGTAGGCGGGTCTGGTGAGGTATCCGCGCACCGCGTCTCGCACCAGTTGCAGTTTGGCCGCGAGCCAACTGACCCCGGTGGTAAACCG
>Ga0169931_10001478_pt1 | contig 38848 bp, 39 predicted proteins | sample Kivu_15m_20L_FD_129675 | JGI IMG/M metagenome (GOLD analysis project Ga0169931, IMG submission 129675) | Freshwater microbial communities from Lake Kivu, Western Province, Rwanda to study Microbial Dark Matter (Phase II) - Kivu_15m_20L... | ecosystem: Environmental > Aquatic > Freshwater > Lake... | reverse complement strand
TCTTGAGGTGGAGACGGGATTTGAACCCGTGTACGCGGCTTTGCAGGCCGCTGCCTCGCCTCTCGGCCACTCCACCAATTAAGAAATTTAAAATAAAATATTTTAAATTTCCGAGCGGACGACGGGATTCGAACCCGCGACCCTAACCTTGGCAAGGTTATGCGCTACCAACTGCGCCACGTCCGCGAATAAATAGACAAAATTAGGAAATATGGATTTTGACTATTTGTACCTGTTCAAGATACCCGAGGGTTACAGCGTTGGGTTCAGTCGAGTATCTAAACAGTGATAACGCAGGTAATGTCTCAACATATGGTGGACATTAAAAACCAGGCCCAAGAACTTGCCTATGCACAATTTGGCAGTAAGAGACTTGTTGGTTTGCAAGATGTGGCAATTGATTTAAATCGATTAAACGAACCAGGAATCTGGGCAATAATTGGCAGCTTTGAAGGTGCTTGGTTATTACTTAAGTTTGAAAAGGAAATAGAAATCACCCAAGAATTTAGTGGTGACTGGCAAGGTGTAGATCCTGATAGTTGGACATCTTCTATGTCGAAAACAGAATATGAAACAGCTGTGGAGGGGTTAAGACAACACATTGCACAAGGAGATGTTTATCAGGCAAATATTTGTCGAGTCTTAACAACAAAAATAAGAATAGAAGGATTTGATATTGAAGGTCTGGCGAACTTGCTCACAAGCCAAAATCCTGCCCCTTATTCGTGTGTCATAAGTGTGAAAAAAGAAGCTCATGAAAGATTGACTAAAGATGTGTCCTTGGTATCTGCCTCACCTGAGTTGTTTTTAGAAAGAAACAATCAAACCATAGTTTCAAGTCCGATTAAGGGCACAGGAAAAATTGCAACAGATTTAACTGATAAAGATAGGGCAGAAAATGTGATGATTGTTGATTTAGTGAGAAATGATTTATCAAGAGTTTGCACCACTGGAAGTGTGGAGGTGCCAAGTTTACTGGAGATTCAAAATCATCCAGGACTAGTTCATTTGGTTTCAACTGTGCAAGGTGAACTAAAAGCAAACACCTCTTGGGTTGAGATTTTTGGTGCCACGTTTCCACCAGGATCTGTTAGTGGGGCACCTAAGTTAAGTGCCTTGAAATTAATCAAGAAGTTTGAAAAAAGTGACAGAGGACCATATTGTGGTGCTATTGGCTGGATTAATACCAAAAACAACACCGCGAAAATAGCTGTAGGAATTCGAACCTTTTGGAAAGACCAAGAAAAACTTCTTTTTGGAACAGGTGCTGGTATCACCTGGGGGTCTGATCCTGTTTCTGAATGGCAGGAAACTGAACTCAAATGCGCTACATTATTTAATGTGGCAAGTAAAACTCAGCCTAAATTCGAACCCAATGATGTTTAACAAACTTTATTCATTTAATCTATAAATATGAATGAACGTCACACTAGCCCCATCAAAATAATCCGTGCACGCATTCGAGCAAATAGAATCGCTGATGCGGCTTGGCGAAGTGCTGTATTTTTTGTAGGTTTTTTTCTTATCGGAGTGGGTCTTGTTTTACTAGTTTTACCAGGACCTGGTTGGCTAACAATATTTATCGGACTATTTATATTGGCAACAGAATTTACATGGGCAAGTAGGTTTTTAGCCCCACTGAGACTGAAGTTAGAAAAAGCAAAATTGACGGGTAAGAAACCTGTGTGGATTTATTTATTCTTTCTTGGCGTCATGGCAGTCGGTGTTTTGTCTAGCTGGTGGGTTTGGTCGAACTTTAAGGAGTAAAGCATTCATTGCAAACCAATGAATAATTGGGCCCTAAGGGTAGTATCGAATCTGTGAAGAATGTAAAAGTTGATATTTACTTGTGCGGGGTAAAAGGCTTGGCTGCTGCAAAATTCATCACCTCTTTTTTCAAAGAATCCGTTGGATCTGTGATCATTGCCCCTGATACGGGAACAGTTGATGACCCAATTGAAAAAATCTCAAACTTATTTGAAAGTTTTGGTATCAGAACATCCACCAAAGAACCGGCTCAAATATCAGAATTAGCCCTTGCTGTTGGTTGGAAAAAAATGATTGATGCCAATTATCAACAAGTAATCGTGCTTCATGATTCACTTTTACCAAAATATCGGGGTTGGAATCCCTTGCTCACTGCTTTGATAAACGGTGATTCAAAAATTGGCTCAACTGCTTTAATTGCCTCCACGGAAATGGATTCTGGACCAATAATTGCCCAGGAATCAAAAGCAATCAAATATCCGATGAGACTTGAAGATGCCATAAACATTATTTGTGTGTTGAACGAAAAATTATTGAAAAAAATTTTTGCCCAGATTGTGAAAAAAGGCAAAGTAACTGGAAAAGCACAAAATCATAAGTCTGCTACCTACAGTTTGTGGCGAGATGAAAAAGATTTTGATATTGATTGGTCAAAACCATCTGAAGTAGTGCTAAGACATATTCATGCCTCAAGTTATCCCTACGTGGGAGCGCGCAGTGTTTTAAATGGGGAAGAAGTCCGAGTCTTTGATGGAAAAGTTAGTAAAGAAAATCCCCGCATTATCAACAGAACTCCGGGTAAAATTTGGAAAATAACTAATGGAGTGCCAGTTGTTATTTGTGGTTCGGGACTTATTGAGCTTACAAAAGTTAGTGGCAATGGTGGTAGATCAGTTCTTCCAGTCACAAAACTACGACAAAGATTTGAATAGGATTTAACTATTGTGAGTGATTTTAAAGTAAAGATTGAGGGTAAAGAACAAAATGCCACCAGTAGTACTAATGCTATTGATTTTTACAAAGACACCAAAGAAGTTGTGGCGGCCAAGATTAATGGTGAATTAAGGGATCTAGCCACACCACTTAAAGCAGGTGATGAAGTTGTTGGAGTGTTAGCAAATTCAGAAGAAGGTCTAGCAGTAATTCGCCATAGCACTGCTCACATTTTGGCTCAAGCTGTGCAAAAAATTAGTCCCCAAACCAAATTAGGAATAGGACCACCGATTAAAGATGGTTTCTATTACGACTTTGATGTGAAACAAAATTTCACCCCTGAGGACTTACAAAAAATTGAAACAACCATGAAAGACATTATTAAAGGGGGGCAACGATTTTCCCGACGAGTAAGTGATGAAAAGTCTTTAAGGCAGGAATTAGCACATGAGCCTTACAAGATTGAATTAATTGGAATCAAAGGAAACCCACTTGATGAAGTAATGGAAGTGGGGGGCAATGAATTAACTATCTATGACAATATCGATTTTAGAAGTGGTGAAACTGTTTGGTCAGACCTATGTCGAGGACCTCATGTGCCATCAACAAAATATATAAACGCATTTAGGTTAATGAGAACTGCTGGTGTTTATTGGCGAAGTGATGAAAAAAATCCTCAATTACAAAGAATTTATGGTACCGCTTGGGCTTCAAAAGAAGATTTAAGTAACTACTTAATGGTACTAGAAGAAGCTGAGAAAAGAGATCACCGAAAACTTGGTGTGGAATTAGACCTATTTTCATTTCCAGATGAGATTGGTTCTGGTTTAGCTGTATTTCATCCCAAGGGTGGGGTAATAAGAAAAGTAATGGAAGATTACTCCCGTAAACGCCATGAAGAATCTGGTTACGAATTTGTTTATTCTCCACACATAACTAAATCAGCTTTATTTGAAACATCAGGCCATCTTGAGTGGTACAAGGAAGGCATGTTTCCACCAATGCAACTTGACGCTGAACTAAACCCGGATGGATCAGTTAGAAAACCGGCACAAAATTATTACTTAAAACCAATGAATTGCCCATTTCATAACCTGATATACAAATCAACTCCTAAGTCCTATCGAGATTTACCTTTAAGATTTTTTGAATTCGGAAGTGTCTACCGTTACGAAAAGTCAGGGGTAATTCATGGTTTAACCCGAGTTCGGGGCATGACCCAAGATGATGCACACATTTACACCACGTTAGAAAACATGGGAGAAGAATTAGATAATTTACTGAAATTTGTTTTGAACTTGCTCAAAGACTATGGGTTAACAGATTTCTATCTTGAATTATCCACCAAGAATTCCGAGAAATCTGTGGGCACAGATGCCGAATGGAATCAGGCCACCGAGATTTTAAAACAAGCTGCTGCTGCACAAAATATTCCATTGATAATGGATGAAGGTGGAGCGGCTTTTTATGGCCCAAAAATTTCAGTGCAAGTAAAAGATGCGTTAGGTAGAACTTGGCAAATGAGCACCATTCAACTTGATTTTCAACTACCACAAAAGTTTGAACTAGAATATAAAGATAAAGACGGTTCCGTTAAAAGACCAGTGATGATTCATCGTGCCCTATTTGGTTCAATTGAAAGATTCTTTGGTGTGTTACTGGAGCATTATGCTGGCGCATTTCCACCTTGGCTTTCACCCGTGCAAGTTATTTGTATTCCTATCACCGATGAGCACATTTCTTATCTAAAAGAAATAGCCGATAAATTAAAGCAAAAAGGTGTTCGAGTTGAAATTGATTCCAGTGATGAGCGTATGCAAAAGAAAATTAGAAATGCCCAAACCCAAAAAGTGCCTTTCATGTTAATTGCCGGGGATAAAGATGTTGGGGCACAAGCTGTTTCGTTTAGATTTAGAGATGCAACACAAGAAAATGGTGTTTCTGTTTCTGATGCCATAAAACGAATTGTTGATGCTATCGATAAAAGAATTCAGGTTTAGATGCCAACTCCAGAAACTGGTTTACCTGATGCCTGGATCAGGCTCTGGACACCTCACCGTGGACAGTATTTACACGATGTAAGAAGTGATGGCACAGTTGAACAAGAGTGTCCTTTTTGTTCAGCACCAAAGGTTTCAGAAGAGGATTCTTTAGTTGTTTTCAAAGGTAAATTAAATTATGTGGTACTAAATCTTTATCCCTATAACGCAGGCCATCTCCTAGTTGCACCCTTTAGACATTTTGCAGATTTTACTTCTATCACCGATGAAGAATCAAATGAAATGCAAGAAATCACTCGTAAAGCAATATCGGTTTTAAGAAAAGCAAGTGGTGCACAAGGATTCAATATTGGGATGAATCAAGGTCCTGTTGCGGGCACTAGTGTGGCTGATCATTTGCATCAACATATTGTTCCGCGCTGGGGTGGGGACACCAATTTTATGCCCATTATTGGCAGAGCTAAATCAATCCCACAATTGCTAAAAGACACACAAATTTTATTAGCAAAAGCTTGGATTGAATAATGCTTGGAAATACAAAAGCAAGAAATGTTGGAACAACGATTGCTACCCCATTCGCCAAAATTTTTCTTAAAATTGGACTAACTCCAGATCTCATAACACTTATTGGCACTATTGGTGTTTCAGTTGTTTCATTGGTTTATTTTTCAAAAGGCCATTTTTTAACAGGGTCATTGCTCTTTGCGCTATTTGTGGGATTAGACGCAGTTGATGGCACACTTGCCAGGCTGTTAAATCGAAACTCTAAATGGGGGGCATTCTTTGATTCAGTTTTAGATCGAATTGCTGATGGGGTTGTTTTAGGAAGCCTGGCTTTTTATTTTGCCCAAAATGATTTAAAGGTGTTATTTGTGTTGAGTTTAATTTCACTGGTGGCATGTGAAATTGTTTCCTACACAAAAGCTCGTGCTGAAAGTTTAGGTTTTAAATGTGACACCGGTATTGCAGAAAGACCAGAAAGAATAATAATTATTATTGCAGGAACACTTCTGGCAGGAGTGGGTTTTAATCAAGGATTAGAAATATCGATTTGGATACTAACTATTGTTAGTGTTATAACAGTTCTTCAAAGAATGAATTTTGTCTTTAAACAAAATAAAAATCTTTAAATGATCACACCAGCAGATATCGGGTATCAAGTGGGTTGGGCCATTGTCAAAAGACTTCCCAAAAGACTTTCTCGTAAACTTTTTCAAAAAATCGCTGATTTTGCCTACCAAAAAGATATCAAAGGAGTTCAACAACTAAGAGCAAACTTAAGTTTTATGTTAGGAATAGATATTGAGTCAATTGAGCTGGAAAAACTTGTCAAAGAAGGAATGAGGAGTTACTTACGATACTGGGAAAATGCTTTTCGAATGCCTACTTGGAAGAAAGAAAATCTCTCCCAATATGTTGAGTGTTTAGGTATAGATAACTTAGAAAGAGCCCTTGCTACTCAGAAACCATTAATAACAGCAACTGCACACATGGGAAACTGGGATGCCGCTGGTTACTGGTACACCACAAATTATGGTCCGATCACCACAGTGGTGGAAAGATTAAAACCTGAGTCTGTGTACAAAAAATTTGTGAAATTTAGAAATGACCTTGGAATTGAAGTTATTCCAACCAGTGGTGAAACAGATATTTTCATGAAACTCTTAAAAAGAGCAAACGAAGGACAAATGGTTGCCCTAGTGGCTGATAGAGATATTACAAAAAATGGCATTGAAGTTAGATACGGATCAGCTATGGCTTCATTTCCAGTAGGACCAGTAGCACTAGCACTTGCCTTAGATGGACAAGTTCTACCGTTGTCTTCCTATTACAGAGGTGACAAACTGATAATGGAATTTCATCCACCTGTAACAAGGAGTATGGGATCAACTAAAGAGATACAAGTTAAAGAAATGACTCAAGAAATTGCCACAGTATTTGAAAGAGAAGTTAAAAAGTATCCACAAGATTGGCACATGCTCCAAAGGGTTTGGAAACATGTTTTACCATCAAAAAGAGTTAATCAGGGATTAGTGAAATAGTTTTGAGAATTGGAATCGTTTGTCCCTATGACTGGTCTGTTCCAGGTGGAGTGAAACAACATATTCAAGATCTTTCAGAATCTTTACTAGAACTTGGACATTATGTAAATGTTTTAACCCCAACAAGTGATGAATCTGCTTTACCAAGTTATGCCACAAACGCCGGAAGCACAATTGCACTTCCTTATAACGGATCTATTGCCAGAATAAAATTTGATCCTGCTGCTTTTACTAGAACTAGAAATTGGTTAAGACAAGGCCAGTTTGACATTTTACATTTACACGAACCAAATAGTCCTAGTCCTTCAATTATTGCCGCCTGGTCTGCACGTGGTCCCATAGTTGGAACACACCACAGTTCCAATGAGTCCATGTATGCGGTTAGAAATATGCAGTTTCTACTTCAACCAATGATGGAAAAAGTTATTGCACGAATTGCAGTTAGTGAAGAAGCCAAAAAAACCATGATTGATCACTATGGGGGTGATGCAATTGTAATCCCAAATGGAGTGAGAGTTAAAAACTTTAAGGACGCAAAACCTTTACCAGATTTTGATAAACAAAAAACAGTCTTATTTGTAGGTCGACTAGATGAACCTAGAAAAGGAGTGCAAGTTTTACTCAATGCCATGCCTAAGGTTTTTGATCAGTTTCCAGATTTAAAACTCTTACTAGTAGGACCAGTGGAAGTGAAAGATATTTTAAAACAAATAAATATTAAATACCATTCACAGATTGAATTTAAGGGTTTTGTGTCAAGTGATGTAAAAGCATCATGCTTTGCATCAGCCACCATTTATGTTGCCCCAAATTTGGGTGGGGAATCATTTGGCATAGTGCTACTAGAGGCAATGGCTACTGGAACACCTGTTCTTGCTTCTGATTTACCCGCCTTCAAAAAAGTGCTAGATGATGGAAATTATGGTCAACTATTTACCACAAATGATTCAGATCAATTAGCTAGTTCGTTAATTGAATTATTAAAAGACAAAAACAGACGAGAGTTATTAACCCAGGCAGGAATTGACAGAGCTAATCAATTTGATTGGACATTAATAGTCAGACAGATTCTTGATGTTTATGAATCGGTTAAAAGTGTGGAGGGACGAAATGTGAGAGAAGATTTCAGAGGGCAACTATATGGTCGACTTACTAAAACAGGCCGGCTTGACCGAAGAAGGGTAAAAGACTCGTTTCTGACAGAATAGAAGCGTGCAAATTAGTAGTTGGATAGTTCTAGTTATTGGATTAATTCTTTTCGCAATTTATCTATCAAATGTTGCGGGAAGATTAGATCGACTGCATTTAAAAGTTGAAAATGCCAGAAATGCTCTAGGTCGACAGCTTGCCCTTCGCTCAGCCATTTGTTCTGATATTGCTGGGATTGAAAAACTAGATTCAAACTTAAGAAATCGATTATCAAATGCTATTCATGCATCAATAAGTGAAGAATCATTAGAAGTACATACGGTAAATGAATGGCTTATTGAAAGTGAAGTAACAAAAACTTTATGCGAACTATTCGATAAGACTTTTGACTTAAGTAAATATTCAGAGCATAAGAATTTAATCCAAGAAACAGCTGGGGCTACAAGACGTGTGCAATATGCTTTGACTTTTTATAACGATGCTGCAAAAAATGCCATCAAGGTAAGGCGTCGATGGATAGTACGAACATTCAGGCTTTTTGGTCGAGCCAGCATGCCCGTGGTGATTGATTTTGATGACCAAATTCCTCAGGGTTTAGAGTATTGCTAAGCATTTGCAATAAGCCCAATACTTAAGTTGAGGCTTTTTTGACTTGGGCTAGAATTAGGTAACCCAGAAATTTATTAACAAAAGGAAATCGTGTCAAACCAAAACAACAGCACTGGTACACCAAGAGTTAAACAAGGCATGGCAGAAATGCTCAAAGGTGGCGTCATTATGGATGTCATCGATGCAAAGCAAGCAAGAATTGCTGAAGACGCTGGTGCAGTTGCAGTTATGGCATTAGAAAGAGTTCCTGCAGATATTCGCAAAGATGGCGGAGTTGCTCGAATGAGTGATCCGGACATGATTGATGAAATTATTAATACTGTTTCTATTCCGGTAATGGCTAAAGCAAGAATTGGTCACATTGTCGAAGCACAAGTGTTACAAAGTTTAGGTGTTGACTACATTGATGAATCAGAAGTTTTAACACCAGCTGATGAAGCAAACCATATTGATAAAAGACAATTTACTGTGCCATTTGTGTGCGGTGCCACAAACTTAGGTGAGGCATTAAGAAGAATTAATGAAGGTGCGGCAATGATTCGTTCCAAAGGTGAAGCTGGAACTGGAAACGTTGTTGAAGCGGTAAGACACATGCGAACAATTCGTGGCGATATTGCAAGATTGCAAGGCATGGACAAAGAAGAGTTATATACAGCTGCAAAGAATTTACAAGCACCATATGAATTAGTGGCCCAAGTTGCACAACTTGGCAAACTCCCAGTCGTTTTATTTACAGCCGGAGGAATTGCCACACCTGCTGATGCTGCATTAATGATGCAATTAGGAGCAGATGGAGTTTTTGTTGGTTCAGGTATTTTCAAATCAGGAGATCCTGCCCAAAGAGCAAAAGCAATTGTTGAAGCCACAACTAACTTTGACGATCCATCAGTTATTGCCAGAGTGTCAAGATCTTTAGGTGAAGCAATGGTGGGAATAAATATTGATACATTGCCAGATTCTGAAAGGTTTGCCGGACGCGGCTGGTGAGCTAGGTCGTGTTAAGGGTTGGCGTTTTAGCAATTCAAGGAGATGTCCGAGAGCACATTAACTCTTTGAACTCATTAAATGTGGCAGTACAAAAAGTTAGAAGTCCTGAAGAACTCAAAACTGTAAATGCATTGGTAATTCCAGGTGGTGAATCAACCACAATTAGCATGTTGGCCCAAAGATTTGGATTACTTGAACCATTAAGAGCTTTTGTTAAAGAAGGCTTTGCTGTTTATGGTTCATGTGCAGGAATGATTATGTTAGCTGATGAAATTCTTGATGGTAAAGCTGATCAAGAAACAATTGGTGGTTTAGATATCACTGTACGAAGAAATGCTTTTGGAAGACAAGTTGATTCTTTTGAAACAGATATTAAGATAAAAGATTTTCAAGAACCATTTCGAGCTGTATTTATTAGAGCTCCATGGGTTGAAAGAGTTGGCAATAATGTTGAAGTCCTTGCGAGCTTCAAAACAGAAAAACTGGAAGAGCGTCCAGTCATGGTTAGACAAGGCTCTCTTTTAGCCACCGCTTTTCACCCTGAACTTACCAAGGACAACCGAGTGCACGAGTATTTTGTGCAGATGGCAAAATCAGTCTCAATTGTTAATTAATTTAAGGATTAAAAATGTCAGGGCATAGTAAATGGGCAACCACAAAGCATAAAAAAGCTGTGATTGATTCTCGTCGTGCCAAACTATTTGCCAAATTAGTTAAAAAAATTGAAGTGGCAGCTCGCTTAGGTGGACCTGATGTAGAAGGAAACCCTGCACTTTTCGATGCAATTCAAAAAGCAAAAAAAAGCTCAGTTCCAAACGACAACATTGAAAGAGCATTAAAGCGCGGCAGTGGCACAGAAGAGGGTGCTGCTGATTACCAAACAATTATGTATGAAGGCTATGGCCCAAATGGGGTAGCAGTTTTAATTGAATGTCTGACTGATAACAGAAATAGAGCAGCAGGAGATGTGCGTTTAGTAATGACTCGAAACGAAGGAAACATGGCCGATCCTGGTTCTGTTTCTTATATGTTTTCTAGAAAAGGTGTTGTATTAGTTTCAAAAACAGGATCATTTACTGAAGATGATGTTTTATCAGCCGTGTTAGATGCAGGAGCTGAAGAAGTAAATGACTTAGGGGATTCTTTTGAGGTCATTAGCGAACCCAATGATTTAGTTCAAGTAAGAACAGCTCTACAAAACGCTAAAATTGACTATGACTCTGCCGACACATCATTTGTTACATCTGTGAGTGTGGAACTTGATGCTGAGGCTGCGAAAAAGATTTTTAACTTAATTGAGTCTTTAGAAGACATAGATGACGTTCAAACTGTGTGGGCAAACTTTGATGTTTCAGACGAAGTTATGGCACAAGTTGGGTAATATTAAATAAATAATATTTGAAGGGTCAAATACTAAAAATGCGTGTTTTAGGTGTTGATCCAGGGCTAACCCGGTGCGGGATAGCTGTTGTTGATGAAGCAGCAGGAAGAAAAGTTATTTTAAAAACAGTGATGGTTTTTAGAACTCCTGCCACAGATCCTTTAGCGGAGCGTTTATTACAACTAGATACTGCTTTAAGCAAAATCATTAAAGAGTTCAAACCAGATGTGGTAGCAGTTGAGCAAGTCTTTAGTCAACATAATTTGAAATCAGTTATGGGCACAGCCCAAGCAGCAGGTTTAGCAATGGTTAATGCTGCTAAACAAGGTTGCCAAGTCTTCACCTACACCCCAACACAAGTTAAAGCCTCGGTGACAGGTTCTGGAAAAGCAGATAAGCGCCAAATTGGCCATATGATTGCAAAAATTTGTGGACTCTCCTCTGCGCCTGAACCAGCAGATGCCTCTGATGCTGTTGCATTAGCAATATGCCATTTATGGCGTGGTGGAACTGATGAAAAAATTAGAAAGAGAGCTGTTTCGTGATTGCCTTTGTTAAAGGAACATTGACTGAAATTTCAGCACTAGGAGCGGTAGTTGATGTTGGTGGAGTTGGTATGAATTTATTAACTTCGGCTAATGCGCTAAAAGGTAAAAAAGTTGGAGACCAAGTACAGGTTCCTACTGTGATGGTAGTTAGAGAAGATCATATGTCTCTTTATGGATTTGCTGATGTGGATGAAAAAGAAATGTTTTTACTATTGCAAACAGTTTCTGGTATTGGTCCAAGAATGGCCTTAAATGCAATATCTGTGATGGGTGAACAAAAATTAAGTAAGGCTATTGCTAATTCAGATATAGGTTCGTTAACTTCAGTCCCAGGAATTGGTAAAAAAGGTGCCCAAAGATTAATTTTGGAATTAAGTGACAAAATTGCTTCACCAAAAAACGCAACACCAGGTTCATGGCGTGACTCATTAATTGCAGCCCTAGTAGGACTTGGGTGGAGTAGAAAAGATGCGGCAAGTGCAGCACAACAAGTTGATACACCTGACAACGAATCTGATCTTTCTGACTCACTTCGAGCAGCGTTAAAAATACTAAGTAGCAATAGATGAATCTAGAAAATGACACATCTGATGATGTTGGTTTGGAAATAATTCGACTAGAAGTAAGTGAAGAAGATAGACAAGTAGAGGGAGCACTTCGACCTAAAACGTTATCTGAATTTGTAGGGCAACATCGGGTGAGAGAGCAATTAGATCTGATTTTAAGAGCAGCTGTGCAAAGAGGAAATTCTGCTGATCATGTTCTGCTTTCAGGTCCACCTGGTTTAGGTAAAACAACTTTGGCAACAATTGTGGCTTCAGAATTAGGTGCACCGATAAGAGTTACTTCTGGTCCAGCAATTCAGCACGCAGGAGATTTAGCGGCAGTTTTAAGTTCATTAACACCAGGAGAAATTTTATTCATAGATGAAATACACCGTCTGGCAAGACCAGCCGAAGAAATGCTTTATTTAGCGATGGAAGATTATCGAGTTGACGTTGTTGTTGGTAAGGGTGTGGGGGCAAATGCAATTGGTTTGGATTTACCTTCTTTTACACTAATTGGGGCAACTACCAGAGCAGGACTATTACCCAGTCCTTTGCGTGATCGCTTTGGTTTCACCGCACACCTAGATTTTTACGAGGCATCAGAGTTAGAACAAATTGTGCATAGATCTTCAGGTCTATTAAATGTAGAGATAACTGAAGATGCAGCTGTGGAAATAAGTAAAAGATCTAGAGGAACTCCAAGAATTGCAAATAGATTATTAAGAAGAGTCAGAGATTATGCTCAAGTGCACGCAAAAGGACAAATAGATATAACAATTGCACAAAAAGCTTTAACATTATTTGAAATAGATGAAAAGGGACTTGATCGAATTGATCGAGCAATTCTTGATGCTTTAATCAATAAATTTGGTGGTGGACCAGTTGGTTTATCGACATTGGCGGTAGCAGTTGGAGAAGAGCCTGAAAATGTGGAAGATATGTGTGAACCCTACTTGGTTCGTGTTGGATATTTAGCTAGATCTGCTCGAGGAAGAATTGCCACAACTTTGGCCTACAAATTGTTGGGAAAATCGGTTCCAGCCCAACAAGTCTTGGATATTACCGAATAACTAAGACCTCTAAGTTTCATTCATTAAGGCATGGGGAATACTTAATAAGCACTGTATAAATAGTGACGAAATTACCTAAAACTTTTCTAGGAGTAATGAAAGTGTCTGCAGCAAATCGCGCAAGACCAGGCAGATTGCTTTTCTTATTATTGATTCTCACCATTGCAACTTTGTCCTGGACTTTCTGGCCAGGCACTACGCAAGAAGCAAGATTAGGTTTGGATTTAAGAGGTGGAACTCAAGTTATATTAACTCCTGAACTAGCACCGGGTGCTGAAGGAACATTAACTGAAGATCAAATAAATCAAACTGTAGAAATTATTCGACAAAGAGTTAATGGTTTTGGTGTTGCAGAAGCTGAAGTAACAGTGCAAGGAAGTGGTGCAAACGCAGCCATTGTGGTAACTGTCCCAGGGGTTAATCCTGAAGGAATAACAAATTTATTAAAACAAACTGCTCGTCTTGATTTTCGTGCAGTTTTAGCTGCAGGAACTGGAATCGATGTCACCACTCCCAGTGCATCTCCGGGTGCAAGTGCCAGTCCAACACCACTGCCGCAGCCAACAGAGTTGCCTATTCAAGCTGCAACCGCTGATGAACTCTTTGATCAGTACTTATCACTTAATTGTTTAAGTCCTGGGTTATTGCAAGGTGGAAGAGCAGATGATCCAACAAAATATATGCTGACATGTTCTAAAGAAGGATTTGAAAAATTCGTTTTAGCACCTGCTTTTATAACAGGTGACCAAGTTTCAGATTCTCAAGCAACACTTCCTCAGCAAGGTGCTGGTGGTTGGATGGTAACTCTTGATTTTGATTCAGCTGGTGCAACAAAACTTTCTGAAGCATCAAATTCTTTAAGTAGATTACCTTCACCGCAAAATCGTTTTGGAATTGTGCTTGATGGATTAGTGGTATCTGCTCCTTTTTTCTCAGAACCAATTTTGGGCGGTAAAGCACAAATAGAGGGCAGTTTCAAAGCAGAAGAAGCACAACAACTTTCTCAGGTTCTTCGCTATGGTGCTTTGCCTGTGACCTTAAATATCGCAGAATCTACATCTATAAGCCCAACACTTGGCCAAGATCAATTATCAGCTGGACTTCTTGCTGGAGCAATTGGTTTAGGACTTGTTGTACTTTATTTGATTATTTATTATCGTGCACTTGGTTTTGTTGCAGTATTTAGTCTTATAGTCGCAGCCGCATTTTTGTGGCTATACATAGTAGCGCTTGGTCGAACAATTGGTTTTACTTTGACTTTGGCAGGAATTGCTGGAGCAATTGTGGCAATTGGAATTACGGCAGACTCTTTTGTTGTTTACTTTGAAAGAATTAGAGATGAAATAAGAGATGGAAAATCTCTCAGAGTTGCCACAGAATTAGCTTGGGTAAGAGCACGAAGAACACTTTTGGCAGCAGATTTCGTTTCCCTACTAGCAGCTTTTGTGCTCTATTCATTAAGTGTGGGAAGTGTAAGAGGATTTGCTTTCACTCTAGGTTTAACAACTTTGATAGACGTTTTTGTGGCATTTTGGTTTACACATCCTCTCGTTACATATTTCGGTAAATCTAAATGGGCTGAAACAGGTGGAATATTGACAGGGGTTTCCAGAAAACGACTTACCTCTGGAAGTGCAATATTAACTGGGAGTGATAAATAATGAAATTAAATGAAATTGGTAACCGTCTTTACACGGGTGAAACTTCAGTTGATTTTGCTGGTAAAAGAAAACTTTGGTATTTAATTTCTGTAGCAATAATTGCTATTGCCGCTCTTGGACTCTTGGGAAGAGGCTTGAACTTAGGAATTGAATTTGAGGGGGGAGCTAAATTTAATGTCCCTAGCACAATGAGTGTTGAGGAAGCCAGAAAAATAGTTAAGAACGCAGGTGTTGAAACAGCTGTGATCATTGCTGTGGGAAATGAAAGATTAGAGATTCAAACCCCACCACTGGAACAGACAGAAATTAATTCCCTCATAGCAAAAGTGGCAAATGATTTCAATGTTGATCCAAAATTGATCACCACTCAATCAGTGGGACCTTCATGGGGGGCAGATATCACCCGCCAAGCCTTAATTGGTTTAGCTGTTTTTCTATTCTTAGTTATTTTATTTCTAACTATTTATTTTGAGGTCAGAATGGCAGTGGCAGCCATTGTGGCACTGCTCCACGATTTGTTAATCACTATTGGGGTTTATGCAATTTTAGGTTTTGAAGTAACTCCTGCAACGGTTATCGGTGTTTTAACAATTCTTGGTTATTCGCTATATGACACAGTTGTGGTTTTTGACAAAGTTAAGGAAAACACCAGATCAATTACTGCACAATCTCGTTTGAACTATCGGGAAGGTGCAAATTTGGCTTTAAATCAAACTCTGATTAGATCAATTAATACCTCCATCGTTGCGCTGTTGCCCGTTGCAGCAATTTTGATTGTTGGTGTAGGAATTTTGCAAGCAGGAACTTTGAAAGATTTAGCACTTGCATTATTTGTGGGAATTACAGCTGGAACTTACTCATCCATTTTTATAGCCACCCCATTGCTAGTGCAATTAAAAGAAGGCCAACCTGAAATTCAAGCTTTAAGCAGAAGAGTCCACGCCAGGAGGTCAAATGCAGGCCGTGAGGGACCCGAAGCAATGAAAGTTTCAGGTAACACCGCAATTGCTACACAAGTCTTACCAGCAGGTCCCAGAACTCAACCAAAACGATTTAAGCGCTCAAAAAGAAAGAAATGATAACTAGATTCAACTCAAGTATAAGTTAATTGCTAAACTAAAGAGCCAACAGTTGAAGAAATTCCTGGGAGGCGTCCAAAATGACAGACGCTCCAGTCACGCGCAGTCGATTAGCAAAAATAACTGGTTGGAAATCTGAACAATCTGAACTAGAAACTCTTCTAAAAACATTAAAGAAATTTCATTCAAAAGATAACACTGAACTTGTATCAAAAGCTTACGAAGTTGCCAAGAGACAACATCTAGGACAAAAAAGACTTAGTGGTCTTGACTACATAACTCATCCAGTTGCAGTAGCAACAATTTTGGCCGAAATTGGTATGTCCAGTGAAACATTGGCCGCAGCACTTTTACATGACACGGTGGAAGACACGGGTTACTCGATTCAAAAATTAGAAGAAGATTTTGGTCCCGAAGTAGCAAGACTTGTTGACGGAGTCACAAAATTAGACAAAGTTAAATACGGTGAAGCAAGCACAGCTGAGACAGTTCGAAAAATGGTTGTGGCGATGGCAAAAGATATTCGAGTTTTATTAGTTAAGCTTGCAGATCGCCTCCATAATATGAGAACTTTAGAATTTCTGCCCGCTGCAAAACAAGAACAAAAAGCTCGAGAGACTCTAGAAATATTTGCACCCCTAGCTCATCGATTAGGTATGAACGCAATTAAGTGGGAATTAGAAGACTTATCTTTTGCTGGACTTTATCCCAAAATGTATGACGAGATTGTTCACTTAGTAAGTCAAAGAGCCCCCCAACGTGATCGAGATATTACTGAAGTTATCGAATTTGTGCAAAAAGATTTAAATGGTGCCAAAATCAAAGCACAGTTAAGTGGTAGACCTAAGCATTATTACTCTGTTTATCAAAAAATGATTGTCAGAGGCAGAGATTTTAATGAAATTTATGATCTTATTGGAATCAGAATCTTGGTTGAGGATGTCAGAGATTGTTATGCCACGTTAGGCACAATTCATGCAAGGTGGAATCCAGTTCCAGGAAGGTTCAAGGATTACATAGCGATGCCTAAATTCAATCTTTATAAGTCACTTCATACCACTGTGATTGGAAATAATGGACGAGCAATCGAGTTTCAAATTCGCACCCACGATATGCACAAGGAAGCTGAATACGGTGTAGCAAGTCATTGGAGATACAAAGAAAGACAAAGCAATGTCTCCAAACCTGCAGATGAGATGGCCTGGCTTCGCCAATTAGTTGATTGGCAAAAAGAAACTGAAGACCCTGATGAATTTTTAGATTCATTACGCTATGACCTTGGTCAACAAGATGAAATATTTGTCTTTACCCCCGCCGGTGATGTAGTAGCACTTCCAAATGGTTCTACTCCCGTTGACTTTGCCTACGCAGTTCACACAGAAGTTGGAAATCAATGTGTGGGAGCACGTGTAAATGGAAAATTAGTTTCACTTGATTCAAAATTATCAAGTGGTGACAATATTGAGATTTTTACAACTAAATCAGAAACTGCCGGCCCTTCGCAAGATTGGTTAAATTTTGCAGTTTCAACCAGAGCTAAAAGTAAGATCAAGGCTTGGTTTTTAAAAGAAAGACGTGAAGAATATCTTGAAAAAGGAAAAGATGAAATTGCAAAATTATTGCGTAAGCAAAATCTTCCTTTACATCGCCTAATGGCAAATCAAGCCCTAGTAGGTGTTGCACATGAATTAAGAATTAAAGGAATTGATGAGCTTTATTCTATTGTGGGTGAAGGAAAAGTAAGTGCCCAAACTGTGGTCTCAAAACTATTACAACTTCACGGGGGAGAAGAAGGTGCAACAGAAGATCTTGCAGAAGCAACTGCTCCAACGCGGGTTAGACGAAGTGGAGCTAGCTCAAATTCACCAACGGTTAACGTCAAAGGTATTGATGATGTTTACACCAGATTAAGTAGATGTTGCACTCCAGTTCCGGGTGATGAAATTTTTGGTTATGTGACTCGAGGAGAAGGAGTTTCTGTTCATAGAAATGATTGCACAAATGCCACAGATTTGATGAAAGAAAAAGAAAGAATTGTTGAGACCACTTGGCCTGAATCAGGATCAGGAATTTATATGGTTAATATTCAAGTCGAGGCACTCGATAGAAATGGATTGCTTTCTGATGTTACGAGAACTTTGTCTGAACATCATGTAAATATCTTGAGTGCTTCGGTTTCTACTTCAAGAGATAGAATCGCTTTATCTAGATTTGTTTTTGAAATGGCTGATCCAAAACATCTGGGAAGTGTTTTGGGGGCAATTAAAAATATTGCTGGGGTGTATGACGTTTATCGCGTTTAGCGAGTAAATTCTGCTAAAGCATTTTTTGTGGCATCAAGTAACATTTTTTGACTTTCAATTGTTAAAGCTAGAGTTTCAGCTTTCTTAGTATCACCTTTTGTTAATGCTTCATCTCTTTCTTTTTCAGTTTTAGAAAGTTTCATCTCGAGTAATTCCATTGTGGATTGAGCACGAGCACTTTTGGCCGGATCTGTTCTATTACTTTCATTCTTCTCAGCGTTACGAATCGCTTCTTCAACAGCTTTTAATCTTGATTCAATTTGTTCTTTATCTTTTCTTGAAACGTGACCAACTTTGCTCCACTCAGCCTGAATTGGCTTTAAAGTATTTCGCGCAGATTTAACATCAGTAATTGGCAGAATTTTTTCAGCTTTTTCAAGCAGAAGTTTTTTGGTTTCTAGGTTCTTAGCATGTTCGGCATCAAGGACCGAAAAAGCAGCAGTGCGAGCGGCAAAGAAAATATCCTGGGCAAGTTTAAATTCTTTCCACAGTTTTTGTTCTTCTTTTCTTTCAAGAATTGGAGCAGATTTCCATTTAGTCATTAAGTTTCTAAACTTATTAGCAGTTTCATTCCAATCTTTAGATTCAGCAATAGCTTTTGCTTGAGAGACAATTTCAGACTTTATTTTGTTAGCTTCTTTTCGGGTGGATTCTAGGTTTGAGAAATACTGTCTTCTAGTTTTATCAAAAGCAGATCTGGCTGAACTAAATCTTTTCCAAAGTGCTTGTTCTTCAGATTTTGCACCGTGAGGAAGTTTCTTCCATTCTTCGACTATTTCTTTAAATCTTTGGGTTGTGACTTTCCACTGTTTAGAACTGATTAATTTTTCGGCTTCCTCAACAAGGTGCCTTCTTTTTTCCATTGCTTTTTCTTTAGCTATTGCTTTTGCTGCAGAGAATTCTGCTTTTTTAACAGCTGCAATAACTTGCAACTCTTCAATTTTGCTAACAAGTATTGAAAGATCTCCAACAAATGTTGGATTTTCTAGATTTGTTTTAACTCTGTCAATTAGTTTAAAGGCAGTGTCTGCATTGCCTTTACCTTCTCTAAGTCTTTGTAGTGTTAAAGATATTTCGTTTTCAATTTCATGAAATTTTCTTATATAGAAACTTAATCCATCATTTGGATCACCAGCAGCCCATTGTCCTACTTGTTTTTCAGAACCGTCTGGCATTTTAACTAAAACAGTGCCATCATTTTCAACTCGACCAAAGTCAGTTGAATTAGTAGCGGTGGTCATTGTTCCAGTGGTCTTCTTTCCGTTTTCTATCACTAACTAGTTGTTACGTTTACAGATTCAATCGTGACAGCAGATGCAGGTGCTCCATCGGCACCCCCACCAACCACACCAGCACTGGCAATTGTCTTCAAGATATCTAAACCACTGGTGATGCTGCCCCAAATTGTGTAAATAGGGGGAAGGTATGTGTCTTGGTAAACCAAAAAGAACTGTGACCCAGAAGTGTTAGGTCTCCCCGTATTTGCCATAGCTATTGTTCCTGCTGGGTAATTGTTTTCTGTATCAATAGGAAAATTTTCATCAGGAATATTAAAACCTGGTCCACCAGTTCCTGTTCCAGTTGGATCTCCGCATTGCAAAACAAATATTCCTTCAGTTGTTAAACGATGACAAATTGTGCCATCAAAATATTTGTTTTGAGCAAGGGCAGCAATGGCATTTACTGTTTGAGGAGCTAAAGCAGGAAGTGTATCTATAGTTATTTCACCCTGATTAGTTTTTAAAGTTATGACAGCTTTATTTGATGTTGAAATACCGGCAGTTGGCAATTCAACTGCTGGAGCTTGTGCAGTATTGTCTTCTCCACTTGAATCTTGTCCACCAATACCAAGAATTACTGAACCGATAATTATTGCAATCGCTGTGATTAAAGCAACATAAACAGTTGATTTCTTTGTTGAGCTGGAGTAATCCGATTGAGACATCGTTGCCTTTCGTTGAAATTAACTGAATTATAAGATTTTTGGTATATATAAAGTCTAGGCTGTTACCAAGATAGGTTCAAAACCGAGTAGAGGTTTGAGTGTTAAATGCTGATTAAGTCATTTGCTGCAGGTCCCTGGGCAACCAACTGCTACTTGGTGGCAAATGAAGCTTATTCAGAATGCATCATTATCGATCCTGGTTATGAATCATTATCTGACATTAAAAGAATTACTCAGCAATTTGGTTTACATCCTGTGGCTACACTGCTTACCCATGGACACATGGATCATGTTTGGTCAGTTGTTCCCCTTTGCAAAGATCACAACATCTCAGCATATTTACATGCACAAGATGAATGGATGATTACTAGTCCAGAAAAAGCATATTCAAAAAGTGGTTGGGCAGACATTGTAAATATGGCAGGAGGTATTCCTGATTACAAACCAAAAGATTTAAAACTAATAAAAGAAAACAAAGTTCTAGATTTAGCTGGTATTAAATTTAAGGCACATCACGCTCCTGGACACACCAAAGGTTCAACTGTTTTCGAATCAGGTAGTCACCTTTTTTCTGGTGATGTTTTATTCAATAGAGGAATAGGAAGGACCGATTTACCAGGTGGTGATGCCAGTGCCATGGACCACACTTTGGCAAATGTAATTTTGAAATTTCCTGATGCTATGAGCGTTTATCCGGGACACGGGCCATCGACAACAATCAAAGATGAGCGAACAAGTAACCCTTACCTGCGACACTTGGTTTAGCAAATAATTAAAAGGAGCAATTAGCCGTGGCAGGACAATTTCAAGCACCCAAAGGTGTCCCTGATTATTTTCCACCACGTTCAAATTCATTTTTAGCTGTCCAAAATGCAATAGGACATGCCGCAACATTAGCCGGTTATGGTTATGTTGAACTTCCAGTTTTTGAAGATGTAAATCTTTTTGTTAGAGGAATTGGTGAATCAACTGATGTCGTAAGTAAAGAAATGTATGTGTTCGAAGATAGAGGGGGAAGAACACTGGCACTTCGCCCTGAAGGAACTGCAGGTGTTGCACGTTTGGTTATTGAACATGGTTTAGATAAAGGGCAGCTTCCAGTAAAACTTTGGTATCAGGGCCCATTTTTTAGAGCCGAAAGACCACAGCAAGGAAGATATAGACAATTACAACAAGTTGGAATTGAGGCAATTGGTGCACTAGATCCTGCCCTTGATGTTGAAGTAATAAGTGTGGCAGATGATGCTTTTAGGTCTTTGGGTTTAAGAAATTTTAACTTAATGCTTACTTCACTGGGTTGTGCTAATTGTCGACCAGAATACAAAGAGAAATTAATTGCTTATCTGGAAAAACTTGATCTTGATGAGGAAACTAAAACCAGAGCCAACTTAAATCCTTTAAGAGTCTTAGATGATAAAAGACCAGAAGTACAAAAACTGTTAGATAAAGCCCCCTTGATGATCAATGAATTATGTGATGCTTGTGCCAGTTATCACCGAGAAGTAGAAGATTTATTAGAAGTAACAGATGTGAAATTTACTCCTGCACCCAAGCTAGTAAGAGGACTTGATTACTACACGCGCACCACATTTGAATTTGATCACCCAGGATTAGGTGCTCAATCAGGAATTGGTGGGGGAGGAAGATACGACGGTTTAATGTCATCGTTGGGGGGAAATGATTTAAGTGGCATTGGTTTTGGAATTGGAACAGATAGAACATTGATGGCTTGCGAAGCTGAAAATTTAATTGTGGGAGAAAAATCATTAATCGATGTATTTATTGTTCCAATAGGAGATAGGGCACATCAATTAGCGGTTTCATTATTACAACAAATAAGAGCAGCAAATCTAAGAGCTGATATGGCATATGGTGATCGTGGCTTAAAAGGTGCCATGAAAGCGGCAGATAAAAGTGGTGCTCAAATTGCTGTGGTTATTGGGGATGAAGAGGTAAGCAATTCTCGAGTACAAATAAAGAATTTAGGGGACTCTTCACAAGTTCAAGTCGCTTTAGGCGACATGGTTGCACACTTGATTCAAGTGATACGACAGACTGAGCAGTCTTAAAACATTTTGTGGACTAAAAGTTGGCCAAAAGGAAGAAACTTAAGTGTTAAGAACACATGTAGCAGATGCGCTTCGAGCAATTGATGCTGAAGTAAAAGTAACCCTGGCCGGTTGGGTAGGAAATCGCCGCGATCACGGTGGGGTGGCATTCATTGATTTAAGAGATGCATCCGGAATTGTTCAAGTTGTTATTCATGATGAAAAACTTACCCACGATTTAAAACCAGAAACTTGTGTCCAAATAAAAGGACAAGTCAAACTTCGCCCCAAAGGTAATGAAAACAGTGAACTTCCCACAGGTGCAATAGAAGTTTTTGCAAGTGAAGTAAATGTGTTATCTCTTGCCCAGGCATTACCATTTCAAATTGATCAAGAAGTCGATGTGAACGAGGAAGCTCGACTTAAATATCGATACCTGGATTTACGAAGACCTGGTGGGCCTGGTGCTGCTCTAAGAATTAGAAGCAAAGTTAGTCAATATGCTCGCGATGTTTTACTAAATGATGATTTCATTGAAATTGAAACTCCAACTTTAACAAGATCAACTCCTGAAGGGGCTAGAGATTTTCTGGTTCCAGTAAGGCTGCAACCAGGTTCTTGGTATGCCTTGCCTCAGTCACCTCAATTATTTAAGCAATTGCTCATGGTTGGTGGAATGGAAAGATATTTCCAAATAGCTCGTTGTTATAGAGATGAAGACTTTAGAGCAGATCGTCAACCTGAATTTACGCAATTAGATATTGAAATGTCTTTTGTTGACCAAGAAGATATTATTAAAATTGGGGAAAAAGTTATTAAAACTTTGTGGAGCGAAGTATTAGACCACGAAATAGGAAAAATTCCAAGAATTACTTACCACGAAGCAATGAAGAAATATGGTTCGGATAAACCAGATTTAAGATTTGGATTAGAACTAATTGATTTAACTCAATACTTTAAAAACACTCCATTTAGGGTCTTTCAAGCAGATCATGTCGGTGCCGTGGTGATGCCAGGTGGTGCAAGTACTCCGCGTAAACAATTTGATGCTTGGCAAGAATGGGCCAAACAACGTGGTGCCAAAGGTTTAGCTTATGCAGTTTTTGCAGAAGACGGAGAAATTACAGGACCGGTTGCTAAAAATTTAAGTGAAGAAGAACGAAATGGTTTGATAAATGCGGTAGGAGCAAAGATAGGTGATGCTGTTTTTTTTGCTGCGGGCACAAGAAATGAAGCCTTAGGTCTTTTGGGAGCTGCGCGTATTGAAATTGGGCAAAGACTTGGACTAATAAATGAGAAAGAATGGAATTTTGTTTGGGTGGTAGATGCACCAATGTTTGAACAAGTTACAAATGAACAGGGTCAACTCGTTTGGACGGCAGTACATCATCCTTTTACCTCCCCAAATGCTGAATCCTTAAAAACTTTTGCCAAAGATCCTGGATCTGCTTTGGCATGGGCATATGACTTAGTTTTAAATGGAAATGAAATTGGTGGTGGATCTGTTCGTATACACCAGGGTGATGTTCAAAAAGAAGTTTTTAGAATTTTAGGTATTTCAGATGCGGAAGCAAATGACAAATTCGGATTTTTATTGGAAGCCTTTAAATATGGACCACCTCCACATGCTGGTATTGCATTTGGGTGGGACCGAGTAGTGATGCTTTTAACTGGGGCCACAACTATTAGAGATGTGATTGCGTTTCCTAAAAGTGGTAGTGGTCAAGATCCACTTACTGGTGCACCAACTCCAATTACACCAGCACAAAGAAAAGAAGCTGGCATAGATTTCAAACCAGAAAAATAATTATGGATGACGCTCTGTTTGAGGCAGATCCAATTGAAATTCCTGTTAATAACAAATTTGTTAGCGCACCACTTGCAGCCCGAATGCGACCTGCATCACTTGATGAAGTTTTGGGTCAACCACAAGTTACCAGAGCAGACTCACCCCTAAGAGCACTTCTAAAACCAGATGATGACAACAAGTTAGCTGCTACTTCATTAATTTTGTGGGGACCACCCGGAAGTGGCAAAACAACCTTGGCACATGTTGTGTCTGTTTCAACGGGAAGATCTTTTATCGAACTATCTGCTACTTCAAGTGGAGTAAAAGAAGTAAGAGAAGTTATTGATTTAGCACGAAGAAGATTTGCTAAAGGGGTAGGAACAGTTTTATTTATAGATGAAATTCATCGCTTTTCTAAATCTCAACAAGACTCACTACTTGCCGGGGTAGAAGAAGGTTGGGTAACACTTGTTGCTGCCACAACTGAAAATCCCTCGGTTTCTATTAATTCGGCATTAATGAGTAGATCTCTAGTGCTGCCACTAAATCCTTTAACAGAAGTAGACATCATTTTATTACTAGAAAAAGCGTTAACTAGTGAAAAAGGGTTAAAAAATAAATACCAGTGCCAAAAAGAAGCATTAGGCCACATTGCTAGATCAAGTGGTGGAGATGCCAGACGAGCACTTATTGCATTAGAGACAGCTGCTGGGGTAAGTGATGCAGAAAATAGATTAGAAATTTTACTAAAAGATGCAGAAGTGGCTGTGCAAAGATCAGCACTTCGCTATGACAAAGCAGGGGATGAACATTACAACGTAATTAGTGCGTTTATAAAAAGTGTTAGAGGAAGTGATGTTGATGGTGCTATTCATTACCTAGCAAGAATGGCTGAATCAGGTGAAGACCCAAAATTTATTGCCAGAAGATTAGTAATTCTTGCCAGTGAAGATATTGGATTAGCAGATCCACAAGCCTTGACCATGGCAGTTTCTGCAATGCAAGCCGCACAACTAGTGGGATGGCCAGAGGCAAGAATAATTTTGGCGCAAGCAACAACTTATTTGGCTCTTGCTCCAAAATCTAACTCTGTTTATAACGCCATAAATGAAGCTATTGAAGATGTGCGAAAAGGCAATGCGGGGGCTGTGCCAATTCATCTACGAGATGGATCTTTGCCCGCCTCTCGAGAAACCGGTGCGGGTAAGGGTTATAAATATGCACATGATTTTGAAGAAGGTGTGGCAAGTCAACAATATTTGCCAGATAACTTGAAGAATAAGACTTATTACAAACCTGGTAGTCGCGGAGCAGAACAACGCTTTGCCGATTTATGGGAGCGTATTCGTCAGGTACTAAGGTCGACTAAGTAGATAGAAAAGAAAAGGAAGTTGTATAAGTGGATTCAGCAGACATTCGTCGCAGATTCCTCGACTTCTTTGAAAAAAATGCTCACACCATAGTTCCCTCAGCATCTTTAATTGCTAATGATCCAACATTGCTCTTAGTTAACGCTGGAATGGTTCCATTTAAACCATATTTCTTAGGTGAAGCACCAGCTCCCTTTAAACGTGCCACATCTGTTCAAAAATGTGTTAGAACATTAGACATTGAAGAAGTTGGTAAAACTACAAGACATGGATCATTTTTCCAAATGGCAGGAAATTTTTCATTTGGTGATTATTTCAAAGACGGTGCTATCACCATGGCTTGGAACTTACTAATTTCTGCGGTAAAAGATGGTGGTTATGGATTTGATCCAGAAAAACTTTGGGTGACTATTTATCTTGACGATGAGGAAGCATATGACATTTGGCGAAACAAAATTGGAATTCCAGAACACAAAATCCAGAGACGTGGCATGGCAGATAATTATTGGTCAATGGGTGTTCCTGGACCTTGTGGTCCGTGTTCAGAAATTTATTTTGATCGTGGTCCTGAATATGGCAAAGAGGGTGGACCAATTGCTGATGAGGAACGTTATTTAGAAGTTTGGAATCTTGTTTTCATGCAATATAACCGTGGCGAAGGTGGAACTAAAGATGATTTTCCACTAAATGGTGAACTTCCTGCAAAAAATATTGATACAGGTATGGGTTTGGAAAGAATGGCAGCAATTTTGCAAGGAGTAGATAACATTTATGAGATTGATACCACAAAAATTATTTTAGATAAAGCAACTTCAATTGTGGGAGTTAAATATGGTCAAGATAATCAAGCAGATATTAGATTAAGAGTTGTAGCCGATCACACCAGAACTGCTGCCTTTTTAATTGGAGATGGAGTAATCCCAGGTAACGAAGGACGAGGTTATGTTCTTCGCCGCATGATGCGCCGAGTGATTCGAAATATGAGAATTCTTGGAGCAGAAAACCCAGTTATGAAAGATTTAATTGAAGCCACAATAAAAGCAATGGGACCTCAATATCCTGAGCTAGTTAGTGACAAGAAAAGAATCCTTGAAATAGCTATTGGTGAAGAAACTACTTTTGCCCAAACTTTAAAAACAGGAACTCAATTGTTTGAAAATTCATTAACTGATTTGGCTAAATCAAAAACAAAAACTCTTTCGGGGGAGAAAGTTTTTGAACTTCATGATACTTATGGTTTTCCCTATGATTTAACACTTGAAATGGCAACCGAAGCAGGAATTTCGATTGATGCAGATGGCTTCAAAAGACTTATGTCTGAACAAAAAAATAGAGCTAAAGCCGATGCCAAGGAAAGAAAACTCGGACTAGGAGATCTTCAACAATACCGAGCACTTGCTGATTTAGCCGGAATCACTAATTTTACTGGTTATGCTGAAACCACAAGTGAAGTTAATTTAAAAGGTTTATTACATGATGGTGCTGTTACAAAAAGTGTTAACCAAGGATCAGAAGTTGAATTTGTATTAGATCGATCACCTTTCTATGCAGAAGGTGGCGGACAACTTGCTGATAGTGGCAAATTAATTCTAAGTAACGGTGCAGAAATAGTTGTTGATGATGTTCAGCAACCTGTGCCAGGTCTTTATGTTCATCGGGGACGGGTTTCAAAAGGAGAAGTTGTTACAGGATTAAAAGGTGTTGGTGAAGTTGATTTACAAAGACGAAAAGCAATATCCCGGGCACATACCGCAACGCATTTGATTCATAAAGCATTCCGAGAAACACTTGGTGAAACTGCAACGCAATTAGGTAGCGAGAATTCACCAGGCAGACTTCGTTTTGATTTTCCTTCTCCAAAACCAGTACCAGCAAGTGTGCTTAATGATGTAGAGCAAAGAGTTAATGAAGTTTTATTAAGTGATTTAGGGGTAAGTGCACAATTAATGTCGCAAGACCAAGCTCGAGCAATGGGAGCTATGGCCTTGTTTGGTGAAAAATATGGTGATGTTGTTCGAGTAGTTAGTGTGGGAGATTGGGCACATGAACTTTGTGGTGGCACGCATGCTCAAAGATCTGCTCAATTAGGGGTAATCAAATTTTTAAGTGAACAAAGTATTGGGGCAGGAACAAGAAGAGTAGAAGCACTTGTTGGAACTGATGCTTATCAATTTCTGGCTCGAGAACACCTAATTGTTTCTGACTTGCAAGAAATGCTTAAAGGTAGACCAGAAGAACTACCAGAAAAAGTTTCTTCCTTAATGGACAGATTAAAAGAAGCTGAGAAAGAAATTGAAAAATCACGTAAATCTCAACTCTCAGGAAATATTTCTGATTATGTAAAAACTGCTCACGACATTAAAGGTGTAAAAGTTGCAAATTTCTTAGCTCAAGGTGAATTAAGTGCTAATGATGTAAGAGAACTTGTCACAAACGTTAGGGGACAATTAGGAGAAGGCGCAGCTTTAGTTATAGGAGCTGGTATTTCTTCTGGAAAAGTAAATGTAGTCGTAGCAACTAATGAGCAAGCTAGGAAAAAGAATTTAAATGCTGGAGAAATTTTGAATGAAGTTTTAGCAAAACTAGATGGCAAAGGTGGCGGCAAGAGTGATATGGCTCAAGGTGCAGGTACTAAAACTGAAGAAGCCAAAAGTGTCATCGCCAATGTTGATTCATTGATTCGGTAGTTGATTTGTGCGCAAAGGTATTCGCTATGCAATTGATTATGGTGAAGTAAGAGTTGGGTTAGCTAAAAGTGATATTGATGCAATTATGGCTGTTCCTGTTGTGACCTTGAAAAATGATCAAGATTTAATCACAAATATTCTTTCTCAAGTTCATGAAACTGGTTGTTTAGAAATTTATGTGGGACTACCTAAACATTTATCAGGTCAAATTGGCATAGCTGCAAAAAAATGTTTAAATTTTGCAAAACAATTGAAAAAATCACTTCCTAGCGTTTCGGTACGAATGCTAGATGAGAGATTAACCTCCTCCACGGCAAGTGATCGATTACAAGAAAGTGGGGTCAATACGCGCGGACAAAAGGCCATGATTGATCAGGTTGCAGCAATAGAATTGCTAGAGCAAGCGCTGGATTTTGAAAAAAGAAATAATTTAATTCCTGGAATAGATTTGGATGAGGTGAAATAAATTGCCCTCTATTTTGGATGAATTTGAATCTGAACAAAATCGTTACAAATCAGATTTACGACCAGCCCCGTATTTAAGGATTGGTTTAATAATTTTTGCTGTGCTATTTGGCATTATGGCGTATTCCTTTATTCCTAGTGGGGGAGTGAAAATTCTTGATGGTCCGGGAGGAAGTGGTCCGGTTCAAATAAGTATTGAAGCTGGATCATCATTGACTGAAATTGGCAAAGTTTTAGCAAATGCTGGTGTAGTTAATAATTATTTGGAATTTGTTAGCGCTGCTGATGATATTCCACAATCAAGCACTATTGGCCCTGGAAAATACAACTTGGTAAAAAGTATGGGAGCCAAGGAAGCAATTTTTGCTTTACTTGATCCGGAAAGCAAAGTATCCATAAAAATAGTAATTCCAGAGGGTTCAAGATCTAAATATGTTTTTGCAGCATCAGCTCAAGCGTTAGGGATTTCTCCAGCAGAATTTGAAGCTTTAGCAAAAGACCCTAAAGATTTAGGTTTGCCTGAATATGCCAAAAATAATGTGGAAGGTTTCTTATACCCAGCTACATACAGATTTGAAGAGGGTGTGAAGCCTAAAGAAGTATTGCAGCAGATGATAAAGAGATTTAGCCAAGCTGCAGCCGAACAACAACTAGAAGCAACTGCAAAAGCCAATGGTTTAAAACCTTATGAGGTAATCATTTTGGCAAGTATTGTGGAAAAAGAAGTGGCACCCATTGATCAAGCAAAAGCTGCTCGAGTTATGTTAAATCGTTTAGCAAAACCAATGAGACTACAACTTGATAGCACACTAAATTATGAACTTGATACCAACACAATAATTTTGACTGATGAACAATTAAAAGCAGATTCTCCTTACAACACCTATACCAATGATGGTTTGCCTCCTGGACCAATTGCTAATCCGTCTGAAGCTGCCATTAATGCTGTATTAAACCCAGAAGATGGTGACTGGATTTATTGGGTGACGGTTAATCTTGACACTAAGGAAACAAAGTTTGCTTCAGCAAATAGTGAATTCTTAGTTCATAAACAAGAGTTTTTAAGCTGGTATGACCAAAACAAATGAGTAAAAAGTTTGTGGTTGTAGCTGGTTCTCCTATTGAGCACTCTTTGAGTCCTGTGATGCATAAAGCAGGATATGAAGAATTAAAAATTGATTGGGATTATTTCAAGGTTGAATTAACTTCCAGCTCCCTTCCAGATTATTTAAAAAACCGTGATGACAATCTAGTTGGAATGTCATTGACTATGCCTTTGAAGGAAGTTGCTCTTCAAATAGCTGATTCTGTAACGGAATTGGCAACTAAAGTTAATTCAGCAAATACATTACTTTTTAAAGATGGAAAAGTTTTAGCTGGTAATACAGACATCTATGGAATAGTGGCCGCACTGCAAACAAACAAAAACTTGGATGTAACAAATCCCTCAATAATTGGCAGTGGTGCAACAGCAAGATCTGCTATTGCTGCTCTTAGTCAACTAGGGGCAAACAAAGTTCTGATTTGTGCTAGAAACCAGACCACATCTAGTCAATTAATTAATGTTGCTCAAAGCTTTGGAATAACACCGACTGAAATCACTTGGAAAGATATTCATAAAGCTTTAGCTGCAAGTGCGGTAATTAGCACTTTGCCAAGTGGAGCAATGGATACTTACGCTGCGATGGGGCCAGAGATTCCAGGTTCTTTGTTAGATGTTGCTTACTCACCATGGCCATCAAAAATTGCATTGGAATGGATCCTTAGACGTGGTTTTGTCGTCTCAGGATTAGAGATGTTATTGCATCAAGGTTTAAGGCAGTTTGAATTAATGACTGACAAGAAAGCACCTGCGAAACAAATGCGGGAGGCACTTTTCAAGAATTGAGGTAATTGGTGGATTGGAATTATCTAATCCTGTTAAACACCTCAATTTTTGCACTCATTCTAGGCTGGATTGATTTTAAAACTAATCTTTTACCCAACAGATATGTTTTCCTACTTTTCTTGACTTCAATTTTAATCATGTTGGGTTTGCCAAATAGAAATATCAATAATATGTTTATGAGTTTGATTGTCTCCTTTTTTGTTTTCCTAATCTATTGTGTTATTTACTTGATTTCAAAAAGCAGTTTTGGTTTAGGAGATGTGAAATATAGTTTTTCTTTAAGTTTTCCTGTGACTTATGTTTATGGAATTAGTGAAACAATTAATCTACATATGGCAGCTTTTGTCTTGGGAGGGATCTTTGCGGGGATGCTAATGATTTTTAAGAAAGTTTCAAAAAATCATGTTATTGCATTTGGACCATTCATGTCATTGTCATATTTTTTAGTTATTGTGCTTAATTTGTAGGGGGAAGAGGCACTTACTTGCCCGGTAATGAAACAATATAAATATGATTCGATGGCTAACTGCGGGTGAATCCCATGGACCTGCTTTGGTTGCCACAATTGAAGGATTACCAGCAGGTATTTCTGTCACCAGTGAAGATATTCAAAATCAATTAGCTAGACGACGCTTGGGCGTGGGACGTGGGGCAAGGCAAAAATTTGAAAAAGATGAAATAGAAATTTTAGGTGGCATAAGACACGGTTTAAGTATTGGTGCTCCAATTGCTCTCAAAATTAATAATTCTGAGTGGCCAAAATGGCAAGATGTTATGTCAGCAGGTCCAATAGATCAAAAAATATTAGACGAACAAGCTCGAAATGCTCCTTTAACAAAACCAAGACCAGGACATGCTGATCTGGTGGGAATGCAAAAGTATGGATTTGATGAAGCACGTCCTGTTTTAGAAAGAGCTAGTGCTAGAGAAACTGCTGCCCGTGTGGCACTTGGTGCAATAGCTAAAAAATTACTTAACCAAGTAGCAAATATTGAAATTATCAGCCACGTTGTCCAACTTGGGACAGTTAAATCTCCTGATGGAATTATTCCAAGTCCTGGATCACTTAACTCAATAGATGAAGATCCAGCAAGATGTTTTGATAAAAAAACAAGTGAATTAATGCAACAAGAAGTTGATGCAGCACACAAAGACGGCGATACTTTAGGTGGCGTTGTTGAAGTTGTGGTCTATGGTTTACCGCCTGGATTAGGTTCATATGTTCATCATGATCGAAGAATTGACGCAAAATTAGCTGGGGCACTTATGAGCATTCAAGCAATTAAAGGTGTGGAAGTTGGTGATGGCTTTACCACAGCTGGACGCAGAGGATCACGAGCTCACGATGAAATCGTTAACACGAAAGATGGAGTAAAACGATTAACTCACCGCGCTGGTGGTACAGAAGGTGGCATGACAACTGGTGAAGTTTTAAGAGTAAGAGCTGCGATGAAACCGATTTCAACAGTGCCAAAAGCTTTACAAACAATTGACACTACAACTGGTGAAGCATCAAAAGCCCATAACCAAAGATCAGATGTCTGCGCAGTTCCAGCTGCGGGAGTAATTGCAGAAGCCATGGTTGCACTAGTTCTTGCTGATGCGTTAATGGAGAAATTTGGTGGCGATTCATTAGTCGAAACAAAAAGAAACTTTGAAAACTATTTATCAAACCTAAAGGTTCGATAAATATGTCTCCACGTTTAATTCTCGTGGGTGCTCCCGGATCAGGGAAGACAACTATTGGAAAACTTGTTGCCAATCATTTAAATCTTGAATTTATTGATGTGGATTATGAAATTGAGATGGATGAGAAAACAACTATTTCTGATATTTTTGTAAAAAAAGGTGAAGATTACTTCAGAGATCTTGAGAAGAAAAAAATTTCAGAACTTCTTAATTCTTTTGCCGGTGTTTTATCACTTGGAGGTGGATCAATTCTTGATCAAATCACTAGAGACGCCCTAGCTATTGCACCAGTGGTTTGGCTAAAAGTTTCTCCCGGAGAAGCATCTAGTCGAGTTGGGATGGGACTTTCCAGACCAGTTTTGATGGGAAATGTTAGGTCAAATCTGGTGAAACTACTTGAAGAACGAACTCCACTTTATGCAGAAGTGGCAGACTGGCAAATAGACACAAGTGGGAAAAGTATTGAGGAAGTTGTTCAAGAAGTTCTATTACAAACAAGTGAGGTGAACTAGTGGGAATTCATCAAACCATAACAGTCAATGCTCAACCAAGCTATGACGTCATAGTTGGAAATGACATTTTAGATTCCATTTCAATTAAAGAAACCGTAAACCAAGTAGCCCTAATTTTTCCTGCTCATGTTGAAAAAATAGCTAAATCGGTTAAAAAACAAGTAACAAAAATGGGTTTTAAGGTAGTTGAAATTAAAGTTCCTAATGCTGAAAGTGGCAAAAATATTAAAGTCGTAGAAAAAATTTGGAATAAATTAGGTCAAAATAAATTTACCCGCTCTGATTTGATTGTGGCCATCGGGGGAGGGGCCACAACAGACTTAGCAGGATTTGTCAGCGCGACTTGGTTAAGAGGAATTGATTTTATTTCAATTCCCACAACTTTGCTTGGTATGGTCGATGCTGCAGTGGGTGGCAAAACTGGAATAAATACAGATGCAGGAAAAAATTTAGTTGGGTCTTTTCATAATCCAGTTCAAGTAATATGTGATCTGAATACTTTAAAAAGCTTAAAAAAACATGATTTTACCACAGGAATGGCCGAAGTTATTAAATGTGGCTTCATTCAAGATGAAAAAATATTACAAATAATTGAAAAATTTCCTTATGAATGTAAAGGATATGACGGGGTAGAAATACCTGAACTTGTTACCAGATCAATTAAAATTAAAGCAGAAGTTGTAGCAAAAGATTTTAAAGAGACTTCTAACTCAAAAACAGGTCGAGAAATTCTTAATTACGGCCATACTTTAGGACATGCCATTGAGAAAATCGAGAAATATAAATGGCGCCACGGTGATGCAATTTCAGTTGGAATGGTTTATGTGGCCGAACTTGCTCATGCAGCTGGAAAATTGAGTGCTGAGGTTGTTCAAAGGCATCGAGATGTTTTGAAGCAATTTGGACTTCCTATAAGTTATAAGTCAAAGAATTTCAAAAAACTTATTGAAATCATGGCTTTGGATAAAAAGTCAAGAGGTGCAACGTTAAGATTTGTCATATTGGAAGATATTGCCAAACCTGCACGCTTGGAAAATCCAAGTTTCAAAATTTTGAATCAAGCATGGGAGAAGATCTCTAAATGACAAAAGTTCTGGTCCTTAATGGACCAAATATTCAAAGATTAGGTACCCGTGAACCAGAAATTTATGGCTCAGATACTTTTGAGGATTTGAAAAAATCTTGTGTGGAATTTGGAAAAACCCAAGATTTCGAAATTGATTTTCGTCAAACAGATGACGAAGCAACGATTATAAAATGGTTGCACGAAGCTGCAGATAATAAACTTCCAGTAGTAATTAATCCTGCTGCATTTACCCATTACAGCTATGCCATGAGGGATGCTGCAGCTATGCATACAGCACCTTTAATTGAAGTGCATATTTCGAATCCTCAAAGTCGTGAAGAATTTAGACACTTCAGCGTGCTAGCAGGAGTTGCTGATGGAGCAATTGCTGGTTTTGGAATTGATAGCTACCGATTGGCTTTATCTGCTTTAAAAAAATTAATCAAATAAATTATTTTTATGGTTGATTACTTAAAAAGACGTGATGGGCTTCGCAAAATTATAGAATTGAGTTCTCAAGTTGCTGTTTTTTTAGACCCAATCAGCATCAGATATTTATCCGGCTTTTCAGGTTCCAATGCTTGCCTGATTGTTGGAGTGGCAAAAGAAATTGATTTACTTCTCACCGATTCGCGTTATACCCAGAGAGCAAAAGACGAATGCCCAGATATTGAAGTTCAAATTGGTCAAGAATTCATCAAAGAAATACATAAGATATTTAACAAGCAATCAATTAAGAAATTAGCAATTGATCCAACTAAGTTAAATCTTTTCCAAGCAGAAGCCTTAGCTGATGGGGATAGATTTGAATTAGTTAAATTTAAAGGTCTTTTAACACCATTGCGAAGTGTAAAAGACGAATACGAGATAAAACAGATCAAAAAAGCCTGCGCCATAACAGCTGATACTTTGTGGTTTCTAACAAATGATCTAAGACCTGGGATAAATGAAAGAAAAATATCAAGTTTGTTGCAAGAAGGATTTTTAAAGCGGGGAGCAGATGGTTTAGCTTTTGCCTCAATTGTGGCAAGTGGACCAAATAGTGCTACCCCTCATCATGAACCTTCCAAAAGAATATTGGAACGAGGAGACATGGTCACAATTGATTGTGGAGCCTTAGTTAATGGCTATCACGCTGATATGACCAGAACAATTTTCATTGGATCATGTGCTGATTGGCAAAAAGATATTTATGATCTGGTAATGAACGCTCAAGCAGAAGGTCGAAAAAAACTAATTGAGGGTGCGATTGCAGAAGATGTAGATGAAGCAGCCCGAAAGATAATTCGAGATGCAAATTATGGGGATAATTTTGTTCACGGGCTTGGCCACGGAGTGGGTTTAGAGATTCATGAACCTGTGTTTTTAGTTAAAGACGTCAAGACTAAACTTTCCAAGGGCAGTTGCATCACAGTAGAACCTGGAATTTATATACCGGGTAAAGGTGGAGTGCGTATTGAAGATACGTGCTTAATCACCGAAGGTGATGCAGAAGTTTTAACCCCAGGTTCTCACGAAATTATTTGTGTGGCTTAGCAGTAAAAAAGAACAATTAGGAGTGAAAATAAGTGGCAACAACTAACGATTTAAAAAACGGCATGGTCTTAAACCTTGATGGCCAACTTTGGAACATCATTGATTTTCAGCACGTAAAACCTGGTAAAGGTGGTGCTTTTGTGCGCACAAAACTTAAAAACGTACTAAGTGGCAAAGTTGTTGATAGAACTTTTAACGCAGGGGTAAAAATAGAAACTGCACAAGTTGATAAAAGAGATATGCAATATCTGTATAAAGATGGTGATGATTGGGTGTTTATGGACACCACTAATTATGACCAAATAACTATTAGTAATGCCACCGTTGGAGATGCCTCTAATTACATGTTAGAAAATCAAGAATTAATGGTTGCAATGCATGAAGGAAATCCTTTATACATTGAAATGCCAGCAAATGTTGAATTAACAATTGAATACACCGAACCAGGCTTACAAGGGGACAGATCAAATGCTGGATCAAAATCAGCAAAACTTGAAACCGGTTTTGAAATACAAGTACCTCTATTTATTAACCAGGGAGAGAAAGTCCGAGTTGACACTCGAGATGGCTCTTATCTTGGTCGCGCCTAAAGAAAATAGATATTAAAAATGGGTGCACGTACTAAAGCACGCAAACGTGCACTTGACACAATTTTTGAAGCTGACCTTAAAGGTATTTCTATACCGAATACAAATACCAATGATGAGACCGATATAGATGTCACAAATTATGCTCTTATTTTAATTAAAGGAATTATGGAAAACCAGACCCAAATAGATGAGTTGATTGCAGGATCACTGCAAAATTGGACTTTTGATCGTCTGCCAAAAGTAGATAGAAGTATTCTAAGAATTGCTGTTTATGAATTACTTTTTCAAAAAGATGTACCCACCAATGTTGTACTCAGTGAAGCAGTTGGATTAGCTGAATCTTTGAGTACAGCTGAGTCATCCTCATTTATAAACGGAACTTTAGCAACAATAAGTAAAAAGATTTGAAAATTGTGCCCCGGGTGAGATTCGAACTCACGCTGGTACGAGTTTGAGTCGTATGCCTCTGCCAGTTGGGCTACCGGGGCTATAAGCAAAATATCAATATTACGACCTTAACTCTACGACACTTAATTGTCTTATTCTTAGTTCGCCTAGGCTATTGAACACATATGAAGCCAACATTAAGAGTTGTCGTTGCTGAAGACGAAGCATTGATTCGTCTTGATCTTGTTGAGATGTTGACCGAAGCCGGATATCAAGTAGTAGGCCAAGCAGGAGATGGCGAGACTGCAATTGAATTAACGGAAAAAGAAAAACCTAATTTGGTTGTTATGGATGTAAAAATGCCAAAACTTGATGGCATAAGTGCTGCCGAAAGAATTGCTAAGCAAAGAATTGCACCAGTAGTTATGCTAACCGCATTTTCGCAACGAGATTTAGTTGAACGAGCAAGAGATGCAGGGGCTATGGCTTATCTAACAAAACCTTTCACAATTGAGGATTTGATACCCGCAATTGAATTAGCGGTTTCGAGATTTCAAGAAATTAAGCAATTAGATGCCGAAGTTACAAATCTACAAGATCAATTAAAAGCTCGAAAGTTAATTGAGAAGGCAAAAGGATTACTGATGAGTAATTTGAAAATATCTGAACCAGAGGCTTTTAAATGGATGCAAAAAACAGCTATGGATAAAAGACGTTTAATGACAGAGGTGGCTCAACTTGTTATGGATGAGTTCGACAAGAATTAATCAGCTGTTCCATATAAACGATCTCCTGCATCACCTAAACCAGGAACGATGTAGCCAACTTCGTTGAGTTTTTCATCAAGTCCAGCACAAACCACGGTGACATTAACACCACTTCCAAATGCATTTTCAACTTTTTTAATTCCCTCGGGAGCGGCAAGTAAACAAATTGCAACAACATCTCTAGCCCCACGATCAATTAGTAGTTTTATAGCAGCAACTAAAGTTCCACCAGTGGCAAGCATGGGATCGAGAACAAAAACTTGGCGATTCTTAATTTCTCCTGGGATTCTTTCTGCATATGTGGTGGGTTGCAATGTTGTTTCATTACGAACCATTCCCAGAAATCCAACTTCAGCACTGGGCAGAATTCTCATCATGCCATCAAGCATTCCTAAACCTGCTCTAAGAATTGGAACTACTAAAGGTTTTGGTTTCGCAATTTCGTAGCCTTTAGTTCTCGTTATTGGAGTTTCTACTTCTTTTTCTTTCACAATTAAATGCCTAGTTGCTTCATAGGAAAGCAGTGTCACAAGTTCTTCAACAAGTTTTCTAAATGTTGGGGTATCAGTGTTTTTGTCTCGCAGGGTGGTTAATTTGGCTGAAACCAGGGGATGATCAATGATGAGGGTTTTCATGCCCTCGAGACTATCTATATACACTTGAATTTGTGGGGAAATTGGCCCAAATGTGGAGGGGACACACTCGAGGTGAACAACAGGTTAACTTCATGTATTCTCGAGAGACCCACAGAATGATGGATACATCATTGCTTTCTGTGCCCTAGGGAAAAAAGAAAGAGGAAGTAATGTCATTAGTTAAAAGAACTATCGGCGTTGCAGCTTCTGTTGCTGTTGCATTTGCAACTTTTGTTGCACCTGCACAAGCAGCACCAGCAAATTGCGATGGCGATATGAAGTTGATTTTCCAAGGTGGTTTGACCGGCCCAGCTGCTCAAACTGGAATTGGTGAATACAACGGTTTCAAACTTGCAGTATTGCAATACAACGAAAAACGTGGTTCAGGTCCAAAAGTTGAACCAGGTTTTATTGATACCCAAGCAGATCCTGCTCAAACACCTCCATTGGCGTTAGCAACAGTTAACGATCCATGTGTAATCGGTGTCGTCGGTGGTATGTATTCAGGTGAAACACGCGCAGCACTACCTATTTATCTAAAAGGTGGTTTGCCAGTTATTTCTCCTTCAGCAACAAATGAAACATTGCCTGCAGTTGGTGGAGACGTATTCCACCGTGTAGTTGCAAATGATGGAGTACAAGGTCCAGCACTTGCTAAGTTGGCAGGAAATCAACCAAACGCGAAAGTGTTTATTGTTGACGACCAATCAACCTACGGTAAAGACCTAGCATCAATCGTCAAGAAAAGACTTGCAAAGAACAAGCAAGTTGGATCTGACTCTGTTGCTACAGGTACAACCAACTTCTCATCAGTTGTTGCAAAAGTTAGAAAATCTGGCGCTAACACCGTATTCTTCGGTGGTTACTACCCAGAAGCTTCTAAGTTTGTGAAACAACTTCGCGACAACGCAGCCACAAAAAACGTTAAGTTTATTGGTGGCGACGGTGTATTAGATAACGAATACATCAAGTTAGCGAAAAGAAATGCTGAAGGAACTTCTATGACCGCTCCATACATTCCTATGGAACGTGCAGACAAGAAACTTACAGCTATTTATAAGAAAGAATTCGGCGTGGCACCAGCGGTTTACACCCTTGAGGCCTACAACGCAGCAGGATTCTTCCTTGCAGCTGTCAAAGCAGGAAATGACACCAGAGCAGAAATCTTGAACTACATCAACACCAAATCATATAAAGGTGTTGGTCAAACTCTCAAGTTCGATGCTAAAGGTGAACCAGCCGTTAAGGTGATGAACGAATTCATCGTCAAAAAGGGCAAAATCGAATACGTAGGCGCAATTAAGTAATACGTATTTATAGTTGTAGGGTGAGGTACGTTAAGTACCTCACCCTCATCAATGTCTAGGGAGCATTTGTGGATTTTTCGATTCTGTGGA
>Ga0169931_10001477_pt1 | contig 38854 bp, 27 predicted proteins | sample Kivu_15m_20L_FD_129675 | JGI IMG/M metagenome (GOLD analysis project Ga0169931, IMG submission 129675) | Freshwater microbial communities from Lake Kivu, Western Province, Rwanda to study Microbial Dark Matter (Phase II) - Kivu_15m_20L... | ecosystem: Environmental > Aquatic > Freshwater > Lake... | reverse complement strand
GGGAGCAGATTTTTTAAATGAAAATATACCAAATAATCTCGCAGCATGGAATCAAAGGGCTGAAACAATCAGAGCACAGATTAAAAGGGGAATGAATCTGAATCCTCTTCCACCTAAACCCATTTCGCAACCTGTTATTCATTCCAAAAAAATAAAGAATGGTTATTCTGTTGAGAATGTTTTTTTTGAAAGTCAACCAGGTCATTTTGTTTCAGGAAATTTATACAGACCATTAAAAAAGAAGGCTTCCTATGCTGGTATTTTACATCCACACGGGCATTTTGAAAATGGTAGATTTCACGAACAAACACAAATTCGCTCAGCAACCCTGGCCAGAATGGGCGCTGTCGTATTTGCATGGGATCTTATTGGATATGGCGATTCAAAATTTATACATCACAAGGATTCTCTGGCACTAAAAATCCAAACTGTAAATAGCATTAGAGCCCTTGATTTTCTTCTTTCCCTCGAGGATATAGATTCAAATCGAATCGGTATTTCAGGAGAATCCGGGGGTGGAACCCAGACTTTTCTGCTGGCGGCATTAGATGACCGGATAAAAGTTTCAGTTCCAGCCGTAATGGTTTCAGCTCATTTTTTTGGTGGTTGTGTATGTGAGAGTGGTTTGCCAATTCATTTTAATCAGCATAATCAAACAAATAATGTAGAAATTGCAGCTTTGATGGCGCCAAAACCGCAATTGCTCATTTCCATTGGAAATGACTGGACAAAGAATACACCTTTTGTAGAATTTCCTTTTCTGAGAAATATATATCGTTATTTTGGTCAGGAAAATAAGGTTGAAAATGTTCACCTGGCGACTGAAAAACATGATTATGGTCCAAGTAAAAGAGCTGCTCTATATGAATTTATGGCAAAACATTTGAACCTGGATGTTTCAGTAGTAAAAGATAAAAAGGGAAACTGGCTGGAGGAAAAATCGGAGGTTCTACCTATCGCTGAACTAAGTTCCTATAATCAGAACTATCCATTTCCACTGAAATAAAAGTAAAGTTACCAGGGTAAGAAAATTACCCTGGTAACCCCGGACCATCTGAAGGTCATTTTTAAAGCCTTTTTACGTCCTTTTCTACCTCTTTATTTTTTGGGCGTAACCTTCTGCTGCGATAACCATTCCATGATATTTACGGGTCTGCCACCTATTTTAACCAGAGATCCATCAACATCAGTTCTGCATTTATTTTCATGTAAATAAATCCAGGACCAGTGGCCATTATAGCGAAATCCTGCTCCACCATAAAAGGAGGTAATATCATTTACATGATCATAAAAAGTAAAATAAATATTTTTTGCTCCCGCTGCTTTTAATCGATTATAAACAGGAACTACGGTATTGGCAGCAACGGTAACGGAATCATCTTTAGCATGCACAAACCAGATGGGTACATGTTTAATTGATTGAATGGCCTGATCTGAAATGTATTGCGATTGGTAGGCCAGAGCGCTGATATATCCTGCGGCAAAATAATCAGGTTGGTTTAAAATGAGCTTTAGGGCCATATACCCCCCGTTGGAGCAGCCTCCAACGTAGATTCTGTTTGGGTCAATGCCGGTATTTAATTGAACATAATTTTTAATTAAAGCCATTAATCCTTCATTATAAATATCATTTTCCCTGCCTCCGGTCATCTCCATTGTAGTATTATGCATCCAGGCACCCGGGCATTGAGGAGATAAGACATAAGCGCCCTCAAAAATGGATTGTATTTCCGTTGAAGCATAATTGACTGCCTTATTCCCAATGAGTGGAATAGTCGGGTCAAATCCTCCTTCTCCGCCGCCATGCAACCAAATAATTAATGGAGATTTTCCCGTTTTATTTGTAGGTTCGAAGCTGGCGTAGGACATAGTTAGCTGATCGTTGTATTTAAATTGGCCTTTCAGATTAAATAAATCTAACTGGGGCATTATTCTTTTGGCTTCTTTTTGCCAAATCAGATTTGATTTGTTATGAAAAATGGTCAATTGGTAGTCAATCCAAATATTCCGGCCCTGATTATTTATTCTCATGTATTGGATGGGAGAGCCAATGGAAAGCATAGGACCAACCGCCAGAACCAGGGTGATATGATTTCCGGAAGCCATTCTATTCCCCTTTTCATCGGAAATATAGGCGATAGTTACCTCTCTTTTTCCGTAAGATTGATCTGTCGGAATCTCTCCCAGCGGGTTTTTTCTATGGGCAAAAACGGAAAATTCAGAAGCAATTGCTGCGGAAACTGGCTTTTCAAAAGGAAGCGTCACCTTATTGACTGCCGGTCCCCAATCGAAACCTTCGACATGAAGGGTGTATCCGCCCTGGGCATTTACGCTGGTAAAAATGGCAAGTAAAAAAAACAGGGTTGTTTTAAGTGTTTTCATTTTTATTATTTTTAAGGTTAGTTTTTCTAATTACCATCGGTCAAGACCTAGCAATTTTTTCCCCAAATCATTTAATTTGGCTGTTTTATATTTTAATTGCTCCCAGTTTCGCGGATCACCAGGAAAGGCATACCCTTCAGGTGCAATGCTGTTTTTCCATGAATTAATCCGCCATTGTCTTAGCGATTCATTCTCCTCTTCAGCGGGCATCATAGATATGTACTGGGCAATTCTCACTTTATCCTCACTTTGGTTGGCCCGGATACCATGAGGCTGTAAACTATTGAAAATCAATAAATCTCCAGCATTTAATTTGACTTTTGTGGGTGTAAATCCTGTTGTATCGGGTAAAAAGCGATTTCTGTCAGCTGGTTGTGTCCATTTCCACTGGTCGTAGGTACGATACAGTTCGGGGATACATTGAAATCCACCCATGTTTTCGTCTGTTTGGTCAGCTAATGCCAAAACCCCTTGAACATTCACAGGTTTAGTTTCCGGATCATAGTCCCAGTGGATGAAACCCTTATATTCAAAACCAGGTTTTATGGGGAAATTTAAATTAGCCCGATCAATTGTTACCCATAATTTTTCTGTACCCCAGATATCCACAAAAGCATCGTAGATGCGTTGAACCTGCCTGTTATCCCATAAATAGGGATGATTATAACATTCAACCATACCCGTATAAGCCAGTTCTTTCATTTTCATTTCAGCTCTGGGTGCAGTGTACCAGGTAGATTTGTCGTTCGGGTCCTTTTCCTCAAATTCCCATAAAAATGCGGCAGTTTTTAAAGCCTGTTCTCTTGGCACCGCATTTTCGATGATAATATATCCTTCATTTATCCAAAATTCCCACTGCTTCTCCGACATTACCCTTAAAGGTTTTCCATTGGACCGGTCATTTAATTTATAATGACTTCCTTTTGTAGTTGAAGGATTGCCTGGTATATCCTTATGTTCATTGTTAGGAACCATTGTATGCATGATATTTTTTTCTAAAAATAAATAACAATCCATTTATTTTATAAGATTGACAGAAATAAACAAATATGCTTAGTAGAAATGGAAAAAATGTAGTGCATTTTTTTTAAATTTATGAAAAAATCAATATTATGGAAGGAAAACATCGCCCTATTACATTACTTACAAATGCAGGTAAGTTTAATTTAATTACGGCCCTCTTGCTTGCTATCTGTTCATTTCCGATGTATGCGGAATCAGGTAATAATGGCAACATTATTTCAAAAGCTGAGTCATTCGCTCTAAAGGTTAATGGTACCGTCATAGATGACCAGGGTGAAGTCGTTATTGGTGCAACCATTCAGTTGAAGGGCACAAGCGTAGGCGCAGTTACGGATGAAAATGGTAAATTTTCCATTGAAGTTCCCAATGACAAAGCGGTTCTCATTATTTCCTTTGTGGGATATGAAGCGCAGGAAATTCAAGTGGGTAACCGCACCGAAATTAACATTAAGTTGATGTCTAATTCTACCCTGGAAGAGGTAGTCGTGGTTGGTTACAGCACTCAAAAAAAGGTAAATATGACCGGTGCTGTGTCCAGTGTTGAGGGACAGGCCTTAGAAAACAGACCTGTCAGTAACGCAGCCAGTGCTCTGCAAGGCTTGAGTCCTGGTCTGATGATTACCAGACGGGGAGGTCAACCGGGTTCAGAAGGTATTGATATCCAAATACGTGGAGCAACTACTGCAAATGGTAGTGTCGCACCATTGATTGTGTTGGATGGGGTAGCAGTGCCTGGGAATACCCTGACAACTATGAATCCGAATGATATTGAAAGTATCAGCGTATTGAAAGATGCAGCTGCCGCAGGTATCTACGGTGCACAGGCAGCAGGTGGTGTCATTTTGGTAACTACAAAAAAAGCGAAAGCCGGAAAAATAAAAATGAGCTATCTCGGTCAGCGCGGTACGGATTGGTCAATTAATGTGCCTGAAAGATTGACGCTGCTGGAGGAAGCAGAATTTTCAAACCTGGCCAGAAAAAATTCTGGTTCAGGACCTGAATATAATGATGTAGATTTACAACGTATCCGGGATGGAATTCCTTATGTGGTTAATCCAAATGATACTTCAACGTGGTTGTTCTATAATCAGGTGCCTTTGACAGACCAGGTATTGAAAAAATATACCTCCATGGTTACCCATAACCTAAATATTTCAGGAGGAAATGAAAAACTTAATTTTCTTATCTCCGGTGGTTTTTATGGAAAAGATGGTGTTTTTAAAATCGGACCGGATGATTATAAGCGGTATAATCTCAGATTAAACCTGGGGGCTCAGCTAACAGATAAAATATCACTGGATTTAAGGATTTCCTATACCAGAGATAATCTGGCACAAGCTTCCGGAAACCTAAGTGGTCAGGGTTTGATTTATGAAATATACCGACTGAGAACCAGGACGCCGTTTTTTACGCCTGACGGCAAATACAATGGTGCCGGGTCTGTAGCTACCGTTTATGCCCGTCTGGAAGCAGGTGGTTATAACAAATATGAAAGAAATTTTATAGATCCAACTGCAACGCTTAGGGTTAAAGATGTCGCTGGTGTAAAGGGCCTTACTTTTTCTACCATTTTAGGTATGCAATTTAGAACGGGAGAAAGAGAAAATTTTGCCAGAACAGTGCCGCTTTGGGGGAACGGTAAAGTGTTAAGCTATATTAACCAAGTGAATGCTTATACCTTGACACGCGAATTAACCGAAAATGAAAACTTACAGTTTCTGGCAGATTATAAAAAGAAAATTGGGAAACATGACTTTTCTCTTTTAGTAGGTTATCAGTGGGAAGATTTTAGATATGCCAATATTGTTACAGGAGCTACCAATCTGGTAAGTAACGATTTACCAACCCTTAATCTGGGTGATGATAAAACTAAAACGAATAGCCAGTCTATTGCTACCAATGCTTTCCAATCTGTTTTTGGACGATTTAATTATAATTATGAAGGTAAATACTTATTGGAAGGTACATTAAGAAGAGATGAAAGCTCAAAACTGGCTACCGGCCTGAGAACAAAGATATTTCCATCTGCTTCTGTGGGCTGGAATGTGAATAAGGAATCATGGTTCCCGAATACCAATGTTGTTACAGAATTGAAATTTAGAGCTTCATGGGGCCGTTTGGGCGGTGCATTAGGTTCTGTAATTGGTAATTATGATTACCTGAGCCAATTAAGCAGAGGTTCCGCTCTGGTAATTGGGGGTTCCAGAACTTCCTATTTGTTCCAAAATTCTATCCCTTCCCAATCCCTATCCTGGGAAACCATCGAAACCTCCAATGGTGGTGTAGATCTGTCTTTATTTAATAATAAGATTCAAATCAATGCCGATTATTACGTTAAATATAACCGGAATATGTTAACGGCACAGAACCTGCCTGCTGTCATCGGTATTAATACCCCCAGAAAAAATAATGGTGAATTGAAATCCTGGGGCTGGGAGGTTGAATTGAGGTATAAAGGGAAAATTGGTTCTGATTTTGTTTATTCTATATCGGCAAACCTTTCTGATAATCAAAATGAATTAAGGAATTTTGCTGGAAGGAACATCGTTGCAGCGGGCACTGTAAATACCGTCGAAGGCTTCCCGATTAATAGTATTTTTGGATTTAAAACAGATGGTTATTTCCAAAATGCCGATGAAGTGAAAGCCTGGGCTTTCCAGGATAACAGGACGGGTGCCGGAGATGTAAAATATCTGGATTTAGATGGCAGCGGAAGAATTACCATTGGGGACGGAAACACAAAAAATATGGGTGATTTAGTTCATTTCGGATCTACTTTACCCCGCTATTTATTTGGTACTTCAATAAACTTTAGCTGGAAAGGTCTTGATTTTGTTGCCTTTATTCAGGGTGTTGGAAAAAGAGTGTTCAGACCGGAAGTTCAAACTATTGCACCTCTCATGGTTACCTGGAAACAAGCATTGGGTATTCACAGAGATTACTGGACACCTGAAAATCCTAATGCCCTTTACCCAAGACCATTTGTTGGTGGTACACACAATTATCTGGTTTCTGACAAGTGGTTGTTAAATGGTCAGTATGCCCGTTTAAAAAACATTCAATTAGGTTATACTTTACCAGCAGCCTGGACATCAAAAGTTAAGATTTCACGAGTAAGATTTTTCCTTTCTGCTCAGGATATTCTGACTTTCTCAAAATTAGGTAGCTACAAAGGTTACTTTGATCCGGAGCAACGCGATAATGTGGAAAATGATTATCCGTTTTTTGCTACCGCTTCTTTTGGTGTAAACCTTAGCTTCTAAAGATGACTGAAAAAAACGTTTTTAACTTGTTTAATTTTTTGACCATTATGAAATCATTATCCTATATCAGGCTTTCTTTTCTGCTTTTATTCCTCAGTGTTTTGTCTTGTGAGGTAGAAAGATTGCCGGAAACTTCTATCAGCGACCAAACCTTCTGGAGATCTGAAACAGACCTGATTGCCGCTACCAACTATCTATATACCTTCATTCCAGGGTTCAATAATGAAGATGTCTGGTCAGACGATGCCATTGGTCTGTCATCAAATCAAATCAGTGATGGTTCCAGATTAGCTCCTTCTACAGATGCCAACTACACAGGACCTTACCGTCTGATTCGTGCAGCCAATAATATCATTGAAAAAGCGCCTCTGGCAGCGTCTAATGTATCAGCAGCGACGATTGACCGGTATATTGCAGATGCTCGGTTTTTCAGGGCATGGGGATATTTTTCCCTGGTTCAGAAATATGGTAACGTACCCTTGATTTTAAAAATTTTAAGTGATGAATCTCCTGAGTTACAAGAACCTGCAAGTCCGAGAGATAAGATTTTCGATCAGATTTACCAGGATCTTGACTTTGCCACGGCAAAATTACCAACCATCGCTACGTTGGGAACCGCCAATTATGGGAAAATATCAAAAACAGCAGCCCAGGCTTTTAAAGCAAGGGTAGCCTTGTTTGAAGGTACCAGATCAAAATTTCATGGCTATGGAGATCCTGGTAAACATCTGAATCTTGCAATTGAAGCATCTAAATCGATCATCGATGGCAGACAGCATGCTTTATACGGCAATTATTTTAATCTCTTTCAAATGGCGGGAGAAGGATTTGCCAATAAGGAAAATATCATTATTAAAGCTTATGGTGTCAATCTTGCTGACCGTGTCTTAACACATACTTATTTTAGGGGTACCCTCGAAAATGGTAATAAAAATCCTACCAAAAGTCTGGTCGATTCTTATCTGATGACTGATGGATTACCCATAACAAAATCACCTTTATACAAAACACCGGTAATCTCAACGGATGTTTTCACCAACAGAGATGAAAGACTTTCTCTTTCCGTTTTTAAAAAGGGTGATCCATACATTTTCACCAAAAAGATATTTGATATTTCTCCATTGGTTTTTCAGAAAACCGGCTTTTGCTTTAGAAAATTTTCAAATATTGATGACTGGAATAATCAGGCTTCATTTATTGACCGACCCATTTTAAGATACGCAGAAGTGCTCTTAATATATGCAGAGGCTAAATTCGAACTTACCAATTCAATAACAGATGCCGATCTGGATATTTCTGTTAATTTATTGCGAGCCAGAGGTAAGATTGCTAAGTTAACCAATGCACTGGTCACCAGTAATAACCTTTCTATGCGGGATGAAATTCGCCGGGAACGCAGGGTAGAGTTAGCTCAGGAAGGTCACAGATACTGGGATATCATTCGCTGGAAAATTGCTGAAATTGAATTGCCAAAACCAGTGTTGGGTAATTTCTTCTTCAAAGCTGAATTCGGTACAGCTACGACAGTTAATCTTACCCCTGACAATTTTATTTTAGTAACCCCAGCTAGTTTTAGGAAGTTTAATCCAGCTAAAGATTATTTATGGCCATTGCCATTAAATGAAATTTCTCTGAACCCTAATCTGAAACAGAATCCGGGCTGGTAATTTTTTACATTATAAAAAACCGTTTCGATAGATTATCTGTCGGGACGGTTTTTTTATGTTAATATGCTGTTATGAAACGCAATTTGTTTTTGATTATATGTATTTTCCTCAGTTTTAGTTGCCAGGAAAAGGAAAATGTAACACCTGTGGAAAATCAACCTGTATTGACAGGTATATTGAGTACCCTGAGGAAAGATCATCCCCGTTTGATGTTATCTGCTTCCGTTATTGAGGAAATTAAATCGAAAAGGAAAAATGATGCGCTGCTGGATAAATATGCCAGTGCGGTTATAGCTTCAGCAAATAGCATTGTAAATAAGGCTCCCCTGGCCAGAGTATTAACCGGTCCCAGATTACTAAGTGTAAGTCGCGAATTATTGCACAGGGTAACCCATTTATCCCTTGCTTTTCATTTAACATCTGACCCCAGATTTCTGGATGCAGTAGTAAGTCAAATGAAAACAGTTTGTGCTTTTTCCGATTGGAATCCTTCCCATTTTCTTGATGTGGCAGAAATGACGAATGGTGTGGCGATCGGTTACGACTGGTTGTATAATCACATGAAAAAAGAAGATGCTGAACTGATTCGTTCCGGGTTAAAAACCAAGGGCCTGGAGGAATATAAAAAGGCATACGATGGCGCCTGGTGGAGTAAAGGAGATAATAACTGGAATCAGGTTTGTCATGGTGGTCTCATTGTTGGCGCCCTTGCCATTGCTGAAACAGATCCTGCTTATGCCACAACCTTTATTCCTAAAGCTTTGGCAAATCTGCCCTATTCAAATAAATATTATGCACCCGATGGTGCCTGGTATGAAGGTCCGGGCTATTGGTCGTATGCTACGGAATATCTGGCTTATGCCATGTCTGCCTTGAAGTCTGCGCTGGGTAATATGGGTAACCTTGAAAATACAAAAGGACTGGAAAATGCAGGATTTGTTCCAATGATTTGTGCAGGACCATCCAATTATATACTCAATTTTGCTGATTCTGGCGAAAATTCAAAGGCAACAACTTCGCCTGCCATGTTATTTTTAAGTAACCTCTATGATAAACCTCTGATTGCAAATTATTTACATGGTTATATGAAGTCTTCCAATGCCTTAGCAAATGTCTTTCATGTCGTATGGTATAAAGCGCCTACCTCAGAGCCACTGAATATGCCTTTGGATCAATACCTGGATGGTGAAATTAATGAATTGATATTACTGCGAAGTAGCTGGACGGATCCAAATGCCACCTGGATCGGAATGAAATCAGGTGTAAACAGCTCACCTCACTCTCATCTTGATATTGGGAATTTTGAAATGGAAGCAGGCGGCGTAAGGTGGGCTAAGGATTTAGGATCTGATGATTATAACCTGGATGGTTACTGGACTATGGGGGTAAATGGAAAAAGGTGGACTTACTACCGGCTGAACTCATTTAGTCATAATGTACCTTTGTTAGGAGGTAAAAATCAGTTCGAACTGGCAAAAGCCCGATTTATTCAAAAAGAATTGAATGTCCCTGTACCTTCAGCCACGCTCGATATGACAGATGCCTACAAAGATTTTTCATCAAAATCTTTAAGGAAAATTAGTTTGACAGATCAACGAAAAAATGTCCTGATTGAAGATTCTTTCACCTTAATTAAAACAACAGAGGTAGCATGGGGAATGCTGACAGGAAATGCCATTGAACTTTTAAATGGGGGAAAAGCTATTTTGAGAAATGCAACTATTACTTCAAAATGGCTGGAATTGGAAATTATTTCACCCAAAGGAGCAGCATTTTCGGAAGAATCAGCTATTCAAAAAGCCCCTGAAAAAACAAATACCGGACACTCAAGGCTTATGGTGCGTTTACCCAATCAATCGGGGAATGTCAATGTAACCGTCAAAATGACAATTAAAAATAATTAATCGTGTTGAAATGAAAATATTCCTTTCTTACCCTTTTATAATCTTCCTCCTTATAGGGCATAGTTTGCAGATAAATGCTCAGGATTTGCCCGATTTAGCAACATTTAATATGCCAGGCCATCCAAGAATTCTTTGGTTTGAAGAAGACATCAATTCACTGGTTAAGGAAATTTCAAAAGATGAACAATGGCTGAAAATTCATCAGGCGATACTTTCCGAGAGTGATAAAATGTTAGCTTTGCCTACGCTGGAAAGGATTCAGATAGGCAGAAGACTCTTAGATAAATCAAGAGAATGTTTGAAAAGGGTATTTTATCTTTCCTATTCTTTTAAATTGACCCAAAACCCGGTTTATCTGGAAAGAGCAGAAAAGGAACTTTTGAAAGTTTCTAATTTTTCTGACTGGAATCCTTCCCATTTCCTCGATGTTGCTGAAATGACCATGGCTGTCTCCATTGGATATGATTGGCTTTTTAAGCATCTTTCTGACAATTCACGAAGTATCATCAGGGAAGCTATTTTGAAAAAAGGCCTGGAGCCTTCAATGAATCCAAAATTCAATTCCTGGTTGAAAGCAACGCATAATTGGAATCAGGTATGTAATGCGGGCATGACTTTTGGGGCAATAGCCATCTATGACGATCATCCGGAACTTGCTAAAGATATAATACAACGTTCCATTTCTTCCATTCGTTTGCCTATGGCCGATTATAATCCGGATGGCGCATATCCGGAAGGATATGGTTATTGGGTTTATGGAACAAGTTTTAACCTGATGTTCCTGAGTGCTATTGAAAAACTATATGGGCACGATTTTAAATTATCAGATACGCCCGGTTTTTTAAAAACAGCCGATTATTTTGAAAATATGGTAGGAACATCAGGTAAAGCTTTTAACTATTCTGATGCCGGGGGTGGAACCGGATTAACGGGCTCTGTTTTCTGGTTTGCAAAGAAAACAGGAGATGCATCCCTACTTTACAACCAGGTTAAATTTCTTGATAAAAAAATGGGTGGTGACCGGTTATTTCCCGCCATCATGATATGGGGTAGGGGGCTTGCTTTGTCAAATGTAAAGGAACCTTCAAAATTGATCTGGACAGGTCAGGGCCCCAATCCAGTAGCGTTGATGCGCAGTTCCTGGAGTGATCCAAAGGCTATTTATGTCGGATTTAAAGCGGGTTCTCCAAGCGTAAATCATGGTCACATGGATATCGGTTCCTTTGTGATGGATGCTATGGGGCAGCGTTGGTCCATGGACTTTGGTATGCAGGAATATGAATCGCTCGAGTCTAAGGGCATTAAATTATGGGGGAAAGAACAAGGATCCCAACGATGGGATGTATTTCGATATAATAATATGGCGCACAGTACCTTAACCATTGATGGACAATATCAGAAGGTGGATGGCTATGCAAAAATAGACGGATTTACAGATTCTCCTGCCTTTTTAAGTGCATTCAGCGATTTGACGTCTGTATATAAAGGTCAGATTAACAAACTATCCCGAGGTGTTGCCATCGTAAATAAATCGTACGTCGTAATTAAGGATGAAATGGAAACCTCAGAAAATAGCAAGGTGTTGCGCTGGAATATGTTGACCCCCGCTCAGGTGGAATTAAATGCTAAGGGTCAGGCTGTTTTGTCACAAAATGGACAAAAACTGGTGCTAAAGGTATTAGAGCCCAAAAATGTAACGTTAAAAACCTGGACAACCCAGTCTAATAAAGAATATGATGCTCCTAATCCAAATACCCTTTTTGTAGGGTTTGAAATGAAACTTACCCAAAATACTAAACAAAATATAACCGTAGTCCTTGTTCCGGAGTCTAATCAAATACCCGGGAAGAACGATATTAAGCCCTTGAATCTTTGGAAAAATTAAATGGTTTCTACTCTTTAAAATGATTTGAATGAAAAAATTTTTTCTTTTTTGTTACCTTTTATTCGGCTTTACCTGTCTGAACGCTCAGAATCCTGCCATGTATTTTGCCGATGAAACAGTTCCAGGAAGACCCTATGCAAAGGATCCGTATGTCATTTACTTCAATCAAAAGTATTGGATGTACTATTCAACGCCTGATGCGCAAAAAAAGGAATGGCATATCGGTATTGCCACAAGTTCCGATTTGAATCACTGGCAAAAGGTAGGGGATATATTCGGATTAAAAGGAACAGCAGAGGAAAAGGGTATTTGTGCACCTGGTGCTTTAATAAAAGATGGAGCGCTGCATCTGTTTTATCAGACTTATGGCAATGGAAAATCAGACGCCATTTGCCATGCTACTTCTACAGATGGTATTCATTTTGAAAGAAATGCAACCAATCCTGTTTTTCACCCCACTCAAAGCGACTGGTCTTGTGGCAGAGCTATTGATGCGGAAGTTGTTTCTTTTAATAACCAGTTTTTTTTGTATTATGCCACGCGGGATACCAGTTACAAAATACAGCAGCAAGGGGTTGCCACAACCACCTTGAATTCAGACTTTTCAAAGAATAGCTGGACTGAGGTTCCTGGTATGCCGATGTTAAAACCAACATTACCCTGGGAGAAAAATTGTATTGAGGCAGCCTCCTGCATCAGGAAAGGTAACTATTTGTATATGTTTTATGCCGGTGCCTATAATAATGAACCGCAACAAATAGGTGTAGCAAAAAGTAAAGATGGTATTCATTGGGAAAGAGTCTTTACATCGCCTTTCCTAAAGAACGGTGAACCGGGTTCCTGGAATGAAAGTGAAAGCGGTCACCCTCATATTTTAAAGTCACAGGATGGCAAATATTATCTATTCTACCAGGGAAACAGAGATAAAGGAAAAAGCTGGTTTATTTCAAAAGTTGAAGTTGTTTGGAAAAAGGGAAAACCCTTTCTGAAATAATTTTCGCATAAAAAGTTTCATTTTATAAAAATAATAAGTAACTTTGTATTTCAAAGTACTTTAAATGAAAAATGAAACGGATTATTTACAGGATTTAGGGGAGATTCGAAGTTTGATGGAACGTTCTTCTAAATTCATTTCCCTGTCAGGGTGGGCAGGTATTTTTGCTGGTATATATGCATTGGTTGGTGTCTATGTAGCTATAACTTTTCTCCATTTTAATCCTCAATCCCTTTTTCTCGAGAAAGAAGAGGCGCGGCATATTTCCACCAGCTTTTTACCAGTCGTTTTATTGGCTTTGGTTATTTTCTTATTAGCTATTGTCACTGCTATCTACTTTACTCAGCAACGTGCTAAGAAAAAAGAGGAAATACTCTGGACGCCCGCGGCAAAAAGGCTGATGACAGAAGTATCTTTACCTCTGGTTACTGGTGGTGTACTTATATCTATATGTATGTCAAAAGGATTGGCAGGATTTATAGCGCCATTATCGCTGTTGTTTTATGGCCTGGCGCTTTTTACAATTAGTAAATTTACTTATGTTGAAGTAAGAATATTAGGACTGGTAGAAATTATCTTAGGATTGGCGAGTGCTTATTTTGTTTCCGGGGGTTTACTTTTCTGGGCTATCGGTTTTGGTGCCGTTCATATCGTGTATGGTATCTATGTATATTTTAAATACGAAAAGTGAATATTTCAATAGATAGTTTGCAAAAGGCTTTTGAAAGCCGGGTCCGTTTGGGCATAATGTCCATTTTAATTCTTCATGATTGGGTTGAATTTGTTGAATTAAAGGATATTTTAATGGTTACAGATGGTAATCTGGCCAGCCATCTTTCAGCACTCGAAAAACTACAATTTATTCAAATACGAAAACAGTTTATTGGAAATAAACCCAATACGAGCTATGCAGCTACAATATTGGGCAGAGAATCTTTCGGGAATCATTTGAATGCGCTGGAGGATTTAATCAAGGGCATTAACAGATAATTTTTTTATTAATTAACTTTGAAAAACAAAGTACTTTAAAACTTTTAAATATGAAAAATGAAATGTATGATCTGTTGGATCAACCAAAGGCAATGGAAAAATGGTATAGATCAAATAAGGCTGAATTCAAACAGTCTTTTATGGATCTTTATCCGCTTATTAAGGATAAACCACAGGCAGAATTTTGGTTTCATCGTCTAAATTATGAAGGGGAGGAAATTCAATGGGGTTCTAAGAGGGAACTAATATTCGTTTTGATAGCCGCTGTAGTGGCTGGATTAATAGCTAAAATGCCTGCTTATACAGGTATTGGAGAGGAATTTTTTTATTCCAGAAACATTGGGTTTATCGTTTTTCCAGCATTAATAGCTTACTTCACATGGAAAAATAATTTTAGCCTCAGTAAATGGATCATATTGGCACTCATTTCTTTGGTATCACTACTTTTCATTAATCTTTTTCCAAATAATCTGCAAAGTGATACTTTAACCCTGTCTTGTATTCATTTACTCCTCTTTCTTTGGTCTGCGTTCGGTTATTCCTACGTTGGGGAAATCAGAAATACCCATAAAAGACTCGATTTTCTTCGTTTCAATGGTGACTTTGTGGTTATGAGCACACTGATTCTCATAGCAGGAGGTATAACCACAGGTATTACCATCGGTCTTTTTTCTCTCATTGGTTATGAAATAGGGACATTTTATTTTGAAAATGTAGTTGTTTTGGGATTGGCTGCTGTCCCCTTAGTGGCAACCTATCTGACCCAGACCAATCCCCAATTGGTAAGCAACGTTTCACCTGTCATCGCAAGAATATTTAGTCCAATCGTCTTAGTCATGCTGGTAATTTATCTGGGTGCCATTTTTTATTCTGGAAAAGACCCTTACAATGACAGGGAATTTTTACTTCTATTTAATGTTCTTTTAATCGGCGTTATGGCACTCATCTTTTTTTCCGTAGCTGAAGCAAGCAATACAGAAAAAAGTAAGACAGAAAAATATATCCTGTTTTTACTGTCATTAGTGACGATAGTTGTGAATGGTATTGCTCTTTCTGCTATTTTATTCAGAATTTCTGAAATGGGTTTAACACCGAATCGTTTGGCCGTTTTGGGAACCAATATATTGATTCTTATAAATCTTATGCTGGTTACAGTGAAATTGTATGGCGTGTTGGCTCAAAAAAAAGATATTGTTACGGTGGGAAGCCAAATAGCCGTTTTTCTTCCTATTTATACCCTCTGGACTATATTTATCACGTTTATTCTTCCTTTTCTGTTTAATTTTGAATAAAATGAACTTGATGCTCATGGAAAATAGAAAAGGAACCTTTGGTTATGACCTTCAATTTTTAAAACAATACCATAAAGATTTGATTCTCTTAAGTGATGAATCAGATTCCGGGGCTCAAATAATTATTATACCTGCCTATCAAGGAAGGGTGATGACAAGTACAACAGATGGAAACGGGGGAATGAGTTTTGGATGGATAAACTATGAGCTCATTGATTCCAATAAAGAAGAGGAGCATTTTCATGCTTTTGGAGGTGAAGAAAGATTTTGGCTTGGACCAGAAGGAGGACCCTTTTCTATTTTTTTTAAAAAAGGGGATCCTTTTGATTTTGATCACTGGTATGTTCCCAAAGCTATAGACACAGAACCATTTATCCTGGTATCATCTTCAAAAACGGAGGCAAATTTTCAACGTGAGATTTACCTGAAGAATTATTCCGGGTTTGAATTTAATTTAAGGGTAAATCGGCATATTCGTATATTGTCAAAAACTGAGATTCCTCTTTTATTAGGGTTTCCTCTGTCAGAAAACCTTCAAATAGTTGGATTCGAATCTAATAATTCCATTACTAATACCGGAAATACTCCATGGACAAAGGAAAAAGGCCTTCTTTCTATCTGGATATTAAGTATGTTTAACGCTGGTAATAAAACAACGATTGCTTTACCCTACAAGCAAGGAAATGAAAATGATTTGGGGAAAATAGTTACGGATGATTATTTTGGAAAAGTTCCAGTCGAAAGATTGAAAATTAAAAATGGGATTATTTTCTTGAATGCAGATGCAAATTATCGCAGTAAAATAGGCATTTCACCTAAGAGAGCCTTACCCATTTTAGCCAGTTTTGACCAGGTTAATGAGGTGCTAACCATTGCTCAATTTAGTTTGCCAGCATTTCCCGCAGAGTATGTCAATTCGCTGTGGGAAATGCAAGAAAACCCTTTCGATGGTGACGTGGTAAATGCCTACAATGATGGTTTCATAGATGGGAAACAAATGGGAAAATTTTATGAACTTGAAAGCTCTTCACCTGCTGCAACATTGAATGTAGGGGAAAGTATGCATCATTTGCATCGAACTATTCATTTTAAGGGAAATTCAATTGAATTAAATGAAATAACCAAAACTCTTTTAGGGATTCATTTGAATGAATTTTCTATTTAAAATACTAATAATCAATTAGGTAATAATATTTAAATACTGTTTAATTTTCATCAGCAATAGTTAGCTTTGTCAGAATCTGTGTAGCTGTCGATAAGGACTTAAAATGGGCAAGTAGATTTAACTGAATGGAATTGAAAATTTCTATTTGATATACATGACTTAAAAGATTCCTGTCATTGATGCAATGCATCAAGCCTAAGTATAAATCCTCCGATATAAGTTGATATTGAAAGAGCGTTTTAACGGTTAATTTGGGGGTATATATTTTTTCTTCTATACTGAAAAGATATATTTTAGCCGTTTTCCAAAAGAGCTCGGTACAAAATTCAAATTTTTGAATCTGGCCATTTTTTATCCAATCTGTTTCCAGGGTATTATATTTGGAAAAATCAGCTTTCAAGGATAATTCAAAGTCAAAAATGGCTTTATTCAATAATGCACAAATTGATGAGTACCTTTCATTCAGCTCCATTCGATTATTTTTTTTAAGGCTATTTTTTTGAAAGCTTCATCTACATTGAAAAAATCAACAATATCGACCTTATATGGGACAAGGCTCTCCTCCAGTTCGTGTTCCATCTCAAAAATAGTTCTTGGATCTAAGGGTTTTGTTCCCATGACACCTATATCGAGATCACTGAACTTTGAAACATTTCCAACTGCCCGGCTTCCAAAAATAAAAACGTTGTAATTTTGGACATCAATATGTTTAAGTACTATATTTTTCGCGATAGACAAATAATCCATTTAAATGTTTTTCATCAAAAATTAGTTAAAATTAAGGTATATCTCTCTTCCAGTCCATATATCTTTGATATAAATGACCTGCCTGAAGATAAGCGCTTTGGGGACTCATAAAATGGGAGAATTCGAAGGTAATGGCTTTTTCAACCCCGGCTTGTTGGGCTGCCTCCAATTTTAATTTTAATTTTTCCCATTTGATGGGTAAAAACTTGATGGGCATATCGCGATCAAAACTCTCTGCATTGGTCCAGCAGCGCATTCCATAACGGTCTGCCAGTAATTTATTTACCTGAAAATAATCGGCCAATTCATCATAATCGGCATGACCATCCTGGAAAGCTACAATATCAACGACTTCCTTGATGCCATCAAATATTTCATTCCATTCTTCCTCATGTTGTTTTAAACTCACTGCGTCATTCTTTATCAATGAACTTTCCTGAGCAAGTATCGCTTTTTTCCCATCGATGTAGGGAGAAATTAAGGTGGGAAGACCATTAGATATATCTTTAACACGACGGCCTAAATCTTGATAAAGGGATATTATTTTTCCTGTTTTGCGGCTTACTTCCTGACTGAGATACCATCCTTTAAAAGCGGGAAATTGACCATACTTCTCCCAAACTTCATCAACAACCCTTAAATTGATTTCAATTTCACTTGCAAAATCTCCTTTATCCCACCAGTATTTTCCGGAATCATATAAACCAAAATAGAAGGATAAGCCATATTTTTCAGCCAGAAGCAGGAACATTTCAACTAAGTCAATGGGTGGCATGTAAGCTCCCTCTCTTTCCTTGAGCACCTTTGAAGGGTAGGTAACCCAGCGTCTGTATCCGCAACGAATCAGTATGACTGTATCTATCCCCATGGTTTTCATGTGCTGAAAATCTTTTTCCCATTCTTTTTGACCCCAGTTTTGATGAGGAATATCATGGCTGATTTCATCCAGAAACGTACCTGTTATAAGCATATCTATATTCGTTTTTCTTCTTCATGGAGACGGTCCAGCCAATTTTTTTTCAATAAATAGGATGTTAGTACAAATAAGACGAGACTAACCCAAAATCCATTTGTATGTCTGAGCATAAAATACATGGGTAATACCACCTGACTCATTTGCCAGATAATACCTGTAAATATATTAAATGAGTCTTTGCCCAGTGTTTTATTTTCTATAAATGCCGGATCAGTTTGCCGAATTTTAGAAATGATGGGTTTCCAGAATCCCCACGGACGGGTTTTTTTATAGAAATGTATTAGCACTTCATCAGATTCTGCAGGGTACAACAAAACGCCGGCAAAACAGCCTGCTAAAGAAAATATTAATAGGATGGGAAACAAATAAATGGGGGGCGTGTTCGGAAAGATTAAGGGCAGGAAGGTGCTACCAATCAATCCGGCCAACATGCCTCCAAAATAGCCGTAACCATTGAATCGCCACCAGATCCATTTAAGCATATTTGCAGCCGCATAACCGCCGTATAGCGCAGAGGTTATCCATAAGGTAAGGGTATTTATGCTATTTCCCAAAAATCCAAAAATGATACCAATGATCACTAACAGAATACTGGCCAGGTAGCTGTAGCGGAGATAAGTGTCTTCAGACGCCGCTGGATTTATATATTTTTTATATAAATCATTAACAAGATAGGCGGGTGCAGCGTTTATAAATGCGGCGAAAGTACCCATAAATGCGGCAAGAAGTCCGGCAAGTAACAATCCCCGCCAACCATGAGGTACAAATTTTTCCATAGCCATGGGCAAAACCTGCTCAAAATCGATGGCAGCCCCCATTTGTGCAATTTCAGGTTTAAGATAAACAACGCCCAGAACACCAAAGCCGGCTACCATCAGATAACGGGGTATGTATAGTACTAAAATAGTTAAAGCACTCATTTTTGCTGCTTCCCCGGGTGTCCTCGTCGAAAGAATGCGCTGCATGTCATAGCTGGGTACCGGACCAGCCAGGCTGGCAAAAATTCCTTTGAATATCATCATACCCATTAATAATCCAAACAATTCAAAGCCATCCGTTTCAATTTTTGTATTTACAGATTCCAGATATTGACTCCAGTCCAGATTTAATTTCCATCCGAAAAATAATTCATCCCAGCCTGCAGGTGTGGCACTTTGTATAGCCGCCCCGGAGGTAGCTGTGTAGGCAATATAGCCCACTACAAAACAAGATATAGTCATGATGAAAAATTGAAGTACTTCTGTACCAACCACACTCCACATGCCTCCCTTTATGGTATATACCGTGGTTATACCAATGATTATCAAAGCATAACCCTGCTCACTGGTTATGGATAACAATCCTAGGTGAAAGGATAAATCCCATGGAAAAAAGATAGCTGCAAATTTTCCTATGCCTTCAAAAAAATAGGCAATAAATCCAAATACACTGATAATGGCAAAGATGGTTACGATGATATGGGATAAACGGCTTCCCCTTCCTTCTCCAAACCTGAAGGTAATCCATTGTGCCCCGGTCAATACTCCGGACCGTCGCAACCAGATGGCCAGAAAAATAAAGACGAAAACCTGATTCCAGACAGGCCATAACCAGGGAATCCAGGCACTTTTTAATCCATAAACAAATAGTATGGTTACGGTCCACATTGTTCCAGAAATATCAAACATTCCCGAGGCATTCGATAGACCTAAATAGTACCAAGGAATAGTATTTCCCCCTAAAAAGTAAGATTTAATATTTGTGTTTGCCTTTTTAGCAATCCAGAAACCAAATATTAAGGTGACTAGAAGATAAATCAGGACAATCCCTAAATCGAGAGCAGATAATTTCATAAAATCAGGTTAATTAATGGTATAATCTTCATAGAAAATAAAAATGAAGGATTTGAAGCGTTCATTACAAAAGTTACTGTTTTTTGGGCATTCTTTACATTTTCCGAAGAATAAAACCGTTTTTATCTACTTTATAAATACCAAATGGATTCCATATTCTATCTATTGCGAAGGCAGCGGTTCTTCTGGAAACAGGTGCATTTTTGTTGTAAGTAATGGACATTTGAACACAAACACTTCTGAATTCAGTTTCAACGATAGCTAAATCTTTAACGGTAATCTGTGATAATGCTTCACAAAGTTTGCCCTGTGTAAGTTGTCCATCTCCAATGGAAATGCCCGGAAGGCCTAAGTCGGAAATACCCTTTTTTAATTCTTTACCTGTGTATATAGAATCTGGATAAAACCAGGTACGGTTGGCCCATAAATAGGGCTCGCCAACGCCACGAATAAGCCCGGTGGCCCCAATTCTATTGATTTCCTGAAAATTTAAATCATCAGGTGTAATATCAACGTAGGGCATTAAGTAACCTTTCCAGTCCAGTAAGGTTTGCTGGACCTCCCTGATATTTACTTCAGCTGGTCGTTGATTTCGCTGCACTGCATACGCTGCAATAATTCCCGCAGCTTGTCCAATTTGTAAAACAGCTGGTTGTAAACGGGTTGATCCGTTCACAATATTAGACACGGAAACAGGTTTATCTGCCACAATAAGTCCATCTGTCTCTTTCGGAATCAGAGCACCAAAAGGAATGGAAAATGAGGGCACTTTAGGGAAATCAATCTCTGGCGCATTTGGGTATTTGTCGTGGTGATGATCAATGGGGTAGTCTCCCACCGCAATACCTGTTCTGTATAATGGAAATTCCTCCCTGAAAGGTTCTAAAATGTGGTTGACGTCCATTCTAACCAATCCCTGAAGTCTTCTTCCTTCTCTGTGATAAGGCAAAAATGGGAAATAATCGGGGGTTGGATACTCATCCTTTGCAAACCCCAGCTGTTTAAAACCCAGTTCCGTTTGCATATAATAAATAAAACGTAAAGTTACTTCTTTGGCTGCTATAAACGCTTTTTCACGCTCTTTTTGAGACATGTTGATTACGTTAAGATACATATCATTGCCCTCAATGGGCCAGTTTATTAAGTACTTATTATTGGGAAGTTTCGCATACGAAAGCAACTGCTCGCAGGTTACCAGGTTTGGTTTTTCAGGACAAAAATCCCTGCAGGAACAATGAAATTCCTGAGGATCATAATTTTTGGGTTTTGGAATAGTCATATTGGCATCTTTCCCGTAATCTGTTAAGATAGCAACATACGTCAAATCTTGAATAATGGGCAAATCAGAAGCTAAGCCCATTTTTTCACCTGATTTTTCCTTCGATTCCATACCTACATCAAACGGAGCTTTCAATTGAGCAAAAACATCACCTAAGTCAGTTCCATCAATGAGTATTTTTCCGGAAACCCAGCGGGTAGTTTTTCCATCAGAAATCAGGACCTGCCATTGATTATTTTTTCTTTTTATTTTCGACCATTCGGTTGTTGTTTTAACTTCCAGTGATTTTACTGAAGCGGCCATTTCAGCAAAAATCCTGGCACCAATATGCGGTTCAAAATGCGTATTACTTACCCAACCTGTCTCCAATGCTTTAGCACCACCGTAGTGACTCCTTAATTTTTCACGAAATTCTCCCCATATTCCAGCCGGCATTTTATGATTTCCATCAATAGCACTAACACCAGCCGCTGTCAGCATGCCTCCTAACCAGGGAGAGGGCTCAACCAGCAGCGTGCCTGCGCCAAGCCTTCCTGCCTGAATACCAGCTGCTGTTCCTCCTGTACCTCCACCCAGTACGATGACATCATATACAGCCTTATTTTGACTGATGCCAAAGGTAAAAAAAACACAAAGGAAAAAAAGAACATGGGTAACTGGCTTCATCATTTTTTTTACATTCATTATAAAATGATTAATTTAGTCGTGAAAAATAATACTTTTAAATCAATGAAAAGATATAACACCCTGCTTTTTTTTAAAATTACTTTTCCTGCTGGCATTTGTATGTCCCTGATTTATATTGGATTTCCCATCTTCCTAATGAGTCAAAACTCACCGGTGAACCAGGTAAATCCATTTATTGGTACAGCGGAACACGGACATGTGTATCCTGGCGCTACGGTTCCTTTTGGTAGTGTTCAGTTAAGTCCCGATAATGGTACGCAGGGTTGGGATTGGTGTTCCGGCTATAACTGGATAGACTCAACGATTGTTGGTTTTTCACATACCCATTTAAGTGGTACGGGTATTGGCGATCTTTGTGATGTGCTGGTTATGCCTTCTTCAAAAAGAATAAACTGGTCTGAAGTAGATAATGAACCTAAAAACCGGCCTTTTTTAAGTACATTTTCTCACAAAAATGAAGCAGCAAGTCCTGGGTTTTACAAGGTGCTTCTTGAAAATGGCATACTGGCAGAACTCACTGCCGGAATCCATACGGGAATACACAGATATACTTTTCCAGCAGGTCAGTTAAGAAGTATTGTTATTGATCTGGGTTATGCTATAAATTGGGACAAACCAACGCAGACTGGCTTCACGCAGATTCAGCCTTCATTAATTACCGGTTATCGTTTTTCAACTGGCTGGGCTAAAAATCAGAAAATATATTTTGCTGTTTCTTTTTCCGAACCTGTGATGGAGCATAATCTTTGGTATCAGCACTGGAAAGACGGGGAGATGGAAAGTAAAAAAGGAACAAAAGGTCAGTTCATTTTTTCAAATGAAAAGGGAAATCATCCGGTTGTCCTGAAAGTAGGTATATCCTCAGCAAATGAAGCGGGTGCCCTGGCGGCGCTGGAGGAGGCTGGGAAAGCCGGGTTCGATGAATTAAAAGAAAAGGCGCAGGACTTGTGGAAAATGAATGGTTTTAAGATTCAGGTCGAATCTACAGATGAAAAACTGAAAACACAGTTTTACACTGCCTTATACAGAACACAACTGGCACCCGTTCTTTACCAGGATGCCTTAGGTCTTTACATGGGTTCCGACGGAGAAATTCATCAGGCGGAAAATTACAAACGATATGACATTTTTTCTCTGTGGGATACTTTTCGGGCTGCAAATCCGCTGCTGACTATCCTCCATCCTGACAGGATAAATGATTTTATTCATTCCTTTTTGAGTCATTATAAAGAATACGGACTTCTGCCGGTCTGGTCTTTACGGGGAAATGAAACCAATACAATGACTGGTTATCATGCTATTCCTGTTATTGTAGATGCTTACAAAAAAGGATTTAGAGGATTTGATGTGGCACTGGCTTATGAAGCATGTCTTAAAAGTGCTGGTCAAGATATCAGAGGCTCGTCATGGTACAGGGAATTTGGATATATCCCCCACGATAAAGAGGGTCAATCTGTCACTAAAACACTGGAATATGCCTTTGACGATTGGTGTATGGCCCAGTTTGCCCTTGAATTAGGTAAAAAGGAAGATTATCAGCATTTTATGAATAGAGCTAAGGCTTATCAAAAATTGTTTAATCCAGCGACTGGATTTATGCAGGCCAGGTTAAGTGATGGATCCTGGAAAAAGGATTTCGACCCATATCTGTCCGATCATAATTGGGAAGTAGCCGAATATACAGAGGGAAATGCATGGCAACATTCCTGGTTTGTACCTCATGATGTACCAGGCTTAATAAATCTGCATGGCGGGAAAAGAAAATTTATTCAAAAATTAGACAGTCTTTTTTCTGTTGACTCAAAAGTAAAGGGAGATAATGTAAGTATCGATATTTCAGGGCTGATTGGTCAATATGCACACGGAAATGAGCCAAGTCATCATATTGCATATATGTATCTGACAGCAGGTCAGCCCTGGAAAACCCAAAAACTTGTTCGTGATATTTTATTGTCCCAATATAATGATCAGGTAAATGGATTATGTGGAAATGAGGACTGTGGTCAGATGTCTGCCTGGTTTGTTTTTAGCGCTATGGGTTTTTATCCGATGAATCCTGCAGCTGGTATCTACCATTTGGGCAGCCCTCTTTTTGATAAAGTTCAGATTTCCCTAAATGGAGATAAAAATTTTGAAATAATCGCTTCGGATAATTCGCCGGATAACAAATATGTTCAGAAAGCATTTTTAAATGGGAAACTCCTTGCTAGACCTTATGTATCACACAACGATATAATGAGCGGCGGTACACTAAGGTTGGAAATGGGATCTAAGCCCAATAAGAATAACTGGACAGATGTTAAACATCAGCGTAATGAATGATTACGCCAATGGTTTATTTTTCTGTCAGAACGAATTGAAAGGATTATTAAGAAATAATTCTATTGAAAATGCGATTTAGGGAACGCGTGATATGCGCTACAATTAATATGGCAGCTATTCCAATGGGCATTCCAATAGCCATGTTTCCTAATGATAATCCAACAGTGATTCCTAAAATCATTCCTGCAGGAATCCATAACATCCATAAAGATTTGGGATTTAACATCATTTCCATCATCAAAATTCTTTTTAAAGAAATATTTAGTGTTTAATTATAAATAAGCGCTATTTTGCCAAATATTGTTCACAAAATTAAAAACTGTAAATAAATAAATTGACAAAATTTATTCGCAAATATACATCTGTTTAACGTCTAAAACAGAATATTGTTTATTTTTGAATACTTATTTGACGAAGTAAAAATAGAAAGTCACACATTGCTACTATTTATTTGGCAAAAAAAATAATTGACAGGACTGGATTAATCTTATTTTTATCCGATTTTTTTAACCCATTATTAATCTTTAATCTTAAAGCGTTGAATAACAGATATGTTGATCTTATTGATCAGACATTTTATTTTCCACAGGAAGGTTTTGATATTGATGCAAACGGCTATCTGGAATTTAATGGTGTGCCATTGAAATATTTGATTGAAAAATATGGTACTCCTTTTAAGGTATTTTATTTACCAAAAATTGGGGAGCAAATCAAAAAGGCAAAAAATTTATTTACCCGGGCTATGAAATCAACGGGATATTCAGGCCGGTATTTTTATAGTTATTGTACCAAAAGTAATCATTTCAGCCATGTATTGGAGGAGGTCCTTCAACACGATGTTCATTTGGAAACCTCTTCTGCATTTGATTTGGATCTGATTCAGAAATTAGCAGCGAGACAAGTGATTAACCCACAAAATCATATCATTTGTAATGGATTCAAACCTGAAAATTATAAGCGGAAAATAGTAGAACTGATTCATTCATCCTTTGAAAATTTAATTCCCGTTTGCGATAATGTGGAAGAATTATCCTTTTATGCCAAAAACTTCACTAAAAAAAGTAAGATTGGCCTTAGAATTGCCACAGAGGAAGAACCAAATTTTGAATTTTATACTTCCCGTTTAGGTATTAGAAACTCAGAAATAATCCCGTTGTATCTGGAAAAAATTGCGGATAATCCTCTTTTTGAGCTTAAAATGCTGCATTTTTTTGTAGATACTGGCATAAAGGATACCTTATACTATTGGGGGGAATTAAAAAAAGCGTTAAAAATTTATTGTGCTCTAAAGAAAATTTGTCCTACCCTTGATGCTATTAATATTGGAGGTGGTCTCCCTATCAGAAATTCCCTTGGTTTCGAGTTTGATTATAAATATATGATCAGGGAAATTGTCAATAATATCTATACAGCCTGTGAATCTGAACAAGTAGAGGTGCCTGATATATTTACCGAATTTGGAAAATATACCGTAGGGGAGTGTGGCGCTAATATTTTTGAGACTTTAGCTCAAAAACAACAGAATGATGCGGAAAAATGGTATATGATTGATAATTCTTTAATGACCACTCTGCCAGATACCTGGGGAATAGGGGAAAGATTTATTCTTCTTCCCATAAATAAGTGGAAAAATGAGTATCAAAGAGTGAATATTGGTGGTTTGAGTTGTGATAATTCCGATTATTATAATGCTGAGGTAAATCAGGCACAGGTTTATCTTCCAACCATAGATCAGGGAGAATCAGAACCTTTGTATCTTGGCTTTTTTCATACAGGTGCATATCAGGATTCCATCAGCGGTTATGGTGGCATTAAACATTGTTTAATTCCTTCTCCAAAACAAATTTTGATTTATCGGGATGAATTAGGTAACTTAGTGGACGTTTTATCGAGACCTGAACAAACGGCAGATGAAATGTTAAAAATATTAGGATACTAACGTTTTTTCAGATAAGTAGATAGTTGCTATTATTTAGCCTGCCGGATATCACACCGGCAGGCTTTTTTCTACAACCATTTTACCCATTCATAAGATCTGTTGTCAGCAAGCAATGGATGCGTTGGAAATAAACGGAATCCATATTCAAATACACCAGGATTAGGTAAGGTGATTTTTCCACCATAGGTGCTGAATTCACCCTCAGTGTGATATAAAAGCAAGGTTTGGGTCAAACGGATATCCAATTTCGATTCACTTAATCTTTTGTAAAGAATAAATTCAAGTCCTAAATAGGTTGAATCTATGCCGTTTCTAAAAATTTGAATTTCTACATTAAGCTCATCACCTAAAGGTAAAGCATGATTATCAGTATCCATCATCGATTTTGATGATACATAAATGCCATCCCACTGTCGGCCGATATGATTTTTCCAATGAACCAGTTCAGAAACTTTATGGGTATCCTTTGATAATTTGTTTCCCTGGTTTATGAGTGGGGTATAAAAGGTGTTGAAATAATCATCCATCATTCTCTTGGTAGTAAAATCAGGACCTACCTTTGCAATAATATTTCTAATGTATTGTATCCACTCTTCAGAAACGCCCCGTTCATCCTTCTTGAAATAAATGGGAATAATCTCCATCTCCAGGATGTTATAAAGGGTTTCGGCGTCCAGTTCATCCTGAAGACTGGATTCATGGTAAGTATTTTCCAGTGGAAGTGCCCATCCGGCATCGGGTCTGTAACCCTCTGCCCACCAACCATCCAGAACACTGAAATTGATTACCCCATTAATAGCTGCTTTCATTCCACTGGTTCCGGAGGCTTCTTTTGGTCTTGTCGGCGTATTCAACCAAATATCAACACCTTGTACCATCAATTTGGCTAATTCCATATTGTAACCCTCCAGAAATATGACTTTTCCTAAAAACTCAGGTGATTTTGAAATCTGGACAATTTCTTTTATCAATTTTTGTCCGGGGGCATCTGCCGGATGCGCTTTACCGGCATAAAGGAAAATGATGGGTCTGTCCGATTGATTAATTATTTCGGCAAGACGTGATTTATTTGAAAAAATAAGATGTGCCCTTTTATAGGTTGCAAAGCGTCTTGCAAAACCAAGTATTAAAGCATCATCTTTAATATGATTCAATGTTTCAAATATGATAGCTGGTTTTTCACCTCTTCGGGTAAGATCCTCCCTTAATTGTTTCTTGACGGCATCTAATAATTTACCCTTTAAGAAATTTCGCGTTTTTAAAATCCTTTCCGAAGGAATTTTATAAACGCCTTCCCATCTTTCCTTATTGGACAAATCGTCGAGGAACCCTGGAGCTAAGTATTCTTTAAACAATTGATGCCATTCTGTGGCAATCCATGTTGGGTAATGTACCCCGTTGGTAACATAACCAATAGGCACTTCTGTCTCGGTGTAGCCTGGATAAAGTTCTTTGAACATTTCTCTGGAAACGGCTCCATGTAATTCACTTACGCCGTTTATTTCCTGGCAATTATGAATGGCTAAGTGACTCATAGAGAAAGGTTCGCTACTGTCATCTCTGTGAATTCGACCAAGAGCCATAAATTCCCTCCACGATAAGCCTATTTCCGGGATATAGTCCTGGAAATACGTATAGAGTAAATCTTCAGGAAAATAATCGTGTCCTGCTGGAACTGGTGTATGCGTCGTAAATAATGAGGTGGCTCGCACAAGCTCTCGTGCTTCCTGATAAGTGTATCCAGATTGTCTTGCATTTCTGATTCTTTCCAAGGTCATGAATGCAGCGTGTCCTTCATTGCAATGATATACATTTCCCTGAATACCCATGGCTTCCATAGCTCTTATGCCCCCAATACCAAGTAAAATTTCCTGCTTTAACCGGTGCTCGTTGTCACCACCATATAATTGGTGGGTTAACGTTCTGTCTGCCCAGGCATTTTCTGCAATATCTGTATCTAATAAGTAAAGGTTGATTCGCCCGGCTTTTAAAGCCCAGATTTTAGCCCACACAAGGCGTCCCGGCAGAGAAATTTGAATTTTCAACCATTCTCCCTGAGCATCACGAACCGGCTCCATGGGCATTTTAGTATATTCCTGTGGTGGATACTCATTGATTTGATCACCATGCAAAGATATATGTTGTTGAAAATAGCCATATCGGTATAATAATCCAACGCCAGACAGGTTTACTCCCTGATCACTGGCTTCCTTTAAATAATCACCAGCCAAAACACCCAAACCACCGGAATAAAGGCGAACTGATATGTGTAGGCCAAATTCCATACTAAAATAAACGATTTTAGGGTCTTTGGTGTCCGGTGTTTTATTCATGTAGGTCTTGAAGTCAGCATAAACCTGCTGTACTTTAGTCATAAATTGTGGGTCATTGGCTAACGCTAACGCCTTTTCACTGCCTAATTGATCTAATATGGTTAATGGGTTACATTGACTTGATTCCCAAGCCTCTGGTTGCAATGATTCAAATAAATCCATGGCATCCCTGTGCCATGACCACCATAAATTTCCGGCGATTTCCTGTAAGGGTTTAAGGGCTTCGGGTAACCTTGAAGCTACAAATATTCTTTTTAAATGAGTAGCACTGGTTTGTATTTCCTCAGTCATAATGTTTATTTTAAATTTATGGAGAATAAAATGTTATTTTAATGCAGCTTTATAGCGTTTTATCGTTTCCTCCAAACCAAGATATAAAGCGTCCGAAATTAGGGCGTGTCCTATGGATACTTCATCTAAATGGGGTACTTTTTGCGCATAAAACGATAAATTATCCAAATTAAGATCGTGTCCGGCATTTATTTTTAGTCCAAGAGAATGCGCCAACAATGCTGCCTGAACATGATTTTTAACCGCCTCTTCAGGATCAGTCGAATAGTTTTTCGAAAAGGGGCCGGTATAAAATTCAACACAATCAGCGCCGCATTCTTTTGCTCCTTGTATCATTTCTGCTACTGGATCAACAAATAAGGAAACGCGAATGCCCGCCGTCTTTAAAAGATGGCAAACGGAGATAAGAAAATCTTTATTAGTAAGGGTATCCCAGCCTGCATCTGACGTTAGGGCCGAAGGAGCGTCTGGAACCAGCGTGCATTGCGCGGGTCGATGAGTTAAAACCAGAGAAATGAATTCATCTGTAGGATTGCCTTCTATATTTAGTTCGGTCTGTATTTTTTGCTTTAACGGCCCGATATCATCATAACGCACATGGCGCTGGTCTGGTCTGGGGTGAACGGTAATTCCCTCGGCGCCAAATTTTTCACAATCTAAAGCAACCTGGAGTAAATCAGGAAGATTGCCCCCGCGTGAATTCCTAATTAATGCTATTTTATTTATGTTAACGCTTAATCTGGTCATAAAGAGGCTTTTTCGGACAAATGTGGGACAAAAATCAAAATTTAAGCTAATTTTACCAAATTAAATGAAAAATAGATTTAAAATCGCCCATGTTTTCAATAAAATTAGACTTATTTTCCTTTTTTCTTCTCCTTACCGTGGTAGTGCTTTGTGGTGCTTTAATGGGTGCAGGCATTGGTACAGCCATAGCCAATTTATTTGGCTTTTCCGTTACAGATCTGGTGAGGGTACCAGATTCAGGGTACCAAAAAATAGAAAGGGATGTGTTGCGATGGGTAAATATGGCCAGCCAGCTTTTCACCTTTCTGGTCCCGGCATTAATTTTCCGGATGTACTATTTTAGGGAAGACAGGGTGGGAGCCACATTTGTTCCGGATAAAAAATTTATTTATTTTCTGATTATAGCGCCATGCTGGATATTGGGATCCTTCCCACTGGTAGAATGGCTATACAGACAAAATCTTCTGTTACCACTTCCTGATTCGCTGATTTCACTGGAACGAAGTGCCAATGAGACATTAATGGCGTTATTAAAAATGGAAGATGTTGTTGAATTCATCCAGAATCTCATCGTAATGGCAGCCATACCAGCCCTTTGTGAAGAATGGCTGTTCCGGGGAGTTATTCAAAAAAAATTAATCGAAACCTTCCCAAAACCATGGCTTGGTATTTTATTGACAGCTATTATTTTTAGTGCCATACACTTTCAGTTTGCCGGATTTTTTCCCCGGATGTTTCTTGGTATAATGTTAGGTTATTTATATTTCTTTTCCGGGAATATCTGGATTTCCATCTGGGGTCATTTTGTATTCAATGGTATTCAGGTGTTATCTAAGTATTTGAATCTGCAAAGTGAAGAGATAATGAAGGATGGTTTTGTACCTAATCCGGAATTAATCTGGGTATTAATATCCTCCATGTTAACCACAGTCATTTTTCTTTATTTTAGTAAATTAAAAGCCAGATAAATGAAAAGGAGGTTTTTTACCGGATTGGTATTTGTCATCGTTATTTTGGGCTGTGTTTTTGGCGGATTTCCTTATTTCTCCATGCTTTTTGGATTGATTGCAGCCTTGTGCCTCTGGGAGTTTTCAACCTTGGTTTTTGAGGGATCCTCATCAAATACCAGACTTCTTCTGGTTATATTAGGTTTATTTCCATATACTATGGCATTCCTTCATCTTAATCATCTGATATCTGGAAAGGAAATGCTACTTTTTCCTGCTTTATTTTTTATCATTTTCATTTCAGAATTATGGCTGGGCAAAGGTCGCGCTATTGAAAATATGGGATATTTTGCATTATCAAGCCTTTACATTGGTGTTCCTTTTGCTGTTTTATTGTGGATAAGTATGGAAAATGCGGTGTATCTGCCAGGAAGAGTCGCAGGTCTTCTGTTTTTAACCTGGGCCAATGATTCAGGAGCCTATCTGGCGGGTAATCTTTTCGGGAAACATCCTTTGATGCAACGTATTTCACCTAAAAAGACCTGGGAAGGATTTACAGGTGGATTGTTTTTTGCCCTGCTTTTTGCATTTGCCCTTTCTTTTATGCCATCAACAGGATTAAATCCATTGGACTGGTGGTTAATATCGGTCATAATCAGCATTTTTGGACCAGTAGGTGATTTAATTGAATCGCTGGTAAAAAGAGAAAAACAGGCTAAGGATTCCGGAAATCTACTTCCGGGACATGGCGGTTTTCTGGACAGGTTTGATGCGTTTATATTTCATATTCCTTTTGTAGCCCTTTATTTGTATTGGTTCGCTGAAAATTAAGAAGAATTAAATTAGTTGTATGATCATAAGATTTCACAAAGAAGGACAAACCTGGATGGCTATCGCTTCCTTTATTTTCATGTTAATAGTCATTTTAACCTATTTTCTGGTTCCCTCATTTTTTTCTGTTGGTATTGTATCTGGTCTTATCTTCTGGGTTCTTATTGCCCAATTTTTCAGAAATCCGGTTCGGACGATCGGAAAATATGATAATAATATCGTTTATGCACCTGCTGACGGTAAGATTGTTGTTATAGAACCAGTTATGGAGGATGAGTTTTTTAAGGAAGAAAAAATCCAGGTGTCTATTTTCATGTCACCTCTGAATGTTCATGTGAACAGAAATCCAATAGGGGGGATTATTTCTTATTTAAAATATCATCCGGGCGAATTTTTAGTGGCCTGGCATCCAAAATCTTCCACAGAAAATGAAAGGACAACCATTGTTTTCGGTGAAGATAAAAACGCAGTGCTGGTCAGACAAATAGCTGGCGCAGTGGCCAGACGTATCTGTTATTATCTGAAGGTTGGTCAATCGGTGCAACAGGGGGAGGATTTTGGATTTATTAAATTCGGATCCAGGGTAGATCTTTTTTTGCCAATGGATGCCAATATTAAGGTAAACATAGGCGAAGTTTCGGTGGGTAATAAAACGGTTATTGCTCATTTAAGCAAAGAATAAATAAAAAAAAGGCAGCGATTTTTATTATTAGCCGTTAAGATAATAGTAATACTCAATTTTGCTACCCAAATATTTGGGAAACAATTTAATTGTATTATTTTTACTTGAATTTTTTTACACATTAACAAAATTAAGATTGGTATGAAAAAACACTTACTAGTGCTTTCACTAACATTCTTTGGTGCGATTAGTGTTTTTGCACAAAGAACGATTAGTGGTAAAGTGACGGATGCAGGTGGTGAGCCGCTCATTGGTGCCAGCGTTGTGGTCAAGGGAACCAGCTCTGGAACCGTAACGGATATCGATGGTAGTTACAGTATTTCTGTACCTTCTGATTCAAAAGTTTTGGTGTATTCCTACACTGGCTATGAATCAAAAGATGTCCAATTGGGTGCGTCAAACACAGTTGACGTTGTACTTGCAGAAGGTGCGGAACAATTATCAGAGGTAGTTGTAACAGCACAAGGTATAACCCGGGAAAAAAAGGCGCTTGGTTACGCCGTTTCCGGTGTTGATAAAAAGGAAATTCAGGACAGACCACTGGCTGACGTAGGTAGAGTACTTCAAGGCAAAATCCCTGGGGTTTCCGTAACGTCAACCTCAGGTGTTTCCGGAACTGGAACGAATATTGTCATCAGAGGATATTCTTCTATTACAGGTTCTAATCAGCCTTTATTCGTGGTGGATGGGGTTCCTTTTAACTCAAACACAAATCAGCGAGGTGGTTTTACACAAGGCGGACAGTCCTCCTCAAGCCGTTTCCTCGATCTTGATCCTAACAGTATTGAAAGCGTTACCGTATTGAAAGGTCTGGCAGCAACGGTTACTTATGGCGATCAGGGTCGTAATGGTGTAATCCTTGTGACCACTAAAAGTGGTTCTAAAAAAGCAAGAAAAGCTGAGTTTCAGGTGACGCAGTCTGTGTTTACAAACACTGCGCATTTGCCAAGATACCAGAATGATTACGTAGGTGGATTCCAGCAAAACATTGGTTATTTCTTCAGTAACTGGGGACCGACCATTGAAGAGGCTAAAATTTATCGTTCACAAAACACCAACGCTGCCTTAACAAATCACCCTTATGCCTTCCTTTCCAATCCAGCGCTTAGGGCTGGTCAGGCGGACTATGTGGCATCTGTAACTCCTTACTCGATTTCAACATTTCCAAATAATGTCAGCGGTTTCTTCCGTCAGGGAAATATTTACAATACGAGTGTTAATGCTTCTGGCGGTGGTGATAATGTAAGCTATAATATTTCTGCCGGTTATCTGGATGAGCAGGGATACATTCCTAATAATGGCTTGAAGAAGTTAAACTTAGGTTTAGGATTAAATGCTAAGTTATCGAATAAATTATCTGTAACGACTTCCTTCAGTTATTCCAATACCGATCAGTATTCTCCTCCATTAAGTGGTGGTGGTGGAAATAATGCTTACGATTTCCCATCAGTTCTGGCAAACGTAATGTACACCCCCCGTCAGGTTGACTTAATGGGCTGGCCTTTTGAAGATCCTGTATCAAAAGCATCTGTTTACTTCAGAAGTGGTAATGATATTCCTAATCCTCGCTGGGTTTTACAGAATTACAAAACAACCGGTGTGGTTAATCGTATTTTCTCCGCTACCAGCTTCAATTATCAGCTTGCAAAAGATTTGACTTTATTATATAAGGTTGGATTAGATACTTACAGCGAATCACAGGAGTTCAAATTCAATAAAGGGGGCGTTCAGTTCGTCAATGGATATTACAATACCTGGGATATTCAAAATACCATCTGGGACAACACCGTAATTCTTGGATATAGCAAATCTTTATCTAAAAAATTAAGCTTGAATGCCCGTTTAGGAGGTAACATCCGAAATGATACTTACCGTAACGTATTTGTACAAAGTCAGAATCAGCTGGCCAGAGGCTTATTCCGTCATTCTAATTTTATCGATAACATTGCATCTGATGGAATTCAGGAAGAAACCAGAATGGGTGTTTTCGGTGAGCTAACCGTTGATTATAACAGCTATATGTTCTTAAACCTGGCTGGTAGAAATGACTGGACTTCAACCGTAGAAAAGGAAAATCGTCGTATTCTTTATCCATCTGCCAGTTTTTCATTTGTTCCAACGTCTGCTTTCTCAGGCTTATCGAGTGATTTCTTGAATTTCTTGAAAATCAGAGCGGGTGTAGGTACGTCAGCTGGTTTCCCAAGACCTTACCAAACCAGAAATATTCTGGATCAGAGTGCACGTGCCTGGTTGTTGCCTTCAGGAGCTGCGGTACAAAGTCACGCTGTTAATAATTCATTGGGTAACCCAAATTTACGTCCTGAGTTACATACGGAATACGAATTAGGATTAGAAACTAAAATGCTCAAGGGTTTATTAGGTCTTGATGTTACCGTTTACCGTCGTGACACCCGTGATTTGATTACCAGTGCACCGCTTGACTTTGCTACTGGTTATTCTGCTACTACCATAAATATTGGAAAGATTAGAAATGAAGGGGTAGAAATTGCTTTAACAGGTACGCCAGTTTCAACTCCAAATTTCCAGTGGAATGTTACCTTGAATTATACTAGGAACACCCCAGTGGTTCTTGACCTTGGTGGTACATTGAAAGAAGTACAGGTGAGTGGTTTCGGTGGCTCTTTAGGAAACTATGCCATTGTTGGAAGACCATTTAATATGATTAAGGGTACTGGATATCGCAGAAATGAGAAGGGCCAGGTGTTGGTTGATGGTGGTGGAAACTTAGTCAGTACACCTAGTGCGATTGAATTAGGTGATCCAAATCCTGCTTTCCAGACCAGCTTAATCAATGGCTTCAGCTTTAAAGGATTTACACTTGATTTCATGATTTCTTACCGTCATGGTGGTGCCTTATACAGTAGTACTGCTGGTGCTTTAATGGGTAGGGGATTAACATTAGATACAAGAAAAGAAGTATATGACCGCGCCCAAACGCGTATTTTCCCTGGTGTTCTGCAATCCGATGGCACACCCAATAACAAGCAAATGACAGCAGCCGATGTTGGTTTCAATAATTTATATTTCTTTGGTGATGAAGGTCGTATTTTTGATGGAACCACAATTAGATTACAGGAAGTATCTTTGGGTTATGCCATTCCTCAAAAATTAGTGGAGAAAACGCCATTCAAAGCAATCTCCCTAAGCATCAGCGGAAATAACCTTTGGTACAAAGCCCTTAATTTACCTGCCGGTCTAAATCTTGATACAGATAACCTAGGATTGGGTGTTGGTAATGGTTTAGGTTTTGAACTATTAACGGGTCCAAGTGCCCGCAGGGTGGGTGGAACCTTGAAACTGACTTTCTAATTGGCAGTTTTGCCACATTTTTTTCGTCTTAATAAAAAAACAAAGAAATGATACATAAAATCAAAATGTTGTTTTTGATATTGGCGGTTACCGTGGTTAGTTCCTGCGAATTAGATTTGCTGGATAACCCCAATGCAGTAACAGTTAATAACGCTGATATCAACTATCTCCTCAATTCAGTAACCACTGGATATGCAGGAAACTTTAATGCTTTTAGTGATCCTGGTATGCGTTTGACCAGAATGTTAAACCAAGGTTCTGTTATCTATGATAATGCCGTTTCTCCCGGTAGTTCTGACGGTCGCTGGAGTAGTTCTTATGCGGGTATTCTTGCCGATATCTCAGCTACCATTCCCATTGCTGAAAAAGGAGAACTTTTTGTACATGCTGGTATTTCCAGAGTTATACGTGCCATGGTTCTGCTGAACCTGGTAGATTATTTTGGTGATGTTCCTTTTAAAGAAGCGGTTGATCCGGCTAACTTTAATCCAAATGTTGATAAAGCTGCCGATGTATATGCGGCTGCTTTGAAGGATCTTAATGATGCTATTGCCAACTTTAATGCCAAATCTAAATCTGGTGCTACCGGAGATTTATATTATGGTGGCAATACGGATAGCTGGATTCGTGCTGCCAATTCATTAAAGTTGAAATATTTTCTAAATAGAAGGCTTATTGATGCGGGAGGTTCAACTTCGGCTATCAATGCCTTGATTGCTGAAAATAAATTTATTTCAACGAATGCTCAGAATCTAACCTTTAAATACGGAACGAACCTTGTGAATCCGGATACCCGTCATCCACGCTATGGTAGTCAATATAGTCCAACAGGCGGTGGTGATTATCAGTCTAATTCTTATATGGCTCAGTTGTTTGATGGTGGTCGTGGATTTCAAGATCCAAGAATTCGTTATTACTTCTATCGCCAGACGATTACCAATACCAAAGACGTTAACGAACTTCGTTGCATTACCCTGGTTAAACCAAGTCATTACGGAGCAAAGGATGTTTTTTGTGTAGGTTCGCCGAATGCCGGCTATTGGGGACGTGATCATTTGAACAATGAAGGTATTCCGCCTGATGGTTTGAAACGTACAGCCTGGGGTATTTATCCTGCCGGAGGTTTATACGACAATGATGCCAACAGAGGTGTTTCTCTGGGAGCAGGAGCTGGTGGTGCTGGTATCCACCCGATTTTGATGCGCTCATTTGTTGATTTTATGCTGGCTGAATCTGCGCTAACCCTAAAAACGACAGGAGATGCCAGGGCGCTATTGAAATCTGCCCTTGAAAAATCATTTGCTGATGTTCGTTCTTTGGCCTTGGGTACTTCAGAAGCATCAAAAATTGCCGCTTTCGAAGCAGATAAAGGAATTAAATGGGCAGAGGATGTAACTAAATATGTAGATTACGTGTTGGCACAATTTGACGCTGCTCCGACTGCTGACGCCAAACTGGATATTGTAGCTACGGAATATTGGGTGGCTTTACGTGGTAACGGAATTGAGTCTTATAACTTATACCGTCGCACAGGAAAGCCTTCAGGTCAGCAACCTGCGCTGGATCCAAATCCAGGGCCTTTTGCCAGGTCTTTATATTACCCATTGTCTTATGTTACGCGTAATAGTAACGCAAAGCAGAAAGCGAATGCTGCCGTACAGGTTTTCTGGGATAATAACCCTGCCAATTTTATTAAATAATCCTTTCACGGATATAAAAATTGATAAATATGAAAAATTTATTGAAAATCGGGATGTTGCTTTCTGCATTCTTCTTGGTTTCCTGTGAAACGGAAATGATAGAGCGTCTCGATGAGTTTAGTTTTGAACAAGGTGGATACATGAGAACCGTAACCCCTTTCCCTATTCCAATCTTTTCAGTGAGCAAGGCCAATATGGCTGGTACAAAAATGGAAATGGTGCTGGAAGCGGTAACACCTAACCTGGGTGCCAATTTTGATAGCTACGAAATGGTTATCAGATTTGTAGATAATACACCTGCAAACGGCTCTAATGCAAAAACAGATGTGGCATTGAAAACCCTTTCTGCCAGCAATTATGCCAAAGATCCAACTACGGGATATCCCCGCACAACCCTTACCGTTACAGGTAAAGAAATGCAGGATGCCCTAAAGTTAACCGTTGATCAAATTGCGGCGGGTGATCAATTTCAGATTCGCGCGAAAATGAAATTGAAAGATGGTAAAGTATTTGATGCATCCAATTCCAGCGGTGATATCGTTGGTGGTGCTTTCTATTCTTCTCCTTTCTTATACAGGGCAAATGTTGTAAATTAAATTCCAAATTCTATTTGGTTTTTTACCTCTGGCGGTGGATTTTTACTAAATCCACCGCCTTTTTTGTTTTATTTTATAATTATTTTTTTGATTTCATTAAAATTTTTGCATTTTGTTACGTCGCTTAAGTACAAAAAATTAATTTTACAATAACTATTGTTTATTATTAACAAAAAATGGATTAGTATGAAAAAACACTTACTAGCACTTTCGATGGTTTTCTTTGCAGCAATCAGTGCTTTTGCGCAAAGAACAATCAACGGTAAAGTGACTGATTCAGGTGGGGAACCGCTTATCGGTGCCAGTGTCCTTGTGAAAGGATCAAGCACAGGTACTGTAACGGATCTCGACGGTACTTACAGTTTAGCTGTGCCAGCAGACGCCACTGTGCTGGTGTTTTCTTACACAGGGTATGAATCGAAAGATGTAGCCTTAGGTGCTTCAAACGTCGTGGATGCAACCCTTGAGGAAGGGGCAGAGCAACTTTCTGAAGTTTTGGTTACAGCTATTGGTATTGAAAGAAGCAAAAAGGCCATGGGTTATGCCGTGACCAATCTTTCTTCGGGTGATGTCCTTCAACGGTCTGAAGCCGACCCATTAAGGGCAGTTGCTGGTAAAATTCCAGGGGTTACCATTACTGGTTCAGGAGGTGGACCTGGTACTTCAACAAAAATTAATATCAGGGGCTTTTCTTCCTTAACCGGAAATACGCAACCTTTGTTTGTTGTTGATGGGGTACCTTTTGATAACTCAGTGAACGCAACAACGGGCGCTCAATCAGGTGCCCAATATTCAAATCGTGGTTTTGATATCGATCCTAATAATATTGAGTCTATGACCGTATTAAAAGGTGCAGCTGCCTCAGCTCTATATGGCTCAAGAGCAACTAACGGTGTTATTGTGATTACAACCAAGTCTGGAAGTAAAGGTTCGAGAAAGGGATTGGAAGTTACATATAATTCTTCTTTCCAGTCAGAACAAATTTCAGGTATTCCAGATTACCAGAATGTTTATGGTCAGGGATCAAACCAGGTATATAACGGTGGTTTC